>Ga0182024_10007184_pt1 | contig 24100 bp, 31 predicted proteins | sample P32metaG_FD_120480 | JGI IMG/M metagenome (GOLD analysis project Ga0182024, IMG submission 120480) | Permafrost microbial communities from Stordalen Mire, Sweden - P3-2 metaG (Illumina Assembly) | ecosystem: Environmental > Terrestrial > Soil > Wetlands > Permafrost | place: Sweden: Stordalen...
TGATCGCCAAGCTGCGACCGAATCTCCTACTTAATTAGATCCGCCTCCCTCAATGGTTCCAAGACGCCGTTCTGGAGCTTGCTCTTATCAAAGCCTGTTTCGGACTCAGCCCGGATGCTGACCTCAACCTTTCCGGCCATGTCAGCGAGGTTCGCAATCGCGTTCCACGCGCTATAAAGCTCGTCGCGATTGGCAATGAAACTCACTTGAACAACCTTTTCCGTGGCTGTCGGTGGGGTGGGACCGGGCTCCGGTCCAGGAGGAGGTGTATGCTCTTCGACTGGCGGTGTTGGACCCGGAGGCACAGGACCGGGGCTGGCCGGAGGCGCAGCCTCGGCGGGAATAGCTTGGGGCAGCATCACAAAACCGGATTCAAGGTCAACCTCATCCTCTGAGAGGGGGCCGTCGAAGCGAACCTTGTTCCGGGCGACCTGATACTTTCCGGCGGCATCAAGTGCAGGCGCGCTGCCGGTGAAGTAGCCGAAGACCCCTTCCTGCACGCCTCGCGCAATGGCCTTCTGAACGACCTCTTTACTGGTCAGCCGGGTGTATCCAAGAAACGAGTAGAAACCGCTCACCACGTCCGCGCAGCGAATGCCGAGCCGAGGTGGTTGCTCTTCGCCGAGCTTGAATAGCTCGACAAGTTTCACAGGGTTCAGCGTCGCGAAGACTCGGGACTGTACTTGCGTCACGAGCTCCATGCTTCGCTCGAATATCATGGCCAGGTGTCGGTTGCTGATAGTCGTTTGCAGAGGCCGACCGCCCACCGCGATCTTCTCAATGGTGATGGTGCCCTGGTCGAGTTTCGGAAGCCACACGTCCGGGTAGAGTTTCACAAAAGCAGACTCGGCGGCACTGGCTTCAGTCGCTTTGCGCTCCCGCAGTTCGTCAGTCTGCTCCTTGGTGAGATTGTGTTTCTTCGCCGCCTTGCTGACGCGATCCACGGCGATAAAATAGCGGACTGCGCGGCGCAGACTTTCCGTCTGGTCCGCGGCTGGAATCGCCAGGGCCAAGCCATTCTTGTATATACGCGGCTTACCCCCACACTTCTCCAACAATTCGCTCGCAAGAGCGTCCCTCTCCTTGGTGGACTTGGTGGCGAAGTCGAGAGGTAAATAGGCAATCTGGAAGCGGGGCTGTTCGTCGGGAATTTCGCCGGATGAGGCGGGCCAGGCGATAGCAGCATGGTGTCCGGACAGCCGCTCCTCCAGCATGTTCTTGATCTGGGTGGTCACAAGACCCTCATCGCGCGCGATGGCATCCGCCTCTTGTTCGATGAGAAGGGTTACGTTTGGATCTTGCTTGAAACAGTAGCGTACCCCGTCGAAGTGCAGGTAAAGGCACGCCTGTCTGAGTTCTCCCAGGCACGCCTTCGCCGTGAGACTGTCCAGGTCGGGGCCGACACAGGCCGCGAGAAGGTCAGACTCCGAGACTCCAGGAGGAAGCACTTCCGTAGTGCCCGCCCCCTCACGACGCAGACCGCCGAAGGAATAGAGAAAGATTGCGGTGGCCAGCCTGCTGGCAAGAGCTTTCCCGACTTCTGCCGGGTTGGATTTCGCGCGAAGTTTATCAATGCGACCGGCTGTCGAGTTTGGGCCAACGAGGTCGGCTTGGAAAACGGCGTCAAAGCGGTTCATGAGGCCGAGTTCCTTAATGCAAGCCCGGCGGACTTCGTGATCGTTGAGCATCACGTCGCCGGGGCCGAGTACGACGCCGCTCTTGCCCACCTTGTGTTGCGCCCGCAGACAAGCCGCAAGAAACCGCAATGCGCCTCGCGTCCGTTGGTACTCGGGCAACGAGGCCCAGCGTTGGCGCATCAGGTCGAGCAAGGCCGGATGAAATGGATAGGCCAGACGCATCCGGTCCCGTAGTTGGATGCCCTCTTCCGCAGCCTGTTGCTCCTCCGCCGGGTTCCCGGCGTATGCCTTCCGCATCTGGGTAAATATCTGCTGGTACACAGACGCGGCAGCGCCGGCAACCGCGTCCTCGGGCATCTTCTCCAGTAGCCGCCGTTGGATGACTTTGAAGACCTCGTCTTGTTCAACCGGCTCACGCAGAGCGTCCTTACGACCGACAAAGTGGTCCAGTGTCTGTAGAAGTTGGCTATGCTGCAGCGTCTCGCTCGGCTGGCTGGAGGGCAGAGCTATCAGGACAACCGTCCTCGGGGCGTTGGCCGCTGCGACGGTGAGCTCTTTCAGGAAGTTGAGAGTCTGTTCGCGGAGATCGGTTTTCAGGACCTTCACGCCACCAGAATTGATTAAGTATTCCAGCGTTTCATCCAAGAGGATGAGGTTCGGGTTGTCGCCAAAGAGTTTCACGAGATCGTCGCCACCAGGCGACACGCGGGCCTCGTCATTGACGCGCATGGCTTCGTATCCGGCCGGCCCGCCGAGCTTGAGGGCAAGCCAGCCCCACAGGGTTTGTACCCTGCTGCCGCCGGACTCCTTGCCTTGCTGGGCGTTGAAGAACTGCCCATCCACCACGGCGACCCGGACTCCAGTTGGACTCTCCAGTCCCTTCGCCTCGGGTAACACATCTAACGCCTTCCGATTTCCAGCCGCGTGGAACAAGGCGGCCATGGTGTGGGACTTTCCGCCGCCGAAGGGCGTCATCAGTTTCAGAACAGGCGCTCCGCCTTTGCCCGCGAGACGTTTCAGCACCTCGTCGAGCAGCGACTTCAGTCCGGCGGTCACGTACGAAGCCCGAAAGAAAGATTCCGCATCCCGGTACACCGGCGCGACCGTGCCTGAGCCGTCGGCCAGAGGGCCAAGATCCAGGGCGAAAATGTCGGTTGCTGCGTTCTCTTTCAAAACGTCGGGGTGCAGATGCACCGACTCGATCCACGGCTTCGGATTGTTGCTCATGACTGTCACCCTCTATTCCTTGAAAAGCCGATCTTGGCCTGTGCGCCGATCTTCCACTGCTGCCTTGCCCATCATCACCGCGTTCCAGTTAACCAGCAGTTTGCCGAGGGCCGATTGCTCGGCCGTGGATGAGACGTCAGAAAGTTCGCCGCCACTCAAGGCCGGACCCCCGAGGGCTTGGGCGACCAAGCGGAGTTGTTCCACGTTCAGCTTGGTCTCGTTCAAAAACTCCGGGATCTTGAGCGGCTTGTGCTCCAGGAGCCACAGGAGCCGGTGCAGAGCGTCCACGGCCGGGGCGGAAGTGCCATCCTCGGCCGGTTGGCCGAGGGAGTTTTCTTCGCCGCGCTCGGTATAGTCGTGCAATCGGTATTTGCTCTTTTTCTTTTCGAGCAGAGCTCGGTTGCCTTGGGTTAGGCTGTGCTGTCCATCCAGTTCAACGTGCGTTCCGTTGGCGAAGATGATCGCTTCACCGGCGTCCAGTTCTGCCGCACCGTAGGTGTAGCGCCAAAGAACATAAAACCGTGTGGCCGGGTCGAGACCCGCAAGGGTTGTTTGGCCGTTCTTTGCGCCAACGGTCTTGGAAAGTTTCCCTAGGATGATTTCGAGAACAACGGTTTCTACCTCAGCCAGAAACCGCTCGGCGGGCACTTCATCGCCGTTGCCAAACTCCACGCGGGCGTACTTGGTGAACGCTCGCAGCCCCGCCCCAACAGAGGCGATCACCAGATCCGCACCGGAAATCCCCATCTCCCAAAGAGTCTCCACTCGTTCTCCGACAATGCCTCGAAGCTCTGGAACCACGTCTGACTCATAGTCCCCGGCCTTGGAGGACGGGTCGCGCTTGCGAGCAACGAGGAAGATGCTGGAGGCAAGCGCCGCTGTTTCTAGAGCGTTTTGTCTTACCTTTCGTTCCATTTCAATGGGCCATGCCTCTGAGACACAGAACCCGGAAAATCGGAGTGCATTTATGAGGGTAGACCACCCTGCTGTTGTTTTATGAGCGTAAACACAAACAAGAGGAGCCCCCGGCTTTAGCAAACGATGAGCCTCTCGGAACGCCTCCTCCATCATTCCCTCATAAGCAGCATTTGCTGCTTCCCGAACGCCACCGTGTCGATACGGTGCAGCGATTGCCTCTGCCTTCTTGGGAGTCAATTTCGATGTGAAGTCAAGAGGAAATATTTCGTTCAGTATGCGCTTATGCCATACGTAAAAATGATCCGAGAGGTTGGAGTATGATCGACTATCGTAGTATGGCGGGTCAGTGATGATTGCGTCGTAGCAAGCATCCTGAAAGTCTGTCGCGATAGCTGAACCGCGAGACACAACAGCAGGCACGCCACTAGAAACCGTGGTTTCTATCGCACTGACCACGTAGTATAAGGCGCTAGGCCAACCCCCTGAGGAATCAGCCAACGGGTTAATCTCGGCAAAGTCGAAGATCATCGGCATGCCAGCGTCGCCCAACATGCCGGCAACAAATTCTGGCTGCCATCGACAGAGAGATGAGCATTGGTTTGCAAGCCTACCAATGACCATACTCAAACAGGTTGCGACAGCTGTTCCACGCATCTCATCTGAGATCGTTTGCGCAATTACTGGATGGACAAGGCGAACCTTTCCACAAAAAGTGACCATTGCTGCAAGTTGTCGTGGCAAGAACACATCACGCCAATGCGTAAAGCCAAAGTGTTGAACGTCAAAAGAGCGGGGATTCGCCTCTAATACCTCGTCCGGGATGGTCACGTGTGCGGCGCGAGAGTAGCTGGCAACATCCAAGGACAATGAAGATGCTGCGGACGCTGGATCGGGGTCCACATCGACATACTGACGCCCCTTGGCCGTAGGCGACAGGCAAACAATACACAGAGGCTGATAACCGAAGCGCCCTCCGCAGCCTTCGGCTTTGACGTAGTCGCTGTCCGCCACCGTACCGCAGAACAGACACGTCGCATTCCCGGCCTTGGAATGCGCGGCTGGATCAAAGCCAAGACCTTTCTCGGTAGTTGCTTCAACAACCTCGAAGCGAACCTGCCTCTCGTGACGTGGTACGACTATCTTCATCGCTATAAAGCGCCCGACCTTCTTGCATAGCCAAGTCTGTCTGAGAAGTGGAACGGTCGCCCTACAGGCAGGATTCTTACATTTGACCGTCCTGGTCCAGAGATAATCAACGGGCTTCAAGTAGCCAGCGGGGACTGCATCGGAGTCGCGCTCCTTGAACCAAGCGGATTGTAGCGCCGGTTTCTTGCCCTTGTAATGTGGGTCTGGGATCGGCGGATACAAATCGCTGATCTCCGCTCTAACCTTCGTCAGGACCCAGTTGCCCCAGTAGCGGACTTCCTCAGCTAGGCCGCCCCAGGTGGTCTCACCTTTCTCATTCTTCGGGCCTGTCATTCCGCGCACTGTCCTGTCGGGCTTGCCATACTTCTGCGGATAGACGAGCGTGCAAAGTTGAATGATGTGGGCGACGGGATTCAGGTCGAGGGCGAAGGCTTCGCATCCCAGCCGAAGGGCTTCGAGCGGTATCGCCCCGCCGCCGGCGAACATATCAAGTACGCGCGGACGCGGCGCACGTCCGGCGGTGACGTCCTCCATCGAAACCTTGGTGCCTAAGACCTTGAACTCCTCTACCCATCCGGGCTTGGCCATCCTGCCGGCCTTCCAGTCGGCGAGTTCCTGCGTCAACCGGTCGGCGTGGGCGATGAGCATATGCCTTTGCGCCTCCTCGATCGTTCGCGGATCGCCGGGGTAAAGACAGAGGCCCTTCACGAACTTTGCGGAGTTGGCGCGACCGAGGGACTTCTTCTTCTCGTCTGACCCGCCGTTGGGCACGAACCGGGACGCGGGCACTAGCGCGCCATAGACGGCCGCGCGGCAAGCGACTAGCGGCCTACGTGCCCACCAGAGGTGCAGAGTGGAGATGTGCCCTTTTCGGACTGATTTCTCCCGACTGGCTTCGGTGGAAATCGCCTCGATGGGTAGGTAGTCTTCAATCAGGCGTTTGTCGTCGGTCATACGTTCAAGTTCCTCTGCTTGCCAGCAATGTCCGCGATCGACTCCGCCGGGATATCGTAAAAGCGGGCGGACACGACCGGCTTCGCCGCGTGCTCAAGATGTTTGGCGGGGTTCTGGATCATTACCGGCATAGCGTCGGGATTCTCTAGCGGGTTCCAGACCACGTAGAGCCAAAACGAATCGCCGAGTTGCTGGGCCTTATACCATTCGTTGGTAGTGAGCCGGATCGGTTGACCCTTCTTGCGCCCTTTGACTTCGATGCGACGGACGCCGCTGACCGGATCACGATAACCGGTCTGCGAGTCGGCGGGTCCAAGACTGCGAATGTCGAACCCGATCTTCAAGTGGCCCACCTTCTCGGTCTCCCATCCGCGCCCGGTTTCGTGCGCGATGACGACCTCCTCGGCGGCGAGTTCAATTTGCCGTTTGATATAGGGATCGAGGTCGTCGAGCAGATCAGGCGACAGCGGCCCCTCGGCAGCGGTGGCAGGGAGCACGATGGCAGTCGCCAGATGACGCAAAGGACCGTGGCGGGCGACCTCCAGTCGTTTAAGTCCGTCAAGTCGTTCTTGCCGGGTGCGCTGCAGGTCGGCCAAGTCATTCTCGGCGCGCTGGCGCGCCAGGGCAACCTCGGGGGCCGTGGCCTCGCGTGCGCGCAAGGACATAACACGGTCTTGCGCCGCGCGGACACGGGCGATGAAGGACTTTTCGAGGTAGTCCCGGCAAACTCCGACAAAATGCTGGCGCTCCTTTTGACACGCTTCACGGCGGTCTTGTTGATATGTGGATTTTAGAAAGTCCGCAGCGGGTCCAGAGTGGAAGCGCCGCGACGTTGCTGGCGGGGATGGATGGACTGGCAGATCCAGCAACACGTCCGCGGGAATGACGGAGAATTTCTCCGGCGCGTCGGCTGTCGTCTCTTCCCGTACGGCGACAAGTTCGCCGTAGAGAGCTTGTGGCACACCCTTGGTGTTTTGGCCGCGAACGGAGATTTCAAAGAAGTGCAGGAGATACGGAGCGTCGGCGGCCGCCTCGACAAAGAACGCCGTTGCACCGGCGAGTTCCGCTAGCTGCTCGTTCAATTTCTCATCAATGGCGGAGTAAAGCGGATGGCCGGGACCGAGCAAGACGGCGTCGACGTGCTGATCCTGTTCCAGATGGTCCTTGTGAAAAGTAATCTTCCGGTAGGATGTTTCCGGCTTCCCCAGGTGCCGGACGGTTTGAAGTCGTTCGGAGCGTAGGTCGGCCAGGACATGTTCCACGCGCCAAAGGCCGTCCGCGCGAGCCTCCACCTTGAGGCCGATCTCCTTAGATGCCTTGATGAATTGGTCTTCTACATAGCTCGGCATGAGACGGCGTTCTTCGGCCTCTACGTTCGCTTTCTGAAATCCAGAGAAGTCCACGTTGGCTCGGGCCAGGGCGATGCCGGTGGCTTGCTCGTAGCGAATTAGCCGTGAAGGATCGACCTTCTCGATGAGGTCGAGATATTCGTCCAGGCGGCGCGGATCGTGGGTCGCTTCGCGCAGCATCTCTGGAAGGTTCACGTCATTCAAGGACAGCACCTCGCCGACAACATCGAAGACGCGATCGGCGAGAACGGCGCGCATCTGTTCCAGTTTCTCCAAGAGCCGCTGAAGGATGCGCCCTTCAATGACGGGCTGCCCATCCTCGGACTCGGCAGCGACGAAGTTGAAAGCATGGCATTCAAGCACCTGCCCGATGCGGTGGATTCGGCCCAGGCGCTGCTCCAGACGGGTCGGGTTCCACGGCAGATCATAGTTGACCATGAGGTGGCAGAATTGGAGATTAATACCTTCGCCGGCGGCTTCGGTTGCTACGCAGATTTGCTTGGTGGTACGAAACTCTTCCTGTGCGCGTTTGCGTTCATGCGGGTTCATGCCACCATGTATTTCGCAGGTGGAATAACCCCACGCCTCAAGGTGTTCGCGGAGGTGGTTTAGTGTATCCCGATGCTCCGTGAAGACAAGGAGCTTGCCGCGGCCATCCTTGAGTTCGTGGAACTCTGCCTTCTTTAGGCACGCTTGGAGTGAGCCGAGTTTGGAGTCGGCCTCCGGACCTTTGTCCTTCAGTCGCTTCGCACGGGCGAGAACTTCGCTCAAAGCGGCGATTTCGGTGCGGAGTTGGTCGAGCTCGACAGAGGACGTTGTCTCATCGACAAGTAAGTCCCGCTGGGTCTCGTCAAGGTCGTCTTCTTCCTGTTCTGTGTCGCTTATTCGGCCTTGAAGTTGGGCCAAGCGCTTCGCGCGTTGTGCGAATGGAAGAGCTTCCACCTCTTCGAGGAGCATCTTCTGTTTGTTTAAACGACGAGAAAGGGACTGGTGAATCGCCATCGTCGAACTGGCCAGGCGACGTTGAAAAACGGTTCTGGCCAGCGCCACGCTATGTTTTTTGCTGCCGCTTGCTTGTGGCAGAAACTCGTTGATGTACGCAGTGACCGCCTTGTAGAGGTCGTACTCCTCACGGTTCAGGCGGAAAGCGACGGTGTGGGCGAAGCGGTCGGGAAACAGACGACGCCCGTTCAGGTCCTTCAGATCCTCTTTGAGGCGGCGAAGCGCCCAGGGACAATCCGGTCCTAGCCGAAGAATGTCGCGCCGTATCTCCCCTGCTTTGTCCGCCAACCGATGCGGCTCCGGGAAAAGGTCGGGGTCCAGGAGGCGGACGAAGTGCGCGAAGCGGTCGTCGTCTCCGTGGTGAGGCGTTGCCGTGAGAAGTACAACGTGGTCAGCCTGGGCCGTCAGTTTTTCGGCGAGTTGATAACGCTTGGTCTTCTCAACCTCATCTCCCCGAGTGGTGGACCTTTTGGTGTAGGCACTGCATTTGTGGGCCTCATCAATTATCACGAGGTCCCATCGTTGCTGCCAAACGCGCTCTCTTACCTCGTCCTGCTTCGCGTAGTCAAGCGAAGCCACAACTAGGTTGCTGCGCTGCCAGGGGTTGGTCAACTGCTGTTGGTCCACGGCCGAAAAGATGATGTCAAAGGATTCCCCAAACCAGCGCTGCATTTCGTCCTGCCACTGAATCGTTAGTGGCGAGGGGCAGAGAATGAGGACGCGCTCAATGGCTTCCCGGAGCTTGAGTTCCTTGATGAGCAGGCCGGCCATGATCGTTTTTCCGGCGCCGGGATCGTCCGCAAGCAGAAAGCGCAAACGGGGTTGCGGAAGCATCTTCTCGTAGACTGCTTCGATCTGGTGGGGCAATGTCCGAATCCCGGAAAGGCTGACTGCGAAATGGGGATCGTGCGTGTACGCTAGGTGAATGCGAGTTGACTCGACCAAGAGGCGGATTTGCTCTGCGTCTACGGGCCGGGTCAATGTCGTGTCGTTGCCGTCGTTGTCGCCTATGAGGGTGCGGGCTTCTTCTTCAGAGATGACCGTCTCGTCGAGGGAGCCACCAGGCAAACGGACCCGGCATTCAAAGCCTCGCCCGAGAGGCCGAACACCTTCGAGGATCACGGCCAGGTCGAAATGACCCGGTAGCATGACTTTTTGTCCGATAGGAAGTTTTGACGAGTCCATAGCCATCTTCGCTTCGCGCCAATGCCTACTTTTCCCTCACCACTGGTTTTTGATCGGCCGCATACTTTTCCGATGCGTCGCGGACTACCCAGGCCAACGACACCTTTTTTTCCTTCGCGATTTGTTCAAGAGTTTCGTAGAGATCCGGCGGAAAGCTGATCGACGCCCGGACTGCCGCCTTGCTCTGAGCCTTCCGGCTCCTTCCCTGAGACCTATTTTCATTCATTCTGGCGGCTTTTCTAGCCTTCACCACTTTACACCACGTCGGTGAAAGTAAACTCAACCCAGCCGCCGGGCCTAATTCTCTCTGGCAGTTCTCCGCGCCGGCAGAGACGGGCTTTCTCTCCCAGAAATCGGCCATCGCCACTTTGCGCGACAAAGCGGTGTCAAGACAATGGCTCTCCTTTTCCGTTCGCGCCCCCTTCGGGATTTTGTTGTCCGGATACCATACGGCCGTCGCGGAAAGGCATCAAGAAAAGCCCTCGGGACCCATCCCGACGTTTTTCTTGACACCGCGCCCTCCGTATGGAGGCCGGACTTTTATCCCTTCGGGGACTTAACGCAAACAAAAGGAGACGAACATGCAACTCTTAACCGCAGACATCCACGCCCGCCTTCTGGCGAACGGCCGCCAGCAGGAACCAGTACGCGGCACAGACCGCGAAATCGACTTCCATCCTGTCGTGAAGCTCTTTACGCCGGACGCCGACTGCACCTGGCTTTTGACGGAAATCGATCCGGAGAACCCCGACATTGCTTTCGGCCTGTGCGACCTCGGCATGGGGTTCCCGGAACTCGGCTCTGTGAGCCTAGCGGAAATCGCCGCCTTGCGCGGAGGCCTGGGGCTCCCCGTCGAGCGTGACCTGCACTTCAAGGCCGCGAAACGGCTCTCGGCTTACGCCGCGGAGGCCACGCGCCTCGACCGCATCCAAGCGTGACGCAAACAAAAATGGAGTACATCGCTATGCCTAAATTCAACGTCATTGTCGCGCACAACGTGCCCAATTACGGAACCCTCGAAATCGACGCCAGAGATCCGGACCACGCCCTCGAAGTCCTCAAGAAAAAAGATATGTCTGACATCCTCGACAAAGCCGTCTTCGAGCCCGCCTGGGATTCATCCATCTGTGCCCGCATCGTTTACATGGAGGACGAACAGGGCAACGTGTTCCACGAGGACACCGCGCTCGATCAGGGCTACCGCGAATGGTCCGCGGTAGGTGATCTGATCGAGGCCCTCAAGAACCTCTTAGGCGACCGTCCCACTGTCCAGGGCGGCATCTGCCAATGCTGCGGCCGTGGCTATATCGGCGACTTCTTCGAAGGAGACTGCGCCAGCGACGATTGCCCTTCCTCTATCGCCCGCGCAGCCATCGCCAAGGCGACGGGAGGTGCATCGTGACCCCCCCTGGTCCCGATTCTGACTGCGCAAGAAAAGGTCCGCCGCAAGGCTTAATTCTCTCCGGCTGTACCCAAGCCGGGAGAGACGGGCTTTTGTAATCACGGCTCTCGCCGCGTCAGGCGAAACATTCATGCTGAGCAGCATGCCGATCTGGGTGCGGAACGTCGCCCTCTCACTCTCCGTCAAGATGCCCGAGCCCGAGCCGGCTTGACGACAATTTTCTCAAGAAGCTTCTGCGACCGAAGACGATACGCACGCGACCCAAGGCCCGCGCCAGCGCTCTACCCGGCCCTGCCGGCATTCACGCGGCGTCTCCGAAGCGCGTAAAACGGTCTACAAATGAGCATTGCCCGCACTCCTGCGCCCAGAGGCACCGGCACCGACATCCGCCTGAAGGACCAAGCCTGCTCTCGCTGTAATCCTAAAAAGGAGCAGTCGCCGTGAGCCAGGTGCTTCAGTTTCGCCGGCCATCGTATCTCCTCAGAAGCGTTGAACAATCCCCTTCTGATCGTGGCTGCATCCCTGCCACAAGCGCGCGCTTCTCGCGTCAACAACAAAACAACCCCTGCCGGGGCTGGACCCCCCTAAAGGTTCCCCCAGATTTTTTTGTTGACGCCGCACTCGCCCGTGGCAAACGGGAGCCATCCCGAAGGGGAAAACGTTCAAACGCAAACAAGGAGATACGAACATGACTAACACGAAACAGAAATCAGCACCTAAGGCCCCGACGCATCGCGCCTTTCACGTCCGCGAGGGCAAGAACGGCGGCAAGGGCTTCTGGACCCCGATCGGCGCAGCCTGGGCGCACGATGACGGCAACGGCTTCAACATCCAGATCGATGTGATGCCGCTCGACGGCAAGATCGTCCTGCGCACGCCGAAAGACGGCGAGCAGGCCGGGTAACCGCAGCGGGAGGGCGCGCGAGCGTCCTCCCTTTTCTCTCACAGAAGGAGTTCCGCCATGGACAAACCGCCTCTCACGCTCCGCGAGATCGACAATCAGCTCCAGATCATGGAGTACATCGCGACCAACACGCAGCAGGGCCTTACCCCGAGCGACCGGATAATTCTCCGCAGGCTCGAAAACCGGAAAAATCGCCTGCTCAACCGGCAACAGCAATAGGAGTACCTCGCATGATCACCGAAGACGATGCCCTGAACGCACTCCGCCGCTTGTCCGATCCAGAAGCTTGGCACAAAGAATCTCCGCTGGGCGGTCTGGGCCAAATAGGCAGATGGGCACACCACGCGCAACAAGCCCTCTCGCCCGAGCGTCACGACATCCAGACCGCTAAGGCCTGCCTCGCTGTTATTTCCCGTCTCTTGGGCGAACCCGTTTAGAAGGAGTACATCGCTATGACAAAACGCAATCCGTCTCTCTATGCGACGGCATCAGAAAGCCATCTTGCCTATGTGCGTTCACAAGAACATCCGCATGAGATCGCCGTCGTGACACTTAGTGGTTATAAAGTCGGCGAGGAGCGCAGCCAATATCAATGGGCGCAACTTTTCGCAGCATCTCCCGACATGCTCGAAATGCTCCAAGGTGAGCTTACCCGCTTGAATACCGAAGCGCGCACCTGGGCGGGATTTCCCGTGGATCGGGCGTATATCGAGCTCGATTGCCGCCGCGACAAAATCCGTGCGCTCATCGCGAAGGCAGGTGCAGCATGAAAGCCGTGCCGCCTGCCATTAGCACCACTTTGCGACAACGTGGCATTGGCCTCGCCTCCTCTTCGTTCGCGTCCCCTTTGGGATTTTGTTGTCCGGATACCATACGGCCGTCGCGGAAGAGCATCAAGAAAAGCCCTCGGGACCCACCCCGACGTTTTTCTTGACGCCGCGCCCTCCGTATGGAGGCCGGACTTTATCCCTTCGGGGACGCAACGCAAACAAAAGGAGGAAATCGCATGACAGAGCCCACCGCACGCCCTGAGCTGCCAGAAGGCCCATGGAACTATGACTATCACGGCGACTGGTCAACCTACGCCATGGGTCTTAAAGGAACCGTTCGCGTCGAGTTCGACCAAATCCACGAAGACGACAAGATCGCCATCTCCGATCTCTTCGAACAAACGCCATGCATGCTCGACGAACTGCAGGCCGGGATCGAAACCGCCCAGGACGTTATCGATACGTGGGCGCAAGGCGATCTCGCTGCAGCCGTCAACGCTCTCGAAGACTGGATGAAGGCCGCACAGGCCGTCATCGCAAACGCTCAACCCACCAAGTAAGGAGAATAACTATGACTGACATCACCAACATCCCGCTCAACAAGCTCACCGCCTGGGAAGGCAACGTCCGCAAGACGCAGAACAAGGGCATCGACGAACTGGCCGCGTCCATCGAGGCCCACGGCCTGCTGCAATCGCTGGTGGTCCGGAAGGACGGCAAGAAATTCGCCGTCGTCGCCGGCAACCGCAGGCTCGCGGCGCTCTCGGCCCTGCTGAAGGCCGGCAAGATCGACGCCGGTTTCGAAGTGCCCTGCCAGGTCATCGAGAACGGCGCCGACGCCACGGAAATCAGCCTTGCTGAGAACACCGTCCGGGAGAACATGCACCCCGCGGACGAGTGCGACGCCTACCGGGACCTGATCGACAAGGGCGCTCCAATCGCCGACGTTGCCGCCCGCTTCGGGAAAACCGAGCATTACGTCAAGCAGCGCCTGAAGCTCGCGCGTGTCAGCCCCGTCGTCATCGAGGCCTACCGCAAGGGAAAGCTGAGCCTTGAGCAGGTCCAGGCTTTCGCGGTTTCCGACGATCACGAGGCGCAGGCAGCCTTGTTCCAGGACTTCGACCCCGACCGTAACGACGCCGAGGACATCCGTGATGCCCTCACCGAGAACGATGTCGCGGTGACTGACAAGCGGGTCAGATACGTCACGCTGAAGGCTTACGAGAAAGCCGGAGGCACCGTGCGCCGCGACTTGTTCAGCCAGGACGACGACGGCGTGTTCATCCTCGACGTGCCGCTGCTCGACCGGCTGGTCGGCGAAAAGCTCGACCGCGCCGCGAAAACCGTCCAGAAGGAAGGCTGGAAATGGCTGGATGTCCGCCCCGACTTCGATTACCACGCGAAGTCGAAATTCCATATTCTCCGCGAGGAGCTGACGCCCCTCCCCGCCAAGAAGCAGTCGGAGCTGGACGCGCTCCAGAAGGAATACGACGATCTCGAAGACCAATGGTCGACTTCCGACGACACCGAGAGGCCCGAACGTCTCGATGGGATCGGTGAGCGCATCGAGGAGCTGACAGCCTCGCGCGAGAAATTCTGGCCCGCAGAAACGCTGGCGATCGCCGGAGCCGTCGTCCATCTGGATCACAGCGGCAAGGCGGAGATCGCGCGTGGCCTGGTGCGGCCCGAGGATATGCCGAAGAAAACCGGCAAGTCCGATGCGACCGCTCCAGACGGAACCGATCCCGGCGACGGCGAGGACTCCGAGGCTGGCCGTGCAGAGTTTTCGGCGGGACTGATCGAGAGCCTGACAGCGCACAGGTCGGCCGCCCTCGCAGCACGCTTGCTCGAGTTTCCGCACAAGGGCCTGGCGGCCGTCGTCTACGCCATGGTGCTGGGCGTTTTCCCTAACGCCACCGAAACCAGCATGAGGATCATCGCAAGCTCGCAATCGCTGCGCCGCGTCGAAGGCTCAGCAGCCTTCAAGGCCCTCGAAGAGGCCCGAGAAACCTGGGGCCAGCGTCTCCCCGGCAAGCCCGAGGATATATGGCAATGGTGCCTTGAGCAGGGTCAGAATGTCCTCATCGACCTCCTGACTTTCTGCGCCGCCTGCACGATCAACGCCGTGCAAATGAAAAGCGACCGTCCGGAGAGCGACAGGCTCGATCACGCCGGCAAGCTGGCGGCCGTCCTGCAACTCGACATGAAGGCATACTTCACGCCAACTGCGGAGAACTACTTCAGCCGGATTGGTAAGCAGCAGATCCTTGAAGCCATCCAGGAGGCGAAGGGCCAACCGCCTGCGCCCGCCTGGGAAAAGCTCAAGAAGGCTGACCTGGCCCAGGAAGCCGAGCGGCAGATCGCCGGCACCGGCTGGTTGCCGAAACCGCTTCGCGCAGCCTCATAACCGGCAGCGCATCTCCTGAAGTCTGCCACCGGAACTCCTCCGGGTCAGTCGTCCAACGGTTCCCCGCCCTGGCAGGCGGCGGGGAGCCGTGACACGTCTCCGCCATACGTGCTGCGGTAGAGATCACGGCAGTAGTTGCACAACCTGAGCGCGACCACGTGCTTTGCACTGACGTGATAATCCGCCACAGTATCGTCTCCGCAGATGGAGCACATGTCTGTACGTCCGGCATCGGCGAGAACCTCTCGAATATGCCTTGCCAGCATCGGGTCGATCTTGTCCAGTGTTGTGAACCATTCCGGGGAGTAAGGCTCCGGAGTTTTCTCTCCTCTGCCGGTTATAACAGGCTGAGAGCAGGCTCTCTCCAGCATTGCGGTTTTTGCGGCCACCTGAGACTGCCTCTAAAGCATTGCTTGCTGATGATTCAAGTCTAGGCCTCCCATGTTTCTGAACAATATCCGGATTGTTTCTGTTGTATTTCTGCTTAACAGATCCCAGCTCGCGAGGGCCGCTCAGACCTTGACCGTGTGTACGAGCCTCAGCGCCGACTAGAGAATTGTCCAATCCGCCGCCGAAACGGTGTAGCCCATCAACGCCGGGAGCGAGCGCCGCAGCCCTGGCTTCCCTTCTTGTCCGGCCGTGAAAAGTGACGTTGCCGCGAGAGCCTTTCTTTTTCGTGGTCAGTTTTCAGAGTTGTCGGCTTTCTCCAAAGATGCGTTGAACAACCCCTTCAGTATCGTTCTGGCCCCTATATCACAAGCATTTCGCGGAAGACCGTCAAGAAAAGCCCTCGGCACCCCCCATAAGAATGGGTGCCCACCCGACGTTTTTTTGACGCCGCGCCCTGCCAGTGATAGCCGGGGACTCATCCCGAAGGGGATAAGTTCAAACGCAAAAAGGAGAAAGACCATGACAACCGAAACCCAAGAGACCCCGAAAAAGAAAGGCTCACCTCCCACGCACGAAATCTTCCCGGTCGGCGCAGACGGCAAGCCCGAGTACAAGGCACGCACCGGCGCCTGGGCGCACAGCAAGGGCGGCGGCTACAACTTCAAGATCGGCGACAAACGCTACGTGATGTTCCCGTCGAAACCGAGGTCCTAACCGGAGCGGGAGGGCGCGTAAGCGCTCTCCTTCTTTTTCAGAAGGAGTACATCACCATGACAAACTCTTGCGATCGCTGCCACGATCTAATGGGCATTTCTATCATGTCCAAGTTCAACACCGACACGATCTGCGTGCCGTGTTGCCAGGACGAGCGCCAGGCTCCCGGATATGCCGCGGCACGCGCCGCGGAGGAAGCGGCCGTCCGCAGCGGAGACTACAACTTCCCTGGTGTCGGACTGTCTGCCGAAGACAGAGCCTTCCTCTCTGAACGCCGCAAAACAAGAGGTGCAGCATGAAATCAGATCTCACAAAAAAAGCCATCGCAACCGACGAGTACCAGCTTCGCGAAGCCCTTGGGATCCTGCTAAAGGCCAGCGACGATCTCGCCGTTGCGATCGAATTTTCATCCGAGAGGTTCGACACCGGCTTGCTCGACGATATCGCGCCATCCAAACGCGAACTCACGCTTGCCGCCAATTCGGCCCGGAAAATCCTGGACGCCGGCACGAGCACGAAGCCGGACATTACGAAAAAGGCGATCGCGGCCAACATCGAGGCCATGCGTCTCCTGATCGCGACTGTCCACGTTCGCGCAATAGAAGCGGAGAAAGCCATGGACCAAGGAGAGCAGAACCAGGCCATCGGCGGCCTGCTGGACCTCGACCGGGCTTTGGAAGACGTGCTCGCTCTCCACCGCGCTGCCGTCGCCCTCCACCGGACTCGGAGGGCGCCATGAAAAACACCATTGACCGCATCGCCAAAGAGCGCCTGCGCCTCGACACGCTCGAAACGCGCCGAAGGGATTCGCTCGACTTTCACGACTTGTCCGTCTGGTGCATACGCGCCGCACTTGAAGCCGCCTACAAAGCCGGCGCCAGGAGCAAGCGTCAGCCGCATGAACGCGAGTTGGCCAGCGTTCTGAAAAAACTCCACGGCACAGGCCAGCGGCTCATTGACGTCCTCGGCCACACCATCTGTGCAGACGAGCCGGAATTCTCGAAGTTCTCCGAAGCCGTCTCAACCGCCCGCCAATACCTCAAAGGAGAACAGCCATGACCAGGATTTTCAAAACCTACCACCGCACACATGCCCTGTTGCAGAACGTCGCCGCGATCTCCGGCGACTTTCACACCCACAAGTTGTACCACTGCTTTTATGACACCTTTGGCAAGAATATCGACGGTTTCGTGGGCAATTACGACATCTGCATCGAGATGGCGCGCGCCCTCACCGATTGGGAAATCGTCAACGGCGGGCCGGCCGCCGCCTACGACGACGCGCCCATGCCGTGGATAGAAATCGTCGAACACTTCGTCGACAGCATGATGCTCCGCTCCATCGAGACCGGGGAAATCCCGAACGTGCGGTTCATTCTGAACGCGGTGCTCAAGAACGGAGCCGCGCCATGAGGACCATTTACCTCTCCGCCCTCGGCCGCCAAGTTACGCTCGCCGCTTACCTGCGGGCCGTGCGCATGGCGAAAGCAAACCCGGACATGACCTTCAAGACCGGCTTCACCACCTGGTGGCCGACCACCGGCGCCGAAGTAATGGAGCAATTCCGCGAGGGAATGACGCAGCGCATCAATCAGGCAATTCCATATGTCCAACGCGGTAGGAAGGAGCGCAGCGAGGAGTAGGCAAAAGACGGAAGACCAAAGCCGCGCCGCGTCACTTGGGCTTTTTTCGGGCATAGAACTCCAAATCGATGGGCTTCTCCTTACCGCCGCCGCCGCCCGCGATGGGGAGAACCCTCTCCGCTCCTCGGACCAGGTATTCGGCCACCTTGAGCGTGCCCTGCGTTACCAGCCCGGCAATCAGCGCGATTGCCTTCAGCTCAACCACAAGACCGATCGACAATGCCGGCCAGCCACCGACGATCGCGAACGCGGCCAGGCTTCCCAGAAACAGGCATCTTTCTAGCGTGCGCGCCGCGCGGCCCAGTGTGAGCTGCTTGGGCAATAAAAAGAAACTGGCGAGGCCGGGCCAGCCTCTCCTGAAAATGTTGTTGAACGTGAAGGAATGCTCTGGCTCTTCGCATAGCCAGGTCAGTGCTTGACCCACCATCATGCTTTTGCCTTCCCCTTCAAGTTCGACGTGGCGCCGCCATCACTCGCGCGGTTTTTCTTCCGACCGACCCGCTACGCCTTCGCCTTCGGCTTAGCCGCGGCCTCCGGTGCGCGTTTATGGTGGCTCTTCCGCGACTTCGCGCCGTCCGGCTTATACCCGAGCTTCACCAACTTCTCGTCAAACGCTTTGACGGCATCGGCCTTCTGCCGGAGCAGTTCGTCGATCAGGGCCTGCTTACGATCGTCGATCAACTTCTGGTCCGCAAGGACCTTCTCGACCTCGTCGGGGCGCTTTTCGTCTGGCATGTTCGAGCTTCCATTTTACGCTCTTTAGGCCAGCGTTTTCCAATCCCCCTTGTTTTAAGAAGCGTGTCTGTTATCGTCCGAGGCGTCGCATACGCATCTGGTCCTGCAAGAAAAGCCCTCGGCACCCCCGCAAGCGCGGTCCCCCCGACGTTTTTCTTTTGTCCTGCGCCTGGCGTATGCGAACGGGACTCCAGAACAGAAACGCATCAACAAGGAGGATCAAATGAAAAACGCTGAAGAAAATAAAAAGATAAAAGGAGTTGTCCTGGCCTACGCCTACACCCTGATGCTGGACATCGATTACAAAAGTCAGATCGGACGCGTCAAGGTTCGACTCAAAGCTCCGACTAACAGATCCGAACTCGAAGCCTTCAATCTCTGGCTCTCTTCCAAGCCCGAATTCGAATTCGATCTCTGCCGCTCGCGGATCGGGTGGGGTTAATCCCCCACCCCTTCTGCTGGCGCAGTAGCCAGCGTCGCCACATCAACCACCAAAGGAGCATCCGAACATGAAATCACCGATGATCACAAAAGCCGACTACATCCCCGAACAGCAGAAAAACGGCTATACCGAACTCCAGGTTCTCAAATCCGCCGCGGGCTTCTACATCGGAACCATGTACGTCGAGGACGGCTTCGAGATGCCCGGCTCTCGGGACAGCGGCTACTTCGCCACCAAAGCCGAAGCGGAAGAACATCTCCGCGCGATCACGCAAGACGGCGCTCCGACGAGGATGGAGCCATAAAAAGGGGCAGGCCCGCGACGTCCCTGCCCTGCATGTCGGGAGCTACCGGAATTTTCGCGGGCCGCGCTTTGGAGTGCGCGGCGCGTTTCTTCAAAGGCGAAGGCACAGGCGCTCTCGGCGCGGACCAGCGCCCCACGTAGGAAGGTGCGACCGGACTGATAGCCACCAAGCCGGTGCATCAGCCGGATCGCCGCGCGGCGATGCAGGCCCAGCAGCGGCAAGGCCTTCCTCGCGGCCGCCCGGCAGGCGCCCCGCGAGGTCAGATCCTTCTCCGGCGTCCTTCACCATACCGGCTGCAGGAGACCCGAGGTCATCGAGGCCGCAGGCATCCCGGAAGGCCCCCACGCCTCGCCCAAGGGTCACCGGCACGGTTTCGGTGTTCACGCCGTCAGCAAGCGCATGCTCCAGAAGTGGCTCGGGCACGCCCAGCTTTCGACCACTGCCATTTATGCAAACGCCATCGGTCAAGAAGAACAGAGCATCGCCGCCCGGATGTGGTCGTAAACACAGAAATCAGCATTTCCGTGTAGGCAGAATTACAAGTCCGCCATCCATATCGCTCCTAAGCCGCATTCAACATCATCCGGCACCTACCAGAACCGCTAAGCAGAGACTGTCAAGCAAAGCCCTCGGCACCCCCGCAAACGCGGTCCCCCCGACGTTTCGCCTGACAGCTCATCGCGGCTCTGGTGGACGGTGGCCATGTTGAACGCGAAAAGGAGCAAGAACATGGATACCGAAGAATTCAGCCTGAACGAAACCGCCAATCAAGTTTCCGACATCCTCGATCAGCACGAAGCCGAGTTGTTCGATGACGAGCTGGAGGGCTTTTAAATGACAGACATCGAAATCGAGCTCGCCCAATCCGCATACCGCTTGCGCATGGCAGCACAGATCCTCAGCGACACCGCGCCCAGCCTTTCCGCATACCTGAAGGAGCAGGCCGAGAAGAACATCGAGCTTCTGAAGCCGATAGGTGTCCGATGAACCGCATCATCCATGGCGACTGCACCGAGGTGCTGAAGACGATCCCCGCCGAGAGCGTGGACTTCGTCCTCACCGATCCGCCCTACTTCGTGCGCTACCGCGACCGCTCCGGCCGCAGCGTCCAGAACGACGGCACTGACGACACCGCGAAGGTGCTTTCAGCCTTCCCGGAAATCTACCGCGTCCTGAAGCCGGACGCGCTCTGCGTGTCGTTCTACGGCTGGCAGGCGATCGATGCGTTCATGGCCGCTTGGAAAGCGGCCGGATTCACGCCCGTCGATCACATCGTGTGGCGCAAGAGCTACGCGTCCAGCGTGCGCTTCTGCAATCGCATCCATGAGCAGGCGTATGTGCTGGCGAAGGGGCGCCCTGCCCCGCCACCGAACCCGCTCGACGACGTGCAGCCGTGGGCGTATTCCGGAAACCGCTCGCACCCGACCGAGAAAGACGTGCGCGTGCTCAAGCCTGTGATCCAGGCTTTCACCCAGCCCGGCGCCGTGGTCCTTGACCCCTTCGCCGGTTCTGGCAGCACTTCCGTCGCGGCTGCTCTGGCCAAGCGGCGCTATATCGGGATCGAGCTTGAGCAGAAATACTGCCAGCTCGCAGAGAAGCGCCTCGCCGGCGTTGCCCGGCACATGGCGCGCGGCCCTTAACGGCCGCTACTATGCGCTAAATTCGCTGGGCTTTACGTATTAGCCGCCCTCTTGCCTGCGGTCAGCAACGCGAGACCTCCGTGGGAGCCCCGAAAACCTCACAATAACGCCCCGATTATCTCATTCTATTCCCCGACTCCTTCACAATATCCCCCGACTCCTTCATCGGAGTCCCCGAATCCTTCATTTTAAAAGCCGTAAGCCCCTGTTTACGTTATTAAATCAGCCGCTGAATCTTACTGAATCAAGAATATAGAATCTACTTGAATCAGTGCCTGCAAAGAGATCTGTGGATAACTGACCAGTTAGCTACCATACCAACGAACGCTTGAATTGATTCCGAAAAACAATCCTGTTCAAAGGCCGCACAAAAATGAGGTTTTCGGGGAGCCGGTCAGGACTCGGCCTTGTGAAGCGCCTTCCGCTCTTTGCGCTCGTACCGTTCAAGGGTTGGCTTCGGATCGATGACGTGCTCGGCCAGCCCGGCAACGCGCGCCCGGCGACCCAGTTTCGTCCGCTGCAGTTCCTCCCAGGAGGCCCCCAGCGACTGAGCGTCCTTGCGCCACCACCCTACCCTCACGTCCTTTACCTTTTTTCCCAGCTTGATCGGCAGGATCGAGATGCCAAACGCAGCCAGCGCGTTTACTTCCGCCACCGCCGGCTTCACCACATGCTTGTTCAGTTCGCCGAAGCTCTTGTATTTGCCGGGCGGGACGCCGAGCAGGTTGCGGAATTCTTCCAGGCAATAGTCTTCCGACGTCTTGTGCGTCAGATTGGACATCTGCGCGATGTTTTCATATAGGCTGACGGCGTATTTTGACGTGAAGGCCATCAGCACCGGAATGGCGATTTTTCCCCAGACGGCTGAGTTCTTCAGAATTTCGATCAGCCGCTTGTCAAAACTGTAGGTCAGCACACCAGCCGAGCGGTCAGGGGCGTCCAGGTCATTGCCCCCCAGGAATTGGACGCGGCGGGTTTTGCCATCCGGCATCGTCACGGTGAGCAGCGTACGCATCAGAGCCTCAATGGCCTCTTCGACCATTTCATAGCCTTTGTGGCCATCTGGCTTTAGCTGATCGATCTCAATGCTGTAGTCCTTCCCCTCTTCGATGCCCTGGGCGTGGGCGCTGTGCCACAGGATGGTGATGGCGCGGCGGGCATTGAGCGTGAGCTCATGATGGCCGGTCACCTGGATAAGCTCCGCAGGCTTGATCGCCTCGTTGTTCCGAGGCTTCATCTCCAATGTTCGCAGCGCAAGCTTCTCTACGGGATTCGGCTCCACCATCAGAACACTCTAGGATGAAAAAATGAATTTTAAAAATGAAATTTTTAATACCTGCGTCTCACAATTCCCCAAAACCTCATAGTTGCGGGGGAGATCAAGAGCGAGACGGGTAAATATGCCAGCTTTTCCAAGGCCTTGTTTACGCGCCTTGCGGCTTTTTGACCTGCCCGAAAACCTCATTTTTGTCTGCCAAGTGCAGCCTGCAAGAGGTTACCGCGTGTTCGAGCGCCTCGCCGAGCAACCAGCCCTCGCGTCTGGCCATGTTTTAGAAAACCTCCCGTGTTTCTGGGCTTATGGAATATTCACCGCGGCCGTGTTGCCGTTCAACCAAACGGGAAGGCATCACCGGCTCGCGGGAGTAGCGCAGCCGCTCATCGCTTGCCTTTCGGGACATGCCTTGTTTTCGGACCGCGTCTGCCCCGCGTGTTGCCCTTATGCGGCGCGCGTGTTCCGCTGCCGCTGCGCGGCAATGCCGGCGGCCAGTTGCCGGGATGCGGCGCGGCGGCCTTCGGCGCCTCGGGCGCCGAGCCTTCAGGCTCGTTCAGGTAACGCGAGGCGGTAATCGCCCGCGCCTCGTGGTCGCCCACGAGGGCGCGCTGCGCGCCTCCCTGCCCAATCGGACCACGTCGCCGGCGGATATGGCCTTCGAGCGCGTCGACCGTCCAGCCGTCCAGCAGATGATGCTTACAACCCATCACTTCCAGGGAGGCCCACTCGGAGTCGCTGCGCATGACCTGCGCCATTACGAGGCGATAGCCGAGTTTTTCGCCCCGGTCCGTCTGCCTTTTCTTCGGCTTCCAGATCGGCTCCACCCAGCGGATTACGTCGCCGGTAATGAAATCCTCGCCGCATGGTACCCACGTCGCCATCCTCAATTTGTAGGCGTGGCCCCCGCCTCCGTCAACACCTTCGCAGCAAATCCGCCGTTAACGCTAAGTCGCTAATCTTAGCGAATTAGCAGTCAACCCCTAAACATGCTGACCGCCAGCGCGCGGGCGGCCTCGCCGTCTGCAGCTGCCAACGCGAGGCGATGCGCCTCGCCCCGCTCCAGCGTGCTCAGCTTGCGCTTCAGGGTTCACCCTTGCGCTCAGGCGCCAGCGGCTTCGGCTGATGAGTTTTTGCGGGCTTTCTCGGTTCTTCGTGTCTTCGGCGTCCCGCCCGGCTCGACCCAACCCCTCACGTCGCTGGTAATGAAAGCCACCGACCGCCCCGCTTTCATTTCCCATCTTTCCCCTTCCCTTTAGCCACTTACCTGCTTACAGTAAGCATGTTTACGCACGCATGGAAATGCAAACCTGCGGATTTACATGAGCCTGTGTTTTCATGCGCACATAAACACGATAGGGGAATGACGTGATCATCACTGTAGCCAGCTATAAGGGAGGCGTAGGGAAGTCCACCACAGCCGTGCACCTCGCGGCGTTCTTGCAACGCACCGCGCCCACGCTGGTGGTCGACGGAGACAAGATCCGCACTCCCACTAAATGGAGCCAGCGCGGCAACGGAGCGGGCTTACCCTTCAAAGTTGTCAGCCATGTCCAGATGATTAACCATATTCGGAACTACCGGCATGTTGTCATCGACACCGAGGGCAGCCTGAGCGATGCGGATTTCAAAGATGTCGCCGAGAATTGTGACCTGCTCGTTATTCCAGCCGTTCCGGAGACGGCCGCGACAGACGGCCTGACGGAAACCCTGGCCATGCTTCACAAGATAAACAGCAAACACTACAAGGTGCTCATCACCATGGCCCCCCCTAAACCCAGCACCGACGCCCAGCAACTCCGGGAGATGCTGATTAGCCAGAACATCCCGGTCTTCGAGACAGAGGTTCCCAAAACGAAGGCCTTCGACCATGCAACCGCAGCAGGTGTACCAATTTATGGAATTAAAGGCGAGCGTGCTGAGCGTGCCTGGGCAGCGTATGAGGCAGCAGGAAAGGAAATTTTGAATGGCGAAGCAGCCCGGCAAGTTCGGAGCGTTGGCTGAATTCCGGCATCAGCCGCAGGAAGAGGGGAAAACGGCGGCAGTTGTTATGACACCGCCA
>Ga0182024_10007185_pt1 | contig 24096 bp, 24 predicted proteins | sample P32metaG_FD_120480 | JGI IMG/M metagenome (GOLD analysis project Ga0182024, IMG submission 120480) | Permafrost microbial communities from Stordalen Mire, Sweden - P3-2 metaG (Illumina Assembly) | ecosystem: Environmental > Terrestrial > Soil > Wetlands > Permafrost | place: Sweden: Stordalen...
ATGCGGTCGAACACGGGCAACTTCTCTTTCGAGAACGATTGCTCGGCCCGTCGCCGTGTAACGCTGTAGCCCACAGGAACTCGACCTGGTGTGAGATAGCTCATCAGCCGCAGGCAGCCGATATCCAAGACGATCCCACTTCATGATCGTCCCGCCGGTCGTTACCTGCCAGACGACCGTCTCTCGGCCTTTCTAAAGGGATTGTAGCCGTTCGGGTAAAGCGCCGAGCTTCGTTGACGGCCGTTGACTCAGCGCCTCATTTCGTGAGTACTTTTGCTTTCGACTTTGGAGGTTGGGTGCGCAGTTGACTACCATTGTGATGCTCTGGAATATCCTCCCGCGACACTTTACTGCGGAGGAAAGCCGCGAAGGTACTGCCGGATTTCGTCCCGGACCCGTCGAAAAATGGCTAGCCGCAGTTCCTCAGAGCTCTGAACGGTGGGCGGGTCTTCGAAGTTGTGATGGATGGTGACGGACTTGCCCGAAAAAATCGGACAGCTCTCTTTGGCGTTATCGCAAACCGTGAGGACATAATCGAACTGCTGGCCGGTGAACTCGTCCACGTGTTTGGATCGCTGACGAGAAATATCAATCCCAAGCTCCCGCATCACCGCGATGGCTTCGGCGCGCACCGGTCTAGGGCTCGTGCCAGCGCTGAAGACCTCATATCGATCTCCAAATTCGTGGCGAAGTAAACCCTCCGCCATCTGGCTTCGCGCCGAGTTTCCGGTGCAAAGAATAAACACTCGTTTCTTGGGCAACACTTCCGTCTCCTTGGACTAGCGGCGGTCAGGCATTCGGTAGCGGAAACCAATGTCGCGTGCGGTTGCAGGCCGCACAGACTGAGAGCATGACTGGAACCTCAACCAATACCCCCACCACAGTAGCGAGGGCTGCTCCTGACTCGGGACCGAAGAGCGCGATCGCGGTCGCAACCGCGAGTTCGAAAAAGTTGCTGGCTCCTATCAATGCGCCCGGAGCTGCGATCCTATATTCGACTTTGAACAATCGCATCAGCATGTACGTCAAGGAGGAGTTGAAGTAAACCTGCAATGTGATCGGAACTGCTATCAACACCACATTGAAGAAACGGCCGGTAATGTTGTCAGCCTGAAAGGCGAAGATCAGAGTCAGCATCGCGAGCAACGCAAACATCGTTATCGGGGCGAACCGCGGCAGCAGCTCCCTCTCGAACCATTCGATACCGTTCCTCCGCACGAGCCATAGGCGAAGAACAGCACCGACCGAGAGGGGCACCACAATAAAGACGACCACCGACGTAATTAGCACTCCGAACGGAACTGTTAGCGACGAAGCTCCCGTCACCAGGAATTGAACGAGCGGCACGAAGAGAAACAGCATGATCAGGTCGTTGACCGAGACCTGCACTAACGTGTACGCAGGATCGCCACCGGTCAAATGGCTCCAGACGAAGACCATTGCCGTGCATGGAGCTGCCGCCAGAATGATGCAGCCAGCGATGTACTGATCGGCTTCGGCGCCCGTGATTAGCTTGGCGAAGACAAATCGGAAGAAGAACGTTGCCAACAGCGCCATGGAGAAGGGCTTCACGATCCAGTTGATAAGCAGCGTCACGAGGAGCCCCGTGGGCTTACGTCCCACGTTCCGGATCGCGGTGAAGTCGACCTTCATCATCATAGGCGTGATCATGAGCCAGATTAGGATAGCGATCGGCAGATTCACTTGGCTGGCTTTGCCGAGCTCAATCCCGCGTAGGGTGTGGATTAACGAGGGCACGAGTTTGCCAAGCAGAATTCCCGCCGCCATGCAAAGTGCGACCCAGACCGATAGATAGCGCTCGAAGAAACCGATCCGCTTTTCTTCGACCTCAGGTGACGGTATTAAGTCGGAAGCATTCTTTAACTTGATATTCATTCGCTACCTCCCACATCCGCGGCAGATAGCAAGACGGCGTGCCCGCGCGGAAGGCCCAGCGACAGTAGCGCAGCCGCGAGCACAAGCCCCGCCGATCCCCACAAGCAACCCTCGAATCCCGCGAACTGGAAGACCAGGCCGGAGAGCAATGTACCGAGTAGTCTCCCCCCGGCATTCGCCATATAATAGAAGCCGACGTTGAGAGCCACGCTATCTTCGTCCGTGTAGGCCAGTACCAGATAGGAATGGACCGCAGAGTTAATCGCAAAAACCACCGCGAAGATCGCAAGACCTACGACGAGCGCGAGCCCTGGGTCCACGCCGAGCCTCAACGCACCGATGAGTCCGAACGGGACGATAAGAAGGAGGAACGCCCACTGACGCGCGGCAGTCCCGTCAATGGACTCGCGCCTTCCAAGTGCCCGCAAAAGTTCTGGAACGCCCGCCTGGATGAAACCATAGCCAATCACCCACAGCGCCAAGAATGCTCCAACTGCGTAGAACGACCATCCCAATTGACTCAGGAACACCGGCAGACCGACGACAAACCATACATCTCGGGATGCAAACAAGAACAGGCGCGCTGCGGAAAGCCAATTGATCTCAGAACTCTTCGATAAGAGCGAAGTAAATTTGACTTTCTTTTTGGAACGTCCCAGGTCGCCCGACAGCGAAGCGACCGTAGCAAGGAGTACCACGACAAGCGCACCGGCCATTCCCACCAAAGCGCCGACGAACCCGAACGCCTGAAGCAACGCGCCTCCGACGAAAAAGCCCACACCTTTGAGCGCATTTTTGGAACCGGTTAGGCGCGCGACCCACTTGAACAGCGTGCCATCAGCGCTGTCAGGAACGATGACTTTGATGGCACTCTTGGCGCTCATCTTCGTCAAGTCCTTCGCAATGCCCGACAGAGCTTGTGCCACCATCACGTAGGCCACCGAGACGATCTCGGACCAATGCGGGTTGAGGAGCGCAAGCATCACCAAGGCGAAGATCTGCAGCGCCAACCCGCCATAGAGCGTGACCTTGACCCCCGAACGAGAGGCAATCCAGCCACCGAAGAGATTCGTGACTATTCCAAAGAACTCGTAGAACAGGAACAGGAACGCGATGGAAATGCTGTCGTAGCCGAGCTTGTAAAAGTGGAGGACCACAAGCATCCGCAGAGCGCCGTCGGTGATTGTGAAACCCCAATAGGCTCCCGTTACCAACGCGTAGCTGCGAATGCTGTTCATAGGAAAGAGCGCATCACGATGCGGCCGAACGATCTGGTAGCTGCGTTGCCACTTTTCGCGCGAGCTCGATCATTCGGTTCACATAACCCCATTCGTTGTCGTACCAGGCAAGGATCTTGACTTGTGTGCCATCAATTACCATCGTGGAGAGCGCGTCGACAATCGCCGAGTGTGGGTCGTTCAGGAAGTCGATCGAGACCAGGGGACGCTCCTCATACGCGAGAATTCCATGGAGCGTTGTTTCGGCGGCCTGCTTGAAGAGCTGATTTACTTCGGCAACACTCGTGGGCCTGTCCACTTCGAACACACAATCCGTCAGCGAAGCGTTTAGAAGCGGCACCCGGATGGCGACGCCATTCAACTTGCCTTGCAACTCCGGATAGATCAGTCCAATGGCGGTTGCAGAGCCGGTCGTAGTCGGAATGAGAGACATCAGGGCGGATCGAGCGCGACGCAGGTCTTTGTGAGGGAGATCAACAATTACTTGCGTGTTCGTCACGTCGTGGATGGTGGTAATTACGCCGTGTCGAATTCCGATTCCTTCGTGGATAACCTTCACCACGGGAGCCAGACAGTTCGTTGTACATGAGGCGGCGGTGATAATGTGGTGCCCAGCGGGTGAATAGAGCCCGTCGTTCACGCCAAGAACTACGTTCAGCACGCCCTGATGTTTGACCGGCGCTGCGACGATCACCTTGCGCACCCGGCGCTCGAAGAAGGGTTGCAGGGCCTCAGGCGTCAGGAGTTTCCCGGAACACTCAAGCACAATATCGACGTTGCTGGCTTCCCAAGGGACCTCATTCGGCTTTGATTCAGCGGTGAACGCGATCGAACGCCCCTCGACAGTAAGCCCGTGGGCCTCGGCCTTCATCGACTTCGACCAACGCCCGTGGACACTATCGAATTCGAGCAGATGTGCGGCGGTAGCTGCTCCTCCCTTGATTTCATTGATATGCACCACCTCAAGGTCGGTGCAATCCCACGCGGCGCGGAAGGCAAGTCGACCCATCCGCCCAAATCCGTTAATTCCAACGCGAGTCATCTGCTTGGTGTCAATCCTTTGAGGCGGCTTTAACCCTGAAAAACTGGTTGCCGAACTAGGCTGGACAGCTTAGCTACAGCAGGTCGGGCCGCAGCACGACTCTCGTGAGTTCGTGGATGAGGAGGGTTTCTGAGCACGGATAAAGGCGCCCATGAATTTCCCAGCCACTTCCTTACTAATCGCATCCACATCGATGCCTTCACCAGCCAGAAACTGCCGAGCGTCTTCGATGCCGTAGACGCGGGTAGGTTCGATGTCGATCGAATCAAAGCCCGCCTTGGCGAGCTTGGCGATATACTCGTAATCGCGAAGCGCTCCCGCGATGCATCCGACCCACAGCTCCATACTGCGCCGAACTGGCTCGGGCATATCGCCAAGGACAACAACATCGGAAACCGCGAATCTCCCGCCTGGCTTGAGAACGCGAAACGCCTCGCGGAGCACCTTGTCCTTATCAGAGGAGAGATTGATCACACAGTTTGAGATGATGACATCGACGGAGTTATCGGGAAGCGGGATGTTTTCGATTTCGCCTTTTAAGAATTCAACGTTGTGCACTCCAGCTTTGCGCTGATTCTCTCGTGCGAGGGCCAACATTTCATCGGTCATATCGAGGCCATACGCTTTCCCGGTCGGTCCTACGCGCCTGGAGGAAAGCAGTACATCGATGCCGCCGCCCGAACCGAGGTCCAGCACAATCTCGCCGGGGTGCAATGCCGCCAGAGCGGTGGGATTGCCGCAGCCGAGGGATGCCAAAACAGCCTCCTGGGGCAGTTCGCTAGTTTGGTCTGAACCGTACAGGTTCGAAGTGATTGGATCAACGCTGCTGTCACCGCGCGCACTCGCGCCGCAGCATGCAGAACCCACGCCGGCAGTCACCCGCAGCGCAGCCTGTCCGTACTTTTCCCTGACCACTTCTTTGATGCTCGTGGAGTCGGATTCCATGTAGTTCTCCTTGTCGTGGTTACCTTCCGATGCTGACGAATGCCTCTGGTTCGATCACCCGATTTCGCGTGCAGCATTCCGCGTAAAGGAAGCTGAGTAGATCCCGGAGAGATTCAATCCTGACCGAATACCAGAGAAATGTACCTTCGCGGCGTACGGCGATCAGACGCTGGTGTCGCAATTTGTCCAGGTGATGCGAGAGCGTCGAACCTGGAATGCCCGTTTCGGCCTGGATATCGCCGACGACCATCCCCCCAGGGTGGGCGGAGAGAAGCAAACGCATGATCCGCAACCGCGGTCCCGTACCGATAGCGCTGAACATGTCGGCGTACCGATTCACGTCTTCGTTCGACACCGCCGCACGTCTCACATTTCGATGGTACTAGAATTATGGATGGAGCGCAAGGGTCAAACAAATAATTCATCAGCTATTTACAGAGCTGAATCAGCACTTCGGGCTTGATGGCTTTGGAGCGGGAGCAACACTCCGAGAACAGAAACGTGATCAGATCCTGAAGCCCCTCCGTATTCGCGCTGTACCAAAGGAACTTCGCATCCCGGCGAACGGTCACGAGTCCTTCGTGCTTCAGCTTTTCCAGGTGGTGCGAGAGGGTTGAGGGCGCGATGTGAAGCTCCGTGAGGATATCGCCCACGACCATGCCGTCGGGGTGAGCTGATAACAGAAGACGCAGTATTTGCAATCGCTGCTCGGCACCCATCGCCGCGAACATATCAGCGTAGTCAGCCATATCTCTCGTCTTGGTGCTTCGCTTCACCACTTCACCATACCAGTCGTTAGCGGCTTTGGCGAGGGCCTTTTTGCGACAATCGTGCAAACGCTTGAGCGCTGCTTCCAGGCCTGGGTTGGGTCCCGCATCCGAGCGTCGTTCGAAATCATGGCGAATCCGTGTCAGGTGCCCAAATCGAGTGCGTTCGAGGCTGCTGACTGGCCCAGACTATCCATATCCCGGTCCCGACAAAGAGCAGAAGAATCACGACCCAGAGTAGAATGTTCGAGCTTCTCCGCATTTAGTGCCTCGGTGCGCCGGTCCTATTGAATCCGATCCACCGCTTTAAGAACCCGGCTCGCCAAGTCGCCCGGCAGCGGTGCATAGTGCAGCGGTGCAGCAAGCTTTTGACCGTCGCTGAGCACCCATCGCAGGAACCCGGCAATCGCCTGCCTTTTCGCTCGATCCTCAATGCGCTCCGGGACGAGGAGCCATGTGAAGCTCGAAATGGGATACGCATTTGAGTCGGCCGCATTCGTGATGGAGATGCGAAAATCATCCGGCATGCCGGTCGCGGTCGTTTCCGCAGCGGCGGTAATCCCGGCGCTGTCTGCCCTGACAAACTTGCCAGTCGAGTTTTGCACGAGGCCGGACTGCACGTGCCCGTCGACGGCATAGGTCACCTGCAAATATCCAATAGAGTAGGGTCGTTTCCTGATAAGTTCCTCAACCCCTTCATTAAACTGAGCGCCGATACCAACCACAAATGCAACAGAGGTGCCTCGCCCGACACGTTTGCTCCAGTTTGCACTTACTTTCGAGAGATAGTCCGTCCAGACGTACGTCGTACCGCTGGCATCGGTGCGGAATACGACTGTCATTTCGTGGGCAGGCAGAGAAATATCCGGGTTGGCACGCACGAGCTCAGGATCGTTCCACTGGGTAATCGTCCCCAGGTAGATTCCGACGAGGGCTGCGGGCGTGAAACGAATTTCTCGCGTCACGCCCGGAAGGTTGTAAGAAGGCACAACGGCGCCAAGCACGACTGGAACGTGAAGGATTTTCCTCGCGGCGTGCTGGATCTGTACATCGCTGAGCGGACCATCCGAGGCTCCGAAGTCAACTGTACCGGCAAGCGTACGAGCAATTCCGTGACCTGATCCGATCGGCTCGTACGAGACTTGGATCTCAGGATGCAGCTTTCGATATTCGGTGCACCACCTGCCTAGAATCGGGTAAATGAACGTAGAGCCGGCGCTAAAGAGCGTGATAGGTTTGTTGTCGGCCGCCGCTCCTGCCAGCGAGGCCACCACTGACACCAGAAGGAGACTACGTTTTCTGCGCATTTGGGTCTTGCATCACCTCCAGCGCCACGAACTACAGTTCTAGAATAGTCGAAGCGATGAGCCCTGTCAATATGGTTGGCTAACCGTTTTGAAAATGTTAACAATCGCACCTTAAGTCGAGCCGCGATGATAGCCACCCTGGAGGCAGGGCACCACTTGCCCGTGCCGGGCGTTCGCCCGGCTTGCGGCCATTGATGTCTCATGACTGGGGAGAAACTATTCGTCGATAGAGTGGGCACGACAGATCGCTGAACCCCATGGATGGCCCCGTGCGGCAGGGAGCCGAGATTAGCACCAGGGACGCATTGGTACCCAACCTGTGAAGTCAGCGCTTCACCTGCGTTGACGGCGTGGAGACGAGATAGTGCTTGAAGAATTCGACCGTCCTTTGATGGATGATCTCCAGGGACGGTTCAACGGGAGCGTCTCCTACGTGCTCGAAATCGTGCCCGGCGTTTATCACCGCGACGAACTGCACGGGCAGACCCATGCGGCGATAAGCCTCGGCCATCCGGACGGACTGGTCAAACGGGACCAGATCGTCTTTTTCGCCATGGGCGAGCAGCAGTGGCGGATCATCTTTAGACACGTAGAGAATGGGGCTGGCCTTCCGATACAAATCCGGTTTCTCTGTCTCGGTCCCTCGAAAAAGCTTCACGATGACTTGGCCCGTGTGGTGCTGGAACTTCATTGCGCCCACAGTGAAATCGGACGCTCCGTAGTAGGCCGCCGCAGCCTGCACTCTGCTGGAGACCGATTCCCAACCGCCGTCCCCTTCCAGGCCGGCACTCCGGTCCGTGGTTGCAACCAGCTCAGCCAGATGTCCGCCCGCAGATGCCCCGGCGACGCCGATCCGATCAGGATCGATTCCGTACTTGGCAGCATTGGCCCGCAGAAAGCGAATGGCGCACTTGCAGTCCTCGATATCCGCCGGAAACGGGGAATCGCCGCTTAGGCGGTAGAAGAGACTTGCCGTGACGAAACCCTCCGCAGCAAGCAACTGCGCGCCAGAGTTGCCGTTCTTGTCGCCGCGCTCCCAACCTCCGCCGTGAATCCAGAGCACCGCCGCGGTCGGCGTACGATTGCGGTGGTTCGGTATGAACACGTCCATTAGCAGCGGCTTCCCTCCTCCGGTGCAGTATCGAACATCGGAGACAACGGTGAAGCGCTGCTCCTGGGCCCGAGCCGGGGGAGGAAGGAAGAACAGGAGCAAGATCATGGAAACGAAACTAGTCCAGATAAAGTCCTTTTGCGAGCGCCGCGCAGGGACTCCATTACGGCGCAATACAATCGCCGATAGCCGGTTAGAACCCGAGCAAGGCGCATTCGGGCGCTTGCTTACGTGACCGAACCTATGAGCAAAAGCCTCAGTGAAAGCCAAATAACTTCGATCGCAGCGCCGCCTCGTAATTCGACTTTGCCGCCTTGGCTTTGTTGCGGACTTCTTCTTCGCGAAAGTGGGCATGCTCCCAACGATCTATTTCTGCCACATTGTGATTCACGGACGCCAGAGACTCTTCTTCCCTAATCGCGGCAATCCATTCTTCCACTGCGGCCTTGTAGGCACTCTGCATCTGATCGAGGTCTGCGTTTTCATTTTCTATTTCCATGATTCACTCTCCGTCACGGCGGTCACTACGGAAATTTTCCTCGACAAGCTGCGCCGTCTCATTGGATTCTGGAAATCGCCGCTAGCTCCCTGGAAACTACTCGTTCAGGCAGACGAGCATACACGAGTTCCTGCGTAAGCTTCTGACCGTCCGTGAGGGCCCAAGTGAGAAAATCGATGACTGCTTTCCTCTTGCCGGCATCCTGAATCTTCGAGGGGATCAGCAACCATGAAAAACTTGAGATGGGAAAAGCATCCTTGCCGGGAGCGTTGGTAATGGAAATTCGAAAGTCCTCCGGCAGATCCTTTGAAGCCTCCACGGCAGCAGCTGCCACGCTCACCAGGTCCGCCTTGATGAAATTGCCCGAGGCGTTGCGAACTCGCCCGTAGGTCAGCTGCTTCTGAAGAGCGTAGCTAAGCTCCACGTATCCCAGCGAGTAGGGCGTTTTTTCAATCAACCCGGAGACTCCGTCGTTTCCTCGGGCAGCTAAGCCGACGGGCCAGTTGACGGAAAACCCCTTCGCAACCTTATTTCTCCAAGCCTCGCTGACTTTTGAGAGGTAGTCGGCCCAGACGTAGGTCGTCCCGCTACCGTCGGACCGATGCACAACCACAATGTCGTTCGACGGCAGATTGGCCTTTGGATTTGCTTCGTGCAGCATCGGATCATTCCACTTAGTGATTTTGCCAAGATAAATGCCCGCCAGAAGGTCGGGCGTGAAATTGAGTTCGCCGACTCCGGGAACGTTGTACGCGGGTACATCCGCGCCGAGAACTGCGGGGAAATGCAGAATTCCGAATCCGTGGCCGTCCTTGTATTCCTGAATTTGCTTGTCGGTCATGGGACCGTCACTGGCCCCGAAGTCGACTTTCCCCTCCATAATTTGCCGGACGCCGCCACCCGATCCGATCGCTTGATAGTTGATTTGAACATCAGGGTGAAGCTTCTGGTAGGCACTTAACCAAGTGGAATACATGGGAGCGGCGAACGTAGATCCGGCTCCATTGACTAGCGTTTGGCTGATGGACCAGACCGGTACGGCCAAAAGGCCGAGCGCCAAAAAGGCGCCTCCTGCTTTAAAAGTTCTACTGCCGTGTACAACTGTGAGTCTCGCCATGAATTCTCTCCCTCTCCTCTGACCGTCACGCCTCTCAGCCAATGCTGCGGAAGCCCCAGTACAGAAGGCCCGAAAGCATGATTGAAACCGGCAAGGTAAGGACCCAAGCCATCGCCATGTTACGCAAGGTATCCCATTGAAGTCCCGATCTGTTAGCGGCCATAGTCCCTGCGACTCCCGAGGAAAGGACGTGAGTGGTGCTGACGGGAAGTCCGTACATGTCGGCGGCTCCGATCGTCAGCATCGCGGTGATTTCAGCCGCCGCACCTTGCCCATAAGTGAGGTGGTCTTTTCCGATCTTCTCGCCAACGGTAACGACGATTCGCTTCCATCCAATCATTGTTCCGAGTCCGAGCGCGAGGGCGACGGCGACCTTGACCCAGAGTGGGATGAATTTCGTGGCGGCATCAATCTGCTTTTTGTAGTTGCTCAGCACTTCCCAGTCCGCGGCCGTCATGTGCCCCGCATTCGATTTCTGCATGAGCCGCAATGCTTCGCTGATTACGTACATATCGTTGCGCAGGTTGGGCACACGATCCTCAGGCACTTTGGCGACGGCCTTCCAGTAGTTCAGCTCGTTGGCCACGCTGTCCACCATCTCCCGCAGCGCGAGCATGGTGCTCTCCTTGAATTCGCGCGTGCGAATATAATCCGTAACTTCCTCGCCCGGATCACCCACGACCGCGTCCGGAGAGACATAGCTGCTGAGCGTTGCGTTCGCACGATCCGAAACGGCGATAAAGGTTTGGACCTGGGACGGGGGGATAGCGTGATTCAGCGCGTATGCAGTAGGAACGGTGCCGATGAGAATGAGCATGATCAATCCCATGCCCTTTTGCCCATCATTTGAACCGTGGGCATAGCTGACTCCGGTGCAAGTGAAAATCAACAGGCAGCGAATCCAGAATGGCGGTGGCTCCTTGCCTTCGGGCGCCTGATAGAGCCTCTTATCAGGAATGATGACCTTCGCCAGGAGCAACATAAGCCCAGCGGTTACAAATCCGACGATCGGCGAAACGAGCAGAGACTTTCCCACGCCTGCAGCCTGCAACCAATCCACGCCGCTGGTTCCGGTCTTCGCTGACATCAACTGGTTGGCCAAGCCTACGCCAATGATCGAACCGATCAAAGTGTGCGAGCTCGATGAGGGCAGACCGAAATACCAAGTCCCGAGATTCCAAATGATCGCCGCGGTGAGCAGCGCGAATACCATCGCAAAGCCCGCTCCGCGACCGACCTGCAAGATCAGCTCGACCGGCAGCAAAGAGATAATGGCGAACGCGACTGCGCCACTCGACACCAGCACGCCAATGAAGTTCCACATCCCTGACCAAACCACCGCAACGTGAGGTTCGAGAGAGTGTGTATAGATGGCCGTTGCGACGGCGTTTGCAGTGTCGTGAAATCCATTTACGAATTCGAAGCCGAGAGCTACCAGGAGAGCGACCCCGAGGAGCAGAAAAGGAAACACGGACGGCGATCGGACGACCGAGAGGTCCGAGGCGAGCTGTAGCCCGATGTAGCCAAGGCCGACAACCAGGATCAGACCGAACAGCGCTATTCCAATCTTCCCTGGGCTTTTGGAAAGCTTTGCGTCAAGAAGTGTAGGTGCTGCGGAAGCCATTTTTCGTCTCCATACGTCGATCCGTAGGATGCCTGGGCTGTCCGGTTTCCTTGATCGACCTTTTTTGCGGTGAACACGATCTTACCAATCTTCTGTTAAGCTTCGATGACACTAGAATGGTGGAAGTGACAAAGTGGAAAGCAGTTGAGTGCGACCCGCTTCATCGTTCTCCCGCCGGATGCGCGATCCCTTTTTTCAAGTTCTGAAATCGCCATCGGTCTGTCGACTTCCGACCTCTTCAAGTCGCGGATCAGGCCGCCCTGCGTACAGATAACGACTAGCACCCGCAGCTACTCCGGCCATGGAGCCAGCGACAAGCGCTCGCCAATGAAAACCACCCGAGGTCAGCAAATACACAGCAGTGGCAGCAAAAGCCATCTGCGTCAAGCCAAGCACCAAACGCATCCACCCCCAAACTAGGCGATGCTCACTTGAGGCCGGAACGTTCGGAAAGCGTCGCATTGCCTGGTTCTGAAGCGAAGTCCAGAGCGGTAGTTTTATTGTCCTCATGTCTAGACCAAAGCAATCGCCTATCAATACCACCAATGAACAAAAGCACGTCCTCGGCAATGTTCGTTGCATGGTCCGCGATGCGCTCGAGGTTGTGCACGATAAACATGAGATCCACATCCTGCGCCGCCGTTCGCGGTTGTTCTTCCATGAGCTTGACTAATTCGCCGTACATAGCGGTTCTAAGTTGATCGACGGCGTCGTCCGCGGCCAGAACTTCGGCGGCAAGGTTCTCTTGCCGTTGCGCAAACGCCTGGAGGCTTTTGCTGACCATCGTTTGAACGCGGTGACCGATTTCGATCAGATCACCAGGAAATTGAACTGGGGGTCTTTCGGTCAACGAAATACTGCGCTGAGCGATATTCACCGACAGTTCCCCCATCCGCTTCAGATCGTTACTGATCTTAAGAGCTGCGGTAATCAGTCGAAGGTCCCTCGCGACCGGTTGATGCAGGGCCAGCAAACTAGTCACGAATTCGTCAATCTTTATTTCCAGTTCGTTGATCCGAGGCTGCTGCGTCAGTACGGCCCGCGCGTCTGGAGCACTTCGCTCCACCGCCGCCTTCACGCTTCTGTGAATCATGGATTCCACCAGCGCAGCCATCTCCAATAGCTGGCGCTGGAGTTCGTCGAGCAATTCTACAAAGTGCCTCAAGCGGTATAGCCTTTCCTCTCTAACCAAACCGGCCAGTCACGTAATCTTCGGTTTCCTTTTTTGAGGGAATTTTGAAAATGGTTTGCGTCAAGTCAAACTCGACAAGCTTTCCCATCAGGAAGAAGCCGGTGTAGTCAGCGACTCTCGCCGCTTGCTGCATATTATGCGTAACTATAACGATCGTGCAGCTGCTTTTGAGCTCAAGAATCAAATCCTCGATCTTGGCTGTTGAGATCGGATCGAGAGCTGAACAAGGCTCATCGAGCAACAGGACCTCGGGGTTGACTGCTAAGGCGCGTGCTATGCAGAGTCGTTGTTGCTGACCGCCGGACAAACCGTAGGCCGATTGACTCAGTTTGTCTTTGACGTCGTCCCAAAGACTAGCTCGCCTCAGGCTTTTTTCGACCGAATCCTTCAAAGATGCCGGGTCCGCGCCATGAATCCGAAGGCCATAGGCTATATTGTCGAATATTGATTTAGGAAACGGTGTCGATCGCTGGAAGACCATGCCGACCCACCGGCGCAAGGCGGAGATTTCGAGACCAAATATGTTCTCGCCGTCGAGGAGCACTTCACCTTCCACACGAGCCTGGGGCGTTTCCTCATTCATGCGATTCAACGTTCGCAGGAACGTCGATTTACCGCAGCCGGAAGGGCCGATGAAAGCGGTGACTCGATTTTTCTGCACTCCCATTGAAATCCCATGCAGGGCCTGAAAGCTGCCGTAATAGAAGTTAAGATTGCTGATTTGGAGCTTGCAGGCTTCACCAGCGCCGGACTTGCTGTGGGAGTTCGGTGACATATCGGAGTCGCGCGCCGCGATTTTGAAATCGGGGGTCGGTTGCGGCGTAGAAGCAGCCTTAGGGCCCACCTTTAAATGTGTCCTTTCTTCGCTAGGAGAGCGATCTCTGGCCCAATGTTGAGAACTGGTCGCGTCATTTTGCTCTTCCTTATCCATGATGTCGGCTGTGCACGGCGCTCTACCGGTCGGGAGCATTGTAGTCTCGCGTCGTCAAGCGCAGCAACAAACTCCCAATGGCTACACCAAAAACCAGGATCAGCGCAGCGCCGTACGCTTGCTGGTGCCACACGTCGTAAGGGCCGCGAGCGTACTTTAGAATCCGCAGCGTGATCTCGTCGATGGGTTTAAACAGTCCCGATGGATAGTACTCGTTCCCCAACGCAGTGAGAATCAGTGGCGCCGTCTCTCCCGCAACGCGAGCGATAGCTAACACACCACCAGTGATCACTCCAGCGCGCGCCGCGGGGAGCACCAAGTCAAACGTAACTCGCCATTTCGGCGCCCCGAGAGCAAGCCCGGCTTCCCGAATGCTGTTCGGGACCAAGCGCAGAACGTCTTCCGTAGTGCGGGCCATGATGGGAATCATAATGATGCCAAGCGCCAGGCCGCCGGCAACCGCAGAGAAAGTGTTGGTCGGTTTGACCAATACGAAGTAGACGAAGATCCCGATAACAATGGACGGAACGCCGATGAACGTGTTGATGGCAATACGCGTCATACGTGCGAATCGCGTATCACCTGCAATTTCGGACAAGTATATTCCCACTCCCACCCCAAGCGGTGCGCCGACAACCATGGAGATGCCGACAAGGATCGCTGTGCCAAGCAAGGACGGGGCGATGCCACCCCCCGATTCGCCCACGGCGGCTGGCTCCTTGAGAAAAAAATTCCAGCTGATCGCGCCAATCCCATGAATAACGAGGTAGCCGAGGATTGAGAAAAGCGCACCAAGGGAAATTAGAGTCGCTACGCCCGTGAGTCCAAAGCCCACGAAACCTCGCCATTTTCGCCAGCCTCCGCCGATGTGGGCCGGAATTGAAGTTCTAAGCTCTGAAGCCATGGATACCTGACATTCTCCTCACAATGAAATAAGCGAGAATATTGACCACGACTGTGATCGCAAACAAGATCAGGCCGCAGTAGATTAACGCAGAGAGGTACATTTCTGAGCTGACCTCATTGAACTCGTTCGCAATTACGCTCGCCAACGTGTATCCCTGATCCATCACGGTCGTTGGAAGATGAAATCCGCCACCGATAGTCATCGCAACGGCAATTGTTTCGCCAAGCGCTCGACCGAGGGATAGAACGAACGCACCAACAATCCCGTTACGCGCGAAGGGCACCGTGATGCCCCAAACCACGTCCCACCGCCCCGCTCCCAAGGCGTATCCGCCTTCTTTGAGGTCTCTTGGGACGAGGATCAAAGCTTCTCTCGAAAGAGACACGATCAGAGGAAGAAGCATGATTGCCAGAATCACAATAGCGCTCAAGTAACCGACTCCGTAGGGTGCGCCGTTGAAAAGCGCAAATCGTGAACCGAGATGTTCTAAAAGCCAGACCTCGACGGTACGTTGCAGCATCGGCGCCAAGACCAACAGGCCGAACAAGCCGTAAACGACACTCGGAATGAAGGCTAACAGCTCGATTAAATAGGCGATCGGCTCCTGGAGCCATCCGGGTAAGACTTCTGTGATGCAAACTGCGGTCATTAACCCCACACCACCGGCAAGGATCATGGCGCCGAGAGCCACGATGATCGTGCCCACGATGAACGGTAGCGCTCCAAAAACTAGGTGTACCGGATCCCAACCCGTCGTAAACAAGAAGCCGGGACCGAACCGCTTCATAGCTGGCCAAGCCCCGGTGACAACGACGACGAAAACGCCGGTGAAGATCGACAGCACCACGCACACGATTGACTTGATCAGAGCATGATAGATCCGATCGCCGCGGCCGCTAGAGCCGCTTTTCTGGTGACTTCGTGCCACTGGCACATCGGCTGTCGCAGTTGTCATATGACTCCTAAATCAGCAGTGCTGGGATGGGGCGAGGAAGCAAAGCACGTCGTTTCCACAAAAGTCGATCCTACTTCTGCAGACAGGACTTACCTCCGCACGTGACGGTCCGTAGGGCTGCTTCCGACTTCTGTACCAGATTCTTGGCCAACACGGCGTAATCCAACTCGGTCGCGTACTTCTGGCCGTCAGTGATGGCCCACTGTACAAACGCGGCAACGAGTTTGCCTTGTTCCGCATCCGACTGAGTCTTGTAGAGAAGCACCCATGTGGAACCGGCGATTGGATAGGCTTGGGGGCCTGCCTGATCCGTGATTGAGAACCGTAGGTCCGCAGGCATCTCCTTAAGAGACGCAGCTGCATTAGTCACATTTTTAGGATCGGGGTCGATGTAGTTGCCGGCTCGATTCTTCACCGAGCCATACGGCATTTTGTTCTGACGAGCGTAGGCGAGTTCAATGTAACCGACACCGCCCGCGGTGTTCTTCACCTGATTGGCGACGCCCTCGTTCCCTTGCCCTCCAATTCCAACCGGCCACTGAACTGACGAGCCGCGTCCGACCTTCGACTTCCAATCTTCACTGACCTTAGTGAGGTAATCCGTGAAAATGTCGGTGGTGCCCGACCCCTCCGATCGGTGAACCACTAACACAGGTTTTGCCGGCAATGACACCCCAGGGTTGTCGGCGGCAATCTTCTTGTCGCTCCAGAGCTTAATTGTGCCGAGGAACATTCCAGCGATCGTCTCGGGACTGAACCGCAGCTGTTTGCTAACACCTTCGAGATTGTAGGTGATAACGACAGAGCCCTGGGTCACCGGAATGTGGACGACGTTCGCCGCCCCACCGGCTTGCGCGATTTGTTCGTCGGTAAGCGGTGCGTCGCTGGCGCCGAAGGCAACCGTCTTGGAGAGAAACTGTTGACGCCCCCCGCCCGATCCGATGGACTGGTAATTGATCTGAACATTCGGGTGAAGTGTGTGGTACTCCTTAGACCACTTCGACATTAGGGGGTTGACGAATGTGGAGCCGGCGCCGGTCAAGGCGCCTGACTGGGCGCGAACGCCAACAGAGGCCAAGTTAAAGCAACCCAGCAGGACAACGAGTAGCGAAGCGGTTCTCTTCATTTTCTATTTTTCTCCTTGAGCGACAAAGATATTGTGTGTCTACAGCGCGATCTTCAGAGCGCGGGCGACAATCCCGGCTCTACTTCTGTTTGGTTGCTCGCTTCCCTCATCACCGTTCCGGAATTTCCGAAACTCCCTAGGGAAGAAAAAACTCTTTCGTCGGTTCTACACTTCGAGTATGCTAGAACTGTCTCATTGGATGCAACAGGATTCGGGTGACGTTTTGATGACAGCGACACATACTTTAGGCAGCCCCGCAATGGGGAGAGGGCTTTCCAGGGCTGGCGGGCGCGTCGGTTGTTCAGCCTTGACTTGCTGTGCCTTTCCGAATTGCGCTCGGAAGCCGCAGTCGCATGATTTGAAAGATGTTGCGAGAAGTGGCGTCCCGTCGCCGTGCACCATGATTGGAAGTTCATGCGGTGTGACCGAGACGCGGTCAGATCGCAAGTCTTGCACGTTTGATGAGAGTCGGCGGACGCAAGCGGGAGATCTCGCCTGGTCAAAGAGTGCGGTTTGCCCAGATTGGCGCGATCACTCGGAGATAGACGCACTCCTGGTAATCGCGAAACTTCTTCGGACAGACCAGCGGGACCTGGAGCTTCGAGCGCAGATCACCATTCCCGCAGCGAAGTCGCGTCCGCTTGAGATTATCGATATCCGCATGAGCGAATTCCCAGCTGATGGCACAACAGTGGAACCCCATGATCTTCAATCCTAGCCCGAAAATCTACTATTCCCCTGCAGTGTCGCTGTTGGGCATGGCAGTGTGTTTGACAGTCCTGCATGCCTCCCCGTTTGACAAGACCCAACCGCAATGGCCGCAGCTCTCGACCAGTCATGGACCAATCAAATCAGGAGGCACGATCAAAGAGGCGATTCAAGGCAGCATCGATTTCCTGCTGACCGATATGCCCATGACCGACGCCGAAATGCAACAGGTGCGTGACATGCGCGGCGTGGGCCTTGTCCACGTCGCTACGGCGGTCACAGCGGTTGTGCCCTGTTATAACCTGGACGGACTTAAAGCCCCTTTGAATTTCTCGGCTGATACCCTTGCCGGAATATTTCTCGGCAAGATTAAGAAGTGGAACGATCCGGCCATCGTTGCTTTGAATCCATCCTCTCACCTTCCTGCCGCTGACATCATTGTGATCGGCCATACGATGGAAGACGGGAGCACATACGCGTGGACCGATTTCCTCTCGAAGACCAACACGGACTGGCGCCGATCGGTCGGCCGAGTCCGGTCGCTTGTGGCGCTACCGGTTCTAGCGCGCGCTCAAAGTCCGGAAGACCTCGCGGAGCTTGTTAAGCACACTCCCAATTCCATCAGCTACGCAGAGCTGTGGGCGGCGAAGGGACAGAATCTCCAGATTGGCCGGGTCAGGAATCGGTCAGGTCATTGTATCGAACCATCGCCCGCCTCTGTTGCCGCAGCTGCGTTAACGGCGAGCCCAGGAATACGCGACGACTTCAGAGAGTCGATTACGGATACAAGCGGACCGGGCGACTACCCGATCGCCAGCTTCACGTGGATCGTCATTCCCAACACATTCGGCGATGCCGAGAAGCGCGATGTAGTGATCTCATTTCTGAAATGGCTCCTGACTGAAGGCCAGGATTCAACCGAATCGATGCATTTCGTGCGCCTACCGCACCAGCTAGCGGATCGTGAGATCCGTCTGATTGATTCATTGCACTAACGAAGAGGGGCGCGGTTTGAGTACTACGCCCGGCCACAGGCCAGAAAGAGGGAACGATGTGCGATTACTCCTTGTACACATTCTCAAACCGGCTCGCGTGCGACGGCGAAGAGTTGGTCGCGAACCGGTTCTCGTCCGGATGCATCGGCTTCATTTGCGTTTCGGACGCAACAGGGGAAGATGGCCGGAGGACGCTACTTGGCATAAACTGGCGGCAACTCAAATCTTGGTTCTTCCCGCGACGGCACGATGGGCCGTCGGCTGTCTGTATTCCTCCTGGAACGGAGATAAGGCTCGTATCGCTCGATCCGGAGTTCCGCATGCGACTAGGCCTTGACGAGACGGAGGACGCGACCTTCATCCAGGTATCGGCCGAGGCCTTCGCATACCGAGACGGACTGCAGTTCCGCAACGGCAAGCGCATTCTCTTGCAAGAACTGCGGGAAGGGCAGCGTGTCCTTGTTTCGCCATCGAGCGTCCGGCAGACTCGCTCCCGTCATCAAAACGTAGCCGAGGAGGCTCATGCTTGAGAAACCAAAGAAAACTTTGCATCTGTGCAAGCGCGGATGACGAAGCTGACTCCAGACGACGACAATAGAGATCCACGCCAATTCAAAGTCGCTGATTTACGGAAACGCCACATATGCGCATACGAATAATCGGCGGGAGCGACGCCGGAATCAGCGCTGCCCTTCGCGCCCGCGAGGTGAGTTCGGAAGCAGACATCGGAGTATTTCTCGCCGATGATTTTCCCAACTACAGCATCTGCGGTCTTCCCTTCTTCTTAAGCGGCGAGACGCCGGACTGGCATACATTGGCGCATCGCACAGAGTTCGAAGGGATCAATATCCATCGGAGTTGCCCCGTCAGGCACATCGACGTTGGGAAGAAGCAGCTTACGGTTCAAGGCACAACCGGGACCGCTGAACTGGTCCCATACGACAGGCTCGTGATTGCGACGGGTGCCGCGCCCATCCGCCCCGACTTCGAAGGAAATGATCTTCCTGGTGTGTTCGAACTTCACACGATGGAAGACTCGTTCAGTGTGAGGAAGCACCTGGAGCGGGTTGATGCGAAATCAGCAATCATCATTGGCGCTGGCTACATCGGTGTGGAGATGGCCGATGCACTGTCCCATCGCGGCATGGCGGTCACTCTGGTTGGGCGTTCTCCAGTGGTGTTTCCCAGTGTCGACGCTGAATTTGGAGCTTTGATTGAAGATATGCTCCGAAAGCACGATGTCGAGGTGGTCAGCGGAACTGAAGTGGCGAGAATTGAGTCGAGCTCTTCCGGTTTGCTAGTAATAGCCAAGGATGGATGGCGAAAGAGCGCTGACGTGGTCCTTCTCGTCGCGGGCGTGAAACCTGCGTCCGATCTTGCTCGTAGGGCTGGAATTCCGATTGGGCACCGGGGTGCAATCAAAGTGAATTCCCGGATGGAAACCGGGATACCCGACGTTTATGCCGCGGGCGATTGTGTGGAAACTTGGCATCGTTTGCTTCAGCGCTACGCGTATCTGCCTCTTGGTACAACCTCACACAAACAGGGGCGCGTGGCGGGGGAGAACGCTGCCGGGGGAAATCGAGAATTTTCCGGGTCAGTCGGCACCCAAGTCGTGAAAATTTTCGAATTGGCCATCGCCCGGACTGGCCTTCGGCAACGCGAAGCCGCCGATGCGGGCTTCAATGCGGCAACGACCGAATCGACTTTTTGGGATCACAAGGCGTACTATCCGGGAGCCGCGGAGATGCGCCTTCGAGTCACGGGTGACCCGATGTCGGGAAAACTCCTCGGCGCGCAAATCGCGGGGCATTGGAAGTCAGAAGTCTCCAAGCGGATCGACATTTTCGCGACCGCTCTGTTCCACGAAATGTCGGTTGAGGGACTGAACGAGTTAGATCTAAGCTACACGCCTCCGCTCAGCAGCCCTTGGGACCCGGTTCAGATGAGTGCGCAGGCATGGGTACGCGAGACGCTGCGCCGGAATTGCCAAGCGGAGTGAAAGGTACGTGCGGCGATGACCCTATGTACGACTAAGTGGATTTATCGTTTTGCTTGCTGGTGCGCCTTGGCGGGTCCCGCGCTTGCTTGGCAGGAGAAGCCACCCGGTGAGACCAGACGCCTCTACGTCGAACCTTTCACCACCAAAGCAGGCTCGGAGAAGCTCCGGGAAGACGTGCTCGCCGAACTCCACAAGCTGAGTTCGATCTCGCTTGTGTCGAGCGAATCGAGCGCGGACGCGATCCTGGGTGGTGGCGGCGAGATTTGGATTAAAGGCTACCGCAGTCTCAATCCGAGGTCGGGCAGGTTGCTCTCTAACGGAACCCCTGTCTATGCTGGCTTCCTGTCTGTGGAACTCAGAAATACCAAAGGCGAGACGCTTTGGTCGTACCTGACAACCCCGGCGGCCGCATCCGAGGATGTCTCAAAAGACCTCGCGAAGCGGATCGCGAAACACTTCGTGGAAGCGTTGCAGCAGGAGGAGGTACCGTCTCGAACCGCTCCCCTACCTCAACGGATCACCACCTTGAAAGGGGCAGGCGCTACGTTCCCGTATCCCGTCTACGCAAAATGGCTCACGAATTACAGGCGCGAGAATCCCAACGTCGAGATCATCTACGACTCGATCGGTTCGGAGGCGGGGGTTCGGAGACTGCTCGCGGGCGAGGTGGATTTCGGGGCGTCGGATAATCCCGAAGCGATTCGCGAAATCGCTCCCAATGAAGAGAGCAAGTATTTGTTCTTCCCGTCGGTGGTCGGCGCTGTCGTGCCCATCGTCAACCTGCCCGGTGTCCCGAGTGACATTGCATTTACGCCGGAGGCTCTGGCCGGCATCTATCTCGGTAAGATCAAGAAATGGAACGACCCGCTTTTGAAGCAGGCCAATCGAGGCGTTCGGCTTCCGGACCTCGACATTGTTGTGGTTCATCGGGCCGACGGCAGTGGCACAACCTATGCATGGACCGATTACCTTTCCAAAACGAGCCCCGAGTGGAAGGCTGAAGTCGGCGCCGGCTTGGCTCCCAGGTGGCCCAGGGGCAGGGCGGCGGACGGAAACGAGGGCGTGGCCAAGCTTGTGAAGGAACTAGGCGGATCGATTGGTTATGTCGAGTACATCTACGCCCTGCAGAACCACCTGAGCTTTGGAAGTGTCCATAACCGAAACGGCGAGTTCGTCGGAGCCAGCCTCGAAAGCATGGCAGTGGCCGCTAGGCATTCCGTTGAGATCAGTGATGACTTTAAAGTCTCCACTGTGAACCTTTCGGGACGAGGTGTTTACCCCATCACGTCCTTCACGTGGTTTGTTGTTCCCGCTCATATTGCTGATGATCTGAAGCGAAATGCGATCACGGGTTTCCTGAAGTGGATGCTCGGCCCCGGCCAGAGGCAGGCCGCCGCCCTAGGGTATCTTGCACTGCCGAAGGATGTCGTAAGCAGAGAAGAGGCCGCCATCTTGAGGATTAACTGACTTCCCAGGTGTCCCTCAACATCACCAATCTTGCGAACCCGATTGGCCAAGATGACGTTTCTGATGGGCCTTTTGAATGCAGTGCCGACCTGGAACGGGATTCGGAGGCCAGAGATCTGACATATCCGAAACCGGATTGACTGGAATGAGTAGAGTTGTGGAATCTGGGCCGTGTGCTCTTTCCATCCCGACACCTACTTCGCGCCTGTCGTGTAAATGCTCAATCCGATCTCGCGTAGATCTTCGCTGATGAACTGCAGCTCCAGACCGCACGCGGTCGCATAGCGTTCGGTCGCAGTCGCCACGTCCACCGCTGCTGCCAAGGCCTGTAACAGGAAACTGCCCTTGGCCGGTTACCAGAAAGCCTTTCCCCTCGCTGGCTGAACGCGGCCTGTGACGGTCTCCGTTTGTCGGCGCCGATAGGGCTCCGCCGCGGCGCTGAGCGGGCGACTGACCGTTCGGCTGCTGAGCGCGCGTTTGAGGTTTTCTGTCCCCACCATCATTTGCGCCAACCACCCACTCGATGGTGCGCCGTGTTCCATTCTTTTTTTCCGCCTTCGTGATCGTAAACAGTTCACCTCGCCCGATTCCGAGCTCGTCAATTTTCTTTTTGACGATGGGCGGTACGTACATTACACGGCCATCGGTAAGGGTGTACAAGACCTGATCACCGTACTGCCCAGTCACTTCCTTGCCGTCGTTGTACTTCAATGCGACATCGATCGAGACGTTGGTTTGAAATTGAACCTTCTCGCTCATCACACTTCTCCTTTTCTCGCCGAGGTGGAGGACGGACGCTCGCGACGAAGCACTTCATCGATCGGACCGGGCTGGAACCACAGATCCCGTTCTGCTGGCCGGCCGAGCGGGCCGTGCACGCTCGCAATTTCGCTCAGCAGAGAATACCCCCACTCCTCTTCGAATCCGATCACCAATCCGAAAAGGAGCCAATCGCCATCTTCCTGTTCTGCACCTTCGGTAACGAACCAGGTGAATGACGAGTCGGGTGTGAACAACTTTGCGTGCACGATCGGCGTCGGGCACGACTCTTGTGAATACAACGGTGGCAGAGTCTTCCTCAGTTCCACAGGAAGCAGTTCCATGGGCTCCATCTCCTTTGTTGAGCGCTCGCCCCTGGAAATGACGGCGAGCGTTCGGTTGTGTTCGAGTTCGATCTCAGAACAGCGAGAGTTGACAGTCCGGTTCGACGACGAGGGGCCTTCGTCGAGGCGACTCCCTTTCGAGCCGCTCCCCAAAAACCAAGGCCGGAGCTGTGCCGTCGACTGCGACCACTTCGTCGAACGGTCCGGCGACCAGTTCCTCATCGAGCACAGATGAGGCCGGCAGTAGCCGAGCGTGCTGCTCTTGAACAGCCTTCCAAACGGCGGACGCCGACTCCCCTACTCCCCTTTGAGTAACCAGTTCGCGCGCCATTGCAGTGAGCACGTCATCATCGTCTTCGATGCCCTGAAGACCCTCATTCGAGAACTTCCCTTCCATGGCCAGCGAGACGAGGAGCTTCTTGCCCATCAACCGCAGGCAAGACGTCTGCATGGTCTCGTTGTAAGTCAGGAAGCGCACGACGACATTGGACCGCTGTCCGATCCGCCACGAGCGGCGGCTCGCCTGGCGCAAAGTGTAAATCGAATATCCCGTCTGCACGAAATAGATGGAGGGTGCCCAAAGCAAGTCCATCCCAACAGAAACGAGCCGAGGGTGAGCCACGCACACTTGCATTCCGTTGCGAAGCTCGCGCTCATACCAGGCCTCGCGCTGCTCGGGAGGCACCTGAGCCGTGAGTATGGAGACGCGGATGCCTTCTTGCGACAGAACTCGTTCGAGCCGACGCGTTACGTCCCGCTTCGCCGTGTATACGGCATAAATTTGGCATTTTCTGCCACGGGCGAGGTCCGCTTTGACGCACTCGACCAGTTGACGCTCCTTCGCGTAGGCAAAGTCCTCGCTGAGGTCCTGTGTTTGAGCGATCAGAAATGCCACCCGTCGATGCAACTCCGGGTCGTACTCGGTTCCGATCAGATCGCCGAAGCCGTAAGGCCGATCCGGATAGGCGAGCAATGCATTGAGGGCCGTACTGATCACGGAATGGTTTCCTCGATGCTCTTCGAGCGCCTCTTTGATCTGCTTTTCGAGATCCGCGTATGCTTTCGCCAGCGGTTCGTCCATGTCGATGCCGATGACTTCTTCGCGATAGGCTGGCAATTCACTGGAGATGTCTTCCAGCGAGACGAACGCGCCAAGTTCCATGA
>Ga0182024_10007186_pt1 | contig 24094 bp, 24 predicted proteins | sample P32metaG_FD_120480 | JGI IMG/M metagenome (GOLD analysis project Ga0182024, IMG submission 120480) | Permafrost microbial communities from Stordalen Mire, Sweden - P3-2 metaG (Illumina Assembly) | ecosystem: Environmental > Terrestrial > Soil > Wetlands > Permafrost | place: Sweden: Stordalen...
GAATAGTTCTCACGCGGGCTCTAGAGCCCGACGTATGCTCGATCATGTGCGACGGTCTCTTCCCCAGGCTCTTAGAAGGTCAGCGAAAATTCATGTGCTGTCCAAATTGGCCAGCTGAAGAATCTAATTTGGACAGGTCTAAAGTTCAGCCGTCCCTCCGGGACTGAGCTTGGAATGGGTTTCTGACACGCCATCTAAAGCCCAATTCTTTTTCCAACTTATACAAAACAATACCCAGACCCCGTCGCTTCCCGGCGCGTGACACTTGGCTCAAGGATGAAGGAAATGTGTGGGATGCTGTTCTACAACGCGCGTAACTAGAAGGTTCAACACTTTGTCCCGATGAGGTTGCGAGGATGAAATGTTATGCAAATCGAACTCATCGAAAACCCACTGATTCTCCCCACACGCAATGCACAAACAACCACTCGAGCTCTGCACGACGACCAAGGCTACTCCTGTGCGGTGCGGGACTATTCGGTGAACGACGAGACCAAGTCCACCGAAGAGCAGATCCGGCTGCTGCTGAGCTGGCGCACAGTCCTGGGAGAGATCGGATCCAGTGGACTGGGAGCCGGTCAATGGTAACGCCGCCGAAAGACAATGTGATGTGCGGTATGTGGCCATCATTGGACGCGAACTGGTCTCCGTTCCCGGACCAACAGCAAGTCGCACGGCGATCGTCAAGCCGCCAGTGCCCCGATTGCGGAAGCATAACAGTGCGTTCCAGAGATAAACGTGATATGTGCCTCATCTGCGGCTATCTACAATCACATGCATGATAGGTCGTAGGGCGACACTAAGATCGAAGCGGCTCCATTACCGCGGTCGCGTTGCGCCGGCTCCGTTCAGAAGCAAATCGTGCACAGCGGCATGGATTCGCTCCACCGCCGCGCGCCGGTAATCCCAGCAAGGGTCTTCATCCGGTCGCTCGGCCACCATGGTCGCGTTGGCCTCGAAAAGCAGAATTTCTCCATCTCGATTCAGGCCGAAGTCGATACCCCCATAATCGAGACCGATCGCGCCTGACAACCGTACCAGCGCCGCCATGGCACGCGCGTCCAGAACCCCTGGCATATCGGCCAGGAACTTCGCTTCCTCCGCACGATGGTCGGCACGGTCACGCATGTCGGCGCTGAAATAATGGATCTTCCATTGTTTCGAGATCGCGAGATGCAGCGGATAAAGCCTTCCGCCAACCATCATTACCCGGTACTTGCGCACCCAACCGTCGGAGCCCCGGGCGTCGAGATACTCAATCGCGAGTATTTCGGCCAGGGCATCTCCGGATCCGCGCAACTCTGCCAACCTTTCAGTGAGCACAGCCGCTGACTCGACCCGAACAAAGTGCTGTCCCCCGTGGAAGCCAGGAGTGCGCAGCAGCAGGGGAAAGGTGAAGTCACGCGCAGCCAGTGCGCTTGCTCCATCGGGCCCGGCAAGCGAGGCGTAGGGAAACGTAACCGTTACCGGAGTGATAACCCCGGGCAACTTTCGCCAGCGGCCGGCATTCTGGCACCGGCCGGTGGCGCCCACCGCCCTGGGGTGGTTCAGCACCGGGCCCGAGGTGAAGGCGAGCAACGCCTCGGCCGCAAGCAATGCCGGCGCGGCCGCGTCACAATCGCCAATGCCGTTCACCACCAGCCGGTGCGGCGGCAACGGCGTCTTTGTATCGTAGAAGTCCGCCACCACAACATAGGTCTGAAAAATCCGATCGTCGATCAGCTTCTCGATGGGCGTATTGCCACCGGTCGAAGAGACCAGCAGCAGCACGGGAATGGGTTCGGCATCGCCCCGGAACGGCGAGGGGAAGAGGGCTTTCTGCCCGAAAGCTTTCTCCTGGTGAACCTTGGCCAGCTCTGGTTCTCCCAGGCGGGTGAGCGCGTAGTACATTCCCCCGTGGGCTTGAGGGAACTCCGGGTTGATGCGGAGCGCTTTTTCGTAATACGAGCGAGCCTCCGCGGGATGGTCTGTTTCGAGGAGCACGCTGCCCAGGTTCACCAGCAAAGTAACGTCATGCGGATAGTACCTTACAGCCTCCGCATAGACCATGTGCGCGGCTTTGCGCTGCTGCATGCCTACCAGCAGCAGGCCCAGCCCGAATAGGTTTAGCCGGTGGGCAGGCTCGAGTTCGAGCACTTTCAAATGCTCGCTTCTGGCCTCCAGGCTACGTCCCATCTCGGCCAGCAAGGTAGCCCGCTCAAACCGCAGCGCGACTTCCTCCTCCTTTCGCATATCTCCTTGTTGATCCAGTTGAGCATCGAGCTGCTGTATTCTTTTGTTCCGCTCTCGCGACAGCTGCCACTTGGTTTGATTTGCTACAACAGCAGTCGAGCGCAAAGCCCGTCCGGCCGCCAACGTTGCCGCCAACAGAGTGTCCATCTCGGTTTGGCTGGTGCGATGGTTCACCATGGCGGCGCGGATCGACACGCGGCCAGCGATGATCGTTGCTGAGGGCGCGACCGCGCCTGATTCTTGAAGCCGGATCACGATCTGCCGGTTCAGCTGGTCGGCAAGCTCGTCCTGATCGAATCGATAGCGAAAGCAGACGATGTTCAACTCGACCGGAGCCATCAGCTCGAGCTCCATCGAGGCCAGGATGCGGCTCTCCAGATACCGAGCCAGTTCGCAGCTGCGCTGGATGACCGAGCCGATCGAGTTCATGCCGAAGACTTTGAGCGTGGTCCATATTTTCAAAGCACGGAAGCTGCGAGAGAGATCGGGGCCCAGGTCGCATGGCCATGGCGAGCCGGCAGACATCCCTCGTTGCTCCCGCATCAGGTAGGCGCAGGAGGAAGCGAACGCCTGCTGCTGGCGCTCGCCGTCGCGCACCAGAATGAAACCCGCATCGTAGGGCACCTGGGCCCACTTATGAAAGTCGAAGGCCAACGAATCGGCTCGTTCGATGCCTTTGAGCCGGTGTGCGAGCTTGGGAGCCAGCATCGCCAGCGCGCCGTAAGCCCCGTCCACGTGAAACCAGACCTGATAGCGAGCGCCAAGTTCGGCGATACCGTCGAGGTCATCGATGGCGCCGGTGTCCACGGTCCCCGCGGTGCCCACGAGCAGGAAGGGAGTAAAGCCGCGCGCGCGATCCGCGCGAATGGACTGCTCCAGGGCCTGCAGGTCGATGCGCAGCCGGCTGTCGACCGCTATCAGCCGCAGCGCTTCGCTTCCCACCCCAGCAAAATCAAGCGCCCGGCCAATGCTTCCATGAACGGCTGCCGAGGCGTACGCGGTCAGCTTCTGGGCGCAGGATGCGACCCCACGCTGCCTCACATCCGGGCCCAGACGCGCATCCCGCGCGATCAATACCGCGAGCAAGTTGGCCATCGACGTACCGGTGACCAGAAGCCCGCTCGCTGTCGGGGGGAAACCGAAGAGGGTGCGCATCCAGAGGGTCACCTGGTTTTCGACCTCGAGCGGAATCTGATCGCGGCCACCCACATTTGCGTTCAGCCCGGCGGCCAGCATCTCTGCCAGCATACCCACCGGAGTTCCGCCGCCCTGTACCCAGCCCAGAAAACCTGGGTGGGCATTGCGCGCAGTGAAGGGCAGAATCGTGCTCATAAACTCTGTGTGGACCTGCGCGAGTGGCGTGGGCTGGGTGGGAAGTGGTTCTCGAAAATGCGCCCGCACCTCGTCCGGGATCGCTTGCCAAACGGGATATTCGCGCACGGATTCCATGTACTCGAGCATGTCGTCGAGCATGCGGTGGGCCTGCGCGCGAAAACCAGTCCAGTCCTGCGGGTCGAGTGACCCGCGTGTAACCGGTGCGGCTGGGCGCTCGTCTGCTGTGCTGCGGTCGCTCATCCTCTCGCGGACTTCGTTTTCTCTCAGCGGGGCTTCTCTCGAGGCGCGTGCTCTCACGCTACGCTTCAAGCAATTGGCAGGCCATTTGTTCCGGCGTCTTCTCATCCGGCTCTCATCTGGTTCAGCCGGTGACCGAAAATGGCACTCAAGCGGCGGGGAAACGCCGCCGATACACAATGTGTCCGATATGGATGCAATGCAGCTTCTAATGCTCAGACTTGTCCAAATTGGATTGGCGAGGGAAGCCGCCGGATTTCATCTCGTAACCACGGTCTATGGATCTGGACGGGAGCCCCGTCTACGCTACGGCGAACATTGTCTACCGCCCAGGGAAGCGGGCCTTGTTGTTTGCTCAAGGGCATGGTGCTCGACCGACGCTCAATGAGATCTTTTGTGCTGCCGATACAAGGGAATGAGGGGACCCGGTTCATCGCAGGCCGATCCGCTGCCTCTCCTTCGATTGCAACCTGGCAGAAGATACGGTTCGGATGGGATGGAATAGAGAATGTTTTCGATCGTTGGGATCTTACTTGTATTCGCCTGCGTCATCATTGGGTTCCTCATGGAGAAGGGCAAGCTTGCCGTTCTCGTCCAGCCGGCCGAGTTGGTTACCATCGGCGGGGCGGCCATTGGAACTGTGTTGGCTGCCAACCCAATGCACATCCTGAAAAGAATGATCGCCGGCCTCCTGGGTGTTATCAAAGGGTCCCCGTTTTCCAAGCAGCGGTATGTGGACACACTCAAGATGATGTTTGACCTGTTTGCAAAGTCTCGTAAAGAGGGAGCGATTGCCATCGAAAGCGACATAGAAGAGCCGGAAAAGAGCCCCATATTTTCCCGCTACCCGGCGTTCCTTGGCGATCATCACGTCCGGGATTTCGTTTGCGACACCATGCGCATGGCGATTACCGGCGGGGTCAATGCGTTTGATGTGGATCAGATGATGGATCTGGATATGGAAGTCCATCATCTCTCGGCCAGTCAGCCAAACCAGGCGTTGAACAGCGTAGCGGATGCATTGCCTGGGTTGGGGATAGTCGCCGCCGTGCTTGGGGTAGTGGTGACCATGGGGTCGCTCGGTGGGCCACCCGAGGAAATCGGACACAAGGTGGCTGCTGCCTTGGTAGGCACCTTCCTGGGAATTTTGCTCTGCTACGGAGTGTTGGGGCCGCTGGCCGCGAATATGTCGAAGACCGTGGATGAGGAGCACAGCTTTTACGCTGTGCTCCGGGTACTGATGCTCGCCTTTATCAAGGGCACCGCACCCATCATGGCGGTTGAGATGGGCCGCCGCGCCATTCCCGGGCATTCTCGCCCCAGCTTCGTCGAAGTTGAGAAAGCATGCAGAGAGAAAGCCGGTGAGGCCGCGGCCGTGCCCGGAGCCGCATAGGTCAATCAAACCATGGCAGACGAACAGCCGATCATTATCAAGAAGAAAAGCGGCCACGGCGGCCACCACGGCGGCGCCTGGAAAGTGGCCTATGCCGATTTTGTCACTGCCATGATGGCGCTCTTTATCGTGCTCTGGCTGATGAACAGCAGCAAACCCATACAGCAGGCCGTTGGAGGATACTTTCGCGACCCGAATGGCCTGGCCGAAAAAAAGGGATCGGCGGTGGATGGGGCCGGCCAAGCCGCTCCTGTAGAATAACAAGTGGGCATGGCAAAGTTGAAGCAAGAGCTGCTGAAGGCCATGCAACCACTGGCTGATTTCGAGAAGCTCAAGAAGCAGATTGAGCTGACTCTCACACCGGAAGGTTTGAAGATCGAGTTCATAGAAGATCCCAACGGAACTTTCTTTGAAAACGGCAAGGCGCAGCCCACTACAATCCTGCAGAACCTGCTGAAAGTACTGTCTGCCGAAGTAGGCAAGTTACCCAACCCGGTTTCGATTGAGGGCCACACGGATTCCAAGCCGTTTTCCGATTCCCGGACCTACGGCAATTGGGAGTTATCGACAGACCGCGCGAATGCTGCCAGGCGCATTATGCAGGACAACGGTCTACGGCCACATCAAATTGTTCAGGTACGCGGTTACGCCGATCAGAACCTGCGCAATCCTCAGCAACCGGAGGATGCCTCTAACCGGAGGGTCACGTTGATTATTCAATATGTCAAAACGGAAAAGGCGGCCGCGTTCACCAGCAATGGCTCCTTACCGCCGGCTAAGCAGCTGAATGATGCTCCCACACCGCCGGCTATCGCACCGGCGGCACCCGTCAAGGACGTAAAACCGGAGAAGTAGCATCGTGAAACGATCAAAATCGAACGATCGCGGACGTACCTGGGTCGTTGGCAATGGCCGCGATAAATTCGATGGTCATCGTGCGTTCCCACGCTGTCTCGAAGAGGAACAAAAGCCCAACCTGTCGCTTCTCCATGTAAGCGACCTGGGCACGCAGTTCAAGCACCCCGGCCGGAGGACGAAGGATGAGTAACCCAGAGTCGCCGACGGTAAGGGGATCATCAAACTCGGCGCGAATCCCCGTGTCACTGACATCCCGGCAGAACCCACGCAAAGACGAACCCCCAGCTATAAAATTCACGTGGAAGCCAGTGCTCGTGCGGGGTTCGCGATATACGAATCTGCGGATACTGTCCAAGTCTCTCATTCCCGTCAGTCCCGCCCGGGCGGAACGGGACCGACATGCGAATCCGATCGCCCCGTCATACCTATCGGCGCGGAGCCCTCATCTCTTCAAGAGACCAGGTGAGTGAATGACGTCACAGCCCGAATACCCGAAGGTGCCGGTAGGCGATGCGCGTTCTACAGGTGCTTCTGCAACTGCCGGCGAGGCGCTCGGCGAGCGATCCAGCGAACGAGTCATCGATCGAGTAATGGAGCCGGCGGGCCGCAGGATTCTCATTGTCGAAGATGATGTCTCTCTGGGCAAATTTCTCAGTCGTGCGCTCACGCTCAAGCTCTTTACTGTCGAGATCTCGCTCGATGGCGAGGCCGCATGGGAAACCCTGCAGAACTCCATCTACGACTTGGTGATCCTTGACTTGAATCTGCCCAGAATCGATGGAATGGAGCTGCTGAAGCGGGTGCGTCAAGACCAGCCCGCTCTGCGCGTGCTGGTCCTGACCGCGCGGAATCGTACCGAAGACATGGTGTTGGCGCTGGAGCAGGGAGCCGACGATTGCCTGATCAAACCATTCTCGTTCCTTGAATTGCTGGCTCGCGTCCGCGGGCTGCTGCGCCGCGGTTCCCTCTCTGTAGCAAGTTCATCGAAGCTTGGCGATTTGAGTATCGATCGGGAACAACACCGGGTGTTCCGTGGCCAGCGCAATATCGATCTCACACCGCGGGAGTTTGCCATCCTTGAATGCCTGATGGACAACGCCGGCAAAACCGTATCACGCAGAACCCTCATGCGCGATGTATGGAACATTCCCTTCGATCCGACGACCAACATCGTGGACGTGTACATGAAGTATCTACGCGACAAGATCGACATCGAGGGAGAAGTGAAGTTACTCCGCACCGTTCGTGGCGTTGGGTACGTCTTAAGAAATGAATAGCCACCTCAGCGAATCATCGTCTGCATCGAAGATTCTTTGCTCGAACCTGGCCCAGGGCATCCATGCCGCTGCCCAGCCGCTCGCGGTGCTCCTGGCCAGCCTAAGCAAAGACTATACAGACAGGATGAACTCCGACGAACTGCGGGAACTTGCCGCAACCTCAGCGGTGGAGGTACAGAGAGTGTGTACTCTGTTCAGCTGTCTGCAGCAGCTGGTCATGGCCGAGAGCATCAAGCCCCAATTATCGCCAACCCCCCTCCTGCCTCTGCTCGCGTATGCGGCTGACGGAGTCAACCTCTTGTTCCAGCAAGACGGGATCTCGCTGCGCTCAGTCCTACCCGATACCTGTCCGCCCGTGCTTATTCATCGCGCCCGCACTCTACAGGCTTTGTCGAGGGTGCTGCTGATCGCCCATGAGCTGTCCCGGGCCCAGGACACGGTGGAACTGATCGCCTCTGCGTCTGCCAATGCAGTCGAAATCGTAATACAAAATCTGAATTTGTCAGCGGCCATCATCAACGCAGAAGCCAGGCTCAGTATGGCTGTTGCTGAAGCCAATATGCGAAGCCAGCAAGCCGGCTTCTCGTTGAGCCTGCAGCCTTTCACGGTAAGCATCGAACTGCCCCGGGCGCCATTCGCTTACTAGTACTTGAGTTGCATCGTTGTGAGATTCGTCGAAGCCGAAAGTGACTTATGAGCGCGTCGCTCCTGCCGAAATATCGTGTGGACGAGAGCAACACCATCGACGTGTTGCTCGTTAGCCCTAACAGCAGGCTCCGCCTCCAGTTACGAGAAAAGCTTCGTCAGCCCCGCTGGAATCTGACGGAAGCTGCCAGTGGCGCCGAAGCGCTGGAGTTCTTGCACGAACGTTTGAGTGAGATTCTGCTGCTGGACCCACTGCTGCCAGACCTAGAGTCCAGCGAATTCAGCGCCATGGTTCGGGAACAATTCCCCAGTGTTCAGATTCTCACCGTGAATTCGCATACTGGGCAGCTCATTCTCGGCGCTTCCTCGCCCACGACGCTCTCGGCTCAGCTGACTGAAGTGCTTTATTGTGTTGGCAACGCACAGCCCAATTCCATTTCGCCGGTACAATTGCGCCGCGCACTGGCAGGCAATGACAGCGGCATTCGCGGCATTCGCGGCATGGTCGGCGACACCGAGCCGATGCAGCGTGTGTATGAGCTCACGAACATGGTCGCTCGCCGTGATACCACGGTCCTGGTGACAGGGGAGAGTGGCACCGGCAAAGACCTGATTGCCCAGGCAATCCATCTCATCAGTCCGCGCCAGAAGCAGCCCCTGGTGGTGATTAATTGTGCTGCGATCCCTGAGCCGCTGCTGGAAGCTGAATTATTCGGCTATGTAAAGGGATCCTTCACCGGTGCTGTGCAATCGCGTATAGGCCGGATTCATGCGGCGCACGGGGGAACTCTCTTCCTTGACGAGATTGGCGACATGCCTCTGTCTCTGCAGAGCAAAATACTGCGCTTTCTGGAGCAGGGCGAGGTGCAGAGGATTGGCGGCAACGACAACCTGAAGGTGGATGTCAGGGTCGTGGCTGCTTCCAACGCCGACCTGCATGGCCTGGTCAAGCAGCACCTGTTCCGCGAGGATTTGTATTACCGCCTGGCTATCTTTCCCATCAAGCTCCCGCCCTTGCGCGAGCGCCTGGGAGATGTCGAAAAGCTCGCAGAGTCGTTTCTGGCCAGGTTCTGTCCCGGTGCAACCCTGAGTCCTGGAGCGCTGGAGGCCCTGTGCCGGCACGACTGGCCAGGAAACGTCCGCGAACTGCGAAATGTGGTTGAACGCGCCAGCATATTTGTCGCTGGTGAACGCGAGATCCTGCCCCAGCACATTCTTCTCTAACGTACAGCCCGTGGGTGAGAGCTCCATTTCCAAACCAGTCCCGCAGGGACGGCTGAGCTTGGAAGTTCAGCCGTCCCTGCGGGACTGAACCCCTAAATCCTGGTTCTCACACACGCTCTTTAGCCCGTCGCCTTTTCCCGGTTTGGGCCGCATCACCTGAATTGGCCATCGCCGTGCTAATCAATGGGCAGATGCAGTCTACTTCTCATCTTGAACCAATGAATGCCTACCTCCTGGAAGATCCTGCTGACCCGCAGATCCATGAGCCGAGACACGAACCGAGGACGCAGGCGGGGAGTGCCGTGCTCCTCGCCTCTGCGTTCACCGAATTCATCTCGGCGTCCTCGCGACTGGAAAAGTCCTATCGGCAACTGCAACAGGAGGTGTCCGAGCTTCGCGTAGAGTTGTCGGCACGGAATGCCGCCCTCAGCACCAGCCTCGCAGAAAACGAACGTATGCGGCTCGATCTGCAACAGATTGTGGATTCCATGCCGTGCGGAGTATTGGTGCTCGATCGCCAGGGGGAGATCTCGATGATCAATCCGGAAAGCGGGCGGCTGCTGGGACTGGAAGGGTCACATTTCCACCAGGGATCTAAAGCGACTCTAAGGCAAATATCGGCGCTAAGTGGTGTCAATCTCGAATCCTCTTATGCAAATGAATGCAGCAATGACGCGGCACAGGAGTTCTGCGTTAACGAGCCTTCGGGGAAGCGTTGGCTTGAGGTTCGCAATCGACCGCTGTTTCACCAATCCGGCTGCGGTGGTAAGCCTGACCGCACGATATTGATTTTGCGTGACGTAACCGCTCAAAGACGTGCTGAACAGGAGCGCGTGGCCGCCCGCGAGGCGATGGTCCTGGCGGAGATCACGACCATTCTTGCCCACGAAATTAGAAATCCATTAGCCAGCCTCGAACTGTTCGCCGAACTGATTGAGAACGACGAAGATCATAGTGCGCAATGGATTTCTAATTTGCGCGTTGGCATACGCACCCTCTCTGGAACAGTGAACAACGTCTTGAGCTTCCATGGCTCCGGCGTACTCAAGCTGGCCCCTGTTTCATTGTCTACCTTGATTGCTAACGCCGTTCAGTTTGTTAAGCCGCTTGCCCAGCAGGCCACGATTTCTTTGGAATGGTTCACGGATCAGCGCCAAGATCGGCTAATGGGCAATGAGAGCGCGCTCCAGCAGGTAATTTTCAATCTCATCTCGAACGCCATTCGTCACACCCCGGCGGGTGGTAAGGTTACCGTTACGCTGCGCAGCGAACCCGGTACCGCAACGGTTGCGAGTCACGTGATCGTCGAATTCTCCGACACTGGCTGCGGCATCCGGCCCGACCAGATGGAACACATCTTCGAACCAGGCTTTAGCGGCAGTGGCGATACCTCGGGGTTGGGCCTGGCGGTTTGCGCCCGCATCATGAAGCAGCATGGCGGTCAGATCAGCGTCTCCAACCGGACTCATTGTGGCGCTCGATTCGCGCTCTCGCTCCCTCTACTCCAACCGGAAGCCGCCACAGCATGAACAGCCGCCCTTTGAACGGCAAGAACTCCTCCGTGCTGGTGGTTGACGACGAGCCCGGTATGAGGACGGCGCTGCAGGCTAATTTCCAACGCCACGGATGGCGTGTGGAAACTGCGGCCGGCGTGGCCGACGCCACGCGTCTTCTGGAGCACACAAGCTTTGATCTGGTCGTGAGTGACATACGCATGCAGGATGGCGACGGGTTTGAAGTGATGTGCTCGGTACTCAAGAACTCACCCGCGACCGCGGTGATTCTGCTGACCGCGTTTGGAAGTGTCCCTGAAGCAGTAGAGTCGATGCGCAGCGGCGCATTTGATTATCTGACCAAACCAATATCCTTTGAACAGCTCCAGGCCGCGGCCGCTCGCGTCATGCTGCGCGTTAGCGAGAAAACAGCCACCGCCAAGGCGCCCAGAAACAACGTAACCATCGCAGTCGCCGGGACGGGAATCGTCGGCCGTTCTCCCTTGCTGCTGCAGGCACTGCAACGCGCCCGTGCTGCCGCCAGCACCGGCGCCGATGTGCTGATCGAGGCCGAGAGCGGCTCCGGCAAGGAACTGCTGGCCAGGTTTATCCACGAAAGCAGCGACCGAAGTCGTAAACCTTTTGTGGCCGTAAATTGCGCGGCCCTACCGGAGCACCTGCTGGAGAGCGAACTATTCGGGCACACCAGGGGCGCCTTTACCGGGGCCAATGCTGCCAAAGCCGGAAAATTTGAACTGGCCGATGGGGGTACTCTGCTGCTCGATGAAATTGGCGAGATGCCGCTCAACCTGCAGCCCAAGCTCTTGCGGGTTCTTCAGGAGCGCGAATTCGAGCGGCTTGGCGAGACCCGGTCGATCCATGTTGACATTCGCGTCATCGCCACCACCAACGCCTCCCTGGGCGCGATGGTGGAGCAGGGCCGCTTCCGCAGCGATCTGTACTACCGGTTGAACGTCATTCCTCTTTCCATCCCCGGTCTACGGGAGCGCAGCGAAGATATTCCCCTGCTGGCCAGGTACTTTGCCGAAAAATTCGCTATGGAGACAGGCACTGCGGTGCCCGTGCTTGAGCCAGGCTTCATGGATCGCCTGCAGGCTCACAACTGGCCCGGCAATATCCGCGAACTGGCCAATTTCATGCGCCGGGTGCTTTCTCTCAACCAGGGAGCCAGCATCGACGGAGCATGTTTCGATAAGGAGTTTCAACCGTTGGGAAAGGCCCGGGCCGATTTGCCCCCTATGCCATTGCCGGGAACGCCCATATGCGTACTCGAGAAAATGCATCTTGAAAACACGCTCGCCCTGGCACGTGGTAACCGGACCCACGCCGCTGAAATGTTGGGGATCAGTGTACGGACCATGCGCAACAGGATCAAAGAATACGGACTACCTCCAAGGAGATACGCGTGACGTCGATACCCATACATTCGATTGTGGAGAGCTATCTCAAGCTGGCCGCGAGCCGCGAACAACTCATCTCCGCCAACATGGCCAACATCGACACACCGGGTTACCACACCCGCGACATTGACTTCCAGCATGAACTGAGCCGGGCCATCAGCGCACCCCTGATGCAGACGGGAGATGGCAGCGGAACCGTCCAGTTGCTTCCCGTGATTCGGCAGGTTCCGGGCTTGATGGAACGCCCTGACGGAAACAACGTGAATTTGGATCGCGAGGGCCTTCTGATGGCCCAAACCCAATTGCAGTACGAGCTTGGCATCGCGCTCCTTACGGATAAATTCCACCAGACGCTCAGTGCCATCAACGGGGGAAGTTAATCATGAGTTTTTTCGACGCGCTTTCGATTAGTGCTTCTGCGCTGGGGGCGGAGAGGCAGCGTACTGAAATCATCGCCGCAAATATGGCCAATGCCCGAACGACCCACACCCAAGCCGGCGGCCCCTTTCGGCGCAGAGAGGTCGTTTTTGAGTCCTCAGGCACTTCTTCATTCCGGCTGGCCCTTGCCCGCAGCGGCGAATCCAGAGGGCCAATTCCCGGCAGTGTGCAGATTTCTCAGGTCGTCGACGACCCTTCGCCTGCGATCCTGCGTTATGAGCCGGGCCATCCTGACGCCAACAAGGAGGGTTACGTCGCCTATCCCGCCATCAATCCGGCGGCCGAAATGGTGGACCTCATGGACTCCGTGCGTGCTTATCAGTTGAATGCATCCGCGGTTGCAGCGACCAAGCAGATGATCCAGCAAACCATCCAAATCCTCAAGAGCTAGAAAGGAGAGCAGCCGATGACCAGTGTCATTTCAGCCCTTGGCAGCCTCGGCAGCCTCGGCAGCATCGCCGGCCTGCCCAAATTGCCGTCCCTTCAGCCTGCTGACGCACAGGGTGGGTTTGGCGCCGTTCTATCCACTGCGCTCGAAAAGGTGAACGAGCTGGAAACCGGGGCTAACCAACAGGTCGGAAACCTGCTAAAGGGTGGCAACACTGACATGAGTACGGTGATGATTGCGGTCGAGAAAGCAGATGTCGCCTTCCAGATGATGATGCAGGTTCGCAATAAGATTGTGAACGCCTACCAGGACATCGAGAAATTGCAGTTCTAGCAAATGTCCTTCTCTGTTCCAGGTATGCGGCGAGATTAAGGACTCATGGCGGCTAAGACCCAGACAGCAATTGCCAAGCAGGCAGCGAGCGGCGGAAATCCGATCGAACGCATCAAGCTGTTTTGGGCTGGCCGCAACACGCAACAGCGCGTATATCTCGGTGCGGGTCTTGCCCTCACCCTGGGTGTCGCCGCTCTCTTAGTGAAGATGATTGCGACGCCCGAGTACAAGCCACTGATGTCGGGCCTCGAGCCAGCCGATGCGCAAGCGATCACGACCGAATTGGCAGCAAAAAAAATCCCTTATCTGATCGGCCCCGACGGCACGTCCATTACCGTCCCGGCCGATCAGGTCGACGCCGCCAGGCTCGAAGTGGCGTCCCATGATGCACCTCACAGCGGCCGGATCGGCTACGAGATCTTCGACAAAGTCTCCTGGGGACAGACGGAGTTTGATGAGAAGGTGAACTACCAGCGAGCGCTCGAAGGCGAGCTGGAACGAACCATTCAGACCATGAGCAATGTCAAGAGCGCTCGGGTCCACCTGGTGATGGCCACCGACTCGGTATTCATGGACCGGGAGCGGGGCGCAAAGGCTTCGGTCACCCTGCGGCTTAAAAGTGGAAGTCTTTCCCGAGCCGAGATCTCGGAAATTTCCCGGCTGGTCGCCGGCGCGGTGGATGAGCTGAAGCCGGGGGACGTTGTGATCATCGATGCGGATTCCAATAAGACGCTCGGATCAAGTTCCGCGTCCCCTGACGGCAGTGAAGGCATTGAGCAGGAAATGACACGGCGGCTGATCTCAACCCTTGCGCCGGTCGTGGGAGCCGATCGCATGCGCGCGTCCGTCAATGTGGAATATGAAACCGGCAGCAGCGAAGAGAGCCAGGATAAGTACGATCCGGCCGTGAGCGCCACTCTGACGATGCAGCGTTCCGAAGAAATTACAGCCCCGGGCGCGGCCATTGGTGGCGTGCCGGGAACATCAAGCAATGTGGCCGCCGCCAAGCCCGTTGCGCCCACCACACCAGGAGCGCCGGCCACACCAGGGGCGGCCACCACGACGGCGGCCACCGCGGCTTCCCCCGCCATCCTTCGGGATCCGGGACAATCGTCAAAGACAGAAAGCGCCACCTACGGTGTGAATCGCATCACGCGTCACGTGATAGAACCGGCCGGTAGTATCCGCCGCCTGACCGCCGCGGTGCTGCTTGACGACGTTATAGAACGCAAGCAGGAAAAGGGGAAGTGGGTCGAGACCCATCACAAGCGAACGCCTGAGGAGTTGAAGACCATTAGCGAACTCGCGCAGGCAGCCATAGGATTTAACAGCGCTCGCGGTGATGTGATCAGTGTTCAAAATCTTGCCTTTGAGCGCCCCGTTGTGGCCGACCTTCCACCCATCACTTTTGCCGAGAAGGCCCGGAAGGGGATCAATGACTATTCCTCGGTCATTCGTTATGCCGGGATGATGGCCCTCTTCCTCCTCGTCTATGTGCTCATGCTTCGGCCGATCCAGAAGCGCGCTCTGGCAGCAGCACCTCGCAACCAGTTGCTCGCGACGCCCAAAGCCGCAGCTGCAACTGACGCCGACGCTGCAGCGATTGGTGAAACCGCAGCCAATCTCGCTCTCCGTTCCCAGGCCTTGAGAAGGCAGTTGGCCGAGTTCGTCAAGGCTGAGCCGGAAAGCAGCACCAATGCCGTTCGCGCATGGCTGCGGGAAGAGGCGCGATGACACCGCCGCCTGAGAAACTCGCACTCAGCGGCGCGCGCAAGGCTGCCATCCTGCTTACCGTTCTGGGTGAGGATTCTGCCGCGACCGTATTCCGCAATCTGGACGAAAAAGACTTGCAGCGAGTTGCCGACGAAGTCGCAGGTCTGGGAACAGTACCCGTGGAATTGTCGATTCAGGTGTTTGAGGAGTACCAACGGATTACCGAGGCACAGGATTTCATTGTCCAGGGCGGCCACGACCTGGCCCGGCGCCTGTTGATCAAGGCCTTTGGCGAAAACGATGCCGAGGGCATCATGCAACGGCTGACCAAGGCCCGCGAGCTTAACCCCATGGAGTCGCTGCAACGGGCCGATCCGCAAAAGCTGGCAAGATTTCTTGAGGCCGAACATCCGCAGACCATCGCCCTCATCCTTGGCCAACTCGGCGATCGTCAGGCTTCGGCCTTGTTGATGAGCCTTCCCAACGAAATCCGTTCCGAAGCAGTGAAGAGATTAGCGAACCTGCGACGCTTCTCGCCGGAGATGGCGGAGAAAGTCTCCAGTGTGCTCGCCATGCGACTCAAGGCGGTTGGGGAGCAGGGCAAGCGCACCTATTCGGGTTTCCAGAGCGCCGCCGACATCATGAACTGCATCGATACGACTGTGGCCCAGGAGATCCTCGTGAACATTGAAAACGAGGAACCGACGCTGGCCATCAGTATCCGCGATCTGATGTTCACCTTTGACGATCTCATTCAGGTTGCCGAATCGCAGGTTCGTGAGCTTACGGGAGCGATTGATAAGAAAGTTCTGGCGACGGCGCTCAAGGGGACAAACGAACAGCTCAAGGACCACTTCTTTCGCACCATGTCCTCCAGGGCCGTCGAAATGATCAAAGAAGATATCGAAGCACTTGGCCCGGTTCGAAGCAAGGATGTGATCAAAGCGCAGTCTGAAATTGTCACGATTGCTCGACAACTCGAGTCCGAAGGAAAAATCGTATTGAAGGGTGAGGCCAATGACGAGTACGTCGTCTAGCGGAGTTGACAGCCAGGAAATCCCGGTTCCGGTCAAGTCGTTTTCCTACCGGGATATGGGTGCCCCTGTGCCGCTTCAGGTCAACGAGAGCAGGCATGCTGGGGCCGCGCCGGAACCGGAACGCGCACCCCAGGTGGCGCCGGGCGTGTCCCCGCTGGAGATGAAGGAACTCCTGAGTGCGGCCCGCGTTGAGGCCGTCGCCCAGACCGAGGCACGCCTCAAGATGGAGTATGAAGCAAGGTCGACTGGAGAGGCGGATAAGATCCGGCAGGCGCTGGAGCTTTTTCAGGTAGAACGGAGGGAATACTTTTCCCGCGTTGAGTCCGACGTGGTTCAACTCGCCCTCGCCATCTCGGCCAAGATCCTGCATCGGGAAGCCCAGGTTGATCCGATGTTAGTGGCCGCGTTAGTCCGCGTGGCGATCGATAAGCTGCACGACGGCTCAAGCGTTTCGGTACGCGTTGCACCGGCGGAAGCAGGGAAGTGGCGCGCTTTCCTGGCCAATCCTCTCAATGGTTCAACCATAGAAATCGTAGAGGATGCTCATCTGGGCGTCGGGGATTGCGTTCTCGAAACGGAACTGGGATCGGCAAACTTCAGCATCGAAGCCCAGATGAAAGAAGTTGAGCAGGGATTCTTCGATCTGCTGGCACAGAGGCCTGTGATCAAGTGAGTCCTCTGCGACTACTTGCTCCATATTTCGACCGCCTGGATAGAGGTTCGACCCTTCGTTGGCGGGGACGAGTGTTGCAAGTGGTCGGCAACCTGATTGAGTCGGAAGGGCCATTCTGTTCGATCGGTGAATCTTGTGAGATCACCAGCGCAAACGGCAAAAAGTATTCCGGTGAAGTGATTGGTTTCCGCGGATCGACCATGCTTTCCATGGCGGTTGAGAATCCGCAAGGCATCCGCTTCGGGGATCGGATCGTCGCCTGGGGCACCCGGTCGTCGATTCGGGTTGGGGACGACATGCTGGGCCGCGTGATCGACGCCACGGGCGCGCCCCTCGATTCGAAAGGCGAATATCGTGCAAAACGCTCGGTGTGGGTAGATGGGTCGGCGCCGCTGCCGCTTGATCGTGTACCTATCCGCGAGCCGCTCGGTTGCGGCATCCGTGCTCTTGACGCTTTTGTGACCTGCGGGCGCGGCCAGCGCATCGGTATTTTTGGCGGAAGCGGCGTGGGCAAAAGCACACTGCTGGGTATGATGGCCCGCGGCACTGCTGCCGACTTGACGGTGTTGGCTCTGGTCGGTGAACGCGGACGTGAGGTTGGAGAGTTCCTTGAAGTAATCGGCGAGGAGGGTCGAAGTCGATGCGTGGTGGTCGTTTCCACGTCAGATCAATCCCCGCTGCTGCGCTTGCGTGCTGCCCTGTCGGCCACGGCCATCGCCGAATATTTTGCCGGCACGGGGAAGAACGTGTTGCTGGTGGTCGACTCATTGACGCGGTTTGCCATGGCGCAACGCGAGATCGGTTTGTCGGCCGGCGAGCCGCCGACGGCAAAGGGTTATACGCCCTCAGTGCTGAATATGCTGGCTCGATTGGTAGAGCGGGCAGGCTGCTTCAAGAGCGGCAGCATCACCGCGTTTTATACAGTTCTGATGGAAGGCGACGATCAGCAGGATCCGGTCGCCGATACCGTGCGGTCGTTGCTCGATGGACACGTGATTCTCGACAGAAACCTCGCCATGAGAAATCACTACCCGCCCATTTCCATGCTTGAAAGCCTTAGCCGTCTGATGCCGAGTATCACCTCTGAGGAGCACATGCAAAAAGCCAAGGCTCTCCGTCTCTTATTGGCTTCCTATAATCGCTCTGAAGATTTGATCCGTATCGGCGCCTACCAGAAGGACGCTGATCCAACCCTTGATCGGGCAGTCGAAATATTGCCTCAGCTGAACGCCTTCCTGCAGCAGCGCGCGGATCAGATTATCCCTTTTGCGACGGTCGTCAAATCTCTTCTCGAGCTTCCAAGCTGATATGGCATTTCACTTTTCGCTGGCTACCGTACTTCGCGTGCGCGTAATTGTTGAAGAGCGCGAAGAAGGCATACTGCAAAAGATCCTCTTCGACATCTCGAAAGTCTTCGATGACTTGGAACGCATCGACGCCCGGATTGCGGAAGCAGACGATTCGCGTCACGCAGAAGTATTGAAACCCTGTATCGGGTTTGAGGTTCATGCCTACTACGGGGAGGTGAAAGAGCTCAAGCAGCGCAGAAAAGACTTCGAAGACAAAATTCAGAAACTTGAAGAGGCGCGAGACAGGCAACTCGTCATCTACGAGGCGGCCAGACGAAATCGCGAAATGCTCACCGATATGCGCGAAAAGAAGCGCACTGAATATGATTCCGAGACGAATAAACGTGAGCAGAAGGCCCTGGATGACAACTACATTTCCCGGCGAGGCCGCGGCTAACTTTGGATCTCCTGATTCCCCTGAGAAGAAGCCCGGTGTCTGGTATCCCGCGCGAGTGGACCGTGCCAGCGAGCGTAGAGTCCGCATCCTTCAGCGTGCGCAACTCGGCAACTTTTGCCTATGCGTTGTCCGGCAAACTTTGCCGGGTTCGTTTCTGAGGTCGCACGGCTCCAGCCCAGGCCATTGACTCTAATGAGGAAAGCGGTCTCGACGGAAGCGCTTCCCCGGAAATCTATTTGGCCCGGCAAATGCTACTGTACTGGCGTGCATGTCGCGCCCATCGTCGAAATGTTGAATGCGTCTCCACCGATGACTCGCCCCGCTTCGTTGGCGCAAGCTGCCGATCAGCCTCCGCAGACATTTAAGGAATCCCTGCTGGCAGCTTCCCGGGCATCTTCGGACACGGGCGGCGTGCACCAGGATGGCAGCCGCACCGGGCGGCGGCAGAATCCTGTTCCGGACGACGCCAAATCGCTCCACGCTACGCTCCATTCCCATGTTGTCCTGTTACCGGCTCCTCCTCAACAGACGGTGCAGCAGCAAGTTCCTCCGGGTCAGCAATTGCCTGTGATCGATCCTGCGCCCTTCGTACCAATACCGTTGCCACTCGGAGGGGCCGGGGATTCTCCGCAGGCTCCGACTGTCATTTCATCGATCGACGTCCAGAAGCAAGGCGATCCGCCGCACGATGTGTCGACGTTACCGACAGTTGGATATGAATCACAGGCTGCGACGAATCTATCGACCGCAGTCACGGGTGCGGTCCCCAACGCCCCTTCAAACACCGTCCCTGGCGACGCTGCTGACTCTACCCCAAGCGTGGTTCCGGGTGTCGCTCAGAGTGCCGCTTCAAGTCCCGTCGCGCTTTCCGTTTCAAGTGCCGTTCAATCGCCGCATCCTGATGACGCTCCTACCCCGGTCCCAGTTACCTTGGCAAGAGCAGTGTCAGATACAGTTGCAAAGGCCGTCCCGGATGTAACGCCACGCGTGGCCCCAATCGAAGTTCCAGATGTGGTCCAGCATTCCGCTTCACCGCTCACTGCCGGCTCGTCCTTGGATGCTACGCCTGTGCCAATCTCGCACGGCGCCGTGACCGGATCCGAAAAGGGAGACGTTGCCCCGAAATCAAGCCCCCTCTCAGCCAATCAGGCTAACCCGCCGGCGGCACCACCCAATCCAGACGGACTGGCAACCGTCCCCAGCGCCCCGGACGCAACAGCCGGCCAGCTGGTTGCCCTGATCCAGCCGGACAGTAGTTTGATTGGACCCGCTCAGGCCGGTGCATCGGGGGTGAGCCTGGCGGCGGCGAAGCCTTCAGACGTAGCTGTCGCCAATAGCAAGGACGGAGTCAGCAACTCCATCAACGATGTCACAGGACTCAAGCAGCATGCACAGTCCGCATCGACTCTGGCATCATCGCAGCCGGTCTCTCAAGAGACATCACCCTCCGGCGATCAGAGCCAGGGCGGCGCCTCCCAGCAGGGGCAGAACGCGGCCACGGCCCAGCTCAACTTCCCAAATCACACCATCGCTGCCGGCGATCACGCCCAGAACCCCGGCGCTGCCGTTTTGTCACAAGCGGCTCCCGCGCCAGCCGGCGTGTCCGATCATACTGCGAAGACGCCCCAGACAGCCCCTCCCGCCACTATCGTTTTGCCCCAGGCAGTCCCCGTGATCAACACCGCTAAGCTGATTCAGAGCATGGGTCAATCTGAGATGAGAGTCGGTATGCGCTCCACCGACTTTGGCAACATCTCGATCAGCACCTCTGCGACCCGGGACCTGATTTCGGCGCAGATTTCGCTTGAACATGGTGAATTAGCCCGGACACTTGCCACGCATCTACCGGAGATCCAGGCGAAGTTCGGCGGCAATCAAGCGATGAATGTGCGCATAGACATGAATGGGCAGCCGGCCGGGCAGGGCGCGGGGACGTCCGCCGGTATGTCAAACGGGTCGGCGGACCAATCACGCGGCGACCAGCAGCAAAGGAGCAGCGGGCCGTCAAGACAATCAGACGAAGGTTTTGCCGGGCAGTTGAATTCAATTCCTGTGGCGGTGTTGCCGTCGGTCGAGAGCAGGCTCGACGCCCGCCTTGACATCAGGGTTTAGAGAAAGTTTCAGCACGTCAGGACTTAGGAGAAACGATCATGCATCTCGTATCAGCGAACTATACCTTGCCGGCGGTTTTAAACACGCTGCAACCGGCGGCCGTCAGTGCAGTGAAAAAAGCCGTGAACGCGAAAGCCAGCACTGCCCCTACCACGGCAACGGGCTCGGACACTTCGTCTACCGATATCGGCAGCACCTTCCTGAATTTGTTGGCGACGGAATTGCAGAATCAAGACCCGACGGCCCCGGTGGATTCAACCGCGATGGTGGGCCAGATGATCTCACTCAATCAACTGGACCAGCTCATCAGTATCAATCAGACCGTCACCGGGTCCACAGGAACCGGAACGACGGGGTTGCTGCAACCAGCGGCGGCGACTGCCGGCAATGCTCCGCTCTCCGCAGCCAATGGCGGCGCCATCAATACCCTTTCGCCTTCGGTAGCCGGTGCAGTGGCTAACCAACTCCCATTCGACCCCAACACCCTGATGCCCCTGAATCCCGCGATTGCGGGATCGCCCGGGGCGCCATTGAACTCTATTAACCCGGTCACCATGGGTTCTTCCACCAGCAACAACATCTCAGGAGGTAAGTAATGGGTTCTTTTGCGACACCACTGTCCGGGCTCACGGCTGCTCAAGGCCAGCTACAATCCGTCTCCAACAATTTGGCCAATATTAATACCGACGGCTACAAAGACCAGACGCTCACCTTCGCTGACGTATTTTCACAGAATGGCGTCACGAACGGCAGCGGCGACCCGGTACAAACTGGATCCGGGGTCACGATCTCTTCTACCGACGCGAACTTCACGGAAGGAAGTCTGAACGCGACCGGCACTACATCCAACATGGCCTTGTCTGGTAACGGATTCTTTGTCACTCAGAGTGCGAGCGGCTTGCCCGATTACACACGCGCCGGCGACTTTACCACCAACAAGGCCGGACAGATCACTACGCCCAGCGGGGAATTGCTGCTGGGATATCCGGCAACCAACGGAGTCGTAAACACGGCGGCGACTCTACAGCCGATGCAGGTCGGCACTGGTGTGACTAGCCCCGCGGTTGCGAGCACCGGCTTCAATATTTCAGCCAATCTAAACGCCAGCTCCGCCGTCGGTGACACGGCGAGCAGCACCCTTCCGGTTTTCGATTCGCTGGGCGCCTCGCATACCTTGTCTGTTACCTATACCATGGTGGCGCCAAATACGTGGAGTTACGCCGTCACCATTCCGTCAGCCGATTTGATACCCGCCCCAGCGGGCGCTACGACAACGGTCGCATCCGGCACGCTGACCTTTAGTAGTTCAGGCGTGTTGACCTCAACTCTGCCTACTGGAGGCGGGGCTCCCGTCGCCCCATCGGCAGGGATCGCCCTTACCCTTCCACCAGTCGCCGTAGCCCCCGCCGTGCAAACGACCTTTGTCGATGGCGCCGCAACGATGCCCCTGACGTGGAACCTCGTGACGGCGGGCACTCCGACTATCTCGCAGACCTCCACAGCAAGCGCTACCAGTGCCACCAGCACCGATGGCTTCGCCAGCGGCACGCTCCAAACCTACGCCGTACAGCCAGATGGCACCATCAACGGCACGTTCTCAAGCGGGCAGACACTCGCTTTAGGACAGGTCGCCGTCGCTTCCTTTGCCAACAACCAGGGTCTCGTCGCCATTGGCAACAACAATTACCAGGCGACCGCAGCCTCGGGTCCGTCTGTAGTAGGCTTGGCTGGAACTGGTGGCCGGGGCACGGTCATTGGCGGTTCTGTTGAACAGTCGAACGTAAATATCGCTACCGAGTTCTCTAAGCTGATCGTGGCTCAGCAAGCTTACTCGGCCAATGCAAAGACGATTACTACGTTTAATCAGGTGTCTCAGGCGACCATCGCAATGCTGCAGTAAGCACGCGGGCTGATTTCTTAGTATTGCATTAAGGGCCAGCCGCTCTGTGTCTTCACGGAGCGGCGAGGGTCCTTTTCTACAGCCGTTCTAATATCTGCCTCACGTAGTCGCTGCAATCCCAGCTTTTTCGCCGGCCACCAGCAATGGAACGGCTGGCGCGGAAAAGTTGTTTTTCTTATCTCACGGCAACTTACTCTCTCAACCTGTAGCGTAAAGCTACATCCGCTTGCTCTTCTTCCGGCAATGGCCTCCCGATTGCTAGACCCCCATCAAGGCGCGGATGCGCGTGGCCTGCCAAGAGCAATCCACATGCACACCTCCTACAGCAGGGCTCTCGCACCGAGGGTCACGCATTCAAATGGGACGTACACGGAAGGGAGACTCATGAATACTGCACCGAAGAGCGCGATACCGATGATAGAAGTGAAATCGGCAGCACCTCCGCCTATAGCAGACCGGCCCCAGGAACGGGATCCTGGCGAATTTCTGCCCTGGCTTCCCTGCACGCTCGCGTTAGACCTTCCAGTGGTGAACTTTACGGTCGGCCACCTGTTGAGCCTTACCAATGGCTCCATCGTCGAGACCGCGTATCACCAGAGTAGTGATCTGCCTCTCCGCGTAAACGGGCAACTGGTTGGTTGGACAGAATTCGAGGTCGTTGGCGAACGCCTCGCCGTGCGACTCACGGACCTGTCATGAAGACCACACGTTCGAGCAAGTCCAATCCCGTGAAAGCCACCACCTTGTCGCTCCCTGTCCTCGCCGATGATGCCGCATTGAGCACTCTTCGCAGCCAAACAGGGTTACTCTCCCGCGCCTGGCGATGGATGCGAGCGCGGCACGTAGAGCGCTCCAGCGACAGGCGATTGCGTGTGGCGGAGACAGTTTCCCTGGGCGAAAAGCGCTTCGTCGCCGTGGTTCAGGTAGACGGACGCCATTTTCTGGTGGCAGGGGGGCCGGCAAACATCGCGCTACTGGCGCAATTGGATACAAACCAACCTTTCGAAGAAGTACTCAAGAAGACCATGACCGCTCCCGGAAAGCAGCCTGCGAAACGGAAGCAGCAGGCAAAACGGGCCGGCAAACCAAGCTCTCCAAAAGCAGCGTCAGCGAACGCGCCGCCGATGTCGCAGCTCAACGTGCCGGAAACGTTCGGCGGTCTACTGCAGAAGACGATCACTGCTGCCGAAAAGCAGCCGGCGAAACTGGCCAGCAAGCAGAACGGCCGCTCGACGATCGAGCAGAACGGGCAATACGCGTGAGGAACGGCGTAGTCGTTCGCCTGATGCTTTGCCTGATGCTCTGCCTGGCGGCGACTTCGGCTCGAGCCCTGGCACGCCCGGACCGTGCGGGCGCCGGAGAGCGCTTCGGGGTGCTGCTCTCGCCCTCGCAGTCGATGGTGTTAGCCGCAGCGCCGATCCAACTGAGCACCGCTCCATCGAATCCAAACGAATTACGGATTACAGGATTAGGCGGTGGTTCGACGCAATGGACCATCCTTGTCCTGATGACCTTCCTCACCATCATTCCTTCCATGCTCATCTGCATGACGCCATTCGCCAGGCTGTTGATTGTCTTTCATTTCCTCAGGCAGGCGCTCGGCCTGCAGACGACTCCGTCGAATCAAACGCTCATTGGC
>Ga0182024_10007187_pt1 | contig 24094 bp, 23 predicted proteins | sample P32metaG_FD_120480 | JGI IMG/M metagenome (GOLD analysis project Ga0182024, IMG submission 120480) | Permafrost microbial communities from Stordalen Mire, Sweden - P3-2 metaG (Illumina Assembly) | ecosystem: Environmental > Terrestrial > Soil > Wetlands > Permafrost | place: Sweden: Stordalen...
ATCCGATCTTCGCCGTCGATGAACCGATGCATCGCCCAGCCCCCAGAGCCCCAAGCTTCGGGATTCTAAAACAGTTGCCCCCACAGCGGAATCGGCCAAGGCCATAATCTCGCGCCGTTTCCAACACAGCCTGGACCCGGAGATTACCCGCGACATCAATGCGCGCGGCTCGGTCGCGCTGGCAGCGAAGGCCAAGGCAGCGGGCGTGCCGCGATTTCTGTTCTCGTCGAGTTGCTCGATTTATGGCCAGGCCGGCGACCGCGCGCTCGGGGAGAAGGACCGGCTCAACCCGGTCTCGGTCTATGCCGAATCAAAGATCGAGGCGGAGCGCGCCAGCGCCCCGTTAGCCGATAAGGATTTCTCGCCGGCCTATCTGCGCAATGCGACCGCCTATGGCCACTCACCGATGCTGCGCATCGATTTGGTGGTCAACAATCTCTTGGCCTGCGCCGTCGCCAAGGGCGATATCCGCATCACGAGCGACGGCACGCCGTGGCGACCCTTGATCCATGGACATCGCGCACGCCTTCATCGCGTTCCTCGAGGCGCCGCGGGCGGTCATTCACAATCAATCGGTCAACATCGGCGGCGATTCGGAAAACTATCAAGTCCGCGATATCGCCGATATCGTCCAGCGCCTGGTACCGGGCGCCGGTATCGTCTATACTGGAGAAGTCGGCAAGGATCCGGGCGATTATCGCGCCGATTTCGCCAAGTTAAGCCGGCTGCTACCCGGTTTTAAGCTCGAATACACGCTCGAGACGGGGATGAAGGAACTGCTCGCCAAATATCGAGCACACGGTTTCTCGGCAGCCGATTTCGATGGCGAGCAGTTCATCCGGTTACGTATATTGCGTCATCGTCTCGACCGGGTGAGCGTCCCGAGAGCGACGATGACGGCGTGAGGGCCGCATGCGTTTTACTCCGACGCCGTTGGCCGGCGCCGTCCTCATTGACCTCGACAAGCGTGAAGACGAGCGCGGATTCTTCGCGCGCTTTTTTTTGCGAACGCGAGTTTGCCGAGGCTGGGCTGGAAACCCGTATCGTGCAGATCAATAATTCGTTGAGCAGTGATCGCGGCATACTGCGCGGCAGGCATTACCAATTGGGCGAGGCGGCCGAGGTCAAGCTCGTGCGCGCGGTCAAGGGCGCGCTGTGGGACGCGATCCTCGACCTGCGGCCGGGCTCGGCGACCTTCGGCCAGAGCTTCAGCGCCGAAAACCGGCGCATGATGTACGTGCCGCGCGGCTTCGCGCATGGCTTTCTGACGCTCGAGGAAAATACCGAGGCGCTCTACCTCGTCTCGGCCTTCTATGACTCCGCGCGCGAGCGGGGCGTGCGGTGGAACGACCCGCGGTTTCTCATCCGGCGGCCGGCGGAGCCGCTGGTGATTTCCGATAAGGACGCGCAACAGCGCGATTTCGACCCGGCCTGGCATCTGGAGGGCTGAGCTGCGGCATGCGGATCCTTTTCACCGGCGCCAGCTCGTTCACCGGATATTGGTTTGTCCTGGTCGAGGCGGGCCACCAGGTCATCGCCGCGTGCCGCGGCGCCGGGTCGTACGAGGGCGCGCGCGCCGGGCGGATGGGGATGGTGCGCGAAACGCACCTCGATTGCAGCTTTGACAGCGAGGCGTTTCTGGCTCTGGTAGGCAGCGCTGGTCAGCTCGACGTCTTGTGCCATCACGGGGCCGAAGTCGGCGACTATCGCAGTGCGGATTTCGACCCGTACCGGGCCGCCGCGACCAATCTGTTTCGGCTGCCGGAGGTCATGCGCACCCTCAAAGATCGCGGATGCGGCCGGCTCGTGCTGACCGGCAGCGTGTTCGAGCAGAACGAAGGCGCCGGCTCGGCGCCGTTGCGGGCTTTCAGCCCCTACGGCCTCTCAAAGGGGCTGACCGCCGGGGCCGCCGAGTTCTACGCCGGCCGCGAGGGCTTCACGTTCGAGAAGTTCGTGATTCCCAGTCCCTTCGGTCCCCATGAGGAGCCGCGCTTTACCGCTTATCTGATGCGCGCCTGGCTCAAGCGCGAAACCGCGACGGTCCAGACGCCGCGCTATGTCCGCGACAACATTCCGGTGAGCCTGCTCGCCAAGGCCTATAGAGCAGCCTTTGTCGCCTCGCCCCCCGCCCTCGGTACCGTGCGCCGGCTGAACCCGAGCTATTATCCCGAGAGCCAGGGCGCCTTCACCCAACGCCTCCGCCGCGAGGTGGCGGCAAAGCTCAACCTTGCCTGCGACCTCCGGCTGGCCGAGCAGACGGAATTTGCCGAGCCGCCGGTGCGGATCAACACCGATTTGTGCGATCCCGCCGCCCTGGGCTGGAGCGAAGCGGAGGCGTGGGATGGGTTTATCGGATATTATGCGCCGGCCGGGTAACCGCGGCCTCAAATCGTCGCAACGTCCGTGAAGAAATCAGCCGCTTTGCGCTGTCCGATCCGGGCCTCTACTCGGCACGGAATATCCTGGGGTGGCGGAGCGCCATCTCGGCAGTGAGAGCTTCAGCGCGGTGGTTGGTGCGAGTCCTCAGCATGGATGCGGCGTCGCCCGGCCTCCCGGGGCTCGATTGCACTGGTCGCGATGCAATCGACCAGCGCGTCATTTTCGGTTACCGCTTGATCCAGATCTCGCCGCCACGAGGTCGGAAGAACCACTTCCTGGCGGAGCCCGAGAGCGGATCCCACCGCCTCCAGCCAGCCCTGCCCAAATTCGCGGTCCGGCTCGAGATAGGTACCCTCCCCCCACTCGTTCCAGGCGTTGATGAAAACCACCCGTTCCCCGCGTTGCCGGCGCTCGTGCACGATGACGCCGCGCAGCCAGCGCCGAAAGCTCGCCGGTGTCGCGCCGTGGAAGATATTGGCGCGCTCGCCCATGCGGGGAGTGTTGTCCCAACCGGCCATCACGCCCCTATGGCGCACTCCTTCGACGGCAGCGTTCATCGCGCCAAGGCTAGCGGACACAACATGATTATAATCGAATAAGCCGCCCAACCTTTCCGGGAGCCCTGTAGGCAGGGGATCGGGCGGGCGACAGGAGGTCTGATGCGGGGGAAAGTCGAAATAAGCGTCGAGGCCCAAATCGCTCGGGTTTTCAGGCAACTCGGTATCGCCGGAGAACTTCACCGCGGCTGCTGCGAGATGAACCTCCACGACCCCTGCCGCGGCCAGCCCCTCGCGCAGTTCGCGTATCGCCATTATACAATTCGGAAGGTGTCCGATTCGGTAGATCAACAGCATCGGCTTACCACCGATCCGGACGTAGCGCCGGTCTTGCATCAACGGCGCAACGTCCGCCGCGAAGCGGGCCGGCCAGCCAGGCTCATAGATTTGGGGTAACAGAACATCGTCGTTGAGACCGTCCCAATTCCGGCTCCACGGCTCGTTGGCCCAGCAGATCATGAATGGGAAATCCGGCGCACCACTCGCCAGAACCTCGTTCAGCGGACGGTCGAGGACGCGTCTTCCGTTGAACCAATAGTAGTAATAGCAGAATGCGGATACCCCGTACTGCCGCGCCAGCGCCGCCTGTGCCTCGCGCGTCTCGGGCAGCCGCAAATCATAAAATCCGAGATCGGTCGGCAACCGCGGCTGCCGATGATTTTGAAAGAGGGGGAGGGCTCGGGTGACATTGGTCCACTCGGTGAACCCGGTGCCCCACCACGCATCGTTCTCGGTTGTGGGATGAAATTGCGGCAGGTAATAGGCGATCACCTTCAGGTCGGCATCCTCGGCCGCCGGTGCTGGAACCTCTGGCGTTAGCTGGCCATACTCCGAGAACCGCATGCCGGCATCCTCGCAGATCAGGCCGAAAAGGCGCTCTATCGCGTGGCACAGGGTGCCATCGATCGGCGCTGGCTCAGGCTCGAAATCCTCGGCGGCCACGTCGAGATTGGCAAGTGTGCGCAGCAGAAACGGCCTGATCCAGAATATCGATCCCCCTGGAAACCTGCGGTGTTCAACTTCCGGAGATATTCCCAGTCGGGGCAGCAATACCGCGAGCTTTTGTTCGGTGCCGGCCCAGCGGTCGGGGCCTTCATAGGTATTCCGGTCGGCGAGGACCATGCCAAGGTCGGCATCGGCCCGAAATCGCGCGACGATCTGCTTGACCCGTGTCGGGCTGCCGAGCACCCCATCGATCAGCGCGCGGCGCCACGCGTCACCGTCCTCCCTGTGATTGCTACGCTTCGCATGCACCTTGCAGATGAGTTCGTATCGGAAAAGCACCCCTGATCGAACCAGAGCCATAAATGGGCCGATATCCCGGCCGCGATTTTCAAAGTTGACGATGCAAGCGTGCTCAAACGACTCAGTAATCAGCGGCCCCATATGGTCCGACGAACCCTTCACGAGAGTAACAAGGAGGTCGAACGGCTCCGAAATTCGAGCAATCGCTTCCCGCATTTCTTCCCAAAGTTCCGGGTAGAAAAGGTGAAGAACAACCGCGATGCGCCCGCGCGGCTCCAAGCCGCGAAGAGCCGAGAGATCCGCAGGCGGCACACTCGCCCGCTCGCCCACCGCATCGCTCTTGGCCGCCTGCTGGGCCCGAGCCACTGTCGCTGCTGGCCCCGCCCGCCCCATGCCGCCGTTTGATTCCAGCGTGGGATGAACTGTTTCGCCCGCTCGAACCGTTGCCCGCAGTTCGGCCAGCCTGATCTCGGGCCACCCGAGCCGGCGCAGCTCCGACAGCGGATCGGCCAGCGAGGGATCGAGCGCGAAGGCCCGCAAGAACGCCTGCTGCGCCCTTTCAGTCTCGCCCCGGAGCTTCAGCGCGTGCCCGAGCTGCAGATGAAAGTCTGCGACCCTCGGGTCATAGGCGAGCGCTTGGCGGTACGCCAGCTCGGCATTCCGCTGCCCGGCCTCCTTCAGCACATGCCCATATTGCACCCAGATCGGAGAGTTGCCGGGGTTGCGATCGAGGGCTCGACGGTAAAGGCGCGCCGCGATGTCCCATTGCCCGAGATCCCGGGCGCGGTCGGCACGCGTGATTACGCTCTCCTTCCAGCGCTTGCGCCTCGGCCGCGCGCCCAGTCCATCGGTCTGGCGCCCCGCAACCGGCGCCGGGATATCGCGCAGCAGTTGCGGCAAATCCTCCGCCGAACACCCGATATCCGCCAGTTCGCCAGCCGCTTCGTGCAGCGATTGGTCGATCGAAAACGCCCGCAAATACGCGGTCTTCGCCTCTTCGGTCCTGTCCTGCAGCTTCAACACGCGGCCGAGCTGAAGGTAGGTATCGGCGACCCTGGGATCGTCCGCGATTGCACGGCGATAGGCGGCTTCGGCCGCCGCATAGCTGCCGCCTTCCTTCAGCGCGTGCCCATACTGCACCCAGATTGGAGGGTTGTGAGGATTTCGGGCGAGCGCGGTTCGATAGTGTCGGACGGCGACATCCCACTGGCGCGCCTCACGGGCACGGTCGGCAAGGGCGATCGGGCTCGGTCGCCCTGCGGCTCGGCTGAAACGCAACATGACTGGAGCCTTTACGGCTGCTGGGGATTGGCGTGCGCTACCGCTCACCTGACATGGCGGCACAAAAGGACAAGATTCTACCAGGAAACTACGACACCAGGCATAGATTGGGCAACGCCACGCCCGGCAGTCGCAACCCATGGCGGCGATCGGTCCCGAGCTTCGTCGGGGCGACCCCGAAGAGCGGCTGGCACTCGTCCGCCGAGCCTGCTTAGATAGCGGCTCCCGCGGCCCGAGGAGGGTGCCGAATGCTGAACGCCGAACCGCACCGCCTGCCGGCGACTGACGTGGCGCGCCTGATCGAGGGCGGCGAGTTGAGCGCCGAAGCTGTCGTGCGGAGCTGTCTCGAGCGGATCAGGGAGCGCGAGCCGGTCGTGCGGGCGTGGACGCACCTCGCAGCCGCGGCGGCGCTGGAAGCGGCGCTGGCCTGCGACAAGGGCGCCACGCATGGCGTCCTCCGGGGCGTCCCCTTCTGCGTCAAGGACATCTTCGATACATCGGACATGCCGTCGGGCTACGGCTCGCCGATCTACACCGGCTGCCGGCCGAGCTTTGATGCCAGCGCGGTGGCGCTGCCGCGCGCCGCCGGCGCAATCCTCCTCGGCAAAACGGTGACGACCGAGTTCGCCAACCGCCATCCCGGGCCGACCTCGAACCCGCACAACCCATCATACACCCCCGGCGGCTCGTCGAGCGGCTCGGCCGCTTCGGTCGCCGATTTCATGGTGCCGCTGGCGCTCGGCACGCAAACCGGCGGGTCGGTCATTCGCCCGGCGGCCTATTGCGGCGTCGTTGGGTTCAAGCCGAGCTTTGGCCTCTTTCCGCCGGCCGGCATGCACGTCAATACCGAAAGCCTCGACACGGTCGGCGCGATGGCCCGCTCGGTCGACGACATTGCCCTCTTCCGCGCCGCGCTGATGGCGATCCCCTACGAGAGGCCGGTCATGCCCGAGCGGCCGCCGCGCCTCGCCCTCTGCCGCACCCCGCATTGGGACGAGGCGCAACCCGAGGGTAGGGCCGTCCTCGAAGCGGCGGCGGCGCGGCTCGGCGCCGCCGGGGCAAGGATCGTCGACAAGGAGCTCCCGGCCGATTGCGCCGACATCTCCGAGCTCCAGCGCCGCCACAGCGCCTATGAGGCGCCGCGCAACCATGCCCCGGAACTCTATCGCCACGCGGCGCTGTTGAGCGATGATCTGCTCGGAAACGGCCGCATCGCCGCGGGGCGCAAGTTGAGCCTCGATGATTTCCGCACCGACTGGCGCCGCGCCGAGCGGGCGCGGGCGGCGGCGCAGGAGTGGGCCGGCGGGTTCGACGCGATCCTCACCCTCCCCGCCCCCGGCCAGGCGCCAAAGGGGCTCGCCTCGACCGGCAATGCGATCTTCAACGGCTTGTGGACCATGCTCCATATGCCGTGTCTGACGCTGCCGGCCGGCGCCGGGCCGGACGGATTGCCGGTCGGCATCCAGCTGGTCGCCCGGCGCCACGACGATCGCCGCCTCATCGATATCGGGCTCTGGGTCGAGCGCGAATTGGGAGCCTGGCGATGAGCGCGCCGAACCGGCTCTCAGCCGCCGAGGCGATCGCCCGGCTCGGCTCGGGGGCGCTGACCGCCGAGGCGCTCGCCCGCGCCTGCCTCGAGCGCGCCCAGGAGCGCGAGGGCGTCAAGGCCTGGATCTGGCTCGACCCGGAGCAGGCGCTGACCCAGGCCCGCGCCGCCGACCGTGCCGGCCGGCCCGGCCTCCTCGCCGGATTGCCGATCGGGGTCAAGGACATCATCGACACGCTCGACATGCCGACCGGGCACGGCTCGCCGATCTATCGCGGCAATCGCCCGTTTGCCGACGCCGCCGCCGTCGCGCTCTTGCGGATAGCGGGCGCGACAATCATGGGCAAGACGGTCACCACCGAATTCGCCAACCGCTTTCCCGGCGCGACGGTCAACCCGCACAATCCGGCGCACACGCCGGGCGGCTCGTCGAGCGGCTCGGCCGCTTCGGTCGCCGATTTCCAGGTGCCGGCGGCGCTCGGAACCCAAACCGGCGGTTCGGTGATCCGGCCCGCTTCGTTCTGCGGGGTCATCGGCTACAAGGCGAGCTTTGGCGAATTCAGCCGCAGCGGAATCAAGTTGCAATGCCACAACCTCGATACGCTCGGGATCCTCTGCCGCAGCCTCGATGATCTGCCGCCGCTGCGCGCCGCGCTCGTCGCCGGGCCGCCGCAGCAGATCGATCGCACGGTGTCGGCGCCGCGCATCGGGATCTGCCGCACCCCGGCCTGGGAGCGCGCGGAACCGGCGACCCAGGCGCTGATCGACGAGAATGCGGCACGGCTTGCCGCTGCCGGCGCGCGGGTCCGGGAGGTCAATTTTGCGGCGCCTTTTGCGAATATTCTCGAGCACCACCGGCGCATCTTCAATTTCGAGGCGGCGCGCAATTACGCTTACGAATACGCCGAGCACAATGCGCTGGTGAGCCAGGTGCTGCGCGACACGGTGCTGACCCCGGGCCGCGAATTGCCGCTCGCGGCCTATGTCGAGGCCATTGAAACCGCCGAAGCCTTCCGCCGTCACATCGATGATATCTTTGGCGAAGTCGATGTGCTGCTGACCCCGAGCGCCGCCGGCGAAGCGCCGCTCGGGCTCGGGTCGACCGGCGACCCCAGCTTCAACTCGATCTGGACCTTGGCCTGGACCCCTTGCCTCACCATGCCGGCCGGCAATGGTCCCAAGGGTTTGCCGCTCGGCATCCAGCTCGTCGGCCCGCGCTTCGGCGACGAGGCGCTGTTCGATGCCGCCGCCTGGGTCGAGACCCGGCTCGCCGCCTGACGCGTTTGCCCGTTCACCCCAAGGAGGACTACCGATGATCTATGAATTGCGCGTCTACCACTGCGTCCCCGGCCGCTTGCCGGATCTGATAAAGCGCTTCGACACGATCACCCTCAAATTGTGGGAGAAGCACGCGATCCACCAGGCCGGGTTCTGGACCACGCTGGTCGGCGAATCGAACCAGGACCTGACCTATTTCCTGAAATGGGAATCCTTGGCCGAACGCGACGCGAAGATGGGCAAGTTCGGCGCCGATCCCGAGTGGCTGACGGCACGTGCCGAAACTGAGAAGAACGGCCCGATCGTCGCCTCGATCACCAATTCGTTCCTGACGCCGACATCGTTCTCGTCGGTGAAATGATTTTGCGGGAGAAAACGACATGATCCATGAACTGCGCGTCTACTACGCCGTCCCCGGCCGCCTGCCCGATCTCTTGAAGCGGTTCGACACGATCACGCTGAAGATCTGGGAGCGCCACAAGATCAAGCAGGCCGGGTTCTGGACCGTGCTGGTCGGCGATTCCAACATGGCGCTCTATTACATGCTGCAATGGGATTCGCTCGCCGACCGCGAGACGAAGTGGAACGCCTTCCAGGCCGACCCGGAATGGCACACCAAGCGCGCCGAAACCGAGAAGAACGGCCCAATCGTCGCGCGGGTGGTCAATTCGATCCTGCAGCCGACCAGCTTTTCGGCGGTGAAGTAATTTGGATGTCATCCCGGCGCAGGCCGGGACCCACTGATCGGCGTTCGAGACGGTTGAAAAGTGGGTCCCGGCCTTCGCCGGGATGACAATTACTGGTGAGGGTTTATTTTACTGGTGAGGGTTTATTCGCCGCGCCAGCGCCGGGTGGCGTCGTCGTCCTCGGCGCGCGCTTCGACCCAGCGCTCGCCCTGCGGCGTCTCCTCGCTCTTCCAGAACGGCGCTTCGGTCTTCAGCCAGTCGATCAGGAAATGGCAGGCCGCGAGGGCGGCCTCGCGATGCGGCGAGGCGGTGGCGACCAAGACGATGCGCTCGCCCGGCTCCAACCTCCCGTACCGGTGGATGATCAAGGAGGCGGAGAGCGGCCAGCGCCGGTGCGCCTCGGCCTCGATCTCGGCGAGCTTCTTCTCGGTCATCCCCGGGTAGTGTTCGAGAATAAGGGCGGAGACGCCCCCGGGGCCCGAGACATCGCGCACCAGCCCGATAAAGCTCGCCACGCCGCCGATCGCATGGTCGCCGGCGGCGAGCCGTTCGAGCTCAACGCCGGTATCGAAATCCTCGCGCTGCACCCGGATCATTGAATGGCTCAGCCTCCGGTCATCGGCGGGAAGAGGGCGACCTCGTCGCCCTCGCGGATCGGGTGGTCGCGCCCGACATAGTCCTGATTGACCGCGACCCGGACGGTCGACAGGTCGCGCAATGCCTCGGCGTACCCGCCGCCGCGCCCGCGCAGCCACACGAGCAACCCCGCGACGTCGCGCACCTCCGGCGGCAGCGCCAGCTCCTCCTCGGCCTGCCCGATGCGCGCCCGCAGCCAGGCGAAATACAGGAGCTTCACGACCGCATCACCTCACCGTGATGTCCACGATATATTTTCCGTGCTCGGTCCCGTAAACAACGCGGTCTGCACCGCGGAACCCTGGGCTCGATTGGTAGTATAGCGCCCTCCTGACCGTCGGGTATCCGGCACAAAGCACGGGATTACCGTTGGCGTCGGTCCGGTCGATTCTCGCCGGTTCGTCCTGCATGCCCATGATCCCGTGCTGAGGAGGCTCGACAATGACCAGAGTGGGCGGCCGCGGCTGGCAGTCGGGGCCCCACCGCGTCACACCGCCGACCGATGTCGCAACCCCGCTGGCTACGTCGCTATGGTAACCGGGCCGCGGATTATCTCGAGGCGGGAGCTGACCGGCGGATAATGCTGTTCCGAGCGACGGCACCGGTTGCAGCTGTTGCGCTTTCGCTGGGCCCGTCGCAATCGCTAGCCACATCAGGCAAATACTCAATCTAAGGACGCTTCTTCGCGTCATTCGTCCCTACCCCGGTCGTTGCTTATCCGAACACCTCCGAGAACGGCAGGAACTCGACCATTCCACCAGCTGCAAGTTCGCTCAAGCTCTCGTCGAGGATCACGAACCCGTCCGATTGCACGATCGAGGACAGGATGCCGGCGCCGTCTTTTGGATATTTGTGCGCGACGAGCCCGCCGTCCTCGCGAGCGAGGGTGGCGCGGACGTATTCGCGGCGTCCGGTCCGCTTGCGATAGCCGAACCCGGCGCGCACCGGAAAGGTCAGCGGCGCGGCGATTGCCGCGCCGGCGAGGCGCAGGATCAGCGGACGGGCGAGAATCGCGAAGGTCAGCGCCGCGGCAACCGGATTGCCAGGCAACCCGATCAGCGGCACGCCCTTCAACTGCCCCGACTTTATCTGACCGAGCGCGACCGGCCGGCCGGGCTTGATCGCCAGCCGCCAGAAATCGAGGCGCCCCAGCTTTTCGATCGCCGCCCGGACATGGTCCTCCTCGCCCGTCGAGACCCCGCCGGAGGTCACGATCAGATCATGTCCGGCGGCGGCCGCTTCCAGGGTGTCGGCGAGGGCGGAAGCGCGGTCCGGGCAGATCCCGAGATCGCTGACGATGCAGCCCTGGGCGCGCAGCAATGCGGCGAGCATGACCCGGTTGGCGTCGTAGATCATGCCCGGCGCCAGAATCGTTCCCGGCTCGCACACCTCGTCGCCGGTCGACAGAAGCGCCGCGCGCAACGGCCGAAACACCCTGAGGCTGTCATTGCCGAGCGCGGCGGCGAGGCCAAGATCGGCCGGTTTCAGCCGATGCCCGGCAGGTAACGCGACGCTCCCCGCGGCGACGTCCTCGCCGGCATGGCGGCGATTGGCGCCTTGTCTGATGCCGGGTTTGACGCGCACCCGGCCCGCCTCGATGACGCAATCCTCCTGCATCATGACGGTGTCGGTGCCCTCAGGCATCGGCGCGCCGGTAAAGATGCGGATCGCCTCGCCGCGTCGCGCCGCACGGTCGAGCGGATGGCCGGCCGCCGCCCTGCCGGCAAATGGCAGGATCGTCTCCTGATCGGGCAAGAGATCGGCATGGGCGAGCGCAAAGCCATCGACGGCGCTGTTGGCGTGCGGCGGCACATCGATTTGGGCGACGAGGTCGCGCGCCAGGATGCGGCCGGCCGCCTGCGACAGCTGCACCATCTCCTCGGCAACGACCGGGACGATACGCTCCGCGATCAGCGCGAGCGCTGCGTCGACGCCGAGGAGCGCCCCGCCGAACGCAAAGCAATCATCGCTCAGCTGCGCCATGACGCGAGCCCGAGATGGTCCGAGATGAAGGCGGCGACCGCGCCGGCGTCGCCGAGCGGCAATAAGGGAATGGGCGCGGCAAGCGCCTCGTCCGAGGCGATCGCGACGACATGCGGATCGTCGGGATAGAGCAGCTTTTTGCCGAGCGAGGGCCGATGCACCTCGATCTTGGGGTGGGGATGGCGCTTCCAGCCCTCGACGAGCAGGAGATCGACCGGGCTCATGCGCGCCACCAATTCTTCGAGCGTCGGCTCGGGGTCGCCGCGCAGCTCATGCATGATCGCCCAGCGCCGCGTCGAGGCGACCATGACCTCGCGGGCGCCGGCCTCGCGATGCCGCCAGGAATCCTTTCCCGGCCGGTCAATATCGAATTCGTGATGGGCATGCTTGATCGTCGACACCCTAAGGCCCCGCGCCATCAGCTCCGGAATGACCGCCGTCAGCAACGTCGTCTTGCCGCTGCCGCTCCAGCCGGCAAAGCCGAAGATGCGCACCCCCGGCGATCCTGCCTAGGCCAGGGGCTGCGGCTTGCCATGGCGCGGCGGCGCCGCCCGGGTCATATGAGTGAGGCCGGCCCGCAGGTAATCGTAGCCGGTGACCAGCGTTAAGAGGGCTGCGACCCACAGCAGCATCTCGCCGATCGTCGCCACCGGCAAAAAAGCGGGGCCGGCGTTGCCGACGATCAGCACTCCGATCGCCACCATCTGGATCGCGGTCTTCCATTTCGCCAGTTTCGACACCGGCAGGCCGACGCGCAGCTCGGCGAGGTATTCGCGCAACCCCGACACCAGGATCTCGCGGCACAAAATGACCAGCGCCGGCAACAGCGTCCATTCGCTGGAGAAGCGGCCCTTGGCGACCAGCATGAACAGCGTCGCGGCAACGAGGAGCTTGTCGGCGATCGGGTCGAGGAAGCGGCCCAGCTCCGATTGCTGCGACCAGCGCCGCGCCATATGGCCGTCCAGCCAATCGGTCACCCCCGCCGCCGAGAACAGGGCACAGGCAAACCAGCGCGCGGAATCGCCCGAAACATAAAAGCTCGCGACCACGATGGGGATCGCCAGGATCCGCGACAAGGTCAGCAGATTGGGCAGGCTGATCAACGACACACACTCCTCCAGCACGGCGCGGGCGGATGTTTGGCCGGTATCTTACCCATCCGCGTGAAAGTGGTCATAAACCTTTTTTGCGATGCCCCGGCTTATGCCGGTGACGCGCTCGATCTCGGCGAGCCCGGCGCGCGCGACGGCCCGGGCCGACCCGAAATGGTGCAGAAGGGCCTGTTTGCGGCGCGCGCCGATCCCGGGGATTTCGTCGAGCGGCGACCGGCCGATCGCATTCGCCCGCTTGGCGCGATGCGCGCCGATCGCGAAACGGTGCGCCTCGTCGCGCAGCCGCTGCAGGAAATAGAGGACGGGATCGCGCGGCTCGAGCGAGAACGGCGGCCGGCCCGGCAGGAAGAACCGCTCGCGTCCGGCGTTGCGGTCCGGGCCCTTGGCGATCCCCACGATCGCCACATCATCGATGCCAAGCTCGGCCAAGACCTCCTGCGCCGTGCCGAGCTGGCCCTGGCCGCCGTCGATCAGCACGAGGTCGGGCCACATCCCGCGCTCGCGCTCGGGATCCTCCTTGAGGACCCGGCCGAAGCGGCGGCGCAGCACCTCACGCATCATCGCGTAATCATCGCCGCCGGTACGGGGTGAGCCCCCACCCTCCCGCTCGGCGAACTCCCTCCCCCGCTCGCGGGGGAGGGTTGGGGTGGGGGCTGCATCGCGCAATGCCTCGCCCGATAGGCCACTGCTTCCGTCGGGCGCCCCCACCCTTCCCTCCCCCGCAAGGGGGTTAGGGAGGGGGCGGGGAAGGGTTGGGGTGGGGGCTGCGGCCGCTGCGACAGACTCGTTACCGGCGGGAAGCCCCCTTATCGTGAATTTCCGGTAGGCATTCTTCATCAGCCCCTCGGGGCCGGCGACGATCATCGCGCCGACCGCATGGCTGCCTTGGATGTGGCTGTTGTCGTAGACCTCGATCCGGGCGAGGGGACCCTCCAGCCCAAACGCCGCGGCCACGCCGTCGAGCAGCTGGCGTTGCGAGGAGCTTTCCGCCAGCCGGCGGCCGAGGGCCTCGCGCGCCGCCGCGGCGATGCGCTCGACCAGTCTTTTCTTGTCGCCGCGCTGCGGCACCGCAAGCCTGACGCGCCCGCCGCGCAAGGACAACGCCTCGGCGACGAGATCCTGCTCGACCAGCTGATGGCTGAGGAGGACCAGCGGCGGCTTCGGCCTGGCGTCATAGAACTGGCCGACAAACGCGCTCAGCACCTCCTCGACGGCGAGCTGGCGATCGTGACTCGGGAAATAGGCGCGGTTGCCCCAATTATGGCCGCCGCGGAAAAAGAACACCTGAACGCAGGTCTGGCCGCCCGCCTGATAGCCGGCGATGACATCGGCATCGACGATCCCGGGCACATGAATGTCCTGGTGGCCTTGCACCAATGAGAGGGCGCGGATGCGGTCGCGGATCAGCGCGGCGGCCTCGAAATCGAGCGCCTCGGCCGCCCGTTCCATCTCAACCGCGAGACGCTGCTGGATATCGTCGCTGCGGCCCGACAGAAAGAGCTGCCCTTGCTCGATCAGGCGAGCGTATTCCTCGCGACCGATACGCCCGACGCAGGGCGCGCTGCAGCGCTTGATCTGGAACAACAGGCAGGGGCGGGTCCGGTTGGCAAAGACGCTGTTGCTGCAGGAGCGCAACAGGAACGCCTTCTGCAGGGCGACCAGCGTGCGGTTGACCGCGCCGGCCGAGGCGAACGGCCCGAAATAGGAGCCGGGCCGGTCGCGCGCGCCGCGAAACTTTGTCAGCTGCGGAAAATCATGCCCGGCTGAGAGGTGGATGAACGGAAAAGATTTGTCGTCGCGCAACAAGACGTTATAGCGCGGCATCAGCCGCTTGATCAGGTTGCACTCGAGGAGGAGCGCCTCGGCTTCGGTGGCGGCGACGACGATTTCGAGGGCGGCGGTCTCGGCCACCATCCGCCGCAACCGGTTCGACAGCCCGGCCGGATGGATATAGTTCTGCACCCGGCTCTTCAGATTGCGCGCCTTGCCGACGTAGAGCGCATCGCCCTTGCGGTCGAGCATGCGGTAGACGCCGGGGCCGGCCGGGACATTGCGCAGCGCCGCCCGCAACACCGCGACCCCCCCGGCGATGCCGCCGCCAGCCGCCACCCTTCCCTCCCCCGTGATCCCCGGGTCAAACCCGGGGAGGGAAAGGTCAGGGGGCGCATCGGGCGGCGCGTCGGCGGAGAGGCCGCCGGGGCTGCGGCGCGGGTCGAGCGGCGCCCTCTTGCGGCGACGCGACGCCAGGGGTTTATCCCCTACCGCCGGGTCAACCGGCTGAATTGCCACCGGATTTTCAGCGCCGTCGGGCATATCCACCAAACCTGGGGATAACTCTGTCGAAAAGCTTGGTCCGGACGAACCGCAGATCAACCAATCCCTACGCCCCAAAGCATTGCCTAAAAATTAGGCAATATGCTAACGATTTGATTCGGTAATATTTTTTCGGTGTCAAGTGTAAATAAACTGTAACAATCTGTGAAGTGCCGAGATCATGGTGGTGTCACAGATCAGCCACACTCGCTGTGAACAACTTCCGATACGTCGCCGAGATCCGAGCTATTTCCGAAGCTTAAGTGAGGCATTTCGCCACGGGTTCAAGCGCTCGGCCACTTATTCGACAACCGGAGCCTGGCCGGGCTGCGCCCAGCCCAGGTGCTCGCCGCCATCGAGCGCGATCATCTGCCCGGTCATCGCCGGCGCCGCGAGGATGAAGCGCAGGGCCGCGGCGATCTCGCTCGGGCTGGTGCCGCGTCGCAGCGGCAGGCTGCGGCACCGCGCGAGAAACTGCTCGGGGCTCTGGCGCGGGCTCGGCATCGTCGGGCCGGGTCCGATTCCGTTGACGCGGATGCGCGGCGCCAGGGCCAGCGCCATGGTCCGGGTCAGGGTCCACAGCGCGGTCTTGGTCACCGTGTAGGAAACGAAATACGGCGTCAGGTTCCACACCCGCTCGTCGAGGAGGTTGATGACGGCACCGCCGGCATCCGGCGGGAGAAGCGCCGCGAATTCCTGACTCAGCACGAACGGCGCCCGCAGATTTATCGCCAGGTGCGCGTCCCAGCCCTGGCGGCCGGCGGTCGCCACCGTATCGTTTTCGAAGACCGAGGCATTGTTGACCAGGACGCCGATCGGCCCCAACGCCGCCGCGGCCTGCGGTACGAGGCTTTTGACGGCAGTCTCGTCGGCAAGGTCGGCGGCGAGTGCGACCGCCGTGCCGCCCGCCCGGGCGATCTCGGCGACCAGCGCCTCGGCTTCGGCCCGCGAGCGGTGATGATGCACCCCGACCGCGAAGCCGGCCTCGGCCAGCGCCAGCACCAGCGCGCGGCCGATCCGGCGCGCCCCGCCGGTGACCAGCGCCGCCCGCGGAACCGACGGGGAGGGCAAGCCGCCGTCGAGCGTGTCAGGCGCGGGCACGGCGTGCCTTGCCGCGGGCGCGCACCTTAGCGCGCACCATTTCGCGAGCCGACATGCCGGCGCGCCCGGCCGTCGAGCGGCCCCGCGCCCCATCCCGGGCCTCGAGCGCCAGACCCAATTCGGCCTGTTCGAGGCGGCGGATCTCGTCGCGCAGCCGGGCCGCTTCCTCGAATTCGAGATTGGCGGCAGCCGCGCGCATGCGTTTTTCGAGATCGGCGATGACCGCCTTCAGATCCTTGCCCTGGTAATGCGCGGCATCGCTTTCGCCGAGCCCGACCGTGACATGGTCGCGCTCGTAGACGCTGTCGAGGATGTCGGCGATGCCGTGCCGCACGCTCTCCGGAGTGATGCCGTGCGCCGAGTTGTAGACCTGCTGCTTCTCGCGCCGCCGGTCGGTCTCCTCGATCGCCGCCTTGAGGCTGTCGGTCATGTGGTCGGCGTAGAGGAGCGCGCGGCCGTCGATATGGCGCGCCGCCCGCCCGATCGTCTGGATCAGCGAGGTGCGCGAGCGCAGAAACCCCTCCTTGTCGGCATCGAGCACCGCAACGAGGGCGCATTCCGGGATGTCGAGCCCCTCGCGCAACAGGTTGATCCCGATCAATATGTCGAACACGCCGAGGCGCAGGTCGCGGATGATCTCGATGCGCTCGATCGTATCGACATCGGAATGCAGGTAGCGCACGCGCAGCCCGGCTTCGTGCAGGTATTCGGTCAGCGCCTCGGCCATCTTCTTGGTCAGCGTCGTCACCAGCACGCGCTGGCCCTTGGCGGCGGCCTCGCGGCACTCGGCCATCAGATCGTCGACCTGGTGCTCGATCGGGCGGATGATGCAGGGCGGGTCGACCAGCCCCGTGGGCCGCACGATCTGCTCGACGAAGACGCCGCCGGCGCGCTGCATCTCCCAGGGCCCCGGCGTCGCCGAGATGAACATCGTCTGGCCGCGCATCGTGTCCCACTCGGCGAATTTGAGCGGCCGGTTGTCGGTGCAGGAGGGCAGCCGGAAACCGTATTCGGCGAGGCAGGTCTTGCGCGTCCAGTCGCCGCCGAACATGCCGCCCAATTGCGGCACGGTGACATGGCTTTCATCGACGATGACCAAGGCGTCGCGCGACATGTATTCGAAAAACGTCGGCGGCGGCTCGCCGGGGCGGCGCCCGGTCAGATAGCGCGAATAGTTCTCGATCCCGGCGCACGCGCCGGTCGCCTCGATCATCTCGAGATCGTAGGTCGTGCGCTGCTCGAGTCGCTGCGCTTCCAGGAGCTTGCCCTCGCCGTGCAATTCGTCGAGACGCAGCTTCAGATCGCGGCGGATCTGCTCGATCGCCTGTAAGAGGGTCGGGCGCGGCGTCACGTAATGGCTGTTGGCGTAGACCTTGATCGATTGGAGCGATGCCAACTTCTCGCCGTTGAGCGGGTCGATCTCGTGGATCGCCTCGATCTCGTCGCCGAACAGCGAGATCCGCCAGGCGCGGTCCTCGTAATGCGCCGGGAACAATTCGATCGTGTCGCCGCGCACCCGGAAATTGCCGCGAAAAAAGCTGTGGTCGTTGCGCCGGTATTGCAGCTCGACAAGCGCCGACAACAGCTTGTTGCGGTTGATATGGCTGCCGACCGCCAAGGATTGGGTCATCGCCGAATAGGTCTCGGCCGAGCCGATGCCGTAGATGCACGACACGCTCGCGACGACGATGACGTCGCGGCGTTCGAGGATCGCCCGCGTCGCCGAGTGGCGCATCCGGTCGATCTGCTCGTTCAGCGAGGATTCCTTCTCGACATAGGTGTCGGTGCGCGGGACATAGGCTTCCGGCTGGTAATAATCGTAGTACGAGACAAAATACTCGACCGCGTTCTCCGGAAAGAAGCTCCGCATCTCGCCGTAAAGCTGCGCGGCGAGGGTCTTGTTCGGCGCCAGGATAATCGCCGGGCGCCCGGTACGGGCGATGACATGCGCCATCGTGAAGGTCTTGCCCGAGCCGGTGACCCCAAGCAGCACCTGGTCGCGCTCGCCGCGGGCCAGCCCCTCGCACAATTCGTCGATCGCCTCCGGCTGGTCGCCGGCAGGCTGGAACTCCGAATGGAGCCGGAACGGCTTTTCGATGTCGCCCGGCGGGCGTTCGGCGACGAGCAATGGGGTGAGCATAATGCTAAGATAAGGCTGGCGAGCCCGCGATGCCAGCCGCCCGAAATCGGCCTATACTCGGCCAGTGAACGGGAAGAACTGCTCCGAAGGCTTGGGCGACTCGCCAAAGGCCGCCGGGTCGATGTGAGCGTCGATCGCCGGCAGGGCAAGGGCAGCCACGCCACACTGCGCTTTGCGGGAAGGAAAACGACGTTGAAAGATCTGAAAAAGGAGATCGGTCCAGGTCTGCTCCGCGCCATGCTGAACGATATCGGCCTAACCCCGCGCGATCTGGACGAATAGGAGACCGGGACGCGAATGATCGACACCTATCCAGCAAGGCTGGTACCGGACGAAATCGGACGGCTCGTCGTTCATTTCCCGGATTTGCCGGCGGCCTTGACCGATGGCGCCGATGAGACGGAGGCGCTCACCGAGGCATCCGATTGTCTCTCCGAGGCCCTGGCGAGCCGGATCGTCGAGGATATTCCGGCCCCGAGTCCGGCTACGCCCGACATGTATTTGGTTTCACCGGAACCGACGATCGCGCTGAAGGTGGCACTCTATGACGTTCAGCCCTGAGTTCGCGAAAAGGCTCGGAATCGATGAGCACCAGGCGGCACGGCTGATCGATCCGAAGGCTCGAACCCCGCTGGGCAAGCTTGAGGCGGCGCTCTCGGCACTTGGGTATACGATCGGCATCGAGGTCCGCGAGAAGCGGGTTGCTTGAGAGGCACTGGATGACCGGATCGAACGGCAACGCGGTCGATTATTTCATCGACCGGCATCTGCGCGAGGGGCGCGGCGACCGGCTCGCCGTCGCCGACCCGTGGCGCAGCCTGACTTACGCCGAGCTGGCGGCGGCGTCGGCGCGGTTCGCCGCGGGGTTGCGCGCCGCCGGGATCGAGCGCGAGCGGCGCATCGCGCTCCTTATGCTCGACACGGTCGACTTCCCGGTCGCGTTCTGGGGCGCCTTGCGCGCCGGCATCGTGCCGGTGCCGATCAACACCCTGTTGCCGGCCGACGCCACCGGCTACATCATCGGGGACAGCCGCGCCGCCGCGCTCGTCGTCTCGGCGCCGCTGCTGGCGCCGTTGCACCCGGCGCTGGACCGGCTGGAACCGGGCCGGATCATCCTCAGCGCTCCCGACGGCAGCATCCTCGCGGTCGAGCCCCCACTTCTCGGCTTCGATGCCTTCCTGGCCGCCGCCTCGAACCAGCCGCCAGCCGAATGCTCGCCCGACGAGGTCGCATTCTGGCTTTATTCCTCGGGCTCGACCGGCGCGCCGAAAGGCGTGCGCCATGTCCATTCGAGCCTCAAGGCCACCGCCGACACCTATGGCAGGCAGGTCCTCGGCATCGAGCCCGACGATCTGATGTTCTCGGTGGCCAAGCTCTTCTTCGCCTATGGGCTCGGCAATTCGATGACCTTCCCGATGGCGGCCGGCGCCGCCGCGCTGCTGCTGCCCGATCGCCCGACCCCGGAGGCGGTGCTCGCCCTTATGCGCAAATACCGCCCGACGATCTTCGCCGGGGTGCCGACCCTCTTTGCCGGATTGCTCGCCGATCCCGAGCTCGGGCCGGGCGCCGGCTCCGACCGGCTGCGCCGCTCGATCTCGGCCGGCGAGCCCTTACCCGAGCACATCGGCCGGCGCTGGCGCGACATCGTCGGCAGCGACATCCTCGACGGGCTCGGCTCGACCGAGATGCTGCACATCTTCCTCTCGAACCGGCCGGACGACATCCGCTACGGCACGACCGGCAAGCCGGTGCCGGGCTATGATTTGCGTATCCTCGATGCCGGCGGCGAGGTCGCGGATGGCGAACCGGGCGAGCTCGTCGTGCGAGGCCCGAGCGCCGCCGAGGGCTACTGGAACCAGCGCGACAAATCGCGCCATGCCTTTCGCGGCGAGTGGACCCATACCGGCGACACCTATATCCGCGACGGCGACGGCTATTACCGCTATTGCGGGCGCAGCGACGACATGCTGAAGGTCGGCGGCATCTGGGTATCGCCCTTCGAGGTCGAGGAGGCGCTGACCGGCCACCCCGGAATCCTCGAAGCGGCCGTCGTCGGGCATCCCGATGCGGACGGTCTGATCAAGCCCCGCGCGTTCGTCGTGCTGCAGCAGGGCGCGCCGCGCGACGACCCGGCCGCGCTCACCGAAGCTCTGCAGAACCACGTCAAAGAGCGGATCGGGGTGTGGAAATACCCGCGCTGGATCGAATTCCGCGACAGCCTGCCTAAGACCGCCACCGGCAAGACCCAGCGCTACAAATTGCGCGAGACGTAGATGGCTTGACCCGGTGAACCGTCGGTTCCCTGGTTCACAATGAGGCGGCGAGGCGATGAGAGCGTCGAGCGGCCGAACCAGGGGCCTCACCGACTCACTGCCTCATTGTGACCCTAACGGGTTGCGCTGCGGTCAACCCGTCCTATTGGCAAACTGCGTCACGAGCTCAGCGGGGCTTAAAGGGATGGTCGATGATCGCCTTCTGCTCGGGGGTTAGCGCCTGATAAAGCTGATTGAGCGCCGGCTTGGTCTGCTGCAGCCCTTGCAGCCGGGCCGAGAGAAACTGCTCGCGCCGGTTGACCTTGTCGAGGATCGTCTCCTGACCGCCTGCGGCGGCCGGCAGCGAGGCACAGAGCTGGCGCTCGCGGTCCGCCGCGGCCTGCTGCAGCCCGTGCAGTTTGTCCGCCAACGGCTTCTGCTCCGGGGTCAGGTTCAGCTTGGCTTCCATGTAGGCGATTCTGCCGGCGCGGCGTGCCAGGCGCTCCTCGCAGCGCTGCCGCGGCGGGAGCTGCATCATCCGGTGCATCATCATCTCCCGCATCCAGCCGCGATGACCGCCCATCATCCCGGGCATGCCGCCCATCCCCGGCATTCCGCGCTCACCCGGTGCGGCCTGCGTCGATTGCGGCGGGGTGTCGGAGGCCGACCAGGCGATGATCGGCGCGGCGATTGCGATCCCGGCGACGAGCGCGGCGCCGGCGATCAGTGATCTGTTCATCGGAGACTCTCTGTTGGCGATCCTGCATACAATAGGGGAGCAGCTGGCCGAATCTCCCCACGGGCAGGGGCGGCAGCGGGTTAATTCGCTGACAGGTTTTGACGACCAAGGAGAGCATCGATGCCGAGAACCGATGGCGAGCGGGTCGTCCTCGACTTGAAGCGCCTTGCCGAATTCGGGCGGTACAAGACCGGAGTGCACCGTCCGACTTATTCGGCCGAGGATGTCGCCTCGCGGCAATGGCTCGCCGACAAATTCGCCGAGGCCGGGCTCGACCCGGTGATCGACGGCATCGGCAATGTGATCGGCCGCGATCCCCGCAGCGCGCGCCGGCTGCTCGTCGGCTCGCACAGCGAAACCCAGCCGCATGGCGGCTGGCTCGACGGCGCGCTCGGCGTCGTCTATGGGCTCGAACTGGCCCGTGCCTTCGCCGCAGACCCCGCGCTCGCCGGGCTTGGCATCGAGGCGGTCGCCTGGGCCGACGAGGAAGGGCATTACGGCAACATGCTCGGCAGCCGGTCGTTTACCGGCGCCCTGAGCGATGCGGAAATCGAGGCGGCGACAAGCCGCGAGGGAAAGACGCTGCGCCAGGCGCTGGTCGAGGCCGGCTTTGCCGGGCGGCCGCGCGAGCTGGCCGACCCGTCGCGCTATATCGGCTACCTCGAAGCCCATATCGAGCAGGGCGACACGCTCGATTCGGGGGAAGCGCGGATCGGCATCGTCGAGGGCATCGTCGGCATCTGGAATTATTGGGTCACCCTTACCGGCGAGCAGAACCACGCCGGCACGACGCAGATGAGCCGCCGCAAGGATGCCGGGAGCGCGATGGTGCGCCTCGCCACCCTCGTCCACGACCGCTTCGCCGAGATCGCGGGCCAACGGACCAGCTCCCGCACGGTGTGGACGATCGGGCGCATGCTGCTCGACCCCAACGCGCCGAGCATCGTGCCGGGCCGCGCCGAGATGCAGGTCCAGTTCCGCGACACCGACCCCGACATTCTCGCGCTGTTCGAGCGGGCGTTGCACGAGCTTGTCGGCGAAGCTGACCGCGCCGGCCCGTGCCGGGTGGCGATCGCGCCGATGTCCAAAACCGCGCCGGCGGCGATGGATTCCGGCTTTCAGGCGCTGATCGAGGCGGCGGCCGAGCGCCACGCGCCGGGCCGCCATCTGCGGATGCCGAGCGGCGCCGGCCACGACGCGCAGATCCTCTCGCGCCGCCTGCGCTCTGGTATGATGTTCGTCCCCAGCCTCAAGGGCATCAGCCACCACTGGGCGGAGGATACCAAGGAGGCGGACATCGTGCTCGGCGTCCAGGTCCTCGCTGACGCGGCCGCCGCGATCCTCAAGGCGGAGTGACAACGATGGCAATCATCCTCCAGGAACCGCTGCGCGGGCTGTTCTATGCGCCGTTTTACGCGGCGTTGGCGCTTGGGGCCTATGACAAGGAAGGGGTCGAGGTGCGCCTCGTCAGCGCGCCGAGCCCGGGGGAGGCGCCGAACGCCCTCTTCTACGGCACGGTCGATGTGGCCTGGGGCGGGCCGATGCGGGTAAACCAAATCTACGATCAGCGGGCTCATTGCGATCTCGTCTGTTTCGGCGAGGCGGTGACCCGCGATCCGTTCATGCTGGTCGGCCGCGTTCCGCGCCCCAATTTCCGCCTCGCGGTGCTGATGGTGCTGCGGATCGCCACGGTCAGCGAGGTGCCGACGCCGTGGCTTTGCCTGCAGGAGGATCTGCGCCGCGCCGGCTTCGATCCCGAGGTGCTCCACCGGATCACCGACCACACGATGCCCGAGAGCGTCTACGCTCTGCGCTCCGGCGAGGTCGACGCTGTGCAGCTGGCCCAGCCGTTCGCGGAGGAACTGATCCGCTCCGGCGAGGGGCATTTGTGGTACGCGGCGGCCCATCGCGGCCTCTGTTCCTACACGAGCTTCTATGCGCGCAAGAGCCTTCTCGATGCGAAACGCGAAGAAATGCTGGGGCTGGTGCGCGGCCTCTACCGCACCCAGAAATGGCTGCATGACAGATCGCCCCAGCTTCTTGCCGATGTCGTCCAGCCGTATTTCCCGGCGGTGCCGCAGAATCTGCTGCACGCCGCAGTCGCGCGCTATCGCACGCTCGGCATCTGGGGCCCCAACCCGATCCTGCCGCGTGCCGGCTACGAGCGGCTCAAGGCGGGGCTGATCTCCTGCGGCTTTGCCAGGGGCACGCCGTTCGAGACCGCGGTCGACAACAGCCTCGCCGAACAGGTGGTCCGCGAGGATCCGCCCTCGCTGTAGCTGCTCTTCGGCTCAATAGCTCTGGAACGCCTCTTGGATCTCGCCGACATCGCTGGTTGTCAGCAGCATCAGCGCGAGGAGGATGCGGGCCTTTTGCGGGCTGAAATCCTCGCCGGCGACGATGCCGGTCTCGCGCAAGCGGCGGCGGGGCGCGACGCGGCCGGTGGCGCGGCTGCACTGTACGACGACGACCCCCGATTTCGCCGCATCGAGGAAGGCGGCCTGCTGCGCCGGGCTCGGCGTGCCGGGAGCGAAGCCGGCCGAGACGAGGCCGCGCGCGCCGGCCTTGACCGCGGCCTCGACGAGGCCGCTATCGGCGCCGGCGTAGGAATAGATGATGTCGACGCGCGGCAATCCGGTGAGCTCGCGCGCGGCGAACGGCGTATCGGGCATGTGGGCCTTCAGTGGCGCCCGGTAGAAATGCGGGCCGTCGCCATCGACATGCCCGAGCGCGCCGTAATCGATGGAGCGGAAGGTCTGCACCCGATAGGTCGAGGTCTTGACCACGTCGCGCGCCGGATGGATTTCGTTGTTCATGACGACGAGGACGCCCTTGCCCCGCGCCTC
>Ga0182024_10007188_pt1 | contig 24093 bp, 18 predicted proteins | sample P32metaG_FD_120480 | JGI IMG/M metagenome (GOLD analysis project Ga0182024, IMG submission 120480) | Permafrost microbial communities from Stordalen Mire, Sweden - P3-2 metaG (Illumina Assembly) | ecosystem: Environmental > Terrestrial > Soil > Wetlands > Permafrost | place: Sweden: Stordalen...
CTTAATGGCGATGGCGATCAAGATCATGATGGGAGCGGAAAGGATCAGCACCAGGATGGAGAAGAGAAAATCGAATGGGCGTTTTATCAAAGCATAAGACATGGACTCGGTGGGAGTAGGTTTTAAATCCAACAAAGGCATTCCGCCAAAATCAAAAAGGTGCTCTTCAATCTGGACACCATCTCCAAAACTCAAAAACGCGCGTGTTGGCACGCATAGCGGTTCAAGGCGGCGCAATATGGAGGGAATTTCACCGAAGCGAGCGTAGGGAATGGCAAGAACGGCTTCATCGATGCCGTTCTGAGCCGCGATCCGGGGAACGTCATCAAAAGTGTAGACGGGCAGGTCGGTAACGGACACTTGCTGGTTGGGAAGCGCGACGTAAGCGGCTACCTGGCAGGGCGTCAATTGGCCGTGCATTAAACGGTTGGCCATTTCTAATGCAAAATCATCGGCGCCAATAATCAGGACGCGAATGCAATACTTTCCACGGCGCCGCAGACTCTCCAGGATGACGCGAAAGAGAATTTGCGAGGTGAAGGTCAAGAAAAAAAGAAGGACGCAACTTAATACCAGGAAACTGCGGGAAAACTGCGCATTGCGATAGAAACTGGCGCCCACAAAAGTAACCAGAAACGTGGCACCACAGGCGCTGGCGATTCTTCTAGATTTGCCTCCGGCCGCAAAAAGGTTCACGGGAGAGGTAAGACCGTACTGGCGCGACAAGAGAGCCCAACTGATGGTCGTAAGCAAAAGCATGCCGATGTAATCTTTGGAGGCCGCAAAGAAAGGGAGGTCAAAGCGGATGTAACCCGCAAGGGTAAAGGAGAGCAGCGGAAGCAGCAATTCGACGAAATTAAGCGAAAATTTGAATAGATTAAGTCTGAGACGAATCATTGTTTCAATCCGTGCCCGCTTTCGGGATCGACGAACTAAACATTTTTGAGAGCGTTCCTCACAGATGCGATTTCAGAAATAGCATCACAAATTCGATCGATGTCTTCCACTGCCAGCGACGAACTGGACGGCAAATACAAGCCACCGTCACCCAAATGCTCGGAGACCGGCATAGCGGAAGGCGCACGAAAGCCATAATCGCGGATGGATTTCTGTAAATGCATGGGTTTAAAAAATTTACGCGACTCGATTCCGCGCTCCAGCAATTTGGCCATTAAAACGTCCCGCGAAACCGGGAATTGTTTTTCGCAGACTACCCCGTACATCCAATAACTATTCTTCACCGAACTGTGCTCGACAGGCAATCGCAATCCCGGAATACGGGATAGTCTTTGCGAGTACAAAGAGGCATTGCGGCGACGCATTCCCACATATTCGTGTACTCGTTCGAGTTGGGCGCATCCGAGAGCCGCGTGCAAATTAGACATTCGATAGTTATAGCCAATCTCCTGGTGATCATATTCGCGACTCTTGCCGAGGGGGAAGCTGAGGTTTTTCAGATAGCGCAAGCGATCATACAGGAGATCGTCATCCGTCAATGCCATGCCGCCTTCGCCGCAGGTAATATTTTTATTGGCGAAAAAACTGAAACAGGAAATGCGTCCAAACGATCCGCATAGCTTGCCTTTATATTCCGAACCGATGGCTTCCGCGGCATCTTCGATTACAAAAAGATTATGGCGGGAGGCGAACGCCAAGACGGGATCCATGTCCGTCGAGTGGCCGTAAATATGCACGACTAGAATGGCTTTCGTTTTAGGTGAGACGGCCGCTTCTAATGTGGAAACGTCCAGATTCCAGTCGTCTTGATTGGCGTCGAGAAGAACGGGGGTGGCACCGCAGTAACAGATCGCAAAAGCAGTGGCGATCATGGTGAAGGACGGAAGGATTACTTCGTCGCCTGGACCAATGCCGGCAGCACGGAGTGCCAGGTGCAAAGCGGTCGTTCCGTTACATGTGCAGGTTCCATGCTTCATTCCGACGTAGGCAGGAAACTCTTTTTCGAAACGGTCGAGGTATTTGCCTTGCGAAGAAATCCACGTCGAATCCACCGCGTCCCGGACATATTCGATTTCCCGGCCGTTTAAAAACGGTTGGCAGACTGGAATTTTGCTTATAGAAGTAGAAGCTGCCATGTTCCTCCTGGGGTTTGCCAACTGACCCGGCGGTGATGAATTATTTTGGGAATCGCGCGGTGAACTTGAGGAGTCACGACTTTGCGACCGTTTGGGCGATGAGCTGCTTATCCTGATCGAGTCCAAGATAGGGGCCAATTTTCAATTCAAGTACCTGGCTAGACGCGGGGAAACGGAAACCGTGGCCGCCACGGACTTGCAAAAGGGCCTGGCCAGGAAGCAACGTTTCGGAACGGAACAACGAGCCATCGGCGTCGTAGAAGTCGACTTCCATTTCTCCGCTCACCACGAGTAGAAATTCCTGCGTCATCGTTTTGCCACTGTTTTGGCGCTCAAAATGGCGATGGGCGGGGATAGAGTGTCCGCCGCGATGGGCCAGCAGACCAATTTGTAGAGGCCAACTGGGATCGGAAATAAAATGGACGCCGGGCTTAAAATCCGCCGCAGTGTCGATGATGAGAGCAATGAGGTCACCGTTTTGTTCGATTCGTTTCATTTTTCACCTTACTGGAGATGACATATTTTCTTGTAGGCGTTTTCGTGCTGATCGGCGACGACATCCCAGTCGTATTGGGCGGCCATTTGTTTCGCTTTTGCAGCGTTGGCTTTCATGACCTCGGTGTTATCCAGCAGCGCGACCAACTTATCGGCGATTTTCTTCGCGGATAACTCATCTACAAAATAGCCATTTTCGCCCTCGCGAATCAAATTTGGGTCGATGCCGTGAGGGCATTTCACAGCGATCACAGGCAGTCCGCAGGCGTTGGCCTCAAATAAGGTGATGCTGCCGCCACCCTCTTTCGTTGAGGGGTTCACAAACAGCAGGGAGGATTTAAGTAGCCGGATCGCGTCATCAAAGTCCTCGATTGCACCGGTGAAGGTGATGTTCGGGGTCACACCTAAAGAACGGGCTTTTTCCAGCAGCATAGGCTTTTCTGGCCCGTCACCAATGATGACAGCAGAAATGTCGGGAACGGAAACTTTTGCGAGAGCGATGGCTTCCACGAGCACGTCCACGTTCTTGTGGTTCTTCAAACGGCCGATATAGGAGACATGGTATTTAGTCGCGGGAGGGATGATCGAACAAATACGCTTATAGTCTATCCCATTGGGTATCATCTCGACCACATCCGGGCGAGCACCGGTATGAATCAAGTCACGCCGCGTAGCATCGGAAACCGCAAATATCCGGTCAGGCAAATGAATGAAGGCCTTTTCCACCATAGCGCCAGCGAACCCAAGCGGCCCGAGATATTGGAACCAATGATGCCCCCAAACTTCGTACCAAGAAACGATCAAGGGACAGGAATGCGACCAGCAATAGGCCCTGGCAGGCAGCAAATGAAAATAGGGCCATTGACCGCAATCGATTACTTCAAAGCGCTCAAAACGTAGAAGGCGCAAGGACTGCAGACCGAATTCCAAAGCTTCTGAAATAGAGCGCCGGCCTGAGGAGTGATACAAAGGAATTGACCGGCCCAGGCTTCGATAAGTTAACCCATCACTCTTGATGGAATCCGCTCCAGTCCAGCCTTTCATGCCAATGATGTGAACTTCGTGCCCGCGAGCACTCAGGCGACGGGCTACTTCATAGATCCTCCGCTCTCCGCCTCCCTTCTGGTAAGGATAAATCGCATCATATACAAAGCCAATTTTCATGATCCTCGGCTATTCCCGATGGGGAGTGACAAAGTTCGCGTTGGTTATTTTATTTTGGTGGCGACCGTCGCGAATTTCCCGCTGCACACGGAGCATGTCGGCTTCCACCATGATGCGGACCAATTCCTCAATCGGGGTGTGGGAAGGATTCCAACCGAGTTCATTCATAGCTTTGCTGGGATCGCCTTGCAAGTAACCAACTTCGCTAGGGCGGAGCAGATTCGCATCGAGTTCGAGATAGCTTTGCGGGTCATTTGGCAGGCCAGCCTGACGGCAGGCCATGCTGACAAACTCAGCGACGGAGTAAGATTTACCGCTGGCGATAACATAATCAGAAGGCTTGTTGCGTTGGAGCATGAGACACATAGCCTGGACGTAATCCGGTGCGTAGCCCCAGTCTCTTTTGGCGTGGATATTTCCCAGAACGATTTTAGTCTGGAGCCCGAGTTTTATTCTCGCGACGCCATCAGCAATCTTGCGGGTCACAAATTCAATGCCGCGCAAGGGGGATTCATGATTAAAGAGAATTCCCGAGCACGCAAACATACCGTAAGCATTGCGGTAATTCACGGTGGCCCAATGAGCGTAAAGTTTGGCGGTGGCATATGGGCTGCAAGGCTGAAACGGCGTGGATTCGGATTGTCTCTGATCGTGGCTCGTGTCGCCATACATTGCGCTGCTGGAGGCCTGGTAAAACCTGGGACGTAAGCCGCTCGAGAGGATCGCGTCGAGCAGGCGAATTGCTCCGAGTGCGGTAATTTCTCCGGTGGCGATGGGCTGTTCGAAAGAAGCGCCAACAAAACTCTGGGCCGCCAGATTATAAATTTCATCTGGCGCGGTGGTGCGGAGAGCGAAGAATAGGGAGCTCTGATCGAGTAAATCGAGGGGAATTAGTTCAACGTCATTCAAGATTCCAAGATATTCCAGGCGCTCAAAACTTCTGGAACTGGAGCGGCGGAAGGTGCCGAATACGCGATAGCCCTTCTCCAGGAGGAAGGCGGAAAGATAAGCGCCGTCCTGTCCGGTGACACCGGTGATGAGCGCGGTTCGCTTTGACACAAACTCTCCGGTATAACTTTTGCGCGGTTCGAAGTAGTGACGCTACTCTTCGGCAAACTTTATTTATACCGCGGAAGTGCTACTTCCCTCTTGATTCGCTATGGAAACTCCCCGCGGGGCAAGAATTTCAGTGACAACGCGGTCCTGTTGCTCGCGGGTCAAGCCAACGGAGCAAGGCAAGCTGATTCCCTGTTCGTACAAACGATCAGCGACTTCGATTTTGTAGGATTGACAATCGAGAAAGGGAACCTGTCGATGGACGGGCCGCCAGAAAGGGCGGGTCTCGATCGATTCCGCTTTCAAGCGGCGCGACAACTGGCGGCTGCTCTCACCAAAAGTTTGTGGCGAGACCAAAACGGCGTAGAGCCAGCAATTACTGCGCGCCCATTGGGCTTCTTGGGGCAACGTAAGCCCGGGCACATGGGAAAAATGAGAGTTATAAGTTTCGGTGGTCTTGCGCTTGGCGGCGACGTAAGAAGGCAGGCGCTCGAGCTGCGCGACGCCCATGGCCGCTTGAATATTGGTCAGGCGATAGTTGTAACCAATCTCGTGGTGAATGTATTCGAACGGGTCGTCCTTGGCTTGTGTGGTCAAATAACGCGCTCGCTTGGCGAGCGATTCGGAATTGGTGATGATCGCGCCGCCGCCACCGGTGGTAACGATCTTATTGCCGTTGAAACTTAAACAGCCCATGGTGCCAATGCCGCCTGCAGGGTGGCCTCGATAGGTGGAACCAAGGCTTTCGGTGGCGTCTTCGATAATTTTCAATTCGAATTGCTCGGCCAGTTCAACGAGTGGATCCATGTCGCAGGGGTGACCCAGGAGATGCACCGGGAGGATGGCTTTGACTTGCCGGCCGCTCACTTTGTTGTGTAGTTTTCCGTCACGATAGAGGCATTCCGTGGTGAGAAAATCATGAACTTTCTGAACATCCATTTGCCAGTAACGCGGATCCACATCCATGATGACGGGACGCGCGCCCAGATAGCGAATTGTGTTGGCGGGGGCGATAAAAGTGAGGGTGGGTAGCAAGACTTCATCATCAGGACCTACGCCAGCGAGTTGCAAAGCGACATGCAGAGCCGCGGTACCGCTTGCTGTGGCGACGGCGTGGGCCACGCCACAAGTTGCGGCAATCATTTCTTCAAAGCGGTCCACATAACTGCCGACAGAGGAGACCCATCCAGTGTCGAGGCACTCTTTAATGTAAAGCCATTCATTGCCACCAATCTCTGGAACGGAAAGGGGCACGAAAGGTTTCGAAGCAGCTTGATTCGCGGAAGAGTCTTTACCCATCGTCAATTCCTGGTCCGGCTCAATTCCAGTCAATTCCGGTATTGGGGGTTGTCAAAGTCCTGGACAACCTTGTCACAGATTAACTGGGCTACTTCATGAACTCCATCTTTGACCTTGCGGGATAATTCGAATCCCAGCGCTTTTCGGATTTTAGCGAAAGAAACGCGATAATCGCGGGGATCTTCCTGTTTTTTGACGTACTCGACTACAGCATCCTTTGCATAGGGCTTGATTAACTCAACCAGGTCTATCTTCCTGAAATTTTCTTCCGTGTCGCCGACATTGAACACCGCGTTCCGCATTTTGTCCGTTGGTTGTTCAAGGACCATCTGAATGGCGCGGGCCGCGTCGCGAACGTGCACGTAGGGGCGCCAAAACTGTTCACCAAAGACGGTCAGTCGCTTTTTGGTCATCATCTCCATGGTGAATTCATTCACGGTAAGGTCGAAGCGCATGCGCGGGGCGACACCATAAATGGTGGCAAAGCGCAACGCGGTGGCACAGAGGGCGCCAGTTCTTGAGTGGTCAAGAATTGCTTTTTCCACCGCAACCTTGGTTTCGGCGTAAAGAGAGATAGGCCGCAATTCGGAAGATTCATCGACGTACTGATTCGCGTCAAGCATCTTGCCGTAGTTGCTGCAAGTGGAGGCAAAGATCAGGCGAGTGACGGCGGAGCGCTTGCACTCTTCCAGCAAGGCGAGAGAGGCGTCAAGATTTGTGGCACGAGCGACGTCGGGGTGTCTGGCACACGCGGGGTCGCCAACGATCGCAGCTAAATGAACGACGGCATCTGCTCCGACGACCGCTTTCGCAACGGCTAGCGGGTCGCGGAGATCGCCCAAAAAAAATTCAAAGTGAGGATGGGACCAAACGCCGAGCAAAGAGTGTCCGCCATGGGTGAGAACATCGAGAACGCGGACATGATGACCGGCCGACAACAACCTGGGAACTAATGTGGAACCAATGTAGCCGGCGCCGCCGGTAACCAGGATCCGCACCGTTAAAAAATTCTCCCGCAGCGCACATCTTCCTGGGCCTGCTCGTAGTCGGAGTGTCTTCCCACATCGAGCCAATATTCCAGAATAGGGAAACTTACTACGGTGCACTTCTGCTCTACCAGACGCTGAATAAGATCGGTCATGTCAAAACGCCGGTCGGCGGGAATGTAGGAACGAACTTCGGAGTTTAATAAATAAATCCCAGCGTTGACAAAGTGACGTATCACCGGCTTTTCGATCAGGCCGGTAACTGCCACGCCGTCGGTTTCGACGAGACCGTAAGGAACTCTGACTTCATGAAGACGAACGGCTACGGACATCTGGGCATTTTGTTCTTTGTGGAAATCAAAAAAGGCGTTGAAGTCCATGCGGGACAGAATATCGCCGTTAATTACAAGAATTGGCTCGTTAAAGTCTTTCAGCGCGCGTAGCGCGCCAGCGGTGCCGAGGGGTTGATCCTCCTGGGTGTAACCGACACTGATGCCGAAGCGGCTGCCATCGCCGAAGTAGTCCTGAATCATTTTGCCCTTATAGTTGATGGCAAAGTTGACTCGATGAATGCCGGCAGCGCGAAACTGCTCAACGATATGTTCCAGAATAGGGCGGCCGCCAATGGGCAACATGGGTTTTGGCAGGGCCTCGGTTAATGGGCGCAAACGGGTTCCTAAGCCACCGGCCATAACCACACCGCGGAGATTGGACTCCTGGACTTTTGCCAATTCGGTAAGCAGCGCGATATCAACGACGCGGCGGGAGGAATCCAAAAGAGGAATATGCCGGACGCCATGCTCGTTCATCAAACGCAAGAGTTCTGAAGCGGTGGTACCGACTCTGGCGGTAAGGGGAGAGCCTTTGCGATTCTTCCTGTTGAGCAGTTCGGAGGCCGGGGCGGAGAGGCTAATTCTTGCCAAGATGGCGCGGCGTAAATCACCGTCCGTCAATGTGTCTATCAGCCTTCGACTTGAATCAGCAACCAGAGCTATGCCCTGCCGGTTCCGATCGATACGAAACAGCACTTCCTGCACGGTGGTATCGAGTTCCACGAAAAAAGAATTTAATTCTTCGCCCCTCATGCCTTCACTTTCCGTAACGGACGAGCTGGAACTCCAACGACGACGGTATCGTCCGGTACATCAGAAACGACGGCAGCACCGGCACCCACGACGGAATTTCGGCCGATGCGAATGCGTTGCCTGACGCACGCCCCTATCCCTACATGGGGGCCTTCGCCGACGGTAACCGCACTGCCCAACCGGGCTCCAAGGGCGACATGAGAATGCTCTTCGAGCAAGCAGTCGTGTTCGACTATGGCCCCGGGGTTTACGATGACGTTCGCCCCGATTCGCGCCGCTGAGTTGACTACAGCGCCGCCCATGACGTTGGGTCCTTCCCCGAAAGTGGCGGATGGAGAAATCACCGCGCCTGGATGGATGCAGGGTATGGCCACAAATCCTAGATGCTGAGCCTTTTCGAAAAGGTTCCGGCGAAGACTACTCTCGCCGGTGCTGCCCACTCCGATGAAGACTTGGCGAATTCCATCGTCAAAGAGCTTAGGCAATAACTCGTCAGATTCGGGCACGCTAATGCCCAGTTGCCTGGTTTTCCACAGCATTGGGTCAACGTCGAGGAGACCGCCGGTAATCTCCACAGTGCCCATTGCTTGCAAAATCTCAATGAGCACCTTGGCATGGCCCCCGGCTCCGAGGCCGATAACCTTGGAAGAGGCTTGAGTTACCGCCATCCGAATGAATTTCCATGCACGAGTAAAGTATAACTCACTCTCTAATAACTGTTGATAATGTTGACGACGATGTTTTGACAGTCAACTCTGATACCTATTAGATGGCTAGATGACGTGGAAGTGTTTCACAAGAAGTTCTCGATTCAGGGGCAAGTTCTTGAGCTTGTTCACAATTTTTTCCGCGGCTTGGCCATCGCCATAGGGGTTCTTTATGGTTGCCAGGCCGAGCTTAAACGGAGGCTGAGTTGCGCGCCGGACACCTTCTGAAATTTCCTCTCGCGCATATCCAACATTCAACACGTTTTGCCCATGTACGCGGCCGTGCTGCCGGCTTCCAATGTTTACGACCGGAAGGCCAAACGATGCGGCTTCGATCATTCCTGAAGAAGAATTACCGACCATGGCGGCAACCTGCGCCATCAGGCTGAAATAGCCTTCCTGACCCAGATTGGCAACGAACCAGGCACGCGGGTGATGAAGCACAAAATCCTGAATTTTTTGACGAATAGCGCGGCCCTGATGGTCGGCATTGGGAGAAGTGAAAATCAGAGCAAATCCTGATTCGGTCAGCGCCGCCAGGAGTTCTTCAATGTGGTGAGAAGTATCCTCAGTTTCTGACGTGACGGGGTGATAGGTAACCAGCAATGTGGGGTCTTTCAGACTAAAGCCGAAGCGCTGTTCGAGAGCTTCTTTTTTCAGGAGCGGCATTTTTGCCAAATTATCGAGCGCCGGCGCGCCACTGACGGTCACGCGCCACGGTTCTTCCCCCATCTGAATGATGCGTTTGGCATACGCTTCTGTAGATGCAAAATGAAGATGACTCATTTTGGTAATGGAATGCCGGATGGCTTCGTCCATAGCGCCTTCGGTAGATTCACCGCCATGGATATGGGCGATAGGCATCCCAAAGGGGAGCGCCGCGACCGCAGCAGACAACATTTCAAAGCGGTCACCCAACAATAGCAACAGGTCCGGCCGCACATCGGCGTAAGCCTGGGCAAAGCCAAGAACGCCGATTCCAATGGACTTGGCGACGCCTTCCGGGGAATCGGAGGAAAGCAGCATTTCAATTTTGGCGGCGATTTCAAAGCCGTCGGATTCTATGTCAGCGACGGTATTGCCGAATTCAGGGGAAAGGTGCATTCCGCCGACGAGAAGGCTTAGCTCGAGTTCCTTGTCGGTTCGAATTGCATTCAGAATGGATTTGTAGATTCCGTAATCTGAGCGCGCTACGGTGACGACTGCAATGCGCCTCACTCGAACATCCCCAGTTCGAGCATGACGCCGGCTGGTACCCTGCGGCGCAACTTGCGACCAAGAAGGTATGGCAAGATTTGCACAGAAATTCCGGTTCCGGGCCGTTTGAAGGCGACCATGGAGTGCTCCAGCGAGGTGCCCGCCTCCAAGTCTACCGCCGCCACCAGACTCCTGCGAACCACGGCGGCATTGCGCAACTCTTCCGAGGTTGGCTGCTTGACTCCATCGCCCAAGGCAACTTCAACATTCCTGATCGCGGTCACCAACATTTTCAGTTCACCGGGCTCGAGAGAAGCGGAGTGATCGGGGCCCGGAAGAGATTTGTCGGAGGTGAAATGTTTTTCGATGATGCTCGCGCCTAGAGCAACGGCGGCGATGGGAACTTCGATACCCAGGCTGTGGTCGGACAAACCTACGGGTCTGCCAAAGCAATCGTTCAAGGTGGCCATGGCACGCAGATTCATCTTCGAAACATGCGCGGGATATTCGGATACGCAGTGCAGAATCGCTATCTGGGGCGCGCCAGCTTGGGTAAGGCATCGAATGGCCTCATCGATCTCTCCAAGAGTGGCCATTCCGGTGGACAAAATTACGGGTTTGCCCTTGGCCGCGACATGTTGGAGGAGCGGGCTGTTGGTTATTTCACCGGACGGGATTTTGAAGGCCGGAACACCCAGGCTAGCAAGAAAATCGACGCTGTGTTCATCGAAGGCGGTCGAAAGAAATATTATGCCGCGAGACCGGCAATGATTTTGCAACTCTCGAAAGGCGTGTTCCGAAAGTTCGAGCTGGCTCAGCATTTCCAATTGCGATTCACCGGGAGCGGTAGTTTGTTTTTGATAGTTGGCCTTGGTCGCGGAAGGACTAGCCAATTGAGCAGCTCGAAAAGTTTGAAATTTTACGGCGTCGGCTCCAGCGTCGACGGCTATGTCAACGAGCTGTTTTGCGAGAGGCAATTGACCGTTGTGATTGACGCCAGCTTCGGCAATGACAAAGGCGGGGTGTCCTGGCCCGATCTTATGCTCATTTATTTCAAACGGTTTCACGATGCTCTCGATCATTGAGGATCAGATCCGCCACATGCAAATCCCAGGGGGTATCCACATCCAGAGACCTATTCTCAGGCATTACGTAGGCGTAGGTGCGGTCAGAAATAAAAGTGCGTTCGCTTAGGAGAAAAGTCCGGAGAGCTAAATAGATAGCACCGTTCAGAGCGAACACAGAGGGTAGATCCTGTCTTCGAGTGGGTGCAGGCGACTGTGGGTAGAGGTCGACCAGCCTACCTTCCTCATTCACACCTTTCATCCACAACGGGTGTTGGTGCGTTTCACATACGCTCACTACGGAATCAGCGTGTTTCGCGAGCGCGAGTCTTATTGATTCGCGAATGTCTGTCGCGGTTCGCAATGGCGATGTTGGTTGAAGCAGCAGAACATAGTCAGGCCGGTAGTTTTCGTTATCAGCAAACCAGCCAAGGGCATGCAGAATTACATCCATGCTGGTGCTGGTGTCGGTGGCTAATTCAGCGGGGCGCAGGAAGGGTGCCGCAGCGCCTAATTTTTTACCGACATCCGCAATTTCCGGGTCATCCGTCGAGATGACCACGCGATCGAGCGAAGCGGATTCAAGGGCCACTTCCACCGTCCAGGCTAGCAAGGGCTTATTTGCGAGAAGCGCGAGATTTTTCCTGGGAATTGCTTTTGAGCCACCACGCGCAGGGATAATGCCCAAGATCGTGGGCCTGCTGTGTTCGCTCCGTTTCAATGAGCCGAGATCTGATTGCAATAAGTTTATACCTCGACGTCTCGCGCAGAAAATCTAACGATTCATCATAAACTAGATAGGCGTTGGCGGTGAACTGGACTTGGCGTGCGCGTGAACTGCATACTGGCGCATACCGCCGCAAATCTTATATGAAAGGTAACCGATGAACTCGTCCGGCACCTGGGATGCATATAACGATCTATTATTGCGGGGCCCTCTCGATCGTTTCACAAAAATGTGGGCTCGCTACGAATTGTTTAAGCAAGTGATCGATCTGCCCGGCGACATCGTGGAAGGCGGAGTGTTCAAAGGCGCCGGACTGCTGTACTGGGCGAAATTAATTCAGGTGTTCAACCCGCTTTCACGCCGAAGGGTGGTCGGTTTTGACACCTTTGCGGGTTATCCGAAGTCTACCAGTCACGAGTACGATCGCGTAAAGGGCGAGGAGTTTTTAAAAGCCTCTAATTATGAAGGCGGGTCTCCGGAAACGATTATGGCCATCGCGCGGGAAGTGGGACTGGAGAGCAGGGTGGAAATAATCAAAGGTGACGCCGGCACGACCATGGAACAATATGTTCAAAAAAATCCGGGTTTCCGTGTGGCGCTGATGAATTTGGACTTTGACACTTACGATCCGACGACCGCAGCGCTGAAACACTTCTATCCTTTAGTAATACCGAACGGAGTCATCGTGTTCGACGAATACGCGGCTCGGGAGTGGGGCGAATCGAACGCCGTAGATGAATATTTCAAGGGCAAGAATTTAACATTTCGATCGATCCCATGGGCTTTGAGCCCTGGAGCTTACGTGGTGAAAAGACCCGATTGCGAAGCGAGCGCGGAACGGTTGGCACAAATTGCATAGCGTGATCGGGCGGCAGACACGAATTCAGGCATCGGATTTCGAAAGTGTGAGCATGGGTCTTGAAGGCGATGGCGCCGCCTTGGTCACAGTCTGCGGCAATAATGTTGGCCGGGCCAAGGTCAGGATGTAGAGGATAAACGACACGTACCACAACATATTGGTTCCTTGCCAATGGGTTTCGACCTGATCTGTCACGATATATGCAAGGAAAAGACTAATGGCCATGCAACGATACGCGGATGGTTCGATGCGCCGGATGCGGCACCACAAATAAACGTTAAAGTACAGATATCCAAACAGTCCGACCAGGCCGAACGGTACCCAAGAAGATAACAAGCCATTGGTTATGGCGGGGCGATAGAATCCGCCGTCAGAAGGGATCCATTCGGCAAGTTGCCCGAGTCCAGAGCCAAAGACGATCCAGGTATTGTTGGACAGCATTTCGGTAGTTAAATAGGCCCAGTTCGAGAGGCGCCCGGAAGTGAATGCCTCTAACGATGCTGGATCATCAAGGGAGGCGTGATCGCCGAGGCTAAACCGGCTGGTATCGGTTTGCGAACCGGTCGTGTAAGCGATGGAGCCAAGGGCGATGACAATTATCACGAAAGTTACGATGGCCGAAATCCACACAGTCATGCTCACGCGCTTCCTCGCCAAATAGCTGTAGGTTAAAACCACGATGATCGCGCCAATCAATGGACCCCGGGCGCCCGTAAGTACCAAGCCGCTGGACACAATTACAAATACGAAGAACATCATTATTTTGTATTTAATTTCTTTGAGCTCGTCCAACGAGAACAATATCAGCGGCATCATCAGCGCGGCATACTCCGAGATATACTCGTAGTCGTTTGGACTAACGCGCAAGCGCTCCTCGCCGATCTTGCCGGTGATGGCCCAAATAATAATTCCGACGGCGAACCCAGCGGCCAGAACTACGGGCAAAACCACCGCGAAAAACCGGAAGAGTTTTCCGTCCGGATCCAGACTTTTGAAACAGAGCCAGCCAATGAGAATGAGAATGATTTTAGAAGCTTGACCAAAGAAGAATTGATTGCCGATGGACTGACACATTCGCAAGAAAAGAAAAATCAACAACGGCGCCAAGATCAGATAATTCGACTTTGTGCCCCAAGGCTTGCGGACGGTAATTTTCGAACGGGAAAGAGCCAAGAAGGGGACCAGGGCCAAAAGGGCGACAGTGGCAAGATGGGACACGACGAAATGCGCGTCCGCATCCAACGGATAATTCAGCCACAGACAAATTACAAAAAATACGGTGAGGGCCAGTTTAAGAATGGTTGCAGCCCGGACGTCTTTGGTTAATGAAATCGCATCCATGCTAGGGCTTGATGACTTCCAGGCGAAAATACACTTCGTTTGCTCTGAGGATAAAAGCCAGGAAATGCTCGTAAAAGCGGGGATTTTTGTTGATCATCCACTCCAGGCCGAACCACTGAAAGGGGTTGCGTTTTTTTTCGTCGAAGACTTTAGCCTGCAGAAAAGAAATGTTTACTTCCGCAAGCTTGAAAACGGCCGTCTCGCTATAGCGATATAAGAAAGGGCGATTAACGCAAAAATAATCCATGCTGCGGTATCCAAAGGCGCGGCGATGAGTAACATCCGTAAAGTAATTATCGGAGCTGAAATGCGGCGCAATGATTTCGACGAACCCCCCGGGAGCGGTAATGCGATGCAATTCCTCCATGGCTGCCACGATATCGTCAAGATGACTCAGCGAATGGCGGCACACCACGTGGTTGAAGGAATCGTGCGCAAAAGGCCAAGGGTAGACGTTCAAATCATGGATGACGTCGACTTCAGGGGATACCATATTGTCGATGCCCACAAAGCCGGGCAATTTTCTCGACCCGCATCCAACGTCGAGTTTCCTCGCGGTCGCGTTTTCCCCCGTGACTGCTGCGGCTATAGCGCTCATGTCTGTTTACCTGTCAAGGACGGCGTCCGGCGCGAGAATACCGTCCATTGGCTCGAAGGGATCCAGCATTTCCACTCCGATGGACGAATAGCGATCCCAATGAACTTCGGCAAAGATAGCTTTTAGATTGCTGGCGATATTTCGCTGCGCGTTGCCCTGTGCACGTTTGCTGGTGATCAGTTCCGTGACGGAATTCCACATTTTAGTAACCAGCAGTTGCTTGGACACTGGTCCTTCATAAAACAAGAAACAGTCGGAGTCTTGCCCGGCTAGATAATTGTGGCGGATCAAATGCGCGTGAATCAGCTGGAGGGGCGAGCTGCAAAGAAAAATGGTCGCGGCTTTGCGTCGAGAAGTCATTTTCTGGTCTAGAGCCATTCTACTGTTCGATGCCCGGCGCCGCCCTAACGCTGGCGGCAATCAGCAAGGAAGGCGTCAGATCGGTGCCGGAAATTCGATTTACAGCGTATCCGAATAAAAATAGCGTACAGACACTGGCCAGGAGTTGGCAGGCATAACAGAGCGAAATCTGGCGCCACAAACATCCCGCAGCGAGGGCCATCAGCATGACAAAAGCAGCGAGGGCCTGCATGACAACAATTTTGGTGGTTTTGGCATGCGCGTACAGTACGTTCAGATAGGTAGCAGACAAATTCGTGAGTAGAAAGGCGACGCTGAGAATAATAAAACCGGAAACAGAAATACGAAACACATGGAAATAAGCGTGTGTAAATAAAATGGCTATCGAATAGGCAACTCCGAGTACCACCATCAGCAGATTATAGGAACGAACAACCATCCGCAGAGTCGAATAGTTGCCTTCGGCGACCAACTGACAAATTCGAGGAAAATTATAAAGCGCAAAGAGCTGACTAATCATGGTTTGGGCAAATGCAAATTGAAACGTGACGACAAATTTACTGAAGGAGGCCGGATCAAAGTATAAATCAACCATGTATTTATCAATCCAATAAATTAGCAGAGCGATAGAATTATAAATGATCAGCGGCAAAGAAAATTGGAGCACGCTGCTGGCTAATGTTAGGTCAAAATCGCGCCAAGTACTGTGTTTTAAAAGAGGTATCACCCCGTATAGTAAATACAAATCCTGAATGAGCAGGGACAAAAGGAACGCCAAAATCAAGCGGCTGAGTGCCGCAGACGGATGTCGTGGTATGGCCACAGCAAGCAGCACAGCGGCGCCAATGATTTGTGCGATGAAGAATTGCTTCGAGGAGTACATGGCACGGTACAGAGAAACAAAATATTGGTTGAAATTGTACAGGCCGATGAAGGCCAGCCCGAGTAAAACTATTTCGACAGGTTGAGCGCTCTTCAGGGAACTTTTGTAAATGTAATACAGGGGAATGGCGCAGAGAGTCCCGGCGGCCAGAAACGTTCCGGAAAGGAGCAAGAAATAAGTTACAAGAAACTGCCGTTTATCATCCCTCCGGTACCAAAACACGACCGTCGAACTGGGAATGGCAAGCGAACACAAAACCCCAAAGATCTGAACGGTCGTGTAGAAAAGGACGTAAGAGGCATAGGTGTGGTCGCCGTAGAAGTAAAGAAGCACAGGCAGAATTAAAAAGGGCGTACCTTTTTGAACCGCCATTCCCAAGCCGTAATAAAACTGGATGCCGAGCGAACCTTTGATTTCCGACAGGCCCGGGCCCATTTGAGAAACCAGGCTACGATAGGGCGCAACGGGTTTACTGCTGGATTTATTCGCAAGGCCAGGCTTTACGGATGAGTCCGCGGTTTCTTGAGGCGATGGGTCGGCGGTGTTCAGCATGGTTAAAGTTTCCGCGTTGCAAAAAGAAACACAACTATTCGAATGCTAAAGCCGGTTGGCTAATCGTTTGGCGTTAGGGTTCGTCTCGCGATTGGTCGTGGTCTGCGCGGACGCGAGACAAAAATTTGATTTGGGCCCCATTGTTCGAGATGGTGCGCGTTCTTTCCGCTACCGTGCCAAAGACTTCTTCAGCGAGCAGTTTCCGGGGATCCAACGGGTCCATCCTGGTCCACATGGCTGTTGCGAATAACCAACTAATTCCGATGCAGAAGCCCAGGAAGCCGCCCAAGGCCATGAGCAACAAACGGGGCGGGAAGGACCTGCTCTCCGGAATACTGCCGGGATCGAGAACTTTTACGCTGGGTACTTCCTTGGCTTCCTGCACTTTTGCCAATTCGAATTGTTGCGTCAGCGTTTCAAAGATTACTTCCTCAACTTTCGCTTCACGAAAAAGGTCGGCATAAGTAACACCGAGCACCGGAAGGCGCCTAATGGAAGGGAAGATTGAGTTATCTTCCGAAGATCCGGCGACAACTTCATTTTGTGGGCTGCCGCCAAGCTTTTGGAGCTGATGCTGCAGCTCGGCGATACGTGCCTGGGCGCCGCGCACGCGCACGTTACTGTCGGAATAAATCTGTCTGAGGCCCTCGAGCTCGGATTGGGCCGCCATCATTTGACCCTGAAGGATCGCCGCAGCCTCAACCATGGCTTTGCCTTGCTCTTTGACATCAATGGCGCCGCTCTTGCTGGAAAACTGACTGAATTGTTTCTCGGCGTTCTCCAGGTCTTGCTTAACGGTGACGAGGCGGTTCTCTAAAAATTCTCGTTCACGATGAGCCGCAGAGGTACTTAATTGAGTTACCACGCGGTTTAGCTCGCTTACGTATTCGTTGGCGATTTCACGTGCGCGCTGTGGGCTGCGATCAGTAACGGTAATGGTGATAATTCCGCTTTTGCGGTCTTCCACGACAGTAGTGTGTTTTGTGAGATCAAGGCGAGCTTGTTCCAGACGCTTGTCGCCGTAGACCTTTTGGAGATTGAACTTCCCAATCACGTCATCCTGCACGGTGCGACTGGCAAGAATGCCGACGAAGAGCGCGCCGGTGGTCTTGACGCCGAGCAAGTCGCTAGCCACGCCGGCAATGCCGGCTCCGCCACCTCCGCCTCCGCTTCCACCACTCTTCCCTGCCAAGGCGGTTATCATGGCCAGGCCGCGGTTCGATTGATCGTCCGGAGGCATGAGCCGAGTGTAGGACTCGTACTCGGGGCGTAACAGGAAGGCTATGGCAGCCCCGACAAGAAGTCCGACGAGGATACTCTTCCAAACGAATCGCCTGCGATTCCAAACGAGGCGAAGTTTCTCCACTCCCCAGTCAATCGCAGCGGCGCTCTCCACCTCTAGAAGGATTTCCCTTTGATTAGAGCGGGGCTCGATTCTGGTCTCGGTGGGTGTTCGCGTTTCGTCCAATATTAGAAAACCTCATTTCGCATTGGCATAAGCTAGCGTATCCCTGTTGCCAGCCGATGGACAACTACTTGCTCAGGCGGCGTGGCCAGTAAGTGATGCCGACGGAGGTAGTAAAATTCGTTTGTGCATACGGTGGTAGCACAGGATAAGTGGCTTCTGCATTCGGTGCCAGCACCGGAAAATTCCACTTCTCGTACTGCAACAGTCCAGAAACACTTAGATTGGGCCTCAGCCAAATATTTGGTTTCACTCCGACATCGGTAATGGTGCCGCCGCCGAATACAACTTGATTACTTACTTTTTCATGCCGGTAATTAAACTGGATAGTGCTTTTAGGGCTTATCGAGTAGGTCAACCAAGCCTGAGCGCCCTGGCCCTGTCGGCCGATCCAGCTACCGATAAGATTGCCATCGTTGGTGTACCCATTGCGATAGCCAAGGTTGAAATAAAAGAAACCGTGGCCTATGTTTCCGCCAGCCGGAACATCTGTATAGACTCCTTCTATCCGAAGATCCATTTTAGGTAATTTAGGCAGTTGCGGAAAGTAAAGTCCGGCAGACCATGCCGAGCGATCCCAGTAGGCGACCGGGGAAAACTGATCATCCACGAAGCCATCCACATAAAATGTAACCCAATCACGCAGCCCGGGAAGACGATAGTCAAAATCGAACGAGCTGCGACGGTTGCCAGGAGCGTAAGTAGTTCCAGGAGCTCCGCCGGTTGTACTAGTAAAGGTTTGCCAGAATTGATGCGGGGTGAAGGGCACCCCGGGACCCGCGAATGTAGCGGTACGGGCAAAGCTGAATTCAAGATTCTTCGTTGGACGCAAGCTGAACTTTTGGCCTTGAAGAAATGGCTGGTCCGCCAAAGGCACCCCCACCTGGCCATAGAATTGGCGGCCGGGGCCAAATCCAATTTCTTGTCCCGAGAACCTTCCGACAAAAAATTCTATCCTCAGAAGGCCCAGGTGCTTAAAAATCCACGGCAATTCGATTGGGGACACTCTACTAATCCTGAACATATCAATGGGCTCAGCATTATTGCTAAAAAGCATCGGGCCGCCCTCGCCTGGTCCCCACCACAAGCTTTGCCTGCCAAAAGAGAATTGCCAGTTGCTCGCGGTCACGCCAACATAAGCGTCCAGCAAGCGAAAGCGATTGGTTACCGCCGAAGGGTTCGGAGAGGGGACCTCGGGAAGAGAGTCGATCTGCTTGATGTTGTCTCTCGCCAAAGCAGGTAAAACGGGACCGCCCGGAGCATACTGATACTCGCCGCGGAGGTAAGCGACCACGCGGCCTGACGAACCCCAGGTCGAGAAGCCCGTAACGTTATTGAGACCCGCCTCGTAAGGGCGGCCAAAATCGTTGATGAGAGTTTGGCCAAAATCGTAGTGCGTACCTTGGACTAAGGGCGCCCCGGAAATTCCCGTGAATCGCGTGTATAGCGATTCAACTTGCAAAGTTCCCGGATTGCCATATTCGAGTTGCTTCATCTCGGGGGCGAACTCCTGGTTCAACGTGGCGATCAATTGCTCGCCTTGCGGGGAATCAATTACTTCGGCATCACCATCTTCGCCCCCATCTTGCGCTTCTTCTAGAAGTCGCAAACATTCCAGACGAGTCCATGGCCTCGTGCTGAGGCCGGCGGAACGCACGAATCCCATGGCAATCAAGCGATCAAACGCTGGATAGATCCAGCTATCGAGTTGCACGTACGGGGAACCCTGATTGGAGGCGGATAAATGGCCATCTCCGCGCACAATCTGACCGATGGATCTCCACTCATCGCCGCCCAAAGTTGGGTCATGGTGGTGGCTATAGACGTCCTGCGAGACGAGTTGGCCAATCAAACTCCCGATAAATACATCCGAGGGAAAATGTTGCTTGCCCCTTATTCGCGAAACGCTGACGAAGGAGGCAAGACCGTAGCTAACAAGTTTTGGGAAGAAGCCCGGATATTCGTGAGCAAAAACTCCGGCCATGGCCCAAGCAGCGGCGGCGTGCTCGGAAGGAAATGAAGTTCCTCCCTGGAAGAAGGGGCCCGTGCCGTCACCTTGATAGGGACGCTGACGTCCCAGGGAGTATTTCATAACCTCAATAGGAATAAGACTGTCGAGGGCCGCTTCGCCGGCAAGCAATCCAGTTTCGCGCCAATGTTCGTTGTGGGAGGGATAGCTAAGCAGGAAAAGTCCCGCTCCAGTGCCTATGAGCGCGCCGAGACCAGCGGTCGAGTAGTTCTTGTATTGGCTTATGGTGTTGGGATTATTGGAAAGGTGACGGCTAAAGTCCGAGTCGGTGGCGAAGAGTCCAGCAGCGACACCGCTGGCGGGCAGCAGCCAATCGGCATCAGCGAAGCCAAGCCGCGCCGGACTGGTCCAAATTCTCTTCTGATCACCGACAAAATCCTTGGCCAGTCCCCCTAAACTAAGGTTTCCGCCGGTCGGCTCTGGGGGTTCATCTTTGTCACGCTGTGGTTTTTCAGGCGGATTATCGGGCTTGTCTTTTTTGCGCGGATTGTCAGCGGCGTTTGAATCTTTTGAATCGGAGTTCTGAGGTTCCTGTGGGCGCGCGGCCCCGAAGCATCCTCCAGTAAAAATGAGAATGGCTAAACAGCACGCGCCGTAGCGAAACGTATCTCCGATTTTAGTCATTACGGATGAATGTAAGCGACCGCCAAGGCTGCGGAGGCAGCAAGTTGCCCAGCCTGGAATAGATTCTGCCAATTACGCGTTCCAATGCGCGGCGCCACTTCCGGTACAACAATGGAATCGCCGGGACGCAACGAAGTATTCAAAGGATCGCCGCTCCAGAAAGTGGAGTTGTTCTTGGCGGCCAGAACAGAGCCATCCCCTCTGATTACGAAGACGGCCTTCTTATTAGCCAGTTGGGTCATGCCACCAGCTTGGCTCAAATACCACCTGGCGCTGCGGCCGGGTCGATAGCTGACGGCCGTAGGATTGAAAACCTGCCCATTCACAGTGATGTAGTCGGCTTTCTTCGGAATGACCAGAATGTCACCGTCGCGGATCATGACGTCCGAGGAAGTATTTCGCCAGGCGTTCAAATCGCGCTGAATATGAATCACGACTCGGCCGACTGGCGGATTCGCTTGAAGTTGCTGAATGGTGGTTTCCGTCTCTCCGAGGGCTGTTAACTTGGCATTCTTCTGGTCAGGATCAACTTCCGGCAAAGCTCGCAGATGAACCTCTTCTTCTTTTAAGCGACGGATCATTTCGGTGCGCGCGTTCAGCTCGAGTTCTTTAACGTCGCGACGCATCAGCAAGGCACCGTACGGATAGGCTTGGGAGGAAAAGCCGCCCGCCCGTTCGAGAATCGAGCTAACTCGCTCGCCTGGACGGATGCCGAATGGCCCTGGATGCTGTACCTCCCCTCGCACAGTCATCGAGGCTCCTACATCATTCCAGCCCGGGTTTTGCACAATGGTCAGCACGTCTCCATCGCGCAAAAGTTTGTTTTCGGTGGTATCGCCAGCCGAGACGGCGGAAAGAGCAATAGACAAGTTTTCGCTGACATGCTCCGCATCACCCGCGGCGTAGCGAGTGAGGTTGGCTTTGACGGGATCCGCGGTACGCGTCAGACCGCCGGCCACCTGAATCAAGTCTTCAACATGCATGTTGGTGGTTAAAGGATAGCGCCCGGGCTTAGCAACTTCGCCTTTTACGTCCACGGTGGCCACATCTACCTGAGCGGTGTTGCGGTGCACCAAAAGACGATCGCGGGACTCAAGCAAGATATTGTCGATGGGATTACCCGCAAGGGCGCCGCCGAGATTGACGCTGAGGATTTTCAGCGTTCCATTGGCCTGGGTCCTGAACAACTGAGCGGAGTCAAGTGAGGCATCAGGAGAAACACCACCTGCGAGATAGATGGCGTCACGCAAACGAATTTGGCCGGATGTGGCGTACTTCCCTGGAGATGCTACTTCCCCACCGATCCAAACCTGAGGAGCCGGTTCGAAATCGTAACGGCCGAAGACTCGAACGGTGTCGTGCGCTTTAAGCTTCGGCGCGTTCGCAGGATTTGCGAGGGCGGCAGCAAGATCAAAGCTTTCGACGCTGGGACGATAATCCGGAGGATTGAGGCGCACAATCTCGGCATAGTGACTGGCGGGCTCGGGAAGAAGATCGGCGTAAGAGCGGATCAGATCGGTAACCTTCATATCATCCGTGTATGAATAGCGGCCGGGGCGAAGAACGTGGCCTTGAAGATAGATGGCACTTTCGTTGTAGGGCGCGATGGGGAAGATGTGGATTTGATCGCCATCCTGGATTTTGAAAGCGGTGAGCTGTTTGGTGATGGCATCGGGGTCGCTGGTGGCGGAAATATCCAAGGTGAGCATGGTGCGCTTTTCGTGAGCAACTAGGCGTTGCACTTCGATGTGTTGTAGAGCCGCAGCCGGAAGAATTCCTCCCGCTAAATCGAGAGCATCAGCGAGATTTTTTTCGCTTCGTAGCTCATAGATCGCGGGGCGCCGAACCATGCCATCAATAGTTACCTGCGGACCAGTTGGGTCGACGAGAAGAGTGTCGCCGCTTTCGAAGTGGGCCATTTCACCACGCACTCCGTGAAGCAACAGATCATAGGCATCCACTTCTTCGACCAGTTTGTTCCCGCGATAGTGTTTTATGGTGCGTAGCGATCCGCGGTCGGATATTCCGCCAGCGGCAAACAAGGCGTTCAATGGCGTTGACAACGAGCTGATGTCATAAGCGCCTGGCTCGGCCACATCGCCAACTACATAAACGCGCACGCTTCGTAAGCGCGACAGGGAAACGTCCGCGGAAACATCTCGATAGTTGGAGCGCAATACTTTCTGCACCGTTTCCTGAACTTCGGCAAGCGTATGACCGCTTACCAGAACAGGACCAGATTCGGGAAGCGAAATACGCCCTTGCCTGTCAACGGTGCGAGAGATGCGTTGAGAAACGCCGCCCCAGAGATCAATGGCCAGACCGTCGCCGGGACCAACCATGTAGTCGGGACCAGCAGGTAAATCAATCGGGAATTCCTCTGAAGCACCACCCTGGTTGCGAAAAACCTGGAGGCCAAACCGTTCCATGGGCCCTTGTTTGGCAGAAGCTTGCACGTACATATCGTAAAGCGAGGGAATATCGGCGTATGGGTTTGGCCGATGAACCATGGATACCGGTGATAGGTCCAAAGGACTTGGGCGCATCTCCGTCGGCCGAGGGCGATTATTTTCGCGACTGCGCTGAACATAATCTTGCGGAAGCCGGCTGGTATCTATCGGAGCGATACCTCCGGTGCCACCGATGTCTAAAGGCAGGGAGACCCCGAGGTCACCTCCTGCTCCGGACGGATACCCCTGTGAGGCGGCAAACATTTGGGCCATTCTGGAACTACGCTCGTCCGAGCCCGAGCCTGGCTCTTCTCCCGGAGTATTGGGGGTCTGGCCTTGCCCAGTGCGCAGCGAGGACAACTGCTGGGAAATGCCGCCGTCCTGGGCGCCGCCCATGCCCGGAGTAGAGGCTCCGTCTTGCGCGCGCAGAATTGGTGAAGAAGAATTCAATGGAAACTCAGGAATTGAATTACCCTGATCGGGAACTTCTGGAAGCGCGTTTGAACCGTTAGCACGGCGGGGAGCCTTCCGAGCAGGAGCAACTTCGCAACCTGGACGCGGAGGGTCACAAGTGTCGGAAGCCTCGACGCCGCGAGCTCGCCGTTTGATTTCAGAGTCGATTTCGGCATCTTCTTCAGCTTCGAGCTGCGTTTGGCGGCGGGCGCGTTCTTTGAGAATGAATTCTCGCTGTTTGCCAACTTCAGAATCCGGATTGAAAGTGGGCAGCAAATAGCCGTAACGCTGCACCAGCCTGGTAGCCAGGGAGCGGAACTTGATGTCCTGCTCCAGACGGTCAAAGATAGCTTGATCGGTAAGTGAAGAATCTTCTACTATCTGGCCATCATCTGTGGCTTGCTTGATAGCTAATCGTTTGAGTTCCACCAGCAGGCCAGGGTCTTTCGTCAGCACTTCCTGGACCTGGCGTGGGGCCGCGGCGAGATGCTCGTAGTTTTCATTGGCGAGATCGTTAGGTTGCGACAGGCGTCTGGAGCGAGAAGGGTTACCGCCTTCTCCAGTGTTCTGCGGAGTAGGTTGAGTCTGAGAAAATGTGGGAAGCGA
>Ga0182024_10007189_pt1 | contig 24092 bp, 19 predicted proteins | sample P32metaG_FD_120480 | JGI IMG/M metagenome (GOLD analysis project Ga0182024, IMG submission 120480) | Permafrost microbial communities from Stordalen Mire, Sweden - P3-2 metaG (Illumina Assembly) | ecosystem: Environmental > Terrestrial > Soil > Wetlands > Permafrost | place: Sweden: Stordalen...
TGCACACTCAGCCAGGGCGGAAAATCTGTCGGCAGCTGCCGCCACTGGCAGCCGGTCTTCACCACGTAGAGCAGAGCGTCGACCACGCGGCGCAGTGCATACTTGCGCAGACGGCCTCCGCCATGGCGGTTGCCGCGCGGCGCCTTCAGCAGTGGCTCTAGCCTGGCCCACTGCCCATCGCTCAGGTCGCTCGGATACATGAACCTCAAGCTAGGGCCTCTACTACTCTGCGCCGCGCTGCTAGTTTTTAGACAGCTTCTTAGACTGCAGTGGCACCTCGGTGTGTTGGGACTCAGCCTCAGACTCGGTGACTCCGATCTTCGAGGCGAAGAATTCGAAGCGATTTCGCCCGCCCACCTTAGCACGATAGAGCGCAGAGTCCGCGTTCTTCATCAAGTGATCGGCATCGAGCTGCCCCGAACCCACCAGGCAGACACCCACGCTCACTGAGACTCGCAGTTCATGCGGCCCGTAGGGGATGGGAGCTGCCAGAGCAAGGACAAGGTTTGCGGCGATCCGCCCGGCTACCAGCGAATCGGTCAGGTCGGGGAGCAGAACGACAAACTCATCTCCTCCGAGCCGGGCGACCGTATCCTCTCTGCGTACAGCCTGCAAGACGCGGTTTGCGGTGACCCGTAAGACCTCGTCGCCTGCCGCATGGCCATGGGTATCGTTGATTTCCTTAAAGCGGTCCAGGTCCAACATCAACGCGGCCAAACCGGTTTGATGCCTCCGGGCGCTTTCCAATGCAACATTCAGCCGATCGAGTAAGAGCACACGGGTCGCCAAGCCGGTGAGGGTATCGTGCAAAGCCATGTGGCGGAACCGTTCTTCACTCTCGCGGAGAAGAGTGGTCCGTTGCGCTAGACGCTTTCTCAGCGCGACCACCCATCCCAGCACAACGAGTGTTCCAGTAAGCGCGAATGCAAGCACAATAAGTGCATGAGTCGGCGTCCACCAGGGAGGACCCTCGATCAGCGCCAAATCCGAGGGCGAGCGCAGCAGGATGCGAAACGACGATGGAATGGGAAATCCCTGGCCCGATACCTCGTGAGTCGCCGATTGCACCTGGCATATTCCGGCGATTCTGAATTTGGTTCCTTCCTTCCATTCGGGCGGCAGCCGTTTGAACGACTGCGCGGGCAAGACCGCGGAGTAGAGCCAGTTCCCGGAGGATAAGACGATTGTCGGATCAGTGGCGGCCTTATCAGGCGCAATGAATCGGCCTTCTAACTCGACCAACTGGGCGTCATGATTTCCTTGTATGGCTTGGTCGGCAGAAATGGCCTTAGCGGGAGCGGACGGGTGGCTACCCGCGGGTTGGTAGCTGGCTTGGGCGAGAGTCGGGGTAAACTCGCCGATCATCGGAAAGCCGATCACATCCGCAAGTTCTCCGGGGTTCAATGCCGTGGTTTGGGCGGTCTGTGCACAGAGGCTGCTTGAGTTCTCCTGAATGCAGATGAATCGGCCCGGCCAAAGCAGGGTGACCATTCCGCGAAGATGAACGCGATGGTGAAAGGCGGGATTGGGCGTGAAGCGCAGAAGGTTGCCTATGTGGTCGAGTGGCAACGCGAAAGGATGGAGCGGAGCGGGTTCCTCGATTCTCACCGAGGTGAGCAGGTCCGGAAAGAGCATGTGAGCGCCAGTCATCTGGCCCAGGTGATTGAAAAGGGGAGCAGAGTTGCCACGTAGCCTTACCTTGGCATCGATCAGGCTGCCGTAGTCGATCGCCGGCTGCTTTATCGTGATGGCGGTGAGAGTTCCGTCGCTGAGGGCCAGATCGAGGAAGACGTTCTTGTCCGTCATCCGAATTGCGTGCACCACGCCCTCGATCTCCACCCACTGGCCGTCTTCAGCGCCGGTGAGCATGTCGGTGAGGGTCACAGCGGGCGCGGTGGTAGGGACTGCCGACTCCCCAACGACGCGCGCCTCATCGGCGTCGACGATGGGAGCAAAATCCCCTGCTGCGCTGACGCCTGTTACTTCGACCAGTTGGCCTGCCTTCAAAGGGACGGCTGGCACCCGAGACAGGGCCACAAAAATCCCCCCGGTCGCATCGTGCACAAAGAACGACGGCCGCCTCAGATCGATGAATGGGTCGTAGTAAGTGACGACCGCGCGCAGATGCACGGGGTGCTTCCGCGCCGCCTCTTCGATGGTGAGACTGTGGGCAGCGTGCGCGGTGGTAAGAACGGCTGGCGGAGGCTCGGCTTGCTTTGCCTCAGCTAAACAAACTGCGCAACCAACCCCCAGTACCAGCGATTCAGTGAACACGACCTGACAGACAGCCCGGCGCAGAATCCGCATCCCCACTTTTCCAACGAGGTCTGCGGGGCGATTCGCAATATCGGAACTCATTTGGCCTCCTCAACGTTGAGGCTCTGGTCCGCCCCAAGCTCGCGTAGAGGTGTGCATGAGACCTGAGTTCTCGTCCCCCTGCGTGAGAGGGTAAGAATTGCTCATGTTCCGTCAGGTCAGCCTTCGCTACTCTCAAACGAAATCGAGGTTTCGATTCTCGAGTCCCGCCCCTCTTCTCCTCGGGGAGCCCGTCCCACGAAAACACATGCCCAACTCCAGTATCAGTGAACCGGGCCGGACGCATCAGTTGTCGACAAAGAAATGCGTACTAAAGTCATGGGCAAATTGGCGCGAAAAGTTGCAGTTAATAACAGGCGCGACGAAAGGCATCGGAGCCGGAATCGCATGGAGGGCGCAACTGCCGCGCAGAACTATCGGCAGGCAAAGCGGATGAAGACCGCGTGGCCTCCGAAATGCTGCTTGGTAGGATTGGAAATCCTCTGGACATTGCCGACGCTAATGGTGCACCCGGGTTCAAGTTGCGAGAAGCGCCAATGCGTAGCTGTCTCCAAGGATCACCTCTAATTGTGTGCAATTTTGCCCAGTCCGGCTCAATGAGAGCGCCTACCCTGTGAGGCGCGCAGTGGACGGTTCGCCGAGGCGACCCCGTCGTTCCCGGGCGCCTGGATATTCGGCATCAGCCAATTCTGGAAGTATCAGTGACGAGGAAATGGAATAAGGCAACATAACCGCGTTGCGGGCCAGATCGCCGGCGTCTCTCGTCGATCAAACGATGAATGCGGATTCGGGCGGTCAGTTGTCCGCGGATACGGGCGGAGAGGCCAACTACTCCACCAATGACCTGACGAAAGCGATTGCGCAAGCCATTCAGAACGGAGCCCACTGCTACACGCTGGTATACACGCCAACCAACACCAAAATGGACGGCAAATTCCGCCACATCTATGTCAAACCTATACAAGGCAAATCTAAGCTGGCTTACGGGCGCGGCTATTACGCTGATAATGGCGCGGCACCAGAGAGCGCTTAGACCTCTGATCCGCTGGCGCCACTCTTGGTGCCTGGCATGCGACACACACCTTCTGCGGGAAACGATGCGTTCGCTGCAGCAGAAATTAGACCCAGCGCGATTTGTGCGTATACACCGTTCTCGAATTGTGCGATTGGATCAAATTGTCGAGCTCAGGCGCACTTTTACTTGAGTGGCCGCGCTCTTCAACCCGACGTTATGGCGACGAAAACCGGGTGATTTTGTCTGAGCGCAGTGCAGCTTTGTGAATTGCCGATCAACCTGCATCGTGCTCAGCAGAGAATGGTCTTCGGAGTGCGCCGGGCGCGGCGACGTGAAGCAGGGAATAGACGCATGTCTTCGCATTTTGCTGTTCTTTATCGCTTAAGGTGCTTTTGACAGGAACTTGTCGCGCCCGGTATATTCTGTGCGAGATCAGGGCGCGCTCGTGTAGCTCTGTTGAACTTCAATCACAAAAGGGGACACTTGATGCGTCGCAGGGACTTTTGTAAGCTCATAGCGGCAGCGGCGGCAGCGAAGGCAATACCAACGGCGGCTCAGGCGGGAGATGGCGCAACGTCGCTGGTCCCCGAAGGCTTCAACACCCTGACGCAGGATTTCGCGCAGTTCTGCGCGACGCCTGCCAGCGAGAGAGCTTATTTCGCGCTTAGAAATGGAAGCATTGTAGAGACGAAGCTGGACGAAGCAGCCTGGCAGGCGACTGATTGGGGAAAGCCGCCTGAATTGCCGGTCCCAGGGGGTTCATGGGACGGCGTGCCGATGACATCGCCCATTCCCGGCCTGAGCGGCGAAGGTCCCTACGGGCCCACCTGGGATTCGCTGCGGCAATATGAGGCGCCCGAATGGTATCGCGACGTGAAATTCGGCATATGGTGTCATTGGACTCCGCAGTGCGTGCCGGAGGCGGGCGATTGGTATGCACGCAATATGTACCGCGAGGGCACTGAACAAAACAAATACCAACTGCAGCACTACGGACACCCCTCGCGATTCGGGTACAAGGAACTCTGTTCGCAGTGGACGCTTCTCAATTGGGACCCCGACCAGTTGATCTCCCGGTTCAAGAAGGCGGGAGCAAGGCTCTTTTTGACGGTCGCCAATCACCACGATGGCTTTGATACCTGGAACTCAAAGCATCAGCCCTGGAATGCGACGCGGATGGGCCCGCATCGGAATCTTGTAGGCGATTGGGCTGATGCCGCGCGCAAGCAGGGATTGCGGTTCGGAGTGACGGTTCACCAGGCGCGCAACTGGTGGTGGTTCCAAACTTCGCATGGTGCTGACAAAACCGGTGAGATGGCGGGCGTTTCCTACGACGGCAACCTGACGAAGGCTGCAGCCAATAGCGATTGGTGGGAGGGATTCGATCCGCAACGCCTCTACGGTGTAAAGCATCCATTCGATGCGCTGCCGGATATTTCGTATGTGAAGAACTTCTATGATCGGACCCGGGATGTCATCGACCAGCACGATCCCGATCTACTGTACTTTGACAACTCGCTGCTCCCACTTGGCTGGGCGGGGATGAACGTTGGAGCCTACTTTTACAATCACAATCTAAAGACGCATGGCGGAAAGATGGAAGCTGTGCTCAACGGCAAGGATGTGCCGGACCACATTGCCAAGGCGCTGGTTGCCGATTACGAACGCGGCCTGACCAGCGGCATCATGCCGGATGTCTGGCAGTCGGAAACCTGCATTGGAGACTGGCATTACAAGCGCAGCCTGTTTGAGAAAGATGGCGAGTATGGTGGGTACCTCCCGCCACGCGACGTGATCCACTGGATGATCGATACCGTGAGCAAGAATGGAACGTTCATCCTCAACATTCCAGGCAGGCCCGACGGCACCATCGACAGCAAGGAAATCGCGGTGATCGACGGGATTACTGCATGGATGCAGGTGAATGGCGAGGCCATCTACGAGACGCGCCCTTGGAAGATTTACGGAGAGGGACCGAACATGGTGGAGAGCGGAAAATTCCAGGGCAACAGCATAAGCAAGCTAGGGAAAAAAGACATCCGCTTCACGCGCAACAAGACGAAGTCGGTGGTCTATGCGATTGCTCTCGGATGGTCGACCGAACCTTTCGTGGTTCAGGCGCTGGGATCCTCCGCGGCGACGAGCCCAGGAAGGATTGCCAACGTAGAGCTGATTGGCAGCGGAGCGAAGCTGAGATGGAATCAGTCCGCAGAAGGCCTGCGAGTTGAACTGCCGCGTGAATATACCCCTGCCGCCGACTATGCCGCCGCGTTGAAAGTGACACTTGCCGGATTTTGAAGACAAAGGACGGCAGGCTGGGAACAGCTCCTGAACTGTTGCCATTGAGGCCGAGCAACACAGAGAACAAGAGGGACGGCGAATGCGGCCGTCGCCTTTTGTCCTCCGAGAGGAACATTGCGAGGACGATTCCGCGCGCCTTATGCGGACTCCAGGATGAGATTGGCATACGGGGTCGTGTCCGCGGTCCTGATGATGCCGATGGCATGGGGTACGCGCTGCTTAAAGTCGTCATGAGGTTCAAACAGCACAGTAATTCCCTCTAAACCCCGAGTGAAATCCAAAGACACCTGGGCACCGGCGGCAGACTGAAATTCTTCAGCTATAAATGCCCTTCCGATCGTGAAGTTTCTGCGAATCGCAGCCAGGACATCGAGAACGCGAGGGATATCATCGACCAGGGAAATATCAATTGTTTCAATCTCCGGCCAATAGGGAAACGCGCGATCGGTTAGAACCAGAGTATTTGCATGACGCACGCGACTCAGTAAGGAGTTGATTGCAGGATTCAAAATACCATTTTTCAACACGGAATTACCCCCAAAGGTTAGGCTGGATGCGCGCTGCAATCCACAACCAGTTGCTGTTCCTGCCTGTTTCGAGTCCGCTTCGGTGCATTACGCGGATTGCCGGGCACTAGGCTTTTTCGAACTGGTCGAGTCGCGAACGATCAGCTTCGGAGGCACGACGATTGTCCTGGCCGGCGAAGAGCGTTTTTCCGCTGCCAGCTTCAGGGCCAGGTCGCCGGCAAACTCGCCGAGCGCACTGCTTGAAACATCAATCGTAGAGAGAGGCACACGGAACGACTCGGCATAGCGAATGTTGCCGGCGCCGATCAACGCGATGTCATGCGGGATACTTAGGCCGGCCGCGATAATTGCGTTCATCGCGCCGATCGCCGCGGGATCATTGAAACAGAACACGGCGTCGGGTCGCGGCTTCAACTTCAGCATCTTCTCCATGGCTTGCCGGCCCGTGGTGTCTCCCGATTCGTCAGAGCGCTTGCGGTGGATGATATAAGAATCCGGAACACTGATCTTATGGCGCGCGAGCGCATTCCTGTATCCCTGGAAGCGGCCGAGCGAGGTGCTGGTTTTCCTTCCCCCGATGTGAGCGATTCTGCGGTACCCCATTTGAATCAGATGTTCGGTTGCCATCTTGCCGACGAGTACGTCATCCGTTCCAACGAAGTTCGCATCAAAATCCTTGAACCTGCGGTCCAGCAGAACGAGCGGAACTTCCGCGGCAACCGTGCGCAGAGTCTTGGCGTTCTCCTGGCATGAAGCCAAGATCAGTACATCGATCCGACGCCGAACCATAAGCGAAATCTCATCCAGTTCGAGTTGCGGATCGTCATTCGACGAAGAGATAACAAGTCCAAAACCCTTCTTTCTCACTACTGCGGAAATACTCTTCGCCACTTCGGAGAAGAAGGCATGAACGAGATCCGGAACGATCAGCCCTACCATGAACGATTGCCCGGAAACCAGGCCCTGCGCATGAAGGCTTGGCTGGTAGTTTAGTTCCTTCATCCGGTGGAGAACGCGCTCCCTGGTTGCAGGGCTGATGTCCCTGTGATTATTGAAAACCTTGGACACGGTGACCACGGAGACGCCAAGATCATGGGCAATATCCTTCATTCGCACAGCCATGGCCACCTCCGTTGGGATTCTTCATTGTAGTTTACTACGGCAGGCGCGGGCTCACGAAGCGCACAGCCAACAGAAAAGCGCGCTGTTCCTGCATTCAGGCGAAGCGCTGGAATCAATAATCACGAAGAGGGCCGCGAGATCTCTCTGACTGACATGCTCCTTCCCGCGCTGGAAAGAAATCAAGCCTGAGGACCTGCTCCCGACCGATGACTGAGATTGCGGTCCCATGCCTCGTATCCCAAACAGGGCTCCTGCTTAAGCCACCCCTTGAATCCGCAAAGCGAATGCATGGTCGCCTCTCGGCTGCGGCGGCAACTGAATTGAAAGACCGGCTGGTTCGCTTTTGAAGCTGAGGCTGTCACCTCCGTGGAGGAGGCTGACGGAATGAACGCTCGCCCCAGCCAATGACCGGATGAGCAACCTGCCGGACGCCGGCCAGGCCAGGGCGAACGCGTAAAGGATTCCATCCTTCACCGTGAGGCGGATGTCTTCTGAGCCGTATGCAAGCTTCCCCTCGTTGAACATGGCTCCGCCTGGACCTTGCTGGCCTTCTCCATAAACCTTCCAGGGCCTCGTTCCGTAAATCGCTTCTCCATTGACAGACATCCAATCCGCCAGGCTAGCGAGGATCCGCTCCTCTTCCGAATCCAGAGTTCCGTCGGCGCGCAATGGAAAGTTCAGCAGTAGATTTCCATTCTTGCTCACGATATCGATGAGCATCTGGATCACGGTAGTCGGCGTCTTGTAAGTGATATCGCGCTTGTAATACCAGTCGCCTACACACGTGTCGGTTTGCCACGGCTCATCGCGAATCACGTCAAATACGCCGCGCTCCATATCCCGAACGCACATTCCATCCGCAAACTGTCCGCCATCGTCGGCTTTCTTGCAGTTGTACACCGCATCGAGCCGGCCGTGATTACGCTGGATATTCGAGTTATAAAAGTGAGCAAGAAGTTCACGCCCATGGCTCCCGAAAGGAAGACTGCCGTCGCTGTAAAGGAGATCAGGCTGGTAGCTGTCCACCAGATCTTTGATGCGGTTGAACCACTCGATTTGAAAGGACTCGGGAACATTGCGATACCACAATTTGGCGTCCGGCTGCGCATTTCCTGAGTGGTACAGCTCATCGTAGGCTGGGTTGGCGCCATCGTATGGGACGCCGGCCAGGGGCCCCGTTGCGTCCGCCAGTTTGCTGACGCCGAACCAATTCCAGCTTGCCCCAAGATGCTCGGTCACGCCGAAGCGAAGGCCATGCTCCCGAGCCGTTTTCCCCCAGATTCCGATGATGTCCTTCCGGGGTCCCATCTTCACGGAATTCCAACCATGAAAGCGCGAGTTCCAGCAATCGATATTGTCATGGTGCTGCGCAATGGCACAGAAATACTTTGCGCCCGCCCGCTTATAGAGATTCATCAGGCGGTCCGGATCCCAGTTCTCGCCCTTCCAGAGCGGAACCATATCCTTGTAGCCGACTTTGGATGGGTGCCCAAAGCGCTTGAGATGATCTTCGTATTGCTCGTGGCCCTGGATGTACATGTTGCGCGCGTACCAGTCGCCCATTTCAGGTACAGCTTCCGGTCCCCAGCAGGCCCATATGCCGAGCTTCGCGTCGCGAAACCAGTCGGGAGCGTGGTACTGGGCGAGGGAATCAAGCTCCGGCGCGAAGGTTGGAACGCCTTGCTGTGCGTCTGCCTTTGTCATCGTCGCAACTCCGGCCGCTGCCGCCAGCGCGACGAATTCTCTTCTCGTCAACTTCATCATGGCTGTTCCTCTTTGCGCAAGTTGAAAGCTCTGATCAATGTCCTTCCGATTCCGCGATCACCGGGCTCTTCTGTTCGCAATGCGATCGCTATGCGGACAACGCACTCCGTTGACCGAAGAACGAATAGCAGGCAATGCAAACGTAGCCCAGCAAGGGCACGCCGTAAGCGTACGCGATGCTTTTCGAGGAGTCGGAGATGATTCCCATCAGCGGCGTGAGCACTGCCCCGCCAATGATGGCCATTACGATAAGGGATCCACCCACCTTGCTCTCGGATCCCAATCCCTGAAGGCCGAGTGCGAAAATAGTCGGGTACATCAGAGACATGAAGAAACTGGTGGTAAAGATCATCCAGACTCCCATCCAGCCGGGATGAAACGCTGCCACTGAAACCAGCGCGATGTTCACAAGGCAATAGCTTCCCATCAGGGTTGCGGGCCTGATGTACTTCATCAGCCCCGCCGAAGCGAATCTCCCAATGCCGAACATGGCAAGGGTTCCGGTGAGAAAGTATCCCGCAACCTTTTCCGACTGGCCCGTGTAGTCCTGAATGTACTGGATAAAGTAGCTCCAGGTGCCCACCTGCGCTCCCACGTAAAAGAACTGGGCGAGGATGGTAAAGAGGAGGTGCCTGTTGCGGAGCAATGCGGAAATGGGGGTGGAACCAGCGCGTCCCTCCGGCGCTTCATCTCTCATTGCCGGAAACGGCGTCCTCCAAATGAGAAATGCAAACACCAGCGAGACGATCCCCAGAACAATATAGGGCTGCACCACGCGCAGCGTTTCGAAGTGCAGATAGGCCTCGTACTGATGACTGGCCTGCAACCTGCGCACCGCTTCCGCGCTCAATTCAACTCCGGAGAGAATGAAGGCGGTGCCAATGAAGGCGCCGGTGATGGAACCAAGCGGGTTGAAAGCCTGAGAGAAATTGAGGCGGCGCTCCGAAGTCTCAACAGGGCCAGACAGCGCGATGAATGTGTTGGAAGCGGTCTCAAGAAAGGCAAGGCCGCTCGCCATGACAAAAAGCGCAAAGAGAAAAAAAGAATAGCGGCCAACGATTGCCGCGGGCCAGAAGAGAAATGTCCCCACACCAAACAACGCGAGACCCGTCACAAAGCCGAGTTTGTAGCCGACTTTCTTCATATACAAGGCAGAAGGAAGCGCCAGAAGGAAATAGCCCATATAAAACGCGGACTGCACCAGTCCAGCCTGAAGGCGGGTGATCGCGAAGGACTTCATGAACTGACGAATCAGGATATCGTTGAGGTTGTTCGGCACGCCCCAGAGGAAAAACAGGGAAGTGACCAGGATGAAGGGGACAAGTGTGCCTGGCGCGAACAGCGGCCCCACGCGCTGCGGACTGGCCTGCTGATTCTGGGAGGGAATCGGGCTGAGCATCAATCCTCCCTCACGGTAGACAGCGTCACTTCTTTGATCATCCCGAACCTTTCGACGGATTTGCTTCTCATCCAGCAGGTGATCATTCAATCATCCTCATCGCATATAGGCCTTGCATCGGAGATTCGGAATTCGATTGAGATGATCGATTCATTTCTACGCATGGCAACCAGCGGCAAGCGAAGGCGAATCCTGGTGCTTGTACATGAAGAAATACTCGCGGTGGCCGAGCGCCTCGGGCCTCGTGAGAGCGCCGGAGGCAACTTCTCCGACCAGATTGAGCAAACTTATGCCGGCTTCATCGAGGGTTTGCCGGCCATCCAGCATGGTGCCCGCATTGAGGTCCATGTCGCCGCGCATGCGCTCGAAGGTCTTGGAATTGCCGGTCACCTTTATCAGCGGTGCGATCGGACTGCCGATGACGCTTCCCCGGCCGGTAATGAAGACGACAATCTGTGCTCCGGTGGAGATCAGGTCCATGATGCCTTCGGTGTCATTCGGATTGGTGTAGCCGAATTGCATAAAATGGGAGTCGGGAACGGAATCGAGGAGCCACAGGCCCGGATGTGGAACTGGCTCTGATACTCGAAGGACACCCTGGATGGGGCGACTGCCCGATTTCGCGAACGCTCCCATGCTCTTCTCTTCGATGGTGGTGAGCCCTCCTGCAAAATTTCCAGGCGAGACAGAATACTGGCGAACCGCTCTGCAGTATTCCTCAGCCTTGGTATAGGCCGCATCCAACTGCCGGGCGACCTGAGGGTTTGCAGCGCGCGCCTTCAAAACGTCGCGCAAACCGATCATCTCTACGACTTCTTCAAACACCGCGCTTCCACCGCGGTCAATGAGAAGGTCGAAAAACCTGCCCACGACGGGATTGCCTGCAAGACCTGAGGTTCCATCCGATCCGCCGCATTCGGCGCCGACCGTCAAATCATTCCAGCTCATCGAAACGCGTGCGGTCACAGCGGCGAGCTTTTCCCGGAGACATCTCAATGCCGCCTTGCCTTTCGCGAGTCCGGCCTCTGTCCCACCCGCATCCTGAATATAAAACCAATCGCCAGGCCGGCCGGAGGCGATTGCTGCGTCTGCAAGTTTGGAGGGCTGCGTGTATTCGCAGCCGAGGCCAACCGCCAAACAGGCGCCGACATTCGGATGCGTGATCAATGCAAGCATCTGACGAACCGCATAGGCATTGTCATAACAGCCGGGAAACCCGATTACGTGAACATCCTCTTCACCCTGACCGATGGCATGCGCCACAAAGCTTGCGCACTCCACCGTATAAATCACGACAATCAGATTGCGTATGCCCTTGTGTCCATCGGGTCTCAGATATCCTTGCCACGGCTGATCAGGCATAAGGTGTATCCTTTGCGGCTCCAGTTTTCAAATCGAGGTGGCTCGACCGCTCGTCCACCTGGCTGCGGCAGTTATGCAGGTGAACCCACTGCCCGCGGAGGACCGGGGCGGTTGAGAGCCCGATGGGAACCCCGAATTTTACGATCGGTGCGTCCTCCGGCAATGCATCGAGGGCGATCTTATGTCCATGGGCAATCGGTTCAAGGGCCTGGATCTCCAGTGGCGCCTCCGGACCGTAAATCGTGACCCAGCCGCCCACCACGTCATCGAGGAGGGTAGCGACGTTGTCGGCCGCGTTGACACGAATGGCGCATTTTGTTGCGGAATTCAATTCAACCGTCATAGGATTCCGAACTTCTGAAATGCATCCGTGCTGGCCATGCCAGATTCTATTGCCTTTCGCACCACTTTCTCTCCAGTGGCCTTCTTCATTGCGCGCTCGATCACTTCATCCTCGACCTTTCGAGGGACTACAACCACCCCGTCAAGATCTCCAAAAACCAGATCGCCGGACAAGATTTGTACTCCCTCGATTTCAATGGGACAGCGAAAGTCAACGACCTTGGATCGAATGCCGGCATCCTGCGCGAAGCGGCCGCGGCTGAAGACAGGCCAATTTTGTTCGAGCACCCTCGGAGTGTCCCGATGAAAGCCATCTATAACCGCTCCCGCCCCCTTTCTTACGCGCGCTGTCGCGGTCATGATCTCACCCCAGGCGGCGCAATTCATGGAACCGCCCGTTGCGATATAAATCTCGCCTGTTTGGATTGAGTCAAGCGCTTCGGTCATTCTCCCAAATGGAGCGTCCTGTTTACCCCAGGCGTCTGCGATCTGTATGGGAAGCGCCCGACCCACCATTCGCATCTCAACCGAAATCGGTTGGATTGGCTGCGGAAGAAACTGGTGCGAATAGCCGAGCCCATCGAGAATATCCCCAATGACTGGAGTGTAAAGAACTGAGATCATGCCGTGGAAGCGATCTTCGTCGCCGTCGATATTCATAGTCAAAAGTCCATATGTCTGAATGGTCGCGGTGGCAAAGTAACCGCTTAAGTACTGAGGATAGAAATATAGAGACAAGGAGATACCAGTGTCAAACTCTTAGCCAACGCACGTCTCTCCGAGACGCACATTCAGCCTCTCATAGCCTGTTCCCCCGGGCGGATTGTCCCCGCACACGAGCAGCACAAGCTCTTTCGATTCAATGGGGTCACTATCGGAGGACAAATCCTCGCCATCGGACAATTTCCCCTAAAGCGGTCTAGTGTCGCCTAGACGAAGTAACGAAAGCGATAAAGTAATGGATTTTGTGCTTGACAGGTATTTCTATTCTCCACTATTGTCTGCGGAAGTAATTCTCAGGGTAGAGCTGTCGTCGCCAAAGAAAGCGTATACCCGGCCAGTGAATCCAGGACATCCAAACAGAAACGAAAGAGGTCCAACGTGAGAAGTCGACAACTTGCTGTGCAGAGAACGAGAGCACTGAATTGCGTAGATGACCCCCGCCAGATCAGGGAACGGCTCCTGTACCTTGTAATCCATCTAGTACCGAGTCTTGTTCTCCTGGCCGCATTTGCAGGAACGGCGAGCGCGCAGACATCGCAGGCCACGATTCGCGGTAACGTTCATGATTCAACAAGTGCAGCAGTTACGGACGCCAAGCTTGTGCTGATGAACGTGGACACTCATGTCACGTCGACAACCGTAACTAACAGCACCGGCGATTACCTGTTCCAGAACATAAATCCTGGAAACTACACCTTGGAGGCTTCCCGTTCGGGTTTCTCCGCGCAGAAGCTCAAGCCGTTCGTCCTGGTCGTGAACCAGACAGCCAGCCTTGACTTCACCCTGGCCGTCGGCAATGTCACAGAGGTTGTCCAGGTCGACGCAGTGGGTGAAGGCGTCGAAGCATCGACCTCGGAACTTGGCAGCACCCTTGAGACCGAGCAAATTGAGGATCTTCCTCTCAACGGGCGCAACTTCACGACTCTGTTTACGACTGTGCCCGGCGTCTCCAATCTCAGCGTTCCGGGAAGCCAGACACTCTCGTACACGACTGCAATCGGATCTGCCATCATTCCGTCGTTCAATGGACAGTCACAGCGGAGCAATCTTTTCCTCGTTGACGGCATTCTGGACATCGAAACATTCGGTAACGCCTATGCCGTTCAGCCGATCGTTGACGTTATTCAGGACCAGAAGTTGCAATCGCATAACGATTCCGCGGAGTTCGGTGGAAGTTCAGGTGGGACGATTAACATTTCCACAAAGCCGGGCACGAATACGCTGCACGGCTCGGCCTGGGAATACAACAAGACATCGTCGCTCCAGGCGCTGCCATACTTTACCGCGCCCGGTACGGGCCAGAACGGCCAGAAGCAGAATGAATTCGGAGGCACGCTGGGCGGGCCCGTTGTAATTCCGAGACTCTATCACGGGCAAAATAAGTCGTTCTTCTTTGGTTCCTATGAAGGATGGCGGCAATCAAGCCCCGGGACGACAATTCTGTACGTTCCGACTCAGGCGGAGCTGGGCGGAGATTTTCGCGCCGATGCTCCCATCTACGATCCTGCGTCGACCACATGCGATGCTTCCACAGGGACATGCACCCGGCAGCAATTCTCGTATAACGGGCAACTGAACGTGATTCCGCCGTCAAGGCTGAATCAGGGCGACATTTACTACGCTCAGAATGCGGTGCCGGGGGCTTCGAGTACACCGATTTCCGGTGGAAATGCTTCCTCGCCGTCACCGAGCAGCCAAACCTATAACGAATACGATATCCGGGGCGACGAGACCATTGGTCAACGGGACTCGGCGTTCTTCAGAATCATGGGCCTTAAAGGTCCGTCGAGCGGTGGAAGAGCGCAGTTGCGAAGCGCTTCCACGACCAACGGATATCAGTATGTCGGCAGCTACGTTCATATCTTCAATGCGAGCAGTACCGTGCATGTGCAGGCGGGTAAGACCTACCTGTATCGGGGCTATCTGGCAAACTTTGTGGGTGTACCTTCGGACTTTGCATCGAAGGTCGGATTTCCAACGGGTCTGTCCACCGGATACTTCACGCTGGGAAACATCAACCCCGGATTCCAGGTGGATAACTACTTCAGCGATCTGGGGGAGGACGCAAATCCGGAAACTACGGCCGACGGCTGGTCGGTGAAGAGCGACTATACGCGGGTCATCGGCAGGCACACTTTGAAAGTCGGCGCTGAATTCAACAAGATCGGAGAGGGGCAGGACATTGAGTTTGGAGTTGTCCATTTTCGATCGAACGAGACCAACAGCCTCAACGACACATCGGCCACGGGCGTGACCGGCAATGCGCTGGCATCGTTCATGATCGGAACGCTGAATGACGCAACCAAGAGGAACCTTGTCGAGTCGCTTGGGTTTGGCGGAGTCTTCGGGACTTACATTCAGGATCAGTTTCAGCTGACATCGAAGCTCACACTCAACCTGGGCATTCGCTACGATCTGGCTCTGATCCCGAAGTATGGAACCCCGAGCGACAACAATCAGGATGTTGGAAACTTCGACTTCAACAATGGAACCTACGTCGTCTACAAAGTACCGGGCCCGTGTGCTTCATTGGGCAATGCGCCTTGCATTCCAACTCCGAATGGAGCCCTGCCAACAAACGTTGTCGCCAGCTCAGACGGGAAAGTGCTCGAAAACAATAATCTCAATGCGCAGCCAAGGATCGGAGTTGCATATCGTCTCACACCAACGACAGCCATTCGCAGCGGCATCGGAGTCGCGTTTGACAATTATGCCGCTTTGGTCCAGAACGTGCGCGGAGTCAGCGGGAACTGGCCTTCGGTCGGACAGATTCAGCAAGGCAACTTCAACGTGCCGACTGTGGCCAATCCGTTTCCTAACATTACTCCACAAACAATTCCCAACTTGACTTCTCTTCCACCGGCAACGCCCTTTGGATTGGAGAACTGGTACGTCGATCCGAAGATGAAGGATGCGTATTCGTTTCAATGGAACTTTGGCGTTCAGCGCCAGTTGGGTCCGACCACAGTGGCTTCAGTAACCTATGTAGGATCCGCAAACAAGCGCTTGAACGTTGGCGGATTCTATAATGTGGCGTTGACGCCTGGGCCCGGCAACCCGACCCTAAGGGCGCCGTATCCGTACATCAATCCCACGTTCTATTCAAAGAGCAATGGGCACGGAGACTACAACGCTTTGCAGGCGCAACTGAACCGCTCATTTTCTCACGGGCTGGCGACAACCTTGTCCTATACATGGGGAAAATCAATCGATGAGGGTTGCTCGGGGTTCTTCGGGTCAGAGGGATGCGAGGTTCAACAGATCTATAACATCCATGCCGACCGCAGTGTCTCGGCTTTCGATGTGCCTCAGGATTTCTCTGCAACATGGAACTACGAGCTTCCCATCGGGCGTGGAAAGTCTGTGAACGTTTCAAACAGGGCTCTCGACATGATAGCCGGAGGATGGCAAATCAATGGCATTCTCCAGCTCATCAGTGGAAACCCCTACGCTGTAAATATCTCCGCGGATATTGCGAACATCGGAAACGGGGGATATGAGCGCCCGAACGTCGTCGGCTCGTCCGTCCCATCGCAGCGAAACGTCAACGACTGGCTTAACCCTGCCGGGTTTGCCATCCCGGCGCAGTACACCTATGGGGGCATGGGGCGCGACAGCCTGCGGGCCCAGTTCTACAAGGACATCGATGCCTCCATTTCAAAGGAAGTTGCGTTTGAGAGCAGATATCGGATCCAATTCCGAGCGGAGGCTTTCAACCTTCCCAACGAACATGTATTCAGCCAGCCCGCGTCAACGCTCGGTGCTGTGAACTTTGGCCAAATCAACTCCACATCGAATGCGCCTCGTTCGGTGCAGCTGGTTGGAAGGTTCATATTCTGATGCACTCGCCGATGGCGCCTGGTTCCTACAGGCATCGTTGATGTGTTGCTCGGCGCAATCTGCAAATCCCGCGGCTTTCCCAGGCCGCGGGAAGAATCTTGAATTGCAGAGCCTGAACGGGGCTGCCGGGGAATGAGCCTCCTTCGGTGACTGGCCCCGTTTTTCTTTCCGCGGGCAAGTCAACCGGAAGATGAGAATTCCGATTCCGTGCTGTCGCGGCATCGAAGGGTTTATCGCTTCTCGTGCTCCGGGCCGATGATTGAAAGCGCTTTGACGACCTCACGGTCATCCGGATTCAGCGAGAGCGCCTTTCGCAATTCAATTCCACCGTCGTCCGTATTGCCGCTTCTGCATAAGGTGAGCCCCAAATTTCTCCGCAGTGCTTCTTCTGCTTCGCAGCTACCGCAAACCTGCAGCGCCTGCTTATAGAGATCGATTGCCCTCGGCCAATCCTGTTCAAGAGAAGCACCGTATGCTTCATTTCCAATGGACTTGCTGCGATCGAGATTCGCACTCTGCTGGCGAAGGGCGGCAAATCGCGCGGCCAATTGCCGGGACTCCGACGGTTTGGTCGTAATGAGTAAGCGCGAGAGCATATAGGTTGCGTCGGCAGATTTGGGATCACTCGCCAGGGTGCGACGCAGCACCGTCTCGGCTTCAGTGGTTCTCGATTGTTCGATCAAGCTCTTTCCCAGAAGGATGAGGGCCTTTTCGTTCGAGGGCTGCAGCGCGACGACCCGCTGCAGCAGTGAGGTCTCCTTGTCGAAATGCCCCATCGCCCGCTCGACAAACGACCAGTAGTAGCAGACCTCCGGGTCATTTGGCGCGAGCTTTCGTGCAATGGAAAATTCTTCCTCGGCTTCGGGCTCTCTTCTCAGATCGTCAAGGATTCTGGCGCGATTCAAGTGCGCCGATGGAAGGCGCGGATCGATGGCAAGAGCCCTTGCCGTCTCTTCCAGCGCTTTAGGCAGATCCCCGGAATCGGAGAGTGCAATTGCGAGATCCACATGTGCCTCGGCGGACTGCGGGTTCAAGGCAATGACCCGTTGAAAGAGGCTGATTGCGCTGGGAAACTCGCTGAGACGGCTCTTGACCTTCGCGAGCAGAGTCAGAATTGCCCGATCGTCTGGGGAGAGATTCGCCGCCTTCTCCAACAGCACTTCGGATTCGGCCAAGCGGCCTTCCCGGGCAAGCGTCTGCCCATGCTCGAAGAGTTCATGCACAGAAGGGGCCTGCGCGCCGGCCTGCGCGGCGCCGCAACAAAGAGAATGTGAAGCGAACAGAAATGCGGCCAGCCATCCGGCGTGACGTGTGCGCCGCAACCTGCGGGCGATAGGCGCTCCCTTGTTACAAGTCACTCCATTCATCTGTGGCTCCCTGAATTGCAGAACTGGCGCATTGAGAAAACCCGGTCGTGCTCGGCCGCCAGATTGAATTCGAGCACGCATCTCCTTGCGCCTAACCGCCGCGTTCTCGAAACATTATACGAGTGAGTGCGATCGCCATCCATATCTTCCCGGACGCTTCGCGCATAGATCGATAGAGGCCCGCCAGGCGCTGCTTTCAAATCGAATCGGAGATATTGCGGCGGATACGCTGGACAACCCTAGAATGCTGCTATATCCTCTACTTTACCGCTTAATGAAGAATAATGAGGCGGCATTCCGCGCGTGAGCAGATGTCGATTCGTGTAACTGGACAAGACGGAGAGTAGAACCCGGTGGCACTATTCGATTTGGGCGGGAGAGTAGCGGTTGTCATTGGCGGCACGACAGGGATAGGGCGGGCTTTGTCTCTGGGACTGGCGGATGCCGGAGCCGATGTAGTCGCTTCGTCGCGCCGTGCGGAACAAGTGGATCGGATTGCAATTGCGATTGAGGCAAAGGGCAGGAAGACGTTGCGCATTGCATCGGATGTGACCAGCCGGGAATCTCTCATTGCCCTGAGGAATGTCATATTGAGCAGATTCGGCGCAGTGGACATTCTGATTAATTGCGCGGGAACGATCAAGCGCAATCCGACTCTTAGCCTTCGGGAGGAGGATTGGTGCGAGATTCTGGACACCAACCTGACTGGCACGCTGCGCGCATGCCAGGTGTTCGGGGAGCCGATGCTCGAGCGCGGTTATGGACGAATCATCAACATTGCTTCTCTTTCGACTTTTGTAGGTCTGTTCGAGGTTGCGGCATATGGCGCGAGCAAGGCCGCGGTTGGATCATTGACTCGTTCACTTGCAGTTGAATGGTCGAGGCGGGGCGTGCTTGTGAATGCGATCGCACCGGGAGTATTTCGTACCGAAATCAATGCGCACCTGCTGGATCAAACGGATCGCGGACGCGAATTCCTGATGCGAACACCGATGGGACGATTTGGAGAAACAGAAGAACTGGTGGGAGCGGCCGTCTATCTTGCATCCGACGCGGCGTCATTCATGACAGGGCAGATTCTCGTCGTCGACGGCGGATTTCTAGCCAGCGGCGTGAATCGGTGAGGCCAGAGCGAACAGGCTGGAGGCAGTTTCAATTGTGTGAGCCAGGGTGAAGTCTGATCGCGACTTAGATGCTTTGGAAATTGCGGATAAGCAAAGCGCCACTTTGAATCTTGTGAGCCTGGGCGAGGTGATGCTGCGGCTCGATCCAGGTGACATGCGGATTGCCACAACGCGCCAGTTTCAGGTATTCGAGGGCGTAGGAGAATACAGTGTCGCTCTTGGCCTGAGGCGATGCTCTGCCCAGCGCACCGCGATCGTAACGGTGCTTGCGGATAATGCGGCCGGGCGCCTGGTCGAAGATCTGGTTCTGCAGGGAGGGGTCGATACCCGTTATCTACGATGGCTTCCGTATGACGGAGTTGGCCGCAGCCGGAGAAATGGCCTGAACTTCACGGACCGAGCCTTTGGTGTGCGCGCGGCTCTGGGATGTTCCGATCGAGGGAATACTGCAGTGTCGCAAATAAGGTCTGATCGATTGGGATGCAATATTTTCGAGTGCCGGAGCCAAGTGGCTTCATACCGCCGGCATCTTTTGCGCGCTGTGGGAATCGACTCTGCCGGTATGGAATTAGTAAACAGCGCAGCTCCGGTCAGCTTGGTTTGACGCCAAGGGCTCAAAGCTTCGCACTGGATACTTCGTTTACGAGCAACCGTCAGCAAACAGGTGATTTGTCATGGGTAGCTTATGCGCGCAGGTCATGGAGTACAGGGAGTTAGGCAATACAGGTATCAACGTATCCGTTGTCGGATTTGGCGCGGCCCCGCTGGGCAACGTCTTTCGCGCAACGGATCCGAAGGAAGGACAGCGTGCTGTTCATCTCGCCATCGAACATGGCGTCAATTTTTTCGATGTCTCTCCCTATTACGGCATTACGCTTGCGGAGCAGCGCCTGGGAGAAGCCCTGGCTGGGCGCCGCGACAAGGTTGTGCTCGCGACCAAGTGCGGCAGATATGGGGTGGACGAATTCAACTATTCCGCCAGGCACATTACGGCCAGATTTGAGGAGTCATTGCAGCGGCTTAAGACCGACTACGTCGATGTTCTCCAGGTACACGACGTCGAGTTTGGCGATATTCAACAGATCATCGACGAGACAATACCGGAGTTGCGCAGGCTTCAGGAGCAAGGAAAGATTCGTGCAGTCGGAATTACGGGCTACCCGTTGAAAGCGCTGAAGAGGATTGCAACCGCGGTTCCTGTTGATACGATTCTCACCTATTGCCGGTACAACCTCATGATCACTGACATGGATCAAGTGTTGACGCCGGTTGCTGAAGAACTTGGTATCGGCCTGATCAACGCGTCTGCGCTCAACATGGGCGTATTGACGGAACAAGGTGCATCGAGTTGGCATCCGGCGCCCAGGGAGCTTAGAGAAGCCGGCCAGCGGGCAGTGCGTCTATGCCGCGACCGGGGTGTGAATCTGCCGGAAGTAGCTCTTCGCTTCGCGCTTGACCACGCTGGTGTTTCCAGCACGCTTGTGGGAATGTCAACCACCAGACATGTGCAGGAATGCCTGAAAGTGCTAGCCGCAAAGACAGACCAAGGTCTGCTGGAAGAGTTGCACAAGTTGTTCAATTCCGTTTTCAATTATGTCTGGCCTTCGGGAAGGCCCGAGAATCATGACTGAGCGAATCGATTCTCACCACCATCTCTGGCAATTCGACGCGGCCGAGTTTGATTGGATTGACGATCGAATGAAGGCCCTCCAGCGCGATTATCTATCTGCTGACCTGGAGAAGGTCTTGAATGCAGAGAATATTGACGGCGCAGTGGCAGTGCAGGCCCGTCAGTCCGTCGATAAAACGGAGTGGTTGCTGACAGTGGCTGCCCGATGCGGATGCATACGAGGCGTGATCGGCTGGGCTCCACTTGCCAACAGCGAAATTGAACGAGCCCTTGATGCGCTTGCGAGCAACCGGATTCTGAAGGGATCCGGCATGTAATCCAGGCGGAGCCGGATGAGAACTATATTTTTCTGGAGGATTTCAATCGAGGAATCTCGACACTGACCAAGGCCGGTTTGGTCTTTGACATTCTCATTCACGAGCGGCATCTGCCCCAGGCGATCGAATTTGTCAGCCGCCACCTGCGTCAGAGATTCGTTCTTGATCATATCGGAAAACCTGCCATCGCGGACCACAGGCTTGAGCCCTGGCGAACCAATATCGCCAGGCTTGCCGAACGAGAGAGCGTCACATGCAAAGTCTCTGGAATGGTCACCGAAGCCTCTACTCCGCGGCGGCTTATATTCGGCTCGGACTGGCCTGATTGCTTGGTGGCTTCAAGTTATTCAAGGCGGGTTGAAGTGGTTCGCGGCTGGGTGCGGCGATTGTCGGCTCCTGAACAGGAAAGAGTTCTGGGAGCTACAGCAATTGAGGCTTATCAACTGGGATGAAATGGGACTTGGAACTGGAGAATCAGAGCATGAAAGCACTCCTGATGCGACAGCCTGGTGAAGTGGTGGTTGATGACTTGCCTGATGTTGTGGCGCACAACGATGATGTTCTCCTAAAAGTGCGAATGGTTGGGTTATGTGGCAGCGATCTGAACTCTTATCGGGGCAAGAACCCGATGGTGGCATATCCGCGCATACTCGGCCATGAGGTTGCCGCCACCATCGTCGAGGGCAGTACGGCGAATCCGTTGCTGGCTGCGGGTACGACCGTCACCCTTTCGCCCTACACGTCGTGCGGCCTGTGTCCGTCCTGCAGGCGAGGCAGAGCCAACGCGTGCCAGTTCAATGAAACTCTGGGGGTACAGAGGGACGGCGCGCTCCAGGAGTACATTGCCATTCCCGCCGGCAAACTGTATCCCGCCAATCTAAACATCAGAGAGATTTGTCTCGTCGAGCCACTCACAGTGGGATTTCATGCTGTGGCGCGCGGACAAGTTCTGGCCGAAGATACTGTAGCCATTATCGGTTGCGGCGGTGTTGGCCTGGGCGCAGTTGCGGCATCCGGGTCTCGCCGCGCAAAAACGATTGCAATTGATGTGGATGATGCAAAGCTCCAGATTGCCCTCAAAGCTGGCGCCAGTTATACCATCAACACGTCTCGCGAGATCCTGCATGAGAAGCTCGCCAAGCTGACCGGCGGCCAAGGTCCGGATGTAGTGATCGAAGCGATCGGCCTTCCATCCACGTTTCGCGCGGCGGTTGAGGAAGTTGCGTTTACAGGTCGCGTTGTCTATATCGGTTATGCGAAGGAATCGGTGTCCTATGAAACCCGGTTGTTCGTGCAGAAGGAGCTGGATATTCGAGGCTCGCGGAATGCGCTTCCTGAAGACTTTCATGCCGTGATTCGGATGTTGGAACAGCATCAATTCCCTGTGGAGGAAGCGATCAGCAGCGTGATTCCGTTAGATGATGCTCCAGGGATCTTTCGTGCGTGGAGCGGCAATCCAGCAAAGTTCTCGAAGATACTGGTATCGATGGATTGATCCAGAGCGCGTTGCAGAAGTGGAATTCCTCCCGGACGGAAACCAGGCAACCGTTCCGGCGATTTCCCGCAGCGGCCTCAGTTGCGCAGCAGCCGGGCATTTTGCATCCAACATCTCCGTCTCTCGATTACCGATCATCCAGTGTCGTTCGAGGAACTGATTCATAAGACGAAGACCTTCATCGCGGCAGCCAAGTCTCCTGCCACGCGCAGGGCTTACCGCAACGATTGGCGCGATTTCGAAACCTGGTGTGGTGCGCACAACCTGCCTTCGCTTCCATCAAGGCCGGAAACTGTTGCTCTCTACATCGCTGACCAGGCTTTGACCCACGCGGTCGGCACGATCACGGGGCGCCTGACGTCGATCACCAAAGCCCATCAGGCCACAGGCCACAAGCATTCCCCTGTTTCCAGCCGTCACTTCATCGTCGGCGAGACGCTCAAGGGAATCCGCCGCGTCCTCGGCACCCAACAGCAGGGAAAGTATCCGCTCCTGGCCGGCGGACCAGCCGCCACATAGAGCAAAGAGAATCGCGGTAGCAGCACATCTGAGTCCGCACAGCAGCAACCCAAACTGATCATTCGCGATTCGAGCAGGAGAAGGCCTGATGGCCACTTATAGAATTGTGCTGACGGTCTTAGAAAAGAGCGTTCTTTCTCATGTGAATCACCCTCATTGTTCCGACACCACTCGATATGGAAACGTGCTCCTAGAGTCATTATAGTGTTCGGGCCAATATCTAACAGTGCTAACAGCAATCGACCCCACATCATGTTCTTCAAACTCGGAACTCCTCGGTTGAGGGCCAATTCGCGATGGGGTCAACCAAGCGAAGTTGACGCAATAAGAGTTTCTGCAAATAAAATGCCTCTTCTTTATCGCTTTCGCTTGACAAACGATGCGCTGTTCCTTCTATAATCCCCAAAACACTGCATGCAACGTGAGTTCTCACAAACAGTAATCACTGCCGAGTTTGTTAACACAAGAAAACTTGATGCGTGGCCGGTTTCTTGACTTTAGCGGTACCTTTCAGACTCTTGGCGAGACAAGTAGAATCTGTCACCTTCCAGCAGGTTTTTTGCGCAGACTGTGTGCTGAATTCGCGCGGATCACCAGCGCTTTCTGGTCTGTGCCGCTCATGCAACGCCCGTTTTGAACGGAGCTGGCATCAAAGTGCTCCTTGACACTTTGGGCCCGTAACGAAGGACGTTGCATGAGCGTCTTTTTTATAGACCGGGCCACGTTATGCAGCTACTTGCCACTCTCTAGCAAATGCGTAAGCGTACGTCGACTCTTTCAATTACCCACAAGTTTTCACTGAATCTGCGTGAGTATTGATGCCCAGTATTCTGCCTCAAGTCAGGTACTTACATTGAGAGATGAGTCATGGCGCAGTGGAGGCCATGAGCAAGAAGCCGGTGTTGGATAGTGTCGAGCGTAGGAGAGCA
>Ga0182024_10007190_pt1 | contig 24092 bp, 18 predicted proteins | sample P32metaG_FD_120480 | JGI IMG/M metagenome (GOLD analysis project Ga0182024, IMG submission 120480) | Permafrost microbial communities from Stordalen Mire, Sweden - P3-2 metaG (Illumina Assembly) | ecosystem: Environmental > Terrestrial > Soil > Wetlands > Permafrost | place: Sweden: Stordalen...
CGCCTGTTGCCCCTGCTGCGCCTGTCGAAGTGATCGAAGCTGTCGTGCCGATTGCGCCTGTTGCCCCGGCTGCGCCTGTCGAAGTGATCGAAGCTGTCGCGCCGATTGCGCCTGTTGCCCCGACCGCGCCTGTCGAAGTGATCGAAGCTGTCGCGCCGATTGCGCCTGTTGCCCCGACCGCGCCTGTCGAAGTGATCGAACCTGTCGTCCCGATTGCGCCCGCTGCCCCGGCTGCGCCTGAAGAACACCTCGAAGCTGTCGAGCCTGTCGAGCGCGTTGAAGTTGAGACGGCTGAGCCCGCGCTCCCTGCTGAGCCGCCACTGGCCGCGCCCCCGGCTGCCGAACTGCCGCTCGCCGAGGTCGCCCCTCCGCCAACCGAATCAAAGGCGCTGGAGCCTGCGCCGGAGGCCGAGTGGGCGCAGTTGCTGGAACCGGTTCCGCCCGCTGCGGAGGAGGAACTGACGCCCGTCGGGACGCTTTCCAGCGATAGTTCGTTAGCGCCCCTCCCCGCATCTTATAATGAGGTATTGCCCCCGGAGGCGGTAGGATTCGACGTTTTGGCGCTGGCGCCGGAAGAGCAGGAGTTGCACCGGCGCGCCAACCGCGTGGCCAAGGTGTCCATGCAGGACGTCAAGATGCTTCGGCCTGTGGACGTGGCCCTGGGGCGAGAGCACAAGGATCTTTGCATACGGTTGCGGGATGACATTGAAAAAGCTCACAGGGAATACGACCGGCGATTCCACGCCATCATGGACCACCCCGTCGATTACTTCTATGACTGGATGGTGGAAATCCTTGGCGGCGGCGATCCCCAGACTTTGGGCGAGTACCCGTATCCCACGCCGGTGCTGCGGCGCTAATTTGCGAGACACACATGCTGTCGGCGAACGACGGGTGAGTCCTGCGATGGATTCGCAGGGCGATTCCTGCGCCTCCGCCGCCCGGCGATCGTGGCTGCTTCCCGCAGCAGGCTTGCTCGCAGCGTGCCTGGCGGCAGGCCCTGTCGTCGCAGTTCCTGGCGCCCAAACCACGCAGACTGCCCCGACCACCCCTGCCACCCAAACCAAGAGTCACTCCGCCAAGACGCGCGCGGCCAGCAAATCGCATTCCAGCGCAGCGGCCGCGAACGCATCTTCATCTGCGACGGCGGCTAGTGCAGACGAGCTGGAACTCGAGCGCCTGGCGCGCCCGCTGCACGACAAGCCCAGCGCTGCCCTCTACACCGAGCTAGCGCAGTTCGCCGAGGCCCACGCGAAAAGCCCGCTAGGCGCGCGCGCCGCTCTGGCGCTGGCCTACTACGATTTCACGCGTAACAATTTTTCCGACGCGCGAACCTGGCTGGACAAGGCCGCCTCCGATCCGCTGCTGCCCGACTACGTGCTCTATTGGAAGGGAACGAACGATCGCGCCTCGGGCGACAACGAAGCCGCCTACAATGAACTGGCACAGTACCGCTCGACCTACCCGGCCGGTGTGCTGGGCGATTCGGCCGTGGACGGTCTGGCGCGTGCGGCGCTAGCCATCGGCCGCCCGGACGATGCCGTCGCAGCGCTGGACGCCTACGCGAAGACCACGACCAAGTCGTCCCTCGTGCTCCTGCGAGCCCAGGCGCGCGAGAAAGCCGCCGAAGCCAAGAATGAACTGCCCTTCGCCGCGACCACCGATTATCTCGACGTCATGTACCGATTTCCGCTGAGCGACGATGCCAAAACCGCCGCTGAAAAAATCCCCTACGTGCAGTCCCAACTTGGCGAACAGTTCCCGGGCGTCCCGCTGACCACGGAAATTGTGCGCGCCGAGGCCTTTTACGACGCGCGGCGCTGGAGCGATCTGCGCGTGGCCTACCAGCAGCTACTGCCAAAGCTTTCCGGCGCGGCTCACGATCGCGCCACTCTGCGCATCGCTCAGGCGAATGCCCAACTCGGCGGCGGCCCATCCGCGCTGGCGTCGCTCTCGGTGACTGACCCGGACGTCGACGCCGAATTCCTGTTCGCGCTCTCGCAGGCCTATCGCTCGGCGCAGGGCCGCGTGCTGTGTTGCGGCAGATCGAATCCCAGTCCGGAGATGTTCCAGGTCATCGAACAACTCGCCGCGAAATATCCGCAGAATCCCTGGTCCGCCGAAGGCCTTTTCGCCGCGGGCAACTACTACTGGGCGACCTTGGATCGCGGCCACGCGGTGCAGTTCTATCAGCGTATGCTGGCGGCTTTCCCAGCCGGGCCGAACGCCAATATCGCCCGCTGGCGAATCGCTTGGACGGCCTATCTCGAGCGCCAGCCGGACACGGAGGCGCAACTCGAGGAGTTCTTGCGCCAGTATCCGACCTCGTCATTCGTCGTCGACGCCCTGTACTGGCTGGGCCGCGTGAACGAGCGCGCCAATCAGACCCAGCGCGCCAGCGCCTTTTTCACCGAGGCCAAGCAGCGCTTCCCGCAAACCTATTTTGGGCGGCTGGCCAGTGAACGCCTCCGCGCGATCGGCCCCCAGTCGGCCGACCCAGTTGATTTTCTCTCGCAGATTCCTCCTGCAACGCCGTTGGATTCGTTCAGTACGCCGCTGCCGCAAGCGGCTCACGACGCCTGGCTGAAGGCGCAGGCGCTCGAAAGCATCGGCTTCGACAATTCAGCCGAGATGGAATTGCGCGCGGCATACACGGCCACTCGCGCGCCGCAGTTGCTGCTGGCCGCGGCGCAAGCGGCCGTAGCCGCCGGCCAATATTCGGTGGGCATCGTGGCCATGCGCCAACTGGTGCCGCAACTGGAAGCGCGGCGCTTCGATGAGGTCCCGGTGGAGGCTTGGCGTGTTGCTTATCCCATGCCGTATCGCGATGCGGTCGAGCGCGAAGCGCAGCGCAGCGGCCTCGATCCCATGCTGGTCGCTGGTCTGATCCGGCAGGAGTCGGCCTTCAATCACGAAGCGGTTTCTTCCATGGCGGCCGTTGGACTCATGCAACTCGAGCCCACCACGGGCCAGCGGCTGGCGCGCAGCCTGCGCCTGGGATATTCTCGTTCGCGCCTGTTCGACCCGGACTATAATGTGCGGCTCGGCACCGTCTATCTCTCCGGCCTTCTGGAGTCGTATATGACGCCGGAGGCCGCGCTGGCGGCGTACAATGCCGGAGAAGATCGCGTGGCCGAGTGGACCATGGGCCAGAACTATGAGGAGACCGCCGAATTTGTCGAGTCCATCCCATTTACAGAGACCCGGGAATACGTGCAGATCGTTTTGCGTAACGCCGAACTCTATCGCCAGACGTACGCCAACACCGCTGCCACTGTGCCGCCCGTGCCGGCCGTTCCAAAGCGTCCAGCCACGCACCACGGATGACGCCCGCCCGCGGCGTCTCCACGGCTCTGGGCTGTACTTGCAGCCCAGCCAAAGATTGACCGGCTCTGCCGGCCGGAAAAATTCATGAGCGCCCCTGAATCCAGCCTGAAGAACGCCTCCTCGCCAGCGAGCCCTGACCCCGAGAAGATCGCTGAGTCCGCGCGCAGGATGCTCTCCGGAAAAGCCGAGCGCTTCACCGAATCGGTGATTCGCGAGATGACACGCCTGGCCCTGCAATTCGGCGCCGTCAATCTCGCGCAGGGCTTCCCCGACTTTGCGGCTCCCGCCGAAATCAAGGAAGCGGCGCGGGCGGCCATCGCCGCCGACGTCAATCAGTACGCCATTACCTGGGGAGCGAAGGATCTGCGCGACGCGATCGTCGAGAAATTCGCGCGCACCCAAGGCATCACCGTCGATCCCGAGCGCGAGATCACCGTCTGTTGCGGCTCGACCGAGGCCATGATGTCGTCGATGATGGCGATCATCAACTCGGGCGACGAGGTGGTCATCTTCGAGCCGTTCTATGAAAATTACGGCCCCGATGCGATTCTTTCCGGAGCCGCGCCGCGTTTCGTGCGTCTCCATCCTCCGGATTGGAGCTTTGACCGCGACGAGCTGGCGCGCGCCTTCGGTCCCAAGACCAAGGCCATTATCGTGAATACCCCCAACAATCCCACGGGCAAGGTGTTCACCCAAGAAGAGCTGGAGTTCATTCGCGATCTCTGCGTGCGCTGGGATGCTTTTGCCATTACCGACGAGATCTACGAGCACATCCTTTACGACGGCGCCAAACACATTTCGCTGGCGACTCTCGACGGCATGCGCGAGCGCACCATCACCATCAATGGCATGTCCAAGACCTACAGCGTCACCGGCTGGCGCGTGGGCTGGGCCATCGCCCCGCCCGAAGCCACCAACTCCATCCGCAAGGTGCATGACTTTCTGACGGTCGGCGCTGCGGCGCCCCTGCAGGCCGCCGGCGCCATGGCGTTGCATCTGCCCGAGAGTTACTACCTGCGCCTCGCCGAAAACTACCGCATCAAACGAGATCGCATGTTGGGCATCCTCGAAAAGGCGGGATTCGTTTGCTTCAAGCCGGCGGGCGCTTACTACATCATGACGGACATTTCCGGGTTCGGGTTTGCCGACGACGTTTCGTTTGCCCGCTATCTGGTCGAGAAGATCGGCATCGCCACCGTGCCCGGTTCGAGCTTTTGCAACGATCCGGCGGACGGCCGCAACCTGATTCGCTTTACTTTTTGCAAGACCGAGCAGACTCTTTCGGCCGCCGCGGAAAGGCTCTCTCGCTTGCAGCCACGATAGGAACGCGGCGCCACTGCAGGATCACAGGCGGTGTGTTAAGATGCGCCGCTCGAAACAGGAGAACAGCCCGCATGGCCATGGAATTTGATTTGATTCCGCCGAGTACGCTCGTCGAAGCGAATGGCGACGGAGAGCCGGTGGACATCACCGCCAGCGCCACCCGCACGTTTTTCTGCCTCATGCTCATCACCGATCAGATCGAGCAGGAGTCCCTCGATATTTCCATTTGGGGCTCGGCCGACGGTGAAAGCTGGGGCACGCACCCGATCCTGAAGCTGCCGCAGGGCTTTTATCGTGGCCAGACGCGCGCCGTGCTCGAACTGACCATGCGTCCCGAAGTGAAATTCATCCGCGCGAAGTGGGAGCTGAATCGCTGGGGCCGCGTGGCTCCGACGCCGATGTTCCGCGTTGGCCTGCACTTGCTCGAAGTTCCGGCCATGCCGCGCCAAATCAGGGCCGAAGCAATCCCCGCGGCGCGATAACGCCCGCAGCAATAAAGCCAGCACGATGAGAAGCGGCAAGCAAATCTCCTGCCGCCGCGCGATTATTTCAAATCTGGGGTTTCGTCTTCTGCGGAGTTGCCGCCAGAGGTGGTGTCGGAGCCGGAGTCCACGCCGGAATCGGAGTCGGACGCCGATCGCCCGTTAACTTGTGCTTTTTCCAGAGCGGTCTGTATTTGATCCCGCAGCTTGCGCGCCTGATCGGCTTGGGCGCCGTTCGGATCGAGTTTGAGGTACGCATTTAGATCTTCGAGCACGGCGGAATACTTGTTCAGGCGGATATGGATGTTCGCCAGCAGCAGGTACGTCGCTCCCCCGTCAGGTTGAAGCTGCTCCGCGGCCCGGGCTTCTGTCTCTGCCTCCTTGTCTCGGTCCAGTCCGTAGAGCGCGCTGGCCAATTCAAAATGGCCCTTCCATGAGCTGTCGTCGAGCTGGACGCCCTTGCGGGCCACCGGCCCGGCGTCGGCAAAGCGTTTGGCGTTGATGTACACATTGGCCAGAATGAAATACGCTTCGGCATAGCGCTGCTGGCTCACGTCAATGGACTTTTGCAAGGCCTCCGCGGAGCTGGTTACATCGCCGAGTTCCATATACGCCACGCCGATCTCCGCATAAGCCTCGTAGTACCCCGGATACTCCTTGATGGCTCGCTGAAACTGCGCGATGCTGCCTCGATAGTCGGAGTTTGCGTAGAGCAGCATCCGCCCTTTTTGCATCAGCTCGTGCGCCTTGCGAGGGATGGAAAGCTCACGCACCGAGACGACTGGGCCAGCCGATTCGCCCTGCGGAGCACTCACCTTGTGCAACCAGACTTGCAGGCCGAAGACAGAATCTTCCACCGAGACTTGCTGATCGATGGGCTCGTAGCCTGTCTCGTTCACGACGATCTCGTACGTGCCGGAGCTGAGGTCGTCAAAGCTGAATTCGCCGGAGGCGCCCGTGAAAGCTGTGGTTACGGTCGGACCGCCAACCTGGCGCAGATCTACTTTGATCCCGTCGAGGCTGTGTCTATTCGCCGTATCGCGCAGGATGCCGCGGAGAGAATACCGAGGAGTCCCGTGTTTGCCGAGGGTAATCGCAGGGGATTCGGAATCCTGCGCGGCGATCGGCGCGGTCGTTGCCGCGCACACCACCATGATCAGGAACACGGGAGCAAAGCGGAGCACCAGTCGCATAGCTACCCTCGAGGGCCGCGTGAGTTGGAGTTTAGACCGTCACGATGGGACCACACAAGGGCATGGACTTCCAGAAGCAACCGGAAGGCCGCTATGCAGAAAGTTAGGGTGGTGTGTTACCGCTGCGCGTCGGTGGCCGCCGCGTCATATACGTACTTGAGGACCACCGGAACGGAGATACTGCCGTTATCGATCGTCAGCGTCTCGGCCATCTGGCGGCCGTCGAGCGAGAGTTCAAAGGCGCGCGTGATGGTGCCGCGAGGCGGGCGCTTCTCGTCATACGTCAGATGTCCCGCATCCCAGCGCGCGGTAAACTCTTGAACCCTGTCGTCCTTCGATTTGCGCAGCTTTCTTCCGTCGGTGTACAAAACCTCCTTGCGGCCCAGGTCGTCAAGATCGACCTCATTCTCTTTTTGCTCGATCGTAAGCGAGCTCGCAGGCAGGATGCCTTCGAGCCTCTTTTGGCGGTCCTTGTCGGTTTCCCAGCGGTGAGACGGCGGCGTCGCTGGCATCGGTGGCACACCGCCGCCCATGCCGTTCGGTCCGCCCAACCCGCCCATTCCACTCATGCCGCTCGGTGGAGCGCTCATATTGCCCATGCTGCTCTGCGCCGTGGCGTCCGGTCGGCCCCCCGTCTGACCGACCATGGGCACGGCTGTTCCCGTCTCTCCCGTGGCGATGTTGTCGTCGCTCACGAGTTTCTTCGCGGGATCGTCGCTCAGCGCACGATTCAGTTTCCAGGTTCCTGCCAGAGCTTCGCCGCCCGCTTGACCCTGAGATTGACTTGAAGCGGCCTGCCGCGCGGCCGGCGCCGCACTCCCTGCTCGTGCTGGAGCAGTCGAAGCCAAAAGGAAGACGACGGCGCCAAGCGCCGTGAATGGAATCAAGATTGTGTTGAGTTTTGCTTTCACGTTCTTCCACCCGATTTCTAAGTTTGCATCAAGCCTGCGCCAGAGCCAGAACTAGAGCAGTAAGCATTGCCGGGAATCAATAGTCTCAGGCGACAGACGACATTATAATCACAATAGTATGCGTTGCCGAGAGACGCGACAACATCAAGCTATGTATCGCATCCATCTAATTTTTAAGGGGATAGGCCTGATCTATACCAATGAATTATAAACGTTTTGCGTGCCTCCATAAATTGAACCAGGAAACCTCTTGGCCCGGGGTTGCAGTTGAACAGGGGGAGAATCGGTGCCACAATGCCCGCATTGTTCTGGAACGCTTACGATTCGTCGAAACTCGCAGTCGGCAAAGGTGAAGCCATTATGAAAGCTCTGCTTCGGGCGGCTTTGGTTGCAGTTCTTGTTTTGGGCGCCTCGTTTGGCGCGCATGCTCAGACGGAAACCACGCTGATCGCTCCCGGCGGCATCCGGGCGCCGCTCGATGAGCTCGTGCCGCGCTACGAAAAAAAGACCGGCCAAAAAGTGAAGGCGACCTACGGCTCTGGCGGCGGAACCAGGAAGCAGGTCGTGAGCGGCGAAGCTTTCGACGTGCCCGTGATACAGCTTCCTGATTCCGACGTGCTCGCCTCGGGCCAAGTGATCGCCGGTAGCGCCAGGCCACTGGCTAGCGTTGCCGTAGGAGTTGCAGTAGCGCATGGCGCGCCGAAGCCTGACATCTCCACGCCCGAAGCGGTGAAGCGCATGCTGCTCTCGGCGAAATCGATTTCCTATCCCGACCCATCTGGCGGAGCCGCCGCGGGAGTCAGCTTCCTCGCGACACTGAAACAACTGGGCATCGCCGAGCAAGTGCAGCCGAAGATTAAGCTGGGCAGTGGCGGAGCCGACGCCATGGTGAAAGTCGCCAAAGGCGAAGTTGAAATTGGCCTCACCTATGTCAGCGAAATGGATGTGCCCGGCATCGATATCGTTGGGCCATTGCCGCAGCAGATTTCGCCTCCAACACGACTGGAAGGTTTCATCTCCGCGCACGCGAAGGACCCGGCAGCCGCCAAGGCGCTTTTGGATTTTCTCTCCTCGCCGGAGGCCGCGGCCGTTTATCGAGCGCACAAGATGGAGCCGGGCCGCTCTGAATGAGCTGGAGGCTGCCGCATTGTTGCGCGGCGAGCTCGACGTCCGAACCCGAAGGAGTGAGCCATGAAAAATCTTCTAACAACGATCTTGGTCGCGGTCCTTATTTTGGGCGCGTCGTGCGGCGTTCGCGCGCAAGACGAAGTTACTTTGGTCACTCTCGCCGGCATTCGGCCGCCGATCGACGAGCTCTTGCACCGCTTTGAAGAAAAGACAGGCCAAAAAGTGAAGACCGTGTATGGCCCCGTTCCGGCAACCCGCAAGCACGTCGTGGACGGTGACGCGTTCGATTTGGCGGTGGTGCTGGATCCTGATGCGGACGTGCTCGCATCGACCAATATTGTCGCCGGCAGCGCAACCACGGTGGCCAGCATTGTGGTGGGCGGCGCCGTGCCGCATGGCGCGCCGAAGCCGGATATCTCTACGCCTGCGGCGCTGAAGCGCACGTTGCTCGCGGCAAAATCAATTTCCTATTCCGATCCATCGGGCGGATCGGCCGCCGGGACCAGCTTCGCCGACACACTCAAGGCGCTCGGCATCGCCGAGCAGATGCAGCCGAAAGCCAAGATCGGCAAAGGCGGCGGCGAGGCCATGGCCAGCGTCGCCAAGGGCGAAGCAGAGATTGGTTTTGTCTTCTACAACGAAATCAATGAGCCGGGTGTGGACGTGGTGGGTCCGCTACCGGCGCAGGTTTCGCCGCCCATCCGTTTGGTCGGGCTCATTTCCTCGCACGCGAAGAACCCCGCGGGCGCGAAGGCGCTCGCTGATTTTCTTTCCTCCCCAGAAGCCGCGGCGGTTTATAAGGCGCATAGGATTATCCCCGGGAGCTAGGTTGTCGCAGTGGTCGCTGGAGCCGAAAGATCTACCGTCTTGAGATATTCGGCTACCGTGGCGCGCCAGTGCAATTGCGACTGAATGGCGGACTGTAGTGCCGTGGCCGCGGCCGGCTCGCCGTGCGTCAGATAGAGTTGCCGAGGGGGCGCGGGCAAACCTGAGAGCCAGCGCAACAGCTCGCTCTGTCCGGCGTGCGCTGAAAATTGCCGCAGGTTGTCGATCTCCGCGCGCACGGGAACCATGTGGCCATGAATGTTCAGAAATTTCGCGCCATCCTCGAGGAGGCGTCCGCCCGAGCCTTCGGCCTGAAACCCGGCGAGAAGCACGCAGTTGCGCGCATCCGGAAGACGCTGCTGAAGATGATGCATCACGCGCCCGCCGGTGGCCATCCCGCTGGCCGAAATAATGATCGCCGGCGTATGGACATTATTGATCTGCTTGGATTCCTCCACGCTGCGCATCACGTGCACGTTATGGGCTTTGAGCGCATTGGCTGCCAACTGGGTTTGGGACTGCGGCTGGCAATCCTCGGGATGCCGCAGGTAGATGTCGGTGACGTTGATGGCCATGGGACTATCGGTGTAGACCGGCAGTTGCGGAATGCGTTTGGCATCTTCGAGCTTGCGCACGTAGTACATGAGCAGTTGCGTGCGGTCGACCGCGAACGCCGGCACCACGATTACGCCGCCGCGTTTGGCGACACGGTTGATGACGTCGGCCAAGGCGTCCTCGGCGGGGGGATTGGAAGGATGATCGCGATCGCCGTAGGTCGATTCGCAAAGCACCACGTCGGCGCGCGGGGGCTTTTCGGGGTCGTAGAGAATCGGCTGGCTGTAGCGCCCGATGTCGCCTGAGAAAAGGACGGTGATTTTCTGGCCGCCCTCGGTGATCTCGAGTTCCAGACTCGAAGCGCCCACGATGTGGCCGGCATTGTGCGAGCGCACCAGAAATTCCGGGCTGATGCGGTATTCGCCCAGTCGCGGAATCTCGCGAAAATGCTGGAGCGCGGCCAACGCCTCGTCCGAGGTATAGAGCGGCAGAGGCGGCTTGTGCGAGCTGCGGCCTTTGGCGGCAGCGTCTGCCGCGTCTTCTTCCATCAGGTGCGCGGAGTCGGGAAGAAGGAGCGCGCAGAGTTCCTTGGTTGTGGCGTCGGAGAAGACCGGCCCGCGAAATCCGTCGCGCACGAGCGGCGGCACATAGCCGGTGTGGTCGATGTGCGCGTGCGTGAGGACGACCCAGTCGATCGTCGCGGGGTTTAGCGGCAAAGGAGCCCAGTTGCGCTCGCGCAAATCCTTGCCGCCCTGGAAAAGGCCGCAGTCCAGCAGCAATCGTTTTCCACTCGCTTGCACTAAATATTTTGAACCGGTGACGGTGCCTGCGGCACCGAGAAATGTGAGTTGGGGCATCGGTCGGGTATTGTAAACGAGGAGCGTTTGTTTTCCTCGCGGGAATGATTGGCTTTGTGCTTCATGCCGAACCAGCGTGGCTAGGCGAATTTGAGATGGTTTTTGTTTAACCGGGGTGCTGCGCCGGCCGATTTGCCGCGGACTTCGCGCCGGCCGCTGGGTAACAATAATCGCTCCCCTCCCCCTGTTTTTCTGTAAGTGTTGATTGCACGAGACTTCAAGTCCAATGATTTTGGAAGTGAGGATTCCACGGGGGTTAGCGGCGCATTTTGCGTAACTGTTCATTTTGCACGGGTGCCTTGCAGTAAGGCCAGGGCACGGGCAGCGGAACGCGGTTTTGGTTTGGGGGCGACTTTGTCTCGGGGATGTTTGGCTCCGGTGAGGGCGGCTTCGGTATTGCCGCGGGTCGCGCAGACGCGCCTGAAACGAGGAAGGGCAAGCGGCCGGAAGGGCGCAATCTCTTGAGCGCATACAAGCATTATAACATGGGCGTCAAGAGTATTAAGTGGTTAGCTAAATGGGCATTCGAGTCGGCGAGGCGTTCGAATGCGTGAAGGGGGTGGCCACCGGAATCGGCCTGGAGAATGAAAAGAAGGATTGACATTAACTTCGCATAATGCGAAGATTTGTCGTGCGGATTGTCAGCCGAAAGGCAATTCGGGAAGCGACTGACAAACACAGCGAATGGGGTGCATCGCTGAACGCATGGTACAAGATCACCAAGAACTCGGATTGGAAGAGCTTTGTCGACGTCCGGAACAGTTGGAAGAACTCAGACGTGGCCGGCCGCTTTGTGGTGTTCGATATCAGTCACAACAAATGCAGGCTGATCGCAACCATCAAGTACAAGTGGAGGATGGTTTGCATCCGGCATATTCTGAGTCACGCTGAATACGACGCGAAGGAATGGCAGACATCATGATTGCAGTCTCCGAAAAATACGCACTGGAAGTCAGCTCTCCGGCGCCAATTACATCCGAGCGCCAGCATAAGGAGTACCTCTCGGTCCTGGACAAGCTGGCCAGCAAAGATCGTCCTACGAGTGAAGAAGAGAAATATGCCGAAGTCCTGATGACATTGGTTGAAGCATACGAGGAAGAACATCATTCCATTCCCGATGCTCCCGCAGTGGAAGTCCTTCGCGCGTTGATGGATGCGAATGATCTCCGCCAAAAGGACCTAGTCCCAATTTTGGGTTCTGAAAGCATCGTATCCGAAATCTTGCACAAGAAACGCGACCTCAACAAAGCCCACATCGAGAAATTGAGCAAGCGATTCCATGTTTCTCCAGCGGTGTTTTTCTCGTAGAGCGTGGATAGATAAAGAGCAGTTAAAACCCACACCATCTTGAATGCAAAAGGGCCTGCCAACCAGATCAAACGATGAGAGGACGAAGGTCACCTTCACGAGACGCAGCCGCTCGTATGTTTACTCACAAATTTCTCAATTTGCCAGGACCGGTCGTCCAAAGGACACTCGCGGGTCAATCATCACGACTTTGGGCTGCGCAAGCTCTCTTTGCCGGGTAAAAAGTAGCGGTCGTGATACTGCCCGCGACGTTATCGCCCGGAAAACCTCGGTTATTGTCGCCTATTGGTTTGTTCGGTAGATGAAGTTTTGCGCGCCGTCGAGGAGCTTGAAGTCGGCTGGGACGGTGAACAGGGACGGATCGGGTTCGCTGCGCTGGATGTTTGTGAGTTGGAAGGTTTGGTCGCCCATGCGGGGATCGCTGCGCTTGCTGTAGACGATGGTTTGGAGGTCGGGCGACGTCCAAACTTCCGTCACGATTTGGATGGGCTTTTCGTTGCCGATTTGACCGGCGGGAATTGTGTGCGTTGTGCGTACTCCGTTGACGAGGACGCCGGCCATGGTTTGCGAGCCTAGGACTTCGGTGGAGCTTTCCTGGTCGTCGCCCGCCGCGTTGAGTGCATTCCTTTGGATGAAGACGGCCGTTGGCGGCAGGCCGGGTGGCGGCGGACCGCCTGGGGCGACTCCGCTCATTTGTATGACGACCGGGCCGGGACCTTCTGCCGCGTCCAAGCCGGGGGGCAGGGGCGGAGGCGTGGGCATTTTCTGGGCGATTTTTTCGGTCAGGTTCAATGTGTAGGACGTCTGCGCTACGCGGTCGCGGATGAAAACCAGGTGCGGCGCGTTGGCGGCGGAAAGATTGCCGATCACGGGCAACGGAGCGTCCTGGCGCGTGCGGCCCTGGGAATCGCGGGCGATCATGCCCGAGCTGTTTTGCACGATGCGGTTTCCGTCGGGCAGAGTTTGGATCGATTCGTTGGTGATGGTCGCGGAGTAGGGCGCGCCGACCACCGTCGCGCCGCCACCGTTCAATGGCGCCATTCCCGCGACCTGAACCGCTACGCGGGACTCTGCTTGAGCCACCGCCTGAGTAACCTCCGCGCCGACCTTGGCAGTAAGGCCGGCGGTAACGCTGGCAACCCAGTCGGGGCTCCGATAGGGCGCCATTCCGCCCGTTTGCGCTGTTTGCGCGAAGGCACAAGAGGATGCTGCCAGGATGAAGATCAGTGTGCGCTTTGTCAGCTTTACCGTTGGTTCGATTCTCATTGGTTCGATCCCCCTTCAAAGCCGGTGAGCCGCGGCTGCAGGCGAAGGCGTTGCGCCGATCCATCGGCGGCGATGCTGACGTCTGCTACGAAGTCTATCCCTAGCGGGAGCGCACCCGGCGGGAAAGTTGCTTCGCCGGGTATGGCGATTTGGATTGCTGGCTCGCTGGCTTGCCAGCTTGTGTCCCGCTGCGCATCTTGCGGGTGTGCGCTGGCCACAATTGAGTGTCTGCGAACTTGCTTGCTCATAATTTGCCTGCTCACGGGGGCAGGCACTGCCACCGGAGCGGAGGCCATGCCATCAATCGACGGGGCAACTAACGGGGCGGCAGGGACTGCAACGGCAGGTCTACTGCGCGGGGATCGCTCGGCGCGTCCTTGAGCGAAGAGCATCAGCAGCACAGCGATGCTTGCAGCCGCGCCCAACACGGGAGCCCAATTTGGCAACCCGCTTACGGGCGCTTGCGATGCCAGCGTCGCATCGCAATAGGCGTTCACCATGCCGCCTACCTTTTCATAGGCGTCTAGCTGGTCGCGGCATTCGCTGCAGACGTGAACGTGGTGCTCGACCGCTAGCGCTTCGTCCTCGGGCAGTTCGCCGTCGTGCCAGTTGATTAGTTTCGTCGAAAAGTCACACATTGCGTTTCTCCGCTAATTTCTTGATGGTGCGATCGATTATTTCCGCTACCGTGGAAGTGGGCATCCCTAGGACTTCGCCGATTTCCCGATAACGCAAACCGCCGGCGCGCAGCAGAAGGCAGTGGCGTTCCGAATCCGCGAGCTGGCCGATGGCTTTGCCGAGTTGCTGGAACTTTTCCTTTTGCAGTACGGCTTGCTCCGGCGTGGCCTGGTCCGAGGCGGAGTCCATTTCGGCGTCGAGCGGCGCGCCGAAACGCCGGTCGTAGCGAGTCTGCTGATTCCTGGCGCGATTGTGCGCGACGCGAAATAGCCAGCTGCGGATATTTTCCTTCGAGCCGCCCGCCGTCAAATGCCGGTGCAAACTGAGGAAGGCCTCCTGTACGACGTCCTGCGCCTCGTCCATAGAAAGTCCCAGACAGACCAAATAGCGCAGCAGGGGTTTGCGCAGCTCGGCGTACAGTGTCGTGGCCTCGCAGGCGCCGGTGGCAAGATGCGAGAGCGGCAGCGCAAAGGGTAGCGAATCGCCACTCATAGGTTCCTCGCCATCGTACCTCTAGCGATATAAACAAGCCACAACGGCGATTTTCCGGCTGGAGAGCCGAGGAAATTCAGGGAGGGTTGCGCGCGGTCGAGGGAAACTTGTGCAGCCCGGGGGGCGAATTCCCCCCCGGTTTTCTCGTGGTATTAGAAGCTGAGCTTCAGGCCGAACTGGATCGTGCGCGGACCGCCCGATCCCAGCACGGGGTTGGCGCTATTCGGAGTGGAATTAATTAGGCCGAACTTAGCGCCTCCGGCAGTGGGACTAGTGTTGGAGGTGGAAGGGTTGGCATACTCGGTCCAGTTGAAGAGATTGAAGAACTCGGCCCGGAACTGTGCGCCAAACCGTTCGCGGAATTTCCAGTCCTTGGTCACTGAGAAATCCACGTTGTAATAGGGCCTGCCGCGGAAGAAGTTTCGGGGCATGTCGCCGATTGTTCCATAAGCTGGCGGAGTCAGAATGCCACCGTTCTGCATGTAGCAGCCATTGTTTTCCAGCGCCGCCAAAGCAAGTTGTTGGAGTTGCGCATTGCCGGCGTAGGGAGCCTGAGCGGCCGTGACACATGCCTGCGGTATTGTGGTGCTCGCGCACTTTGACAATAGACCGTAGCAGGGAATTCCCTGCGGACCGGCCTCAAAGGCGGATGCCGGACCGGTATAGTTCCAGGAGAACGGAACGCTGGTGGCATTGCTGCTCGTGGCGGCAAAGACCTCGCCCGTTCCTGAGAAGTCGTTGGAGGAGTCCGAAGCCCACCACGGCGCGCCGCCCTGCGCGATTATGATGGAATTGGCCGTCCAACCTTCGAGCATTTGCCCCGGCGCTTTGTGCCCGGGCAAGGCGTAACTGGTTGAAAAGGTAAAGCGATTGCGGATGTCATTGCTGCTGTTACCGTAGTTCCCGCTGGGGTTGTAAACGTTCATTGGCCCGGCAGTCGAGCCCTCGCCGGAAACATCATCCAGGGCGTGGGCAAAGGTGTAACCAGCAAGGAAGTTCAGTCCGTGGGATGCCCGCATGGTGGCGGTCACTTGCAAGCCATTGTAATTGGAATGATAGGCATTCCCGGTCTGGTCTATGTAGCTGAGATAGGGAAATTTGCTGGCGAATGGCGCGCCCGCCGCCTCATTGGCCAGGAGCGCAGTCGTTATGTTGCTGTTCACTGTTTTCGAGCTGTTCTTGCCGAGGCAGGTGTTGTACACCGGCGCGCTGCTGAGGCAATACTGCGCCGGAGTCATTCCGCCGGTCAAAGCATTCACCCCAGCGTTCCAGCCCGTCCCGACCAGTGGCTGATTAACGTCCTCCTCTTGGCTTGGTATGTCCCAGGCATGGTTGCCGACGTACGCCACGTCAATCGTCAGGTTGTTGGTGATCGCGCGCTGGATGTCCAGGTTCCATTCGCCGACGGGAGTGTCTGGAAGGAAATTGGGAGTCTCCACGTTGGCAGAACAGGGCACGCCGAAGCCAGCAACTGGCACACCTAGAGCATTGGGAGTCGTAATGGCCGCAGTGGAGGGTAGGCAGGTCACGCCCGTATAGAGGTGTCCGTTGTATGTAATCGGGAGTGTGCCCGGGAATACCGGACCCTGCGTGCTCCAATTGAGCTGATTGGTATTCAGGAGAAACAGGTTCGACGTGTGCTCGTTGATCGCCGTGCCGCTGGTATTGATGCCGGCTGGGTTGGCGGCAGTATTCACGGTGGGATAATTTGCTCCGAACGGCATCGTGTTAACGATATCGCCTCCGCCCAAGAGGCCGTACACGATGCTGCCCCCGAGGCGGACGACGGTCTTCCCGTTGCCCTGAACGTCCCACGCTATGCCAAGACGAGGAGAGATGGCCTTCCAGTCAGTGTTATACAACTGTGGCAGGGGCGCGCCCGGTCCGGCCTGTTCGATCGCCGGAGTCGTCGCCGGGTTGACGTTGGGATTGAAGTTGCCCACGTAGTTGTTGCGCTCGGAAAACGGCGTGGTGATCGTCCACCGCAGGCCCAGGTTCACAGTGAGCCTTGTCTTCACGCGCCAATCGTCCTGGGCGAAGAATGCATAGTTATGGCTCCGCATATTGACCTTGGGATTACCGAGGAGAATTTGGCCGCCGCCATCCACCGTGCCCGCCAAGAACGACTGTAAGGTGTTAAATATAAGGTCACCATTGCCCTGGTTATAGGTGTCCCCGTCGAAAATGGCGTCCAGATACTCGAAGCCAAATTTGAAGGCGTGCTTGCCGCGGAGATAGGAAAGGTGTTCCACAAGATCAATGGAGCCTTCCGGCCCGCGCTCGCTGGTCTTGTTACCAGACCCCAAGATGCTGAAAGCGGCGATCTGCAACTCTGGCGAGCCGCCATAGAGCGGAAACTGCGCCAAGTTGACACCGGTGGGGATGCCATAGCCACTCGGCCAAGGACTCGCGGGATTCACGTTGGCGTCCGTCGCCAAAGTTTGATTGTTCAGGTAGGCCAAGCCCCCGCGGAACTCATTGACCCACGTGGAGCTGGGAGTCCATGTCCACAGGCCGTCAAACGCACTGGTCGTCGAGGGAACAAAGGTTCCCCAGGTTGAGGAGACGACGCCCGCCACTTGCTCATTCTGCTGCGCCCTGAAATACATGCCGCTCACTTCGTTGTGATCGCTGATGTGGTAGGTCCCTTTGAAGATCCCGTTGTTTCCGGGACTGGTGCTCACCAAGCCAGGATTATAGTTCGTATTGGTCGTGTTATTGGTCGGGAACAAGTTCTCAAAAGCGTTCGAGCCGGGCTTGACCGAACAGCCGCTAACGGCGTTTACGGTCAGGCCTGAGACGAGTGCGCTCAATGGATTCAGGCTGCCGTTGGGCCCCGGTGTGCCGGGCTGATTGTAAGGGCCTGTATTAGCAGGTGCTTTCGCAGAAAGAAGCGTATTGCTCGATAAGAAATTACAGGCATTGATCATGCTGTTCAAGTTGGTGGTATCGCCGGAATCAAAGACGTCTTCTGGGATTGTGGAGAGAGTTGTAACTCCAGCCAGCCAGCGCAGACCTTCATAGCCCGCAAACCAGAAGAGCTTGTTCTTGATCACGGGTCCGCCGGCCGTCGCGCCGTACTGTTCCAGCTCGAGAGGCGTACGCGTCTGCGTGAAGGGGTTCGTTGCGTCCAACGACGTGTCCCGGCCGAACGCGTATGCCGTACCGTGGATTGCGTTGGTGCCCGACTTGATGCCTAGGTTTACGATCGAGCCAGCCTTCCAGCCATACTCCGCCTTGGGATTTTGCTCGGTGTTGAATTCCTGTATGGCGTCAATGGGCAGCAGGCTGGTCGAATCCCCGGCGCGATAGCCGGAATTCAGGATGCTGTTCCCCGTGGAAGCTGCAAAAGCCGCGATGCCGTCCACGAGTTGGAGATCGTCGCCCGTCCGCAGGCCGTTGGTGCTCGAGGTTCCGCTGCTGCCTCCGATTGTGGACTGGACAACGCCCGGGCGCAATTCCAACAAGCGCTGGAAGTTGCGGCCATTTAGGGGGAGAGAAGTCATCACCGCATTGGAGACCGTGCCGCCCAGTGTGGCGTCGGTGGTATCAACTGCGGGGGCTTCGGAGGTAACCGTCACCGTCTGCGTTTGCGCGCCAGGCGTCAGGGTCAGATCCACGCGGATGTTTTCGCCGACTTGCACGAGCACGTTGGCGTGCTCGGTTGTCTGAAAGCCTTTGGATTCGCCCCGGACCGTATACGTACTCGGTGTGAGGTTCAACGCCACGTACTGGCCGGCGCTGTCCGTAACGTAAGGCCGCGAAATGCCACGGGACGCGTCGACGACCGTCACAGTGGCGCCGGCGATGGCGCCGCCCGTCTGGTCGAAAACCGTGCCTTGAATCGTGCCGACACCACTTTGCGAAAAGGCAGGAACACACACGAGCAAAGCAGACAGCGGTGCAATCACTGAGAGCATCGCCTCGCGACTACGGAGACGCTTCCGCCATGGACGCAACAATGATCGCAACAATGATGTAGTAAAATTCACAAGAGCACCCCCTGGATGATTTTGACAGTCGAACCCGTCCCCCGACGGAGGCTCGATAGCCGAATGGCGGCGTTATACATCATTGTTGCAAAGCGAGTCAACACCTTTTGTTGCGCAGCGAGTTACCCCCGTTCCGTAGGGTAAGCGCGAAACCGAACGAAATGGAGAGTGGCCGCACGGCTCTGCGGTAGGGACTCGCTTACAGCGAACTTACCTGAAAGCTCACTGACCGGGAGCCCTCTCAAGGGCACGTGCGCTTAGTGCTGATGCCGCGTCAGTCGTCTTCGGTTTTTCCTAGGACGAAGGTGTCTAGGGCTACCGTGCCGGCTAGGGACGCGGCGGCGGCTATGGCTAATCCGTAGAGGCGGACTTGCTCTGCGGTAGTCAGGTAGACGACCCAATTCCCGGCGTACAGCGCATGAATTTGGCCGGAATCTTGGTTCATCAGGGTTGGGCGCGTCGACTGGTACTGATGCCAGAGGGAATAGGTGGCGATGATGAAGAGCAAAAACGAGGACAAAAGGACGGCGCGGGCAATTCGAAACCAACGCTGGGTCTCGCTGGAAGATGCGGTTGCCGCGCTTAGCTTCGACGATTCCATAGTCAACCCTTCACCTTGTTCTCTCGCCGTGGGGTTCTTCCCCCGTGGGGTTTTTGACGGTGGTTGAGGATTGTACTTTATTTCTGGCTGGTAGTGCGACAGGGAAGGCAGCGCCATTCGGGCTCAAAATATTGGTAACCGTAGTTAACGATAGTCAACGATCTTAGAACTGAGGAATTGGAAACTGAGGCGTTTAGCGGTCTTTGGCCAAATGGCGGCTCTGTGGAATGAGCTTGGCAGCCTTTGGACCGGCGGTTAAAACTGGCAGTCCAGTCACCCGATCCCGAACGATCCGTGGGTTTCGCGGGATAGTTCTTCGGGGAGTGAGCACGATGTGTTGTCCTTCGAGTGTGGCGTCCAGCGAATCGCCTGGTTGCAATCCAAGTTTACGCCGGATATTGCTGGGGACAACGACTTGTCCCTTGGTTGAAACTGTCGTGCGCATGGTAAGACAGTCTTACCAAAAAACAAGGCGTGCGGCAAGAAGGGCTGGTGGGAGTCCGCCTCCGCTAAAGCTGCGGCGCGACGAGCGAAGGCTGGTGGACCCGGGGGGATTCGAACCCCCGACCTCCTCGATGCCATCGAGGCGCGCTGCCAACTGCGCTACGGGCCCACTGGAAGGAACGGTGCAAGTTTTATAACACCGTGGCCCTATGCCGTCAAACCTGAGCGGCACTAGATGGTTGGCCTGCGCGTACCATTGCTTCCAAGGGCATAAGGCGAGAGAATGGAGGCTCGCGGCGGAAACATTTTGCGACCGATTGGTGTCTCTTACTATAGAGGGGTTCTGCCGCTGGACTGAAATGATCTGGCGAGGTGACGTAGGTGTCTGACTGGGCCCGAGTTCTTCCTTGGTCTGAGCAAGAAGCCGAGATAGCCAGCGAGTTGCGAAGCGGCTCGGAAGCGGCCTTCGACTGGCTGGTGACGCATTACCACGGCCCTGTCTATGGCCTGGTGAGGGGCGTGCTTTGCGACTCGAGCGAGGCAGCCGACGTTACGCAAGAGGTCTTTCTCAAGGCCTTTCGCGGCATCCGCGAATTTCGCGGCGGCAGTTCGCTGAAGACCTGGCTGTACCGCATCGCGGTGCGCGAGGCTCTGAACCACCGGCGCTGGGCGTGGCGCCACCTGCGGCAGCAGATTTTTATCGACGACCCTGGCCCGGAAGAGAACGCGTGTTTTGAACTGGAGGACGTCGGCCCATCGCCTTTCGAGACGCTGGCAAGTCGCGAGCTTCAGCAGGTGGTGCAGCACGCGCTGAATGGCGTGGCCGAGGTGTTTCGCGCCGCCGTGATCCTGCGCGACCTCGAGGGAATGTCTTACGAAGAGGTGGCCGAAGTGCTGGGTGTTTCGGTGGGGACGGTGAAATCGCGGATTTTGCGTGGGCGTCGCGCGTTGCGCGAGATCCTCGAGCCGCTTTTTGCGGCCCAGCGGGAGAGCCCGCGGGAGACGCCAGTATGAGCAGCGGATTTCAGATCGCTTACCTGCGAGGCTGGTTTCAGCAGCGGAGGTACCGAACTATGAACTGCGACGCGGCACGTGAGCTTCTTCCCGGGTATCTCGACGACGCTTTGCCGGAACGGTCCGGCGGGCAAACTCACGCACGTCTGGGGCGACACCTGGACGAGTGTGTGGATTGCCGTATGGAACTGCAGCGCTATCGTGCGCTGTCGCAGATGATGTCGGGCGTGCGTCCAGCGGAGCCCCCCGCCGAGCTGGGCGTGGCCATTCGCGCTGCGGTCTCGCGGGTGCGCGCCACGAGCGGATTTGCCGGGCGCATGCGGCGGTGGAAGACACGGATGGAATTGGTCCTGGGCAATATACTCGAGCCGCTGGCGCTGCCGGCGACCGGGGGCCTGGTGGCGGCGTTGGCCGTCTTTGGCATCGTTTATCAGGTGCTGGGCGTGGGCATGCCGCTGAGGGCCGCGAACGCAGATTCCCCCACGAATCTGCTGCAACCGGCGCGCCTGGAAACACTGGCGGGGTTTGAGACGGCCAGCCTGGCGCAAGCCGATCTTGCCGGCGAGCAGCATGGGTTGCTGGTCGAAGCGACGGTAAACGCCGAGGGTCAGGCGGTCGACTATCGCGTGCTGTCTGGACGAGTGGATGCGGCTATGCTGCGCCAGCTCGATCAAGTGGTGCTGTTTTCGCGTTTTCGTCCGCAAATGAGTTTCGGCCGGCCCACTTCCGGGGGCCGCGTGGTGCTGAGCTTCAGCCAGATTCGCGTGCACGGCTAGCAAGGAGCGGACCGTGGATCACTCGAAACTGATCGCCGTGGCGGTCACGATTCTTTTCGTCGCGGGGCTGCTCCTGTTTCGACTCGTGTGGGCAGCTTCGCAAGTGGCCAGCGCGTCCGCACTCGGCCGACTGCCAAAATTACCCGAGAGTTGGCGACGCTGGCTTTTTGACGAACGCAATACAATTCCGCAGCACCGATGAGTTTCTAAACGCAGCTCGCCCTTTAACGGTAACAGGAACTCCCCAGCCTCGATACAACAGCCCCTGGCGATTTCTTGACGTTGACGTTGCCGCGCTAGCCCTGTAAATTGTATTCAGATTGTAAACGGGCGGGCGATGCGCCGCCGCTGGAAGCGGTCGCGCGCGATTGTGCAGCAGGCCCGCGGCGACCGCGGCTGAAGGAGGGGGCGATTTCCTTCCGAGCGAGTTTTCACTTGCCGAGACCTCGAAGCGCAATGCTCGGGTTGTTGCTGGCGTCGCTGGCGATGGCTGTGCCGTTTGCGCAGCTAGCTCGCGCCGCGCAGTCGCAGGCCGAGGTCGCGGGTCCTGTGGAGGCAGAGGCTAGCCCGCAGCTTTTCGCGACGCTGGCCGCGCTCTATGCGCTCGGTCTCGATACCGGCAAGACCTCCGAGGATGCGGACCCTGCGTTCGCCGACGTGCGCTCGCAGTTGCTGGCAGTGCATGGTCCGGCGACCGATGCGCTTCGCCAGTATTACCGCGATCATGCTTTGAGCGATCCCGCCGCGACGATGTCCCGTTACATTACCTTTGCTCTGGTCGCCGGGCCGCCGCCGCAGTTTGCACTGCCGCCGAACCGCATGAACTTGCCCCCGGACGTGCTTGAACTCGACGGTTTTTCGCAAGTTCTGGCGAACTTCTATCAGGAAGCGCAGATGGAGCGGTTGTGGCGCCAAGTGCAGCCGGCTTACGAGAAGGATACGTTGCTGTTGCGAGAGCCGCTGGGGCGCATCGTGCTGTCCGGGACAGGCTATCTGCGCGAGTTGGTTCGTCAGGGAAGCGGCACGTTTACGGCCTATGCCGAGCCGCTGATTGGCGGCCAAATTCAGTTTCGCAATTCCGGCGACCAATACGCGATTGTGGTGGATCCGGGATTGAACTCGTCGAATACGTTTGACGCCATGCGCCACGCCTTCCTGCACTTCTTGCTGGACCCGCTGCCCATTCGTTACCAACAACAGATCGTGGTGGATGAGCCTCTGTTCCGCGTTGGCGCCGGGGCGCCGCGTCTGCCCATCGAGTTCCGTCAGGATTATTCGGCGTTTTTCACCGAGTGCCTGGTGCTTTCCGTGGAATTAAAGCTGCGGCGGCTTCCGCCGGATCAACTGGCGCAGGAAGTGAATCGTCAGGAGGGAAACGGCTTCGTTTTGATACGGCCGTTGCTGGCGGCGCTGGCCAAGTTTGAAGTTTCCGAGCCGCCGATGAGCCAATATTTCCCGGACCTGATCCGTTCGATTGACGTCAACTCCGAGCGCAGGCGCCTGCAAACCGTCGCATTCACCCCCGCCGCCGACGGGCAGGCGACCGCGGACGACCATTTCGGTCACAATGGGCATGCAGCCGCAAAGCCGGTATCGGCGCTGGACGCGGCCCTGGCCGACGGGAATCGAGAAATCGCCGCGCAGAATCCGGCTGCCGCGGCGGCCGCGTTTGAACGAGTGCTCACAATGCAGGAGGGTCAGCCGCGCGCTCTCTATGGATTGGCGGTTGCCTCTCTATTGCTGGGAAATGCGACGCGCGCCCGAGACCTTTTTGAGCAAGTTGTCGCCGGGGCGTCCGGCGGGCCCGGCGTCAATGATCCGTCGGCGGCGCATTCCGATCCGGTGGCGCTGGCCTGGTCGCACGTGTATCTCGGACGGATGCATGACCTGGATGGGGATCGCGATCAGGCGCTGGCTGATTACCGTGCGGCGCTGGCCGTGTCCGGCGTGCCGGAAGAGGCTCGCTCGGCCGCGCAGCGTGGAATTGATCAGAGCTACCAACTGGCGGCGCCTAGCCGTTCGCCCGGATAAGCATGAATTGGATCAGCATGAACTGTGTGAACATGAATTGGATGGACAGAGTAAACTCCATGGGAACGGTTTTTGAGAGGTTTTGATTTGCTCCCTGAGATCGATGAGTTGATCGTCGCGTGGCCAGCTTCGGGAAGTCTAAATTTTTCGGAAATTTAACTTTCAGGACAAGGAGAACTTCGATGAAGTACGCAATCGTAAAAGCCGGCGGATTGGCGGTGCTGGGACTATTTCTAGCGGCGGCAGGTTGGGCGCAGCAGGCGACGCCTTCGCTGAACCAGCCTAAACCCGGGCAGAAAGGTGGCCCGGTGGTGAGCAAGGCCGAAAACGACGCCTACAAGGCTATCTACAACGCCCAAAAAGGCGATCCCATGCACGTCATCGAACTCAGCGAGGCGTTCGTGGCCAAATTTCCGATGAGCTATTATGACGGGCCGGTGTACACGATTCTCGCCGAAACCTACTTGACCACCGGCCAGACCGACAAGATGATCGATGCGGGTGGCAAGGCGCTAGCCCTCGATCCCGACAACGTCGATGTTCTTGCCATCATGGCCTGGGCTCTGCCGAGACGCGCCAGCGGGAATTCTCCGGACCTGCAAAAGGCGCAGGACTATGCGCACCATGGGCTCGAACTCATCGCTGCGTTGCAGAAGCCCAACAATATGAGCGACGCGGACTTTACCAAGACCAAGAATGAAAAGACTTCCATGTGCCACGATGGTCTGGGCGTTGTGGCCGTAAAGACGGGTAAATTTGACGACGCCATCACCGAGCTCACGCAGGCCATACAGCTCAGTGACGATCCGGATCCAGTGGACAATTACTTGCTCGGGGTTGCCGACGAGAACACCAGCCACTTCACCGATGCCGTCGCTAACTTCACCAA
>Ga0182024_10007191_pt1 | contig 24090 bp, 19 predicted proteins | sample P32metaG_FD_120480 | JGI IMG/M metagenome (GOLD analysis project Ga0182024, IMG submission 120480) | Permafrost microbial communities from Stordalen Mire, Sweden - P3-2 metaG (Illumina Assembly) | ecosystem: Environmental > Terrestrial > Soil > Wetlands > Permafrost | place: Sweden: Stordalen...
GCGAACAGCGCGACCTGATCCACGTGGCGGACGAGGCCCTCTACCGGGCCAAGCACGCGGGCAGGAACCGGGTGTGTAGCTTCAAAGACGTCTGAAAGCCTTGCTGAAGGCCCCGCTTTGCGCTTTGCCGCCTTGGGCATCCAATGGTATCGTGAACGCTTTGCGGCTACGCAGAGAGGTGCCGGACCGTGATCGACTTCAACGACCCATATTATCTTGAACGCAAGCACAAGGCCGACGAGCTGGAGGCCAAGGGTTTCGCGCCCTATGGCGGCCCCTTCGCGCGCACCCATAGCCTGGACCAGGTCCAGGCCGCCTTCGCCGAGAATCCACTCGTTGAGCACGGCCCGGTGGTGCGTGTGGCCGGCCGCCTGGCCGCCATGCGCATGCAGGGCAAGGCCGGCTTCGCCCACCTGTCCGGGGCCGACGGCCGCCTGCAGATCTATTTCCGCCAGGACCGCCTGGGCGAGGACCGCTTCCAGGGCCTGGTCAAGCGCCTGGATCTGGGAGACTTCGTGGGCGTGGAGGGCCCGGTGTTCAGGACCAAGACCAACGAAATCACGGTGCAGGTCCATGCCTTGACCCTCCTGGCCAAGGCCCTCCTGCCCCCGCCCGACAAGTGGTCCGGGCTGCAGGAGACCGAGTTGAAGTACCGCCAGCGCTACCTGGACCTCATGGCCAACGCCGAGACCCGGGCGGTCTTTTTGAAGCGCAGCGTGGCGGTGTCCAAGCTGCGCCAGGAGCTGAGCGGCCTCGGATTCATGGAGGTGGAGACCCCCATGCTCCAGGCCCTGCCCGGCGGGGCGGCGGCGCGTCCGTTCGTGACGCACCACAACGCCTTGGACATGGACCTCTTCCTTCGCATCGCGCCCGAACTCTACCTCAAGCGCCTTTTGGTGGGCGGCTACGACAAGGTCTTCGAGGTCAACCGCAACTTCCGCAACGAAGGCCTCAGCCCCCGGCACAACCCGGAATTCACCATGCTGGAGGTCTACGAGGCCTATGCCGACGGCGAGGCCATGATGGGCCTGACCGAGCGCCTGATCGCGGCCATGGCGATCGCGGCCAGCGGAAGCACGGTCCTGTCCTACCAGGGCCAGCCCCTGGACCTGAGCCCGCCCTATCAACGCCTGTCCATGCGCCAGGCCGTGGCGGATCTGGGCGGGGTGAAGGACCCGGACGGACTGTCCGACGCCGCCCTGGCGGAACTCGTCCCGGACCTGAGCCCGGCCGCGCGGCGCGCCTTGAACCCGGGCCAGCGTTTGGAAGCCCTGTTTGGGGCACTGGCGGAGCCCAAGCTGCACGCGCCCGTCTTCATCACCGACTACCCCATTGAGATCTCCCCTCTGGCCCGGCGCAAAACGAACGATCCCTCGCTGGCAGACCGCTTCGAGCTCTTCATCGCCGGCCGCGAGATCGCCAACGGCTTCTCCGAATTGAACGACCCCCTCGACCAATACCAGCGCTTCCAGGACCAGTTGAAGGCCCGCGCCGGCGGCGACGAAGAGGCCCACGCCATGGACGAGGACTTTGTGCGCGCTCTATTGCATGGCATGCCCCCGGCCGGGGGCATGGGCCTGGGCGTGGATCGACTCGTCATGCTGCTGGCGGACACGGCCTCGATCCGCGACGTCATCCTCTTTCCCCATATGCGTCCCCGCGCGGCCGAGCCGGCCCGCACCCTGGACACGGCCAAAGGGGAGACGGTTTGAGCCTGGGACTGGAGGCGGGCCTCGCCGCCCAGCACCTGGCGCCCAAGCGCCGCCGCGGCTTCATCAACCTGATCGGCCTGATCTCCATTTTGGGGGTGGCCGTCAGCGTGGCCGGCGTCATCATCGTGGTCTCGGTCATGAACGGCTTCCGCCGCGACATCCGGGACCGCATCATCGGCACCAACGCCCATGTGCTGGTCAACGCCTACGGCAAGCAGGGCATCCCCCACTGGCAGGCGCTCTGCACCCGGATCCAAGGCATCGACGGCGTGGTGGCGGTCTCGCCCTACTTCCAGGGCCAGATCATGCTCAAGAGCGAAGGCGGCGTGACCGGGGTGATCGTCCAAGGCATACTGCCCGACGCGCAGGCCTCCATCGGCAAATTGAAGCAGGACATGGTCAAGGGCGAGCTCTCCGCCCTGGCGCCCATATCCGCGGTCGCCGGCGCGTCGCCCCAAGGCGATACCGCGACGGCGGATGCGCCCGCGGTTTCAGGGACGGCGTCCGCCGCCGACGCCTCGGACGAATCCTCGGACGAGCCGGCGCCCTGCCCCCTGCTCCTGGGCACGGAGCTGGCCGCCCAGCTCGACGTGGGCCCGGGGGACTCGCTGGACCTCTTCTCGCCCGTGTTCCGCCCCACCGCGGTCGGCTTGATGCCGCGCATGGAAAAGGGCAGCGTGGCCGGGACCTTCGAGACCGGGTATTACGAATACGACAGCGGCATGGCCTACATGCGTTTGGCCGACGCCCAGCGCCTTTTCGACTCGGAAGGCCTCGTCAACCAGATCGCGGTGCGCACCGAATCGCTGGAGGACGCGGCGCGGGTGCGGGACGCCATCCAGGCCATGGACGACGGCGTGAGCTTCTGGGCGGCCGATTGGCAGAGGATGAACCAGAACCTCTTCAAGGCCCTGGCCATGGAAAAGATCATCATGTTCCTCATCCTCGGCTGCATGGTCCTGGTGTCGGCGGTCAACATCGTCTCCACCCTGGTGATGGTGGTGATGGAGAAGCAGAAACAGATCGGCGTCCTGCGCAGCCTGGGTTTTTCGCAGGGCGGCGTCATGCGCATCTTCCTCTTCCAGGGGCTCTATATCGGCGGGGCGGGCGGGACGCTGGGCTTCATGCTGGGCTTGGGCGTCTGCTGGATCATCACCGTGTTCCCGATCAAGATCCCCGGCGGCGGTTCGGTGTATTATATTGAAAACCTTCCGGTGCAGGTGATGGGAAGCGACTTAGCCCTCGTGGCCGGCGTGGCCTTCGTGACCTGCCTCCTGGCCGCGGTCTATCCCGCGCTCCAGGCCGCGCGCCTGGATCCGGTGGAGGCCATCCGTTATGAGTAGCGCGGCGCAGGCCTTGAGGGCCACGGGCCTGGTCAAGGACTACGCCGGGGGCGGCTCGGCCACGCGCGCGCTCAAGGGCGTGGATTTTTCCGTGGCCGGCGGCGAGTTGTGCGCGGTGGTGGGCCCCAGCGGCGCGGGCAAGACCACCCTGCTCTACCTCTTGGGCGGCCTGGCCCGCCCCAGCGAAGGCGACGTCTGGGTGGGCGGACAGCCCATCTTCCAGCTTGAGGACAGGGCCCTGTCGCGCCTGCGCAACCGCCGCCTGGGTTTCGTGTTCCAGTACCACCACCTGCTCCCGGAATTCGACGCCACGGACAACGTGGCCCTGCCCTTGCGCGTGGGCGGGCTGAAGGTCGAAACCTCCCGGCGCCGGGCCCAGACTTTGCTGAGGCAGATGGGCCTCGGCGGCCGCCTGGACCACCGCCCCGGGGAATTGTCCGGGGGCGAACAGCAGCGGGTGGCCATCGCCCGGGCCCTGATCGCGAATCCGGCGGTGCTGCTGGCGGACGAACCCACCGGCAACCTGGACAAGGCCAATTCCGACGCCGTGTTCGCTTTGCTGCAGCAGGCCGCCCATGAGGGCGGCCAGGCCGTGGTCCTGGTCACGCACAACGCCGACCTGGCGCGCCGGGCCGACCGCGTGGTCCATATGGAAGACGGAGCCATTCTCTAGGTATGAGCGGAGCGTCCATGCTGGTGAACCTCAACGGAAAACTCGTCCCCAAGGAAAAGGCCGTGATATCGGTCTTTGACCACGGCCTGCTTTACGGCGACGGGGTCTTCGAGGGCATACGCGCGTACAACGGCAGGGTCTTCAGGCTGGCCCAGCACTTGGACCGCCTCTACGACTCCGCCAAGGCGATCTTGATGGAACCCCCGTTGTCCAAGGCCGCCATGCGCGCCGAGATCCTGAAAACCCTGTCGGCCAACGGCCTGAAGGACGCGTACATACGCCCCGTGTTCACCCGCGGGGAGGGCGACTTGGGGCTCAGCCCGACCCTCTGCCTCAGGCCCACCTACTTCATCATCACCGACCGCATACGCCTCTATCCGGACGCGACCTACCGCGACGGCCTGGCCCTGATCACGGTGCCCACGCGCCGCAACGTGGCCGAGGCCCTCAGCCCAAAGATCAAGAGCCTCAATTACCTCAACAACATACTCGCCAAGATCGAGGCGGGGCAGCGGGGGGCCCTGGAGGCCATCCTGCTGACCCAGGACGGCTACGTGGCGGAGTGCACGGCCGACAACCTCTTCATCCTGCGCAAGGGCCGCCTTTTGACGCCCCCCACCTGGCAGGGGGCCTTGGAGGGCGTGACCCGCGAGGCCGTGCTGGAGCTGGCCCGCAAGGCCAAGCTGGCCGCGGTTGAGGAGCCCATCACCCGTTACGACGTCTACACGGCCCAGGAGGCCTTCATGACCGGCACGGCCGCGGAGATCGTGCCTGTCACGTCCTTGGACGGCCGTCCCATAGGGTCCGGGAAGCCGGGCCCCGTGACCAAAACGCTGATGGCCGGATTCAAGGCCCTGACCCGCGCGGGGGGGGACGCCATACCCGCCAAATCCGGGCGGAGGGGCGCATGACAGGGGTGCCGAAGAAAAAAGAGGGGAACCGGGACGCGACCGGCGGGGCCCTGGCCCGCCGGCGCAATATCCTATGGCTGGGTTTTGGCCTTGTCTTCATCGTGCTGTGCATCGATTGGTTCGGGGGCTTTGAGCTATTGGAATACAAGAGTCTCGATGCGCGCTTCCATTTCAGGGGTCCGCGATCGTTGCAGGTTCCGGCCATGATCGTCGCCATCGACGACGATTCCCTCAACGGTTGGGTGGGCTCCGACGGCACGTCCCAGTACATGCCCGAGCGCTGGACTTGGCCGAGGGATTTTTACGGCAAAGTGGTCGGCAAGCTCAAGGCGGCAGGCGCCCGCCTGATCGTTTTTGATATCGTTTTTTCAGAGAGCACCAAACGCGACCCTAAGCAGGACTTGGAATTCGCGGACGCAGTTAGGAAGGCCGGGAACGTCATTTTTGTCGAACGCATGCACTTTGAGGATATCGACGGGAACCGGGTCCAGAAAATTGAAACCCTAATCCCCCCCCTAAACGCGGCGAAACTGGATAAAGGCTTCGCCAACCTCGACCCGGCCAGCGACGGTTTTCTGCGCGGTGTTTATCCCATACTCCCGGATTCCGACGACAAATTGGATCCCGACTATCCGAACGCCGACTTGGTCGTCCTGCGCCATTTCTTGGGCATCAAGGACAAGCCCACTTACGACGCGGCGGACGACACCGTTCGCCTGGGGGACCGCGTCATCCCTCTCTTTCAAAGTGGCGTGGACATCAACTACGCCGGGCCGGCCGGCACGGTTCCCACGGTGTCCTTCCACGATGTGTACAACGGAACCATGGACATGAGCCGGTTCAAAGGCAAGGTGGTCTACGTAGGTTCCACCAGCGAGATTCTCAAGGACAACTGGCTCACGCCTTTTTCCGACAACGGGGCGCAGACGCCAGGGGTAGAGGCCCGCATCAATTATCTCGACACTCTGTTGACCCAGGACTTTCTGCGCCATCCATCGCTATGGTTTGAACCCCTAATGGTTCTGCTGCTGGGCATGCTGATCGTCCTGCTGACCTTCCGCATATCTGCTTTCGGCGGCATTTTGTTGGCCGTCCTGATCAGCGCGGCCTGGTCCATGGGTGTGGTGCTGGCCTTCGAATCCGCCAACTGGATCCTCCCCTTGGTCGGCCCGGTCATGGCGGTGCTTTGTCCCTTCGCCGGCCTCGCCCTCTACCGCGGCATCGGCGAGGAGAAGGACTCCCGTGAAACCCGGCAGATGTTCAGCAAATACGTCTCCAAGCAGATCGTGGACGAGATCCTTCTCAATCCGGGCGCGGTGAAGCTGGGCGGGGAAATGAAAGAGGTCACCATCCTCTTCTCGGACGTGCGCGGCTTCACGACCTTGAGCGAGCAGCTCAGCGCCCCGGAGGTCGTGGACATACTCAACCAGTACCTGACCGCCATGGTCGACATCGTGATCGCCAACGACGGCACCGTGGACAAGTACGTGGGCGACGCCATCATGGCCGTGTGGGGCTCGCCCTTGGCCGACCCCCAGCACCGGCAAAAGGCGTTGCGCACGGCGGTGCAGATGATGGAATCACTGTATAAGCTGCGGGCCGGCTGGAAGGCCGAAGGCAAGTCCATGCTGGACATCGGCATCGGCCTCAACACCGGCCAGGTGGTGGCGGGCAACATGGGCCATCCCCACTACAAAATGGACTACACCGTCATCGGCGACTCCGTGAACCTGGCGGCGCGCATGGAATCGGCGAACAAAGAAATGAGGAGCCACATTTTGCTCACCGCGGACAGCTTCGCGGGCTGCGAAGACATGGTGGACGTGGTGATGCACGAGCCCATCCATGTGAAGGGCAAGGACCAGCCCGTCGGCGTGATCGAAGTCATCGGCTGGAAGGGCCAAGGCCGGGCGCCCTGGGCGGAGCCCTTGCCGTTGAAGTGAAAATGCGTTAAAGTACAACCGTTTTCAGGCATGGAGGAGAACGTGGACAGCAACAGCCACTACGAGCGCCTCAAACAGATCTTCGAGGAAGCCAAGGTCCCGGTGGAGGAGCGCCCGAAACAAAAGTGGGGCGCCAACTACAAGGCCGGGGCCGTGACCTATTCGGTCCTGCGTGTGGCGTCCAACCGCTGCGATTTCCTCTTCGACGACCAGGGCAAACTCGTCGCCGTTTCACAATAGCCTAATCCGCCCCGGACCCCGCAGTGCATCGCGGGGTTTTTTTACGGGCGTTTGAATTTAACGTAAAACCTGACCTCCGGACCAAGCCCAGCGACGAATTCGACCCCAGGAGCATAGCCATGAGTTCCATAGACACCTCAAAGATGAGCAAGGGCAAGGCCGACGCCATGGAAGTGGCCGAGGACAGCCGGCAGACCGCCTGGGAGCTCCCGAGTTTCGCGGGCGAGCTCTTCATGGGCCGCTTTCGGCCCGAACTGGTCTGGCCCTACCCGGCCCAGAACGCGGACGACCGCCGCGACGGTGACGAGATGCTGGGGCGCCTGGAGGCTTTCCTCGCGGAGAAGGTGGACGCCGAGAAGATCGACCTGGACCAGGAGATACCCGCCGAGGTCATCCGTGGCCTGGCGGACCTGGGCCTCTTCGGCATGAAGATCCCCAAGGAATACGGCGGGCGGGGCATGAGCCAGGTGAACTACAACCGGGCCATAGCCTTGGTGGCCAGCCATTGCGGAAGCACGGCCGTGTGGCTGTCGGCCCACCAGTCCATCGGCGTGCCCCAGCCGCTCAAGCTCTTCGGGACCCCGGAACAGAAGCACGAATGGCTGCCCAAGTTCGCCAAGGGCGCGGTGTCCGCCTTCGCCCTGACCGAGCCGGACGCGGGTTCGGATCCGGCCAAGATCAGCACCACGGCCACGCCGGTCGAAGATGGGGCGGCCTACCTCCTCAATGGCGTCAAGCTCTGGTGCACGAACGGCCTGGTCGCCGACTATATCGTCGTCATGGCCCTCACCCCGGACGTCTTGGTCAAGGGCAAGATGAAGAAGCAGATCACGGCCTTCGTCGTGGACACCAAGACCGCGGGCTTCGTGGTGGAGCACCGCTGCCGTTTCATGGGCATACGGGCCATCCAGAACGGGGTCATCCGCTTCGAGAACCTGAGGGTCCCCAAGGAGAACATCCTGCTCGGCTTGGGCAAGGGCCTGAAGCTGGCGCTGATGACGCTCAACACCGGGCGCCTGACCCTGCCGGCGGCCTCCTCGGGCGCGGCCAAGAAGTGCCTGGCCATCACCCGGCTCTGGGCGGCCAAGCGCGTGCAGTGGGGCGCGCCCATCGCCGAGCACGACGCCGTGGCCCAGAAGATCGCCCAGATGGCCGCCGCCGCCTTCGCCATGGAAAGCGTGACCCTCTACGCCTCGGCCCTGGCCGACAAGGGCGGCGCCGACATCCGGCTGGAAGCCGCCATGGCCAAGCTCTTCTGCAGCGAATGGGCCTGGAAGATCGTGGACGAGACCCTGCAGATACGCGGCGGCCGCGGCTACGAGACCGAAGGCAGCCTGCGGGGCCGCGGCGAGGACTCCTGGCCCGTGGAACGGATGATGAGGGACAACCGCATCAACCTCATCATCGAAGGCTCCAGCGAGATCATGCGCCTCTTCATCGCCCGGGAGGCCCTGGACCCGCACCTGCGCGTGGCCGGCGTCCTGGTCAACCCCAAGGCCGCCAAGGGCAAGGGCGACTTGGCCGCCGCCGCGCTCAAGGCCGGCCTCTTTTACGCGGGCTGGTACCCCAAGCTGTGGCTTCCTTCCCTGCCGGGCGACGGGGCCTACGGCCGCCTGGCCGGCCACATCGGCTGGGTGCGCAGGACCTCCAAGCGACTGGCCCGCAACCTCATCCACTTGATGGCCCTCAACGGCCCGGCCTTGGAGCGCCGCCAGGTGCTCCTGGGGAGGTTGGTGGACATCGGCGTGGAGCTCTTCGCCGTGTCCTGCGCCTGCGCCCGGGCCCGCCATCTGGCCGAGCAGGAGGGCAAACCCGAGGCCATCGATCTGGCCGATGAATACTCGCGCATGGCTAGGCGCAAAGTGAGGGAACTCTTCAAAGGCTTGTGGTGCAACGACGACAAGCGGCGCTATCGGTTCTCCAAGGCTGTTATGGAAGGGCGCTACGCTTGGCTGGAAGAAGGGGTGATGCCTACGAAATGAACCCTCCGCCTTCTAGTTCAGGGTCATTTGGGGGAGGCATCATTTGGAAGTGCGGACTTAAAAGCGGGGCGGTTCGACGCCGTCGGGCAGATTTCCGAAGGCGGAGTCCCATGTCCGGGGAGAGGCCATCCAGAGGCCTCGGACCGGATATGGGACTCCGCCCTGAAATCTGTCGCCCCCATGTATCCCAAGCCCATATTTTTGTGCTAAAATTTCGGTTCTGTCATAGCCCCAAGGAGGCCAGGAAGTGGTTCTGTCTTTACTCAAAAAAGTCTTTCCCAGCAAAAATGAGCGTGAGTTGAAGCGTTTGCGTCCGAGGGTCGAGGCGATCGCGGCGTTGGAACCGAAATTCGCCGCTTTAAGCGACGCCGAGCTGACGGCCAAGACCGCCGAATTCAAGGACAAGCTGGCCAACGGCTTCAGCCTGGACGACATTTTGGAGGAAGTCTTCGCGGTCGTCAGGGAGGCGGGCAAACGGACGCTCGGGCTGCGCCATTACGACGCCCAGATGATCGGCGGCATCGTCCTGCACGAGGGCAAGATCGCGGAGATGCGCACGGGCGAGGGCAAGACCCTGGTCGCGTCGCTGCCGGTCTACCTCAACGCCCTCGCGGGCAAGGGCGTGCACGTCATCACGGTCAACGACTATCTGGCCCGCCGCGATTCGCTGGGCAAGGGCGACTTCAAGGGCATGGGCGAGATCTACCGTTTTCTGGGCCTGACCGTGGGCTGCATCATCCACGACCAGCCCCCGGACGTGCGCCACGCGGCCTATATGTGCGACGTCACCTACGGCACCAACAACGAGTTCGGTTTCGATTACCTGCGCGACAACATGGTGAATTACGCCCAGCACCGGGTGCAGCGGAAGCTGAATTTCGCCCTGGTGGACGAGGTCGACAGCATTTTGATCGACGAAGCCCGCACGCCCCTCATCATCTCGGGGCCGGCCGACGAGAGCACCGACAAATACGGGCGCGTGGACGTGCTCATCCCCCGCATGGTGAAGGAGACCCATTACACCATCGACGAGAAGGCGCGCACGGCCATACTCACGGACGAGGGCGTGTCCCTGGTCGAGCAGTTTCTGGGCCTTGAGAACCTTTACGACGACCGCAACACGGTCTGGGTGCACCACGTGCAGCAGGCCCTGCGGGCCCATGTGGTCTACAAGCGCGACACCGATTACGTGGTGCGCGACGGCAAGGTGACCATCGTCGACGAGTTCACCGGGCGCCTCATGCCGGGCCGGCGCTGGGGCGAAGGCCTGCACCAGGCCGTCGAGGCCAAGGAAGGCATGGCCATCGAGCGCGAGACCCAGACCCTGGCCACCATCACCCTGCAGAACTATTTCCGCATGTACGAGAAGCTCTCGGGCATGACCGGCACGGCCCTCACCGAGGCCCAGGAGTTCCACGAGATCTACCGCCTCGACGTGGTCACCATACCGACCCACCGGCCCATGGTCCGCGTGGACCATCCCGACCTCATCTACAAGAACCTGAAGGGCAAGTTCAAGGCCGTGGCCGACGAGATCGCGGAGCATAACAAGCGTGGCCAGCCCGTGCTGGTGGGCACGGTGAGCATCGAGAAGAACGAGATGCTTTCCGAGATGCTCAAGCGCCGGGGCGTGAAGCACGAGGTGCTCAACGCCAAGAACCACGAACGCGAGGCAGAGATCATCGCCCTGGCCGGCCAGGCCGGGGCCGTGACCATCGCCACCAACATGGCGGGCCGCGGCACGGACATCCAGCTCGGGCCCGGCGTGGCCGATCTGGGCGGCCTGCATGTCCTAGGCACGGAGCGCAACGAGAGCCGGCGCGTGGACAACCAGTTGCGGGGCCGTTCCGGACGCCAGGGCGACCCGGGCAGCAGCCGCTTCTACATCAGCCTTGAAGACGACCTGATGCGCATCTTCGGTTCGGACAAGCTGCAGGGCCTCATGGGCACCCTGGGCATGACCGACGACGAGGCCATCGAGCATTCCCTCATCAACAAAAGCATTGAACGGGCCCAAAAGAGCGTCGAAGGGCACAATTTCGACATACGCAAGCGCCTGCTGGAATACGACGACGTCATGAACCGCCAGCGCGAGGTCGTCTACAGCCGGCGCCAGGCCCTGCTGGAGGGCGAGGACATCAGGACCGACGTCGCCGCCATGGTCCTGGACCTGGCGGAGAGCCACTTCATGCTGCACGTGGCCGAAGGCGTGGACCCCTCCGAGTGGGACCTGGACGGCCTGAACAAGTGGTTCGAGGAGACCTTCCGCGTGAAGCCCCCGCAGTGGGACCCGGAGGCCCTGAAGAAATTGGTGCGCGACGAGGCCCTGCGGGCCTACCTGGCCGCGGCCGAATCCGCCTACCAGTCCCAGGAGCGGAAGCTGGGCGCCGAGGCCCTGCGCGTGCTGGAGCGGCACATCGTGCTGGAGGCCGTGGACACGGCCTGGAAAGACCACCTCTTCTCCATGGACCACCTCAAGGAAGGGGTGGGTTTGCGCGCTTACGGCCAGTTGGACCCCCTCATCGAGTACAAGCGCGAGGGCTATGAGATGTTCAGCCGCATGATGGCGGGCATCAAGGAGAGCGTGGTCCCCATGCTGCTGCGCATGGAAGCCGTCCACCGGGAGGAGGCGCCGGTGCCGTCCGAGGACGCCCGCCTGCGCCAATACCAGGAAAGCCGCCCCGAATTCAACCTGGGGCTTCCGCCCCCGCAAAACGCCGGCCCCGCCCCCGTGGGCGCGGCCCGGCCCGCGGCGCCCGCCCCGGTCCAACAGACGGTGCGGCGCACGGTCCCGAAAGTGGGCCGCAATGAGCCCTGTCCCTGCGGCAGCGGCAAGAAATACAAGCATTGCCACGGAAGTTCCAGCGCCGGCTAAATATAGCTATTTTGTTAACTTATCAAACTGTTGACAAAATGTGGAGAAGAGGGTAGATTTCGGTCAATGTTACCCCGTATGCGTGCATCGTTACTGTGCCTTATTGCCGTTATGGCGGGAATATTCCTGTCAGGAACGGCCCGGGCGACCACGGCCCCGGTTATTTTGTCTTTGTCCTACGATTCCACTTATCCAAGCCAATATATCGGCTCCACCTTGGATCTATACATGACCGCTGTCCAGCCGACGCAGCAATTCAGCGTCAGCGTGACGGCGGACGTGGCCGGCAGCGGCGGTTCCGTCACCCTGGGAGGCCTATTTTCCGGGATCGTCAGCGGCGGCGCCCCGATCTACGTGTCCGACGGCATCAGGACCTGGGACGTGACCTATACGTCGGGAAACAGCATCACCATCGACAACGCCAACCTGCTGGGCAACGTCATCGACGGCTCCTATGTGCCGGCGTCATGGGTCGTTTCCGACTATTCCCTGCTCGTCAATACGACCTTCGCGGTCTACACCGGGACACTGGTGAGCAACAGCACGTCCCAGGCCGAGCTCACGGTCACGGTGGGCCAGTTCGCCCAGGTGGTCGTCTACGACAACGCGAGCAACGGCGACCTGCACACCAATGACGGCATATGGACCGGACAGTTCACCGTGCCCAACAACGGCACCGAGGTGACGAGCGCCAATTTTTACGGTTCGTGCACGGTGGCCGGGACGGTGGCCGCCAACCAGAATTTCCAGAGTTCCCAGACCGTGAGCTTCGACATGGAGCTTCCGCAGATCCTCACCTATTCCTACTCCACCACGAAGAGCAATTACAACGGGGACCTCTACCTTTCAAGCCTGTGCCAGACCAAGAGCGCGGCCAATCCGGCCAACATCCAATCCGACAACGCCCAGGCCCAGTTCAATTTCACGGTCAACAAGCCGAACACGACGGTGAACATCACCATCGGGCCCGGCAACGGGACCTGGCCCTTGGTGGCCAAGCAATTGCCGCCGTTCATCATACCCAACGGGGCCACGTCCCTGAACGGCTGGTCGATGTGGTCGGGCGACGACGGCAACCAGGACTTCGCCTCGGACGGCGTCTACCCGGTGTACTACTACATCAACGACACCAACGGCCTCACCGGCGTGACCATCACCAGCCAGATCAAGGTCGTTTCCATGAAGATGAACATCTCGGACATCACGATGACGCCCCCCTTGATCAACACCCAGCCGGCCCAGACCCAGGGCGTCATCACGACCATTCATTACAACGTGGACCTGGTCAATGATTCCGGAAGCAGCTTGGCGAGCTCCTTGCGGGTCCTGGGCTGGGACGACGTGGCGGTCGGGGCCGGGATCAATTCCCCCGAGCTCATGGAATCGACGGTCTGGTCCATGCAGAACTTGTCGACCCTGAATCAGCAGGGGGTGCAGAGCCCCTTGAATTGGTCCGCCACGGATACCTCCGATGACGATGCAACCCTCGCGAATTACTTCACCAGCACCCCCAACACCGGCACGCCGCCGCCGATTTATCAAGCGCCGGCCCTATTTTTTAGCGCCCCCCCCATTGGGGATGTTCAGTTGTATTATCCCAGTGGAGCCGCGGATTGCACCATCACGGTGGGATCTTACATCGCCCAGGGTGACGGAATCCTCACCAACGACTGGCGCACCAAGGGCATGACGCAGTTGTTCGCCACGGCGGGAACGAACAACAATCCCACGGACATCAGCGCCTTTGACCGCTTCGGCTCACAAGGCGTGGGCTATGAATGGGATGGGGCGACCCCGGCCCAGAACAATTACCGCATCGATATATCGAGCGGGCTGACCGGCTTGGCTGTCACCGCCATCAACCAACCGCGGCTGACCGTTGCCAATATAAGCAACCCCTGTGACCCCTCGGGGCCGCCCGAATACATCGCGGACAACTACCATTTCTGGCCGCAGTCCGTGCCGGAACTGCTGGGCTGGCCCACCCAGGGCGACCTCATCACGTTCCAGAATACTTCGGCCATCTTCGTGGTCAACAGCTCGGCCAACCCGACCAGCGACAACACCCCGCCCCAGTTCCTCAGTTCCAGTCCGGCTGAAAACGCCATTGTGCCGCCCAGCGGGCTTGGGTCCTATTCCGCCTCGAGCCCGCTGTCCGTCCAGTTCCAGGATCAAACGGCCGCGTTCAACACCGGAGGGGCCTATTCATACATCACGCTGACCGGGCCCAACGGCTCCAACGTCGGGGGGATAAGCAGCACCAACGGCGGCAGCCCCAACGGCACGATCGCCATTTATTTCGCGCCCACCGATCCCTTGACCACGGGCGGGAACTATACGATGCAGGCCTTCACGTGCAACGTGAACGGATTGTGCGTGGAGCAGACCGTTCCGTTCACGATCCAGGACACCACGTCGCCCGCGATCGCCTCCAACGGGGTGAACCTGAGCAGCCAGCTGAGCTCCTCGCTGATCCCCTTGAGCCTCTTCCAGACCGGGGCCCAGGGCCCTTACCAGAACATAAACGCGGTTTCCGTGTCCATACTGATGGTCAATTCCACGGCCAACACCATCGACACGGCGGACAGCAACGTGTCCCTGTACCAGATTTCAGGGACCGCCAAGGTGCCGGTGACCATGGTCCGCCAGGCGGACAGCAATGTGGTCTACAACTCGAAGGGTTTCATCACCTCGGAAACCCTGAATTACACCATAAGCAGCGTGCTCAATTACAACGGGCTCTTTGAGGTGGACACCCAGACCGAGAGCGTCGACGCGTCCGGAACCCATTTCCCCGGGCCGGCGGCCCTGGCCGGCGGGACCAATTCGCCCCAATTCATCGTCCAGCCTTGCGTGTTGTGCCTGGACACGCTCTACGCGAACAATCCCAACGCCAACCGGCCCGCCATCACGGGTTTCCCGCCCATCACCGTCACGGCGGGGGGCGTGAACGTGCTGGACACAACGGTCGGCGCCGCCAAGCCCGTCACCCTGCCCGCCTATGCCGGCTTCGCGTTTTTGCAGACCGCGAACAACAACGGCCAGCTGCAGTTCTACCAGTCCGCCACCCCGCTGACCGGGACGGCTTTGGTTTGGACTTATTCAGGCGTCCCCGCCGTGACCTTCACGCTCTATTATGACCTCAACGATCTCACCGCGACGGTCGGGTCGAACGGGACGTCGATCACCGCTTCGGACCTTGAGATGGTCGGCTGGAACGGCACGTCCTGGACGCAAGTGAGCGGGGCCAACCTGCCGTCCAGCGCGGCCCCCACCAACAATGCGTGCACCGTCTCACCGCCCAACAACAGCGCGGCCTACATCTACTACGCGTTAGCCTACGCCTCGAACTTGACGAACCCGTCCACGCCCACCCCCGGCGGCACCGCCGGCACGACTCCCCTGGCGACGCCCATGAGCTTCCCGAGCACGCGGGCCTTCGACCCCTGGAACTCGAATCCCCTCTACCAGAAGGCCCGTTTCTACTACGCCACGGCGGCCCCGGCCAGCATGGAGGCCCGCGTCTACGACACGTCCGGGGGCCTGATCCGCGACCTGACCCTGGGCAACGGCATCTCGGCGTCGCAATCCATCACCGACCCGGTCTACGGCACCGTCGAATACTACTTCACCTGGGACGGCACCAACTCCGCCGGGACCGTGGTTCATAACGGCATCTACCTGGTGCGCTGGACCGAGACCGGCGTGGATGGTTCCCACAATACGCTCACCCGACCCGTGGCCCTGATCAAATGAGACGCCTAGCCGCTTGCTTCATCGTGCTCTTCGCCGCGGGGGCCCTTCGGGCCGCGGCCCCGTCGACGGATTTGGGCGGGGTCTTCGACGACGTGGGCGTGGGCACCAGGCCTTTGGGCATGGGCGGCGCCTTTGTCGCGGTCGCGGACGACGCCAACGCGGCCCAGGAGAACCCGGCCGGCATGGCCTTCTTCAAGGACGACGACCGTTACGCGACCTTCACCCACAGCGACCTCTTCAGCCTGGGCTTCCTGGAACGGGACTATGGGGCTTACGCCCAGGGCGACAACACGGGCTTCGGAGCCATCGGCGTTTCCTGGAACCGGCTGTCGGTCGACCTGAATCCCGGTTCCTGGGCCGAGAACGCCTTTGAATATTCCGGGGCCAAGCTGGTCTACGGCTTCGGGGACAAGGACTGGGCCAGGTTGTCCATAGGCTGGCAATTGAAATACCTCGACGTGGTTTCCGACCTGGCGCAGGACAGCGGGGGGACCAGCGTGGGCGGCGGCGACGCTTCGGGCTGGGGCACGGGCCTGGGGGCCATGCTGGAATTGGGCCGCCAAGTTTCCTTGGGCCTGATGGCCGAAGACCTTTACAGCACCCTGACTTGGTCCTCGGGGGCCGTTGAGAACATCCCCATGACGCTCAGGGAAGGCGCGTCCTACCGCGTGGATCCGCAGACCCTGTTTTCCATGGAGGTGCGCGAGGAGCAGGGAAGCAACTGGCAGCAACCCGACGCCCTGGCCCTCTCAAGCGCCAATGTCGGCGGGGAGTACTGGTTCCTGGACGGCAAGGCCCAGCACTTCGGCTCGATCCGGAACGTCGGTTTCCGCGCCGGATACTACGAACTGATCCAGAACCAGGACGAAGGCACCCTGACCGCGGGCGCCTCGATCAAGTCCGACCTATGGGAGCTGGACTACACCTACGAATACAACCTCGACAGCTTCTCGTTGGGGAACACCCAGCGCTTCGGGCTGGGCCTGAAGTTTTAGCCGCCCTTAGCCGTTGCGAGTCCGCCGCCGCCGCGATAGGCGGCGGCTTTTTTTTGCCCTTTTTTGCCTGAAGGTTCGCTTTCTTGCCGGCCTTTGGCCTGCTAAGATACCCGACTATGGACAAGATGACTGTGGAAGGCGGCCCGCGCCTGAAGGGCGAGGCCGAGATCGGCGGTTCCAAGAACGCGACCTTACCTATCATGGTCGCGGCGCTCCTGGCGAAGAGCCCCAGCCTGGTGAAGGGGACCCCGCGCCTCAGGGACATCGACACCATGATACAGGTGCTCGAAACCCTGGGGGCCTCGGCCTCCCAGCAGGGCTCGGACCTGAGTATCGATCCCAAGGGGCTCGCCAAGTTCGAGGCGCCCTACGACCTGGTGCGGACCATGCGCGCCAGCATCTACGTGATGGGGCCCCTCTTGGCCCGGCTGGGCAAGGCGCGGGTCTCCCAGCCCGGCGGCTGCGCCATCGGCCAGCGCCCCATCGACCTGCACCTGAAGGGCTTCGAGGCCCTCGGCGCGAAGATCGAGCTGAAGCACGGCTACATCGAGGCCAGCGCCAAGAAGCTCAAGGGCGCGCGCATCATCCTCGACAAGCCCTCGGTGGGGGCCACGGCCAACATCATGATGGCGGCCGTCCTGGCCCAGGGCACGACCAGCCTGCACAACCCGGCCCAGGAGCCCGAGATCGTGGACCTGGGGGGCTACCTGAGGCGCATGGGCGCCCGGCTGAAGGGCGAGGGCACGGACTGCATCGAGATACAGGGCGTCTCCTCCCTGCAAGGCTGCGAGTATGAGGTGATCCCCGACCGCATCGAGGCGGCCACCCTGCTGGTCGCCGCGGCGATCACGGGAGGGGCGGTCAGCCTGCGGCACGGCCGTCTGGGCGACCTGGGGATCGTCGCCGAGAAGCTGCGCGAGCACGGGCTGGACCTGGTCGAAACCGGGCGTGGACTGAGGGCCTCCATGGGGCGCGCACGCAAGCCCATCCACATCACGACCATGCCCCACCCGGGCTTTCCCACGGACATGCAGGCCCAGTGGATGGCGCTCATGGCGCTGACCCCGGGGACCACGGTGGTGACCGAGACCATCTGGGAGAACCGCTTCATGCATGTGTCGGAACTGGACCGCATGGGGGCGGACATCAAGATCCAGGGCGGCAGCGCGGTGGTGAGCGGCGTCAAGCAGCTCTCCGGGGCCCCGGTGATGGCCTCGGATCTGCGCGCTTCCGCGGCCCTGGTGCTGGCGGCCTTGGCCGCCAAGGGCAAGACCGAGATCAGCCGCATCTACCATCTGGACCGGGGCTACGAGCGGCTGGAGGACAAGTTGACGGCCCTGGGCGCGCACATCAAACGCGTGGCGGAATGAGGGGTGAGGCTCGCGGCCCTGGTCTGCGTCCTGGCGTGTGTTGTTATTTTCCCGGGCGCGGTCCGGGGCGACGACACCGGCCCGACTCCCGCCCCGACCGCCGGCACGAGCCCGGTCCCGGCCGACTCCGCCCAGGTTCCAGGCCCGGCGCGCATCCTGGACCCGGATGCGGCTTTGGCCATGAGCACGCTCGATGTGGACGCGGAATTGGGCACCGTGGACGGCGGATCACTGACCCGGGCGCTCGCGCGGGCCGCCCGGCAGGGCCGGGAGCTGCGGATCCTTCTCGATCCCTATGACAAGGATTCCCGGATGCAGGGCGCCGCGCTGGAAGGCGCCGGCCCCGCGGTGAGAATCCGCTGGCAGCCTGGCATGAGCAACCGGCGTCGCTGGATGTCCCTTCAGGGGCTGGGCTGGCTGACCTGGACCGAAGGCCGCAAGCCCGTGCTCACGCCCCCGCCGTACACGGGCGGTTTTTTTGCTGGAGACTGGGGCCGCGCTTGGCGCTCCTTGCCGCGGGCGCTCCGCCTGCGCGACCAGTTGGAGGCCTTGCCCGACCCCCGGGAGACCTCCCCCCACTATGTGAGCCGCGTCAGCGGCGGCGTCCCTTAAGGAAACCATGCGAAGCGTCCGTATCCGCGATGCGAAGGACCTGAAGGCCCTGGGCGGGGATTTGCGGACCAGGACCGCCCCCTCCCCGGCCGAGGAACGCGCGGTCGCCGCCATGCTCCGTTCCGTGGCCAAGGGCGGGGACAAGGCCCTGCTGTCCTACGCCCGGCGTTTCGACGGCTTCAAGGGCGGTGCCAAGGACCTCTTCGTGGGCCCCGCCGAGATCAAGGCCGCCTACGGCCGGGTGGACAAGGCCTTCATCAAGGCCGTCGAGACGGTCATCTCCAATGTGAGGGCCTACCAGGCGCGCCTGAAGCCGAAATCCTGGCGGGCCCATCTGCGCGGCGGCGTGCTCCTCGGACAGATGGTCCGGCCCATGCGCAGGGTGGGGCTTTATGTGCCCGGAGGCGAGGCGCCGCTGGTGTCGACCGTGCTTATGACCGCGGTGCCCGCGGCCGTGGCCGGGGTCCCGGAAATGGTCCTGGCCACGCCCGACCGCTTCGGCAATGGCATCGATCCCAGGCTCCTGGTCGCGGCGGACCTGGCCGGGGTGAAGGAGTTGCTCCGCGTCGGCGGGGCCCACGCCATCGCGGCCCTGGCCTACGGCACCGCCAGCGTGCAGAAGGTCGACAAGATCGTGGGACCCGGGAACCGCTGGGTCAGCCTGGCCAAGAAGCAGGTCTACGGGGTCTGCGGCATCGACATGGTGGCCGGCCCCAGCGAAGCCCTGGTCCTGGCCGACGACAGCGCCCCGGCCGAATGGGTGGCCGCGGACCTTTTGAGCCAGGCCGAACACGCCGGCGACGAGACCGCCATCCTGGTGACGACCAGCGCGCGCCTGGCCAAGGCCGTGCTCAAGAGCTTGAAGGCGCGTTTGAAGGTCCTGCCCAGGCGCGCGGCGGCGGAATCGAGCCTGAAACGCCATGGCTTGGTCGTGGTGGCGCGCGACATGGAATTGGCCGTGGAGGCCGCGAACCTCATCGCCCCGGAGCACCTGCAGCTCATGGTGCGCGACGCGGAGGCCTGGCTCCCGAAGCTGAAAGCGGCCGGGGCCATCTTTGTGGGGCCCTACACGCCGGTGGCCTTGGGCGATTTCCTGGCCGGACCCAGCCACGTGCTGCCCACGGGATCGACGGCCCGTTTCAGCAGCGGGCTCAGCGTCGAGGATTTCGTCACCAAGAGCTCCGTGATCGGCTACAGCCGCGGCGCGCTGGAAACGGCCCTGCCGGCGCTGGAGGCCATAGGCAACGCCGAAGGGCTGCAGGCCCACGTCCGCAGCGGCCAGGTGCGCCTGCCGCGGACCAAGGGGCGCTGAGCGTGCCCGCGCCATTGAGGCCGGTCCTGTCCCAACTGAAGGCCTACCAGCCCGAGGAGCCCAAGGGCGACGCCGCCTTGGACGCCAACGAGAACCCTTATGCCCCGCCTAAGGGCTGGCTGGCGCGGGCGGCGGCCATCGCGGCGGCCACGGACTACCAGCGTTATCCGGACCCGACGGCCGCGGGCCTGAGGCGGCGCCTGGCCGTCCTGCATGGCCTGCCCGGGGACGGCCTGCTCTTCGGCAACGGCTCGGACGAGCTGATCGGCCTCTTGCTGGCCGCTTACGGCGGCGGTGACGCGCTGTGCCTGCTGCCCCGGCCGACCTTCTCGATGTATAAGCTCTGCGCCCTGGGCCAGGGCTGGCGGGTGCACGAAGAGGACCTTGGGCCGGACTGGGGCCTGACACCGGCCTTTGTGGACGCCGCCCATACGCTGAAACCGCGCCTGATCTTTTTGGCCAGCCCCAACAACCCCACGGGACAGGCCTTTGACTTAGGCCTGGTGGATGCCTTGCGGGGTCTGGATGGCTGCACTCTGGTCATGGACGAGGCCTACGCCGAGTTCGGCGGGCGGAGCCTGTTAAAGGACTCGGGCCACGAGCCGGGCTTGGTGGTCCTGCGCACCTTCAGCAAGGCTTGGGGCCTGGCGGGCTTGCGCCTGGGCTGGCTTTCGGCCGAGCCGGCGCTGGTGCAAGAGCTTGAAAAGCTGCGTATGCCCTACAACCTCGGCCGGTTGACGCAGGCCCTGGCCTGCGAGGCCCTGGACATGGCTCCGGCCTTTTTGGGGCGCGTGCCCCATCTCTTGGCCATGCGTAAGAGGCTCGAAAACGCCCTGACCCGCGTGCCCGGCCTGAAGCTGTGGCCGAGCGACTCCAATTTCGTCCTGGCCCGGCACCCGCGCGCCGGGGCCCTCCACGACCATCTGCTGTCCAAGGGTTTGAGGGTGCGGCGCTTTGAGGGCGGCCGCCTCGGGGACTGCATTCGCATCAACGCCGGGAACGAAGCCCAGACCGTCCGGCTGGAGGCCGCCCTGGCCGATTTCGGCGTTTCCTCCAATCAGGGAGCACCCGCTCTATGAAACCCCGCCAAGCCAAGGTCACGCGCAAGACCCGCGAGACGTCCATCGAACTGGTCCTGAACCTGGACGGGTCCGGAGCCGTGCGTCTCAAGACCGGGCTGCCCTTCCTGGAGCACATGCTGGACGTCTGCTGCCGCCAGGCCCTCTTTGATCTGAGCGTCAAGGCCAAGGGTGATCTGGAGGTGGACGACCACCATCTGGCCGAGGACCTGGGGCTGGCCCTAGGCACGGCCTTGGGCACCGCTTTGGGAGACAAGGCAGGGCTGAGGCGCTACGGGTGGTCCGAGGCGCCCCTGGATGAGGCCCGGGTGCGCTGCGCCGTGGACGTCAGCAACCGGCCCTTCCTCGCGTGGGGTCTGAGCTTCAAACAGAAGGCGGTGAAGGGTTTCGAGCTCCAGCTCCTGGAGGAGTTCGCCCGGGCCTTCTGCGACCGCGCCCGGCTGACCCTCCACCTCGAGCAGGCCGCCGGCAGGAACGACCACCACGTGGCCGAGGCCGCCTTCAAGGCCCTGGGGCTGGCCCTGCGCCAGGCCTGCGAGATCGACCCGCGCCGCGGCGGCAAGGCGGCCTCCACCAAGGGGACGCTGAAGCGCTGACATGGCGGCCCTCCCCTTCATAGGCGTGATCGATTACGGCCGCGGCAACCTGCGCAGCGTCGCCAAGGCCCTGGAACGGGTGGGCGCTAGGGTCAAAGTGGCCCAAAATCCGCGCGGCTTGGCCGGCGCGTCCGGGATCCTGCTGCCGGGCGTGGGCGCCTTCGGGGACGCCATGGCCGCCCTTCGCCGCAGGGGTTTCACCGCCTTCCTGAGGCGCCAGGTGGCCGAAGACAGGCCCCTCATGGGCGTCTGCCTGGGGCTGCAGCTCTTCTGCCGCGACTCGGACGAATTCGGCCTGCATAAGGGCCTGGGCTTTTTCGAGGCTCCGGTGCGCCGCTTCGGGCGGGCCTTGAAGGTGCCCCACATGGGCTGGAACGCCGTGCATCACGACCCGGCCTGCCCCCTCTTCAAGGGCGTGGCCCAGGGCGCGCCCTTTTATTTCCTGCATTCGTACCGGGCGGGGGCCAAGGGCGACGGCGTGGCGGCGGAGACCGTGTACGGCCGCGACACCTTCGCGGCGGCCCTGTGGCGCGGCAATCTTTTCGCCACCCAATTCCACCCTGAAAAGAGCCAGGCGGACGGGCTGGTCTTGTACCGGAATTTTTGGGGCCTTTGCAAAAGGCTGGTTCGTGCCAGGAGGGCGGGGTCATGATCATTTTTCCTGCGATAGACCTGCGGAAGGGGCGCTGCGTGCGCCTGATCCGCGGCGACGTCCGCGACGAAACGGTGTATTCCGAGAACCCCGTGTCCATGGCCAAGCACTGGCAGAACAAGGGCGCCCAGTGGCTGCACGTGGTGGACCTGGACGGCGCGATCGAGGGCGTGCCCCGCAACCACGAGCACATCTTCGGCATCGTCAAGGCGCTCAAGATACCGGTCCAGGTCGGCGGCGGTATCCGCGACTTCGAGACCCTGAAAAAGCTGCTCGACAAGGGCGTGCGCCGGGTCATCCTGGGCACTGCGGCGGCGCACGACGAGAAGTTCCTCAAGCGGGCGATCGAGAAGTACGCCGACCGCATCGTCGTCGGCATCGACGCCAAGAACGGCTACGTCGCCTTGAAGGGCTGGGTCGAGACCAGCAAGCTGAAGGCCGTGGATTTCGCCAAGAAGATGCAGGCCCTCGGGGTGCAGACCATCGTCTACACTGACATCGGCAAGGACGGCATGCTGTCTGGCCCCAATGTGAAGGCCAGCCAGGAGATGCTGAAGGCCCTCAAGATCCCGGTCATCGCTTCGGGAGGGGTGACCACGTTGCGCGACATCGAACGCCTGCGCCGCTTGGAGCCCAAGGGGCTGGCCGGGGCCATCGTGGGCAAGGCCCTGTATTCCGGCGCCCTGGACCTGAAGGAGGCCATCGCCGCGGCGTTGAAGCCGAAAGCGAAAGAGCCGGCGCGTCCGGGCAAAAAGGCCCGCCGCAAGGCGGCCACCAAGCGCCGGCTTCCGGGCAAGCGTTGACGTGCTGCTGAAACGGGTCATCCCCTGCCTGGACGTGAAGAACGGGCGGGTCGTGAAGGGCGTGAATTTCGTCTCCTTAAGGGACGCCGGCGATCCGGTGCGGGCCGCCCGCGCCTATGACGCGGCCGGCGCGGACGAGCTGGTCTTTTTGGACATCGCCGCCAGCCACGAAGGGCGTGGCACTTTGTTGGATGTGGTGCGCCGCACGGCCGAACAATGCTTCATGCCGCTGACCGTCGGGGGCGGGGTGCGCAGCGTGGCCGATCTGAGGACCCTGCTCTTGGCCGGCGCGGACAAGGTGAGCATCAACACCTCGGCCGTCAAGAAACCCAGCCTGCTGTCCAAGGCCGCCAGGGCCTTCGGTTCCAGCACCGTGGTGCTGGCCATAGACGCCAAACGGGTGAAGCCGGGGCGCTGGGAGGTGTTTTTGCACGGGGGCAGGACGCCCACGGGCAAGGACGCCGTGGCCTGGGCCAAGCAAGGCGCCGCCTTGGGGGCCGGGGAAATCCTCCTTACCAGTATGGACGCCGACGGCACCAAGGCGGGCTATGATTTGGACCTGACCAGGGCGGTAAGCCGCGCCGTCCACGTGCCGGTGATCGCCTCCGGCGGGGTCGGAACTCTGGCCCATTTGGCGGACGGCCTGGCCAAGGGCGAAGCCGACGCGGTGCTGGCGGCAAGCATTTTCCATTTCGGCACGTATACCATAGGGCAGGCCAAACGCTATCTGCGCCGCCGGGGCATCGCCGTCAGGATTTAGGCTTGGAAAAAGGGAGGATTCATGAACACAGACTGGGTGGATACCCTCAAGTACGACGCCAAAGGATTGATCCCGGCCATTATCCAGGACCAGGTGGACGGTCAGGTCCTGATGGTCGCCTGGATGAACCGGGAATCCCTGCTCGATACCCTGAAAACGGGGAAAACCCACTTTTGGAGCCGTTCCAAACAACGGTATTGGATGAAAGGTGAGGAAAGCGGGAACGTACAGAAGGTCCAATCCGTCTTTTATGATTGCGACAGCGATGTACTCCTGTTCAAAGTCGAACAGGTGGGTGGGGCGGCCTGCCATACGGGCCATCGCAGCTGCTTTTTCATGCAAGTGACCCCCGAGGGCCTCAAGGACACCGGAACCCTGGTCTTTGACCCCGCCACGGTCTACAAAAAATAATGTCCAGGCGGGCGCGGGTCCTGGTTTTGGACAACCTGGATTCGTTCACCTACAACCTGGTCCAA
>Ga0182024_10007192_pt1 | contig 24090 bp, 24 predicted proteins | sample P32metaG_FD_120480 | JGI IMG/M metagenome (GOLD analysis project Ga0182024, IMG submission 120480) | Permafrost microbial communities from Stordalen Mire, Sweden - P3-2 metaG (Illumina Assembly) | ecosystem: Environmental > Terrestrial > Soil > Wetlands > Permafrost | place: Sweden: Stordalen...
AAGCAGCACGGGGTTGATCGTACACCGGATGTGGCGTGGAAACAACGTGGCCCTGCAAAACCTGGACCCCGACCAACGCACCACGCGAAGCGTCCGCCGCGTCAGCGGCTTACTTGAAACGGCATTGGCGGACTTCATCCGTCGGGTCTGCCCACGGTCAGCCGCGTCCTCTCCCGGTGAACTGAGCAGAACCTTCTTCAGTGACCCCAGGCCTTCTGGGGTAACCTGCCTGTTTCTAGCGATATGGCCGCGTCCGTTTCAGATCGGCTGCGCCTCTCCATGGTATAGGTGGAGGCGGAGGAACGGCTTTGGTTTCATCGCGTTGGCGTCGCAATTGGGTTTGTTTCGTATTTTCATGTTTTTTTGCTCGGAAACGATCGCTCATATGAAGCGCAGTGCGGGGTGCGCTTGTGGGGTCAGATCTTCATCCGGCAGAGCTTTCAAATGTGCGGACTTGGTCCGGGCGGCTCGGTGTCGGTGTCGCCGCACCCCATGCATCCGACCCAGCCCACCCCCTTCTTCATACGTGGTAGGATATGTAGCTCAACCGACCAGACGTGCCGCGGTGTGATCTCCGGAGTCCCCGTCTCGACGACCGGCGGTTCGGCCCTATTATCAACACCCCAGGAGGATGGATGAGTAGTCCGCAAGAAGTGCTGGAATTTGCCAAGAAAAACGATGCCAAGCAATTGGATTTGCGGTTTACCGATATTCCCGGTTTGCAGCATCATGTCTCCTACCCGATTAACGAGCTCGAACTGAGCAACTTCGAAGAGGGCTACGGGATGGATGGATCGAGCATACGCGGCTGGGCGGCGATCCATGAGAGCGACATGCTTCTCATCCCCGACCCCAACACCGCGTTTATGGATCCGTTCGCCGAGACGCCCACGCTGGTCATGTACGGCGACGTGAAAGACCCCATCACCAAGCAGCGCTATGAGCGGGACCCGCGTTGGATCGCCCAGAAAGCTGAGTTATACCTCAAGAACAGCGGCGTGGCCGATACCGCGTACTTCGGAGCGGAAGCCGAGTTTTTCATCTTCGACAACGTCAGCTTCGATCAGACTCATAACTCCGGCTATTACTTCATAGATGCCGAGGAAGGGCGCTGGAACTCGGGCCGGAAGGAGAACAATCTCGGCTACCGCCCGCGCTATAAGGAAGGCTATTTCCCGGTTCCGCCCACCGATCACTACCAGGATCTGCGCAGCGAAATGGTGCAGACCATGATCAAGTGCGGCCTCAACATCGAGTGCCATCATCACGAAGTCGCCACCGGCGGGCAATGCGAAATCGATCAGCGTTTCGACACCCTGGTGAAGTCGGCCGACAACATGATGCTGTACAAATACATCATTCGTAATGTGGCCAATCAGTATGGCAAGACGGTGACGTTCATGCCCAAGCCTCTCTTCGCCGATAACGGCAGCGGCATGCACACGCATCAGAGCCTGTGGAAGGAAGGCAAGCCGCTGTTCGCGGGCGACAGCTACGCGGGCCTCAGCCAGCTCGGCCTGCACTACATCGGCGGGCTGCTGAAGCACGCGCGTGCGCTATCGGCCATCATCGCGCCCACCACCAATAGTTACAAGCGCCTGGTGCCGGGCTATGAAGCGCCGGTCAACCTGGCCTACTCGCGGCGGAACCGCTCGGCCGCCTGCCGCATTCCCATGTACTCGGCCAGCCCCAAGGCGAAGCGCGTGGAATTCCGGCCGCCCGACCCGTCTGCCAATCCTTACCTGGCATTCGCGGCGATGATGATGGCCGGCATGGATGGCATTCTGAACAAGCTCAACCCGGGCGAGCCGCTCGACAAAGACATCTACGACCTCACACCGGAAGAGATGAAGAGCGTGCCTTCGATGCCGTCTTCGCTCGAAGAAGCACTCAGTTGTCTGGAAGACGATCACGCGTTCATGCTGCGCGGCGATGTCTTCACCGAGGAGCTGATCGAGACCTTCATCGACTACAAGCGCAAAAACGAGGCGGATGCCATCCGGCTGCGGCCACATCCGTACGAGTTTGCGCTGTACTACGATATTTAGTTGCAAGGCACGATCGTCCAAGTAAACACTTCCCTGGGAGGCCTCCCGAAACGCGCTGTACCGGGAGGCCTCATCACTCCGCTGGGGATCGAAGGCGATCTGCACGCGCATCCTTCCGTCCACGGCGGTCCCCGCAAAGCCATCCTCATCATCGCCGCCGAAATCGTGGACGAGCTAACCAGTCGGGGCTACCCGCTGTTTTATGGCGCGCTCGGCGAGAATCTCACCACGCGCGGGATCCCGATTCGCGACCTGCGCATCGGCGACCAGCTCCGGGCCGGCAGCGCGCTCCTCGAAATCACTCAGCCCCGCGGCCCGTGCACCGCACTCGACGTCTACGGTGAGTCACTAAAGAGCGAGGTCTACGACAGCCGCGTGAAGGCGCTCGATCACGACTCGCCGCATTGGGGAATGAGCGGATTTTATACCCAGGTGTTAACTCCCGGCCCGGTGCAGGCGAACGATATCATCGAAGTCGTGGCGTCGCTAGCATGACTGAGCAGACGATGAGGGAACGACGACCGCTGGGCGCCATTTCACCCTTCTTCATCGTGACTGACGTTTCGCAGGCCGTCCGCTTTTACGAGGAGCGGCTTGGGTTCGAGCTGCGTTTCTCGGAGCCGGTGGAGAATCCGTTTTTCGCAATTGTGGGCCGAGACTCGGTCCAGATTTTTCTGAAATCTGTCTCAGAGGCGATCACCGCGCACCCCAATCATACGCGCCACGAATGGGCACTCTGGGATGCGTTCGTCTATGTCGACGATCCTGATTCGTTGGCCGCAGAGTTTGCGTCTCGAGGCCTGATTTTTGCAAAAAGATTGTCAATCGTAATGATGGACTGCGGGGCTTCGAGGTTTCGGACAAGGACGGGTACGTGCTCTTCTTTGGTCGCCCCAATTGATGCGCAGGCAGCAAGCGGACTCCGTAACCAACTGTTAACCCCCGGTCCTTTCAAACCAACGATATAATCAAAATATAGGCCACGTCGCCTGACTGCATGATAAGTCTGTTGGAGGGGGTTGATTTTCGGGACCCGTCGCGCGCCCTGGATGCCGTTCACCGGCTGGGGAACGGGTTGCCGGAGCGCATCGCCGCGCGGATTCAGCTGTTGCTGGCTTCAGTGCCCGACCCCGATGGCTCGCTCCGCTATTTGGAACGCCTGCGGCAAACCTCCCCTTCGGCCTTTGACCGTATCAGCAGTTCTCCGGCAGCTTTGCGCTGTGCCGTAACTCTATTTTCCTACAGTCATTTCCTCTCCGATTCGGTGGTGCAGAATCCAGAGCGGATTCTACAAGTGTCGAATTCCGGAAGCCTGTATCGCGTTCTCTCCGACGAGGAGTATGTCGAGCGGCTCTTCGACTTCTTGGGCACCGATCGCCACGGCGTCCCGTCCGCGGTCGACCTGGCCCGCTTTCGCCGTCGCCAAATGCTGCGAATTGTGGTGCGCGACGTTTTGGGTATTGCCACCCTATCGGAGGTGACCGAGGAGCTTTCCCATCTCGCCGATGCCATTCTCGACGTGACGTACGGCCGGATTCGCGACGAGTTTGTGGCGTGCCACGGCGAGCCGCGTCTGGAAGACGGAAGTCTTTGCGGTCTTTCCGTGATCTCCCTCGGGAAGCTTGGCGGTAACGAACTGAACTACAGCTCCGACATCGACCTGATGTTCGTGTACGGTGGCTGTGGTGAAACGGATGGCCCGGAGCCCGTTACCAATAAAGAGTTCTACAAGAAAGTGGCCAACCAATACACCGCGCTGCTTTCGAGCTACACCGCCGACGGCCAATGTTACCGCGTGGACCTTCGTCTGCGGCCGGATGGCACGCTGGGTGAGATCTGCTCGTCGCTCGAGGGAGCGCGGGCCTACTACCAGCAACGCGCGCGAGACTGGGAAAAGCAGATGCTGATCAAAGCGCGCGTTTCGGCCGGGGAGCGTGAGCCCGGAACAGCGCTGCTGGATTTTGTGGAACCTCTGATTTACCAGAGTTCGCTCGATTTCCGCGCGGTAGAGGCGGTCTCCGAGACGCGGCAACGTATCCGGGAAAAGGTGGCCACCAGGCGCCGCTCGGCCAGTGGGCTTGACATCAAGCTGGCTTCCGGGGGTATTCGCGATGTTGAGTTTCTGGTGCAATGCCTGCAGCGTTTGCATGGCGGCCGCGACGCATGGGTACGCCAAGGAGGCACCATGTTGGCGCTCTTCCGACTGCGCGATAAAGGACTGCTATCGGGACCCGAATATGCCCGGCTGGCTGCGGCGTATCAGTTCTTGCGCCACCTCGAACATCGCCTGCAAATGGAGGACGACCGGCAAACCCACACCATTCCTTCCGATCCCGAGGAACTGGACTTATTGGCCCTCCGCATGCCGCCGGAGTATCCCGGTGCCGCTCTCACCGGGGAAGGATTGGTCGAGCGGCTGGAGAAGCACCGCGAGGCCGTCCGCGAGATCTATGAACGCGTAATTTACGCGCAGAAGCCGATGTACTATACCATTCCAGCCGAGCCTGCTATGGTGCAAGACGAGGTCGAGACACTGGCGCCGGCGAGCAACCTGACCCGTTTTCTGGACCAGAGGGCGCCGCAACTGGCAGCCGTCGTCCACGGCGCCAACCTGCACCGCGGCCGCGAACGCTTTGAGCATTTCCTGGAAAAGGCTTTCGCCAGTCCAGAGGTGCTGGCGCGGCTCAATGCCGACCCTCTTCTGGCAGCCTCAGTACTCGATATCTTCGAACACAGTCCCTACTTCGCCGATCAACTTTTGCGGCATCCGGAACTGCTGGACGAAATCGGCCGGCCTCTGCAACTGGAGGGCGAGGCTTTGCCCGATGGCGCCCTGTTGCGACGCTTTTATCGCCGCCAGATGCTGCGGATTCAGAGCGAGAGTATTCTCGATGCCCACGAGATTTTCAGGACGCTGCGCAAGACCTCGGCCCTGGCCGATGCCGTGATTGAAGCGGCTTACCGCATTGCCTTGACGGAATCGCCCCCGCCGGCTAACGCTTCTTACACACCGCATGACCAGATGATGGTGATTACGCTTGGCCGTCTGGGCATGAGTGAATTCGATCTGGGGTCGGACGCGGACCTGGTGTTTGTAATCCCCGATGCCGACGCGAGCGAGCACGAGTACTGGTCCGGTGTCGCCGAGCGCATCATTCAGACCTTAGGTTCGTACACCGGCGAGGGCGTGATGTTCACCGTCGACACACGCCTGCGGCCCAACGGCCGGGAAGGCGACCTGGTACAGACCGAGGGCGCTTACAAATCCTACTTCACCGACCATTCGGAGGCGTGGGAAGGCATTACCTACATGAAGTCGCGGGCCGTGGCGGGTAACCTGGAGCACGCCACGGAATTCCTCCACGAACTGCAGGAAGCCGATTGGCGGCGCTACGGCCAGAGCATGCGGTCGCGCAAGGAACTGGTCGAAATGCGCGCCCGCCTGGAGCGCGAGCAGGGCCCTCGCAACCCGCTCAAGGCCGGTATCGGCGGTTATTACGATATCGATTTCGCCCTCATGTATCTGCGGCTCAAGGGTGCGGGCATCTTCTACAAAGTGTTGAACACGCCCGAGCGCATCGACGTGATCGAGAAGATGGGCCACCTCACCCGTGAAGACGCCGATTTCCTGCGTAGCTCGGCGGCATTCTACCGCGCCATCGATCATGGGCAGCGCGTAATCTCCGGTCACGCCGAAGGTAGCCTGCCAACCGCCCAGGCGCAGTTTGAGCTGCTGGGCGATCTGGTGAAACGCTGGACTCCCGAGCACCTGCACCAGCAGCGCCTTGACGTAGCGCTGCGCGAAATCCGCGGCCGCACCCGCGAGTTCTTCAACCGGTTGTTCGGCCGGGCGTAGAACCGATAAGATGATGGATGCGATGGCCGCTACCACTCTTCTGTCGTTTGAGGAGTTCGAACAGCTACCCAGCGAGCCCGGCAAGCTGGAGCTTCTCAATGGAGAATTGATCCGCCAACCGCCGGCGAAGATCAAACACGAGAAGATCATTCACCAGTTGTACAAAGTATTGGCGCCACAGCTAGAGAACCCTGGCTCAGGGCTTGGCGAAACGTACATGAAGATGGGATACAAGCTGGGCTGTATAACTTGGTTGAAGCCGGCCGTGAGCATCACGCATTTCGACCAGCCATCAGACGACTACCTCGAAGGCGCTCCGTTACTCGCCGTCGAAGTCGTCTCCGAATCGGACACAGCCGAAGACGTGGACCGCAAAGTGAAAACCTATCTCGCGAACGCGGGCAAAGAAGTCTGGGTAGTCTACCCCAAAACGCAATGTGTGTGGGTATTCCTCGAAGGCCGCGCCGAAGAGTTCCGTGGTTCCTTACGCTCCGACGTTGCTCCCGGACTGTCGATCGACCTGGATCAACTATTCTCCTGATGGACAACGTGGATGCCGTCATCGCGGCCGCGAAACAGGGCGATGTGGCCCGCGTGTCTGCTCTGCTAGATGACAGCCCCGCCCTGGCAACCGCGTCCACCATGCTTGGGTCGCAACCCATCCACGCCGCGCACTTCAATGGGCATCAACCGGTGGTCGAGGTTCTTCTAAGCCGCGGCGTTTCCTTGGACACAGGTCTCGCGGCCGAACTGGGTATGCTCGATCGCGTGGAGCAGGCGGTCCGCGCCGATCCGGATCTGGTCACAGCGTTCGGCCCGACGGGGAGCACACTCCTGCACCGGGCTTGTTATTGGGGCCAGGTGGCCGTGAGCGGGCTGCTGCTGACGAACGGCGCCGATGCGAACGCGGCAACCCGCGACAGTTTTCTCCAGATCCGGCCGCTCGGCTGCGCGGTCGCCACGGCCGATGTGCCGAACCCTAGCGACCACGAGGAGACCGTGCTGGAGCCGGTGTGCCTGTTGCTCGACAACGGCGCAGATGTCAACGGACAGCGGCGCGATGGGCTCACCGCGCTTCACAGCGCTGCCTGGCGTGGCCACCTTCGCGTGATGCGCTATCTTCTCCAGCGTGGAGCGAACGCCGGAATACGCGGCCACGAAGGCGCTGGACCGCATGCCGGTCAGACCGCTGCGGACTTGGCGCTCGCTCAGGGCCAGCGGGAAGCCGTCTTGCTGCTGGCTTCCGTAGCCTGATTCCCCATTGCGCGGCATATAATTACCCCAGAGACACATCGGCGTTTCGCCGTAGGCTGGCGATCCAAAGCGTTCTATTCCAGCTTTGGGTTGCGTGTCCAGTATGGTGGCGGGCCAAAGATCCTGTAAATGCGCCGATATGAATAGTATGCAGGAGAGGCGATCGGAAGTTCGCATGTTGTGCGCAGATCTGATTGAGATCTGTTGGCAGGATGACGCAGGTAAAACGCAGAAGGCGCAAGCTGTATTGGAAGATATCTGCGCGTCCGGCGCCTGTCTGCAGGTGGAAGCCCCCATTCCTATGGGCGCGGCGCTCCGTTGGCGCTCGCCCAAGAAAGAGTTCTCTGGTTCGGTACGCTACTGCGTCTACAGGGAAATCGGCTATTTCGTGGGCGTCCAGTTTGACGCCTCGTCGAAGTGGTCACGGAATGCCTATCGCCCGCAACACTTCCTGGACCTGGAGAAGTTGATGCGCCGGTAGCGCCGGTCTCTACTTCTGCGAACCGGACAGGGTACGATCCGCCGGCTCCGCTTCGTTTTCCTCAGCGCCTCGGCCCCGCCAGGTGGCGCGCAGGAAATCGCGGTTCATGCGGGCGATCACCTCCAGCCGGATCTCCTTGGGACACACCGCCTCGCATTCTCCGATGTTGGTGCAACCTCCAAACCGCTCCTGCTGAGCCTGAGAGACCATCGACGCTACTCGATCGTCCCGCTCCGGCTGCCCTTGCGGAAGCAGGCCGAGATGTGAAATCTTAGCCCCCAGAAACAGCGAGGCCGACGCGTTCGGACACATGGCCACGCAGGCGCCGCAACCGATGCACGCCGCTGCGTCCATGGCTCGATCGGCATTCTCCTTCGGGACGAGAATCGCGTTGCCATCGGGCGCGCTTCCGGTGGAGACCGAGATGAACCCGCCCGCGGCGATCAGCCGGTCAAACGCACTGCGATCCACCACCAGGTCGCGGACAACCGGGAACGCACGAGCTCGCCAAGGCTCCAGGTACAACTCCTGACCGTCGCGAAAGTGGCGCATATGGAGCTGGCAGATTGTGGTGCCCGGCAAAGGGCCGTGCGCCACGCCATTGATCATGAACCCGCACATGCCGCAGATCCCCTCGCGGCAATCGTGATCGAATGCTACGGGTTCTTCACCCTTCTCGATCAGTGCCTCGTTCAGGACATCCAGCATCTCCAGGAACGACATGTCCTCGTTGGCATTAGGGACTTCGTAGCGCACCATGCGGCCCTTCTCGGCGGCGTTCCGCTGGCGCCAGATGTGGAGAATGAGTCGCATTACTTATAGCTCCGCTGCGAGGGGTGCACGTATTCGAAGGCCAGCGGTTCCTTATGCAGTTCAGGGGCGTTCCCCACGCCGTGGAATTCCCACGCGGCGACGTACGAGAAGTGCGCATCGTCCCGCGCCGCCTCGCCCTCCGGAGTCTGATATTCCTCGCGAAAATGGCCGCCGGCCGATTCGCTGCGTTGCAGCGCATCCTGGCACATCAGCTCGGCCAGCTCCAGGAAATCCGCTACCCGCCCGGCTTTTTCCAGCGACTGGTTCAGCTCCTCACCGCTGCCCAGCACCCGCACCTCGCGCCAGAATTGCTGACGCAGACCAGGAATTTGAGCCAGCGCGTGCTCCAGGCCCTGGGCCGTGCGCGACATCCCGCAGTAATCCCACATGAGTTTTCCCAGTTCACGGTGGAAGGAATCGACCGAGCGAGTCCCCTTGGCTTCCAGTAAGCGTTTGGTAATGCAGGCGACCTCCATCTCGGCTGCGCGCACGTCGGGATGATCCGCGGCAATCTCCTGGAATTGGTGGGATGCCAGATAATCGCCAATCGTGTTGGGCAGAACGAAGTAACCGTCGGCCAGTCCCTGCATGAGCGCGCTGGCGCCGAGGCGGTTGGCGCCGTGGTCCGAGAAATTCGCTTCGCCAATCACGTACAGACCCGGAATGGTGGACATCAGGTTGTAATCCACCCACAAACCGCCCATGGTGTAGTGAATCGCCGGATAGATGCGCATCGGCGCCACATACGGGTCCTCGCCCGTGATGCGCTGGTACATATCGAACAGATTGCCGTAGCGCTCGCGGATCACGTGCTTTCCTAAACGCTCGATGGCGTCGCGGAAGTCCAGGTACACCGCCAGGCCGGACTCGCCCACGCCGCGGCCTTCGTCGCACACAGCCTTGGAATTGCGTGAGGCCACATCGCGCGGCACCAGGTTGCCGAAGCTGGGGTACTTGCGTTCCAGGTAATAATCGCGCTGGTCCTCCGGGATCTCGGCAGGCGGGCGTTTGTCTCCCTTTTTCGCCGGCACCCAGACGCGGCCGTCATTGCGCAACGACTCGCTCATGAGAGTCAGCTTGGATTGATAATCGCCCGAAACCGGGATACACGTGGGATGAATTTGTGTGTAACAGGGATTGGCGAAGAGTGCGCCTCGCTTATACGCGCGCCAGATCGCCGTGGCGTTAGAACCTTTCGCGTTGGTCGACAGGTAGTACACGTTGCCGTACCCGCCAGTGCCCAGCACCACGGCGTCGGCGATGTGCGATTCCACCTTGCCCGTAATCAAATCTCTAGTGACGATCCCGCGGGCGGCGCCATCGATCACGATGAGGTCCAGCATCTCAGTGCGGGGAAACATACGGACCTGGCCCGCGCCGATCTGTCGTTCCAGCGCCTGATACGCCCCCAGCAGCAGTTGCTGGCCGGTCTGGCCGCGGGCATAGAAGGTGCGCGAGACTTGCGCCCCACCGAAAGAGCGGTTGTCCAGATAACCCGAATATTCGCGGGCGAAAGGCACCCCTTGCGCGGCGCACTGGTCAATGATGTTGACGCTGATCTGCGCCAGCCGGTAGACGTTGGATTCACGCGAACGGAAATCGCCGCCCTTCACGGTGTCGTAGAACAGGCGGTAAATGCTATCGCCGTCGTTGTGATAGTTCTTGGCGGCGTTGATTCCGCCTTGCGCTGCGATGCTATGGGCGCGGCGCGGCGAATCCTGGAAGCAGAAACATTTGACGTTGTATCCGAGCTCGCCCAGAGTCGCGGCGGCCGACCCTCCGGCGAGGCCGGAGCCCACCACGATGATGGTATGTTTTCGCTTGTTTGCCGGATTCACCAGCTTGAGCGAGAAGCGATGCCGCTCCCATCGCGTCTCGATTGGGCCTCCCGGTGCTTTCGAATCCAGTACCATGCTTCCTCAATTCGCCAAAAGACCCGTCAGCACCGCTACCGGGATCGAGATATTGCCGGCCGCGATGAGCACGGCGACAATCGCGGCGAGCCGCTTCAATCCCGGTGTGAACCGCGGATGGCTGAACCCTGTCGACTGAAACATGCTCCACAGCCCGTGGTACAGATGCAAACACAACAGCAGCATCGCCACGATGTAAAAGCCCGCCACCGCCGGGTGCTGGAAACCGCTGATGAGGTTGGCTCGCACGTTGGGATGGTTCGGCCCCAATTCTTCCAGTGGAAGCACGCTGCCCACGGTGAGGTGAAGCACGTGAAAAACCACGAACGCCGCGATAATCGGGCCGCTCCACATCATAGTGCGGGCCGCGTAGGCGGCGGGCACGTCATCCTTCTTCACATACCCGATGGGCCGCGCCGCGCGTTTCAGATTCCAGAGCTGCAGTGCCGCCGTGATGTGCAGCACCACGGCCGCGAGCAACAGCGTACGAACGCTCCATAGCAAAACCGCGAGGTTCGGATCGTGCAAGAAGCCGGCGTAGCGATTGATCTGGTCGCGATCCGATGAATAGACCTGGAGGTTTCCCAGCAGATGCCCCACCACGTATCCGAACAGAATGACGCCGGTCACGGCCATCACCGCTTTCTTGCCGATGGGCGCTTCGTAAAAGCGGGCGGCCCGATGGACTTGTGGAACCGCTGCGGAACTCATGCGTAATGGTGAACCCAGGCGAACAGACGTCGCACAGAATTTGTGCGGATCCCTAATACATAGGATGCACAAAAAGGACGTGAGGCTTCCAAAACTCCAGTATACTCAGCCACGCTACAGGCTGAGGACACCCCGTGCTTACCGTTTGCCGGCATCGTTCAGGAATCCGATGGCGCGCTTGGGTTTGGCAGGTGCCTCAATCAGCCGCTGCAGAATCTCATAGACCCCGTCGACACGTGAAGCCTGCTCCGTGTGGCGGCGTTCCAGGTCTTCCAATTTGCGCGCGAGGTCCCGGTGTGTTGCGAGCACCTCGCGCAGCTTGACGAAGGCGCGCACGATCAAAATGTTCATTTGCACCGCGCGCTTGCTTTTCAGGACCGAAGATAACATCGCCACGCCCTGCTCGGTGAAGGCGTACGGAGCGTACTTACCATAATGGCCGCGGCCTTTTTCTAAGGTCACAATTTGTGACCTTAGAGCTGTAGCTTCCCCCGCGGTCAACTCCAGCAGAAAATCCGGCGGGAAGCGGTCTATATTCCGGCGAACGGCCTGCTTCAAGGCCTTCGTCGGAACCCGATACAATTCAGCCAGTGCGTCATCGAGCATGACTTTCTGACCGCGAATGAGGAGAATCTTGCGCTCAATTTTTTCGACCACAACGGGCAGGCTAACGCCGGGCGCGGCGGCGGATTTTTTCCGTGTCAATTGAAGACTCTTCTGGAATCAGCGAAACGCCAGCATAGCAGCTATCACCGGCTACAATAGACCTGTTACCTGCGCAGACATGCCATCCCATCCGGACATCAGTTTGATCCTTCCGGCGTACAACGAGGCGCGCGTGATTCCGCTCACCATCGCCGATGCGGTGCGCTACTTCGACGGCCGCGGGCTGCGCTACGAAATCATCGTGGCGGCCGACGGCGCCGATGGCACACGGGAGTTGGTTCGCGAACTGGCGCATGAGAATCCGGCGCTCGATGCCATCGGTCACCAGGAGCGTCGCGGCAAGGGTCGCGGCATCCGCGAAGCGGTGGAGCGGGCCTCGGGCGCAGTGATTGGTTACGCCGATGCCGATAACAAGGTCCCCATCGAGGAGTTCGATAAGTTCCGCCCCTGGCTCGATAAGGGGATCGAAGCGGTGATCGGCACTCGCCGCGGAGGCGCTGCCATCGAACGCCCCCAACCGCTTTACCGGCGCATGGGTTCCCAGGGTTTTCTTTGGTTCATGCAAACCGTGGTGGGATTGCCGGGCATTAACGACACCCAGTGCGGATTCAAATTTTTCCAGCGCTCGGCCGCCAAGGAATTGTTTCGGCGCCAGAAGATCGATGCGTACATGTTCGATGTGGAAGTACTGGCCATCGCGCGGCGGCTCGGATACCGCATCCAGCAGGTGCCCGTGCGCTGGCGCGACGACGCCGATAGCCGGCTCGATCTGATCTCCGGAAACTTGCGCAACGTGCGCGATATTTTCCGCATCGGTCTCGAACACCGCTTCGGCGGGAGAGCATTGTGAAAGCATTCGTGACCGGCGCCGCGGGCTTCATTGGCAGCAACCTGGTGGATCGGCTGCTGGCGGACGGCCACCAGGTAACGGGCCTCGACAACTTCTCCACGGGCTGCACGGAATTCCTGGAAAGGGCGCGTCCCTGCCCGCAATTCCGGTTGATCGAAGGCGATCTGCTGGATTTCGATACCCTGGGGCGCGCCGTGGCCGGCAGCGATTTCGTGTTCCACCTGGCCGCCAATGCCGACGTGCGCTTCGGCCCCGACCATCCGCGCAAGGACCTGGAGCAGAATACCATCGCGACGTGGAACGTCCTGGAGGCCATGCGCGCTGCCGGTGCCCGGAGAATCGCTTTCGCTTCGACTGGCTCGGTGTACGGCGAACCCGAAATAATCCCCACTCCTGAGACGGCCCCGTTTCCCGTCCAGACTTCCCTTTATGGCGCTTCGAAAATTGCCGCCGAGGGTATGATCTCCGCGTACTCCGCAGCTTATGGATTCCAGGCCTGGACTTTCCGTTTTGTATCCATACTCGGAGAGCGCTACACCCATGGGCACGTCTTCGACTTTTATAAACAACTGCTGGCGCATCCCGATCGCCTAAACGTGCTGGGCGATGGCCACCAACGGAAGTCCTATTTGTATGTCGAGGACTGCGTCAACGCCATACTGGCAGCCATTGCAGGGTCATCCGGACCGGTGAACATCTTCAATCTCGGGGCCGGCGAGTATTGCGAAGTCAACGATTCGATCCGGTGGATCTCGGAGCGTCTGGGGGTCAAGCCGGTGCTCGAATATTCCGGCGGCAAGCGAGGATGGGTGGGAGACAGCCCGTTCATATTTCTCGATTGCAGCCGCATACGTGCGCTGGGATGGCGGCCCGAGCTGTCCATCCGCGAGGGTATCATCCGCACGCTGGATTTCCTGGAACAGAATCGTTGGATTTTGGAGAAACGCCCCTGAAGCCTCTCAAAACCGAAGTCGCGTTTAGCACGCCGTGGTTCCAGCTCCTGGCCAAAACCATCCGGCCGGATGAGGCGCCGTACTATTCGCTGAAGCTGCCCGACTACACGTCGGTCATCGCGCTCACCGACGACCGGAGCATTCTGCTGGTGCGGCAATACCGTCCGGCCGTGGAGCGCTACACCCTGGAACTGCCCAGCGGGTTGGTCGATCCGGGCGAGACGGCCGGTGGAGCGGCGCGGCGCGAGTTGCTGGAAGAGACCGGATATGCCGCAGGTGAAGTGGAAGTCCTGGGGCCCATGTTTCCGGATACCGGGCGGTTAACCAACCGGATCTGGAGTTGTGTCGCAAGCGGCGTTCAGCCGGTGCCCGGGCGCACCCCCGAAGCGGGAATCGAAGTAGTGACGTACTCGCTCCCCGACCTGTGGCGCGCCACCGCCGATGGACAGTTCGATCACGCCCTGCACGTGGCCATTCTTCTTATGGCGGTGTTGCGGGGGAAGCTGACTATCTCACAGTAGCGTCCAACTCGCCTTTGGCCAGCCGTACGTGAATGCGCGATCCAGGCGGGGCGGCGCCGGCTTCTTTGAGAATCCCCGCCCCGTGCGAAACAATGGCGTAGCCGCGCTCCAGGATGCGCAGCGGGCTGAGCTGCGAGAGCTTAGCCGCCAGCTGTTCCCATCGACTGCGGCGGCGGACCAGCTGGGCGCGGATCGCGGTCAACGCCACGGCATGCGCCGTCTCCATGCGGCGCCGATCGCCGGCCAGACGCGGCCGCATGTCGAAGCGGCCCAGGCGCACTTCGAGCCCGCGCCGAGCCCGCTCTCGCTGGTCGATGGTCCGGCGCAGCCGCTCCCGCAAGCGGTATTGCTGCTCGTCGATGCGCTGCTGGCCGCGCCCGATGCGCCGGTGGAGAACGCTGAGCGCGCGCTCGATTCCCTGTTGGCGCAGCCGCCGCTCGAGCATCGCCAGGCGGTAGCGAAGGCCCTGGGTCGCTTTTGCCTGCAAAGCTGCGATGCGTTCCACCAGCTCGTCGCGCGTCACCACCGCCATCTCGGCCGCTGCCGAGGGTGTGGGCGCGCGCAAGTCCGCCACGAAATCGGCGATGGTCACATCGGTCTCGTGCCCCACCGCCGAGATCACCGGCATGGCGCACCCGGCAATCGCGCGCGCCACGGCTTCTTCGTTGAAGGTCCACAAATCTTCTAGCGAGCCGCCGCCGCGCCCCACAATCACCAGGTCCGCCCACTTCGTCCGGCTAAAATATTCGAGGCCGCGACAAATTTCCTCCACCGAGCCCTCGCCTTGCACCAGCGCGGGGAACAGCCGGATGTGCAATCCGGGAAACCGGCGCGTCAGGATTTGGATCAGGTCGGCGACCGCCGCGCCACGAGGTGAAGTGACGATCCCAATGCGGCGCGGAAAGCGCGGCAGTGGCCGCTTGCGCTCCGCGGCGAATAGCCCCTCGGCCGCCAGCTTCTTCTTGAGCTGCTCAAACGCCAGTTGCAGCGCCCCGAACCCCTGCGGCTCCAGCATCTCGACCAGTAGCTGGTATTCCCCGCGAGCTTCGTAGACGTCCAGCCGCCCGCGCGCCAGCACCGCCAGTCCGTCCTGCGGTTTGATCTTCCAATACCGGTGGGCCGAGCGAAACGCCACGCACCGCACCTGTGCCTCGCGCTCCTTCAACGTGAAGTAGTAGTGGCCGCTCGCAGCCAGCTTCACGCCCGAGATTTCGCCCGAAACCCAAATGTCCTGGAACTCGCCGTCGAGCACCGCGCGAATCGCCGCGTTCAGTTCGCTGACGGTGAAGACCTGCCGTTGCGGCGCCAGGTCGAATTCGAGCGCGAATTGTTCCACCGAGCCATGGTACCGCGAGCATGCCGCGTGACAACCGCTCCCTTTGGTCACGGCTCGGTAACACGCTATATCACGCCGGCCAGTTTCAGGGCCTTGCGCGCGCTGGTGCTCAGCGGAATCGCGGCCAGGTGATGCGTCGGAAACCAGCGAAAGGAACGCTCGCTTGGCGAAGCCGAGGCCGGCGCTACCTGAAAATGATACCGGTGATGCGTAATGCTATGCCGCACCGTGCCGATGGCCGCTCCCACGCGCGCCCCGGGCAGATGATCGGGTGTGGGCAACTCCCAGAAACCGGCCATGCGCCGTTCCCCCGCCTCCCGCTGCCGCAACAGCACGCGGCCTTTGCGGTGAATCACCAGCAGCGTGCAATCCACACGAACCGGTTCCACCTTGCGCAGTTTCACCGGCAACTGAGCCACGGTCCCCCCCGCGCGCGCTCCACAAAGCGACGACAAAGGACAGACCAGGCACAGCGGATTGCGCGCCAGGCATACCGTGGCCCCCAGTTCCATCAGCGCCTGATTGAAGGCGCCAGGGCTGCGCGGGTCGAGCCATTCCTGCGCCACCTCACGGAAGCGCTCCCGCGTACGGGGCGAAGCAATATCGGCGGAATCGTTTTCGACACGCGCCACCACCCGCAGTACGTTGCCATCCAGCACCGCGTGCGGCAGTTCAAAAGCGATACTGGCAATCGCCGCCGCGGTATAGTCGCCCACGCCCGGCAATTGGTGAATCGTCTCATAGTCCCGTGGAAACGCACCCGCGGCCTCGATCTGCACGGCCGCACGGCGCAAGTTGCGCGCCCGCGAGTAGTATCCCAGCCCACTCCACAGCGCCAGTACTTCCTCTTCCCCGGAACGGGCCAGTGCTGCCACATTGGGAAACCGCTCCAGAAACCGCTCGTAGTAGGGGATCACCGCCTGCGCACGAGTCTGCTGCAGCATGATCTCCGAGACCCAGATGCGGTATGGGTCGTCCGTGTGCCGCCAGGGAAGATCGCGGTGGCCCTGACGGTACCATGCCAGCAGTAGCTTTGCGAGGGGCTTCAGTCGATGACCCGCAACCATTCGGCGACGACCGCGAAATCCTGCGGCTCCACATCCCAGGCTTCGAACTCCGGATTCAGCGGCTCCAGGCGGATCCGCTCGTGCTGCCACTCGTCTTCGCCGGTCTCAACTTTCTTGCTGGTGTATCGCTTCACGGTGTAACGCGCGGTCTCATCCAGCACACCCATCCGCTGGATGAGTAGAATCTTCCCTTGCCGTGAACCAACCGGCCGAAACCGAAAGAGGTTCAGGCTGCCGTCCGGAATGCGCGGCTCCATGGAGCGGCCCACCACGTGCGCGACAAACAGATCGGGTCCCAGCCGCATTCCCTCCGGCGCGCGTACCCAATCCTCCTCGGCGGATGGCATGTCTTCGCCGAGCTGGCCGGCGGCCGCGCGCAGGCTGAACAAAGGCACGTGCGTGATGTAGGGTTCGACAGCCAGGGCCTCCACGTGCTCCGCGTAGAGGCGGTCCAGCACGCGCGTGAAGGAATCGACCGCGATGGCTTGCCGCTCGCCGATCCGCACGGCATTGGAGAGTGAATCCTCCAGCCAAAGCAGGTATCGCTCGGCGCCCATCTCGGCGGCGCGCTCGCGCATGTCTTCTTCCAACGCTTCCAAAACTTCGGCATCTTCGGGATCGGCCAGGTCCTCATAGCGTTGGCGCATGCGGATCCAGCAGCGGTTTCGCTCGGTGTCGAGCAGTAGCACGCCGATTTTGTGTAAGGGATGCTCGGGCAATGCCGCCTCCAGGAGCGCATAGGCTCCCTGGCGGCTTGCGGAAAACGGTATCACGCTGGCCGGCATTTGAAACCCTACCTACATGCCTTATCGGCCGCTAGTTATTGCCCGTTAATGTGGCCGCGGGAAGCGCCGCCGGGTAATACCCATGGCGCGCGCGAATGATGACATCCGGCAGATTCACTTCCACTTTGATCTTGCGATATACTTTCGCCCTATCGTCCGGATCGATCTGCGGAATATAACGCAGCACGTACTGTGTGGTCACGTCCCCGGAAATGCTCCCCACTGATCTGATGATGCTTCCGGAGATGGCCGCCTCATAACCGCCGGTTCCCACCTTATAGGCGTAGCAGCCTTCATCCGAGGGATTGCAAAAGTAGGTGCCGGCTGCCGTGTCTTTGTAAATCGTATTCAAGGGGTATTCGACTTTGCCGCCAGTTTCTCCCGCGAGACGCTCCAGCACGTCCTGGTCGGCATTGTCGAAACCGAAGGACTGGGTGCTCATCCCGTAGATGGTCACCAGATTGCGTTGCGCGATTTCGATCACCTCGTCGAAAGTCTTGCTGCTCGCGTTGTCGTGGCCATCGCCCACCACCACGATCACGCGCCGCGGTTCGTAGGGTTCGCCCAGCACCAGCTCGCGCTTCGTGCAGGCCTGGTAAATCGCGTCGAACAAAGACGCGCCGCCGCCCGGCTTCATCTTGCGGATCTCATCGACGATCTTGTCCGAGTCCGTGGTAGTGTTCACCAGCACCTCGGCATTGTTGCCGTAGGAGACCAGGTAGCCCGAATACCGTGGGTCGCCCGGCAACAGGTTCCACACCAGCTCCATCACCGATTCCTGGTATCTCTTCCAATGGATCCGGGTGTTGTTGCTCATGTCGATGAGGAAGCCCACCACGATCGGCTGCTTCTGGGTATGGCTGAAGAACTCGATGCGCTGCGGCTTGCCTTCGTCCAGAATGCGAAAATCCTTGGCCTCCAGGTTGGATACGAAACGGCCCTTCATATCCGTCACGGTGACCGGGACAATGACCTCGTTGACGTTGATCTGAATCCTGGCGTTCGGCTGGTCCTGGGGGATGGCCGGGGCGCAGAACAAGATAGCGCAAGCGGAAAGAGCCCGGACCGGACGAATCATGGAGTCACCAATGGAGACTATTCTACCGCACGGTGGCGCACGCTTCAGCCTGCCCGTTGCATCATGGAGAAATGCCAGCGGATTGCCGCTTCTGCCAGATCGCCGCCGGGAGCGTGGTAGCCGCGGTGGTCTTTCAGGATGAGCACTCGCTGGCGTTTCTAGACCACCGTCCGCTGTTTCCAGGCCACTGCCTGCTCATCCCCAAAGCGCACATCGAGACTCTGTCCGACCTTCCGCCCGCCAGTATCCAGCCGCTGTTCGCCAATGTGCAAATGTTGGCAAGGGCCGTGGAGCAAAGCATGGGCGCGGAAGGATCGTTCGTCGCCATCAACAACCGGGTGAGCCAGAGCGTGCCGCATCTGCATGTACACGTGGTGCCGCGCCGCCGGAAGGACGGGCTGCGAGGATTCTTCTGGCCGCGCGGGAAATATAAGGATGCGGAAGAGATGGAAACGGCGCGCGCCGCGATTGAGCGGGCGGTGCAGGGGATGGCCTATAAGCCCTGATGGATCCCATGCAGAGGGCGTCCGGTCTAACGGGCCGCTACGCACCTGGTTCAACGGAACTGGCCAATTGCTGAACCCATTCCGGGAGCAAGTCCGCTCGCCATACGATCCGGCCACCTTGAAGGAGTAGCACACGGACGGGATGGAGACCCGCATTGTCGAGTACGATTCCTTCATCCGCAAGCCGAAGGGCTTCGGGAGCTCGCTTCAAGCTACGGGCGTATCGGCGACGGATATCGACATCGGGAATATCGTGCCCGCCTTGAGATACCCGAAGACGTACGCGCTCTATGTGCAGTTCCGGATCGCCTAAGGCGATATACACCAGAAGAGTTTGGTACGAGGCCCTCTTGGCTTCGCGCATGATCGAGATCGCGCCATGACCCGAAAGGGTTGTTTCTAGCGTGAAACTCAATCGGCCGCCAAGCAGCGTTCTGCAGCTGAGGATAGCCTGGCGGGCGGCGGGAATCGCGGCACGGGCGGGTTGAACAGCGTCTAAGCTTCGCGCAATCGCGTCGGGGTCGATGAGATTCGCATTGCCTTCAAACTGGATCGACGATGTTAAAGTGCTTTTGCCTGAGCCATTCGGGCCCGCAACGATGGATAAAGTCGGCAAATCAAGTTAGAGTTGGCGGTATCTCGCAGAGGACCCGAACGTGTGACTCGCGCGTGTTTCCTGGTTCGAAGTGGATTTCGAAACGCCTTCCGTCCGGCAATTCCTCGACATAACGGCCCAGACTATCCACGTAGACAACCGGGTGGCCGGCGGCCAAGGCTTCCTGACGGGCGCAAAGGCCCGCCCTAGCCGCAGCCTGTGCAAACTCCTCGGTGAGTATGCTTACCTCTGACACGCTACCAGTATCGTACGAAAGTCGATTGCCGGACTGCTGAATGGGCTCAGTATTTCGGCACGCTTGGATCGACCTTATCGCTCCACACCAGAATCCCGCCCTTCATGTTGCGCGCGTGCTGGAAGCCGGCCCGCTTCAGAATGCCGCAGGCTTTCGCGCTGCGGAGGTCTTAGACAGGGCAACAAATTACTTGACTCACCCAGAATACTTGCGCGGTAATGCCGAACATGCCTTGGGAGACCACTGAGTATGATTAATCGGTCCCTCGGCTATGAAGCATCTCTCTTGAGAACGATGCCAAAACCAGACATCATACTCAACAGATATTCGCACAATGGCGCTGGTCAGATTTCCGGCGCTTTCCCCGAAAAGTCCTCCCCTGGCTTGGAGTGGGCAATGAATCTCAGTTGGCTCGTGAGGTTTGAGGGTTGGGACCATGTCCGACTGAACATCAATAATGTTGTCGTTCGTGTCAACCTTAACGTGGCCAGATGCAAAAGCGGCATAAAGTATGTAGCAAGCGGCCTTTACATTCGCGATGTCATAGTATGAAACATTTGATGCTGTGTATGTAGCGCTAAATGGCATCGATGCTTCAAGAGGTGAAGATGGCTCAATTACTACGTTCGGCCACAGTTGGAAGACTAAGGCCACTAGAGCGAATACCCCAACTGCAATCTTATAGGTTCGTCTTACAAAGCTTATTATATGACGGGGGGATCGTGTTGGCTGTTGTGCTTGCGGCAGCGACGTGGGCGTTGTTGTTTGTTGCGGTATCGTTCTTGCGTCGGCTTTGATGGATCTTATGCGGATATCTTTGGCGAGTCTTCTATTGCATGATTTACAGTATTTTGCGCGGTCACTATTGCTTTGTCCGCAAACACCACAAATCACTTTGCTTGCTCTTTCTTCTCGCCCGCGCAACTGGATGTTAGGCTCTTCTGTTGATATTCATCCTTCGGAATCGGTGGGCTGTCTATGTTTCTGCGGCATCGGCGGTGCTTTAATAACCCGCCTAAGAAGCTCTTTGAATCGGCGATACTCCGGAGTCTTTTTGATGTCCAGCTTTTCTTCCCCTGCCTTGTCTTTGCGTTCTGGTTTTGGGCGCTTCGCAGCACTTCCGCTAAGAATTGAGCCTCGGAAGTGCGGGATTCCACGCGACTGGCGAGCTGCCGCCTCCGATGCCGCGCTGCTTGAACTGGCATCGAGCCTCGCGGCGTACCCGTTCAATACTTCGGCACGCTGGGATCGACCTTATCGCTCCAGGCCAAAATCCCACCCTTCATGTTGCGCACGTGCTGGAAGCCGGCCTGCTTCAAGATCCCGCAGGCTTTCGCGCTGCGCATGCCGCTCTTGCAATGGATCACGATGTCGGCATCCTTATCCAACTCATGCAGCCTTTGCGGAACTTCGCCGAGCGGGATCAACTTGGCGGCGGGAATGTTGCAGATCTTGTACTCGTGCGGCTCGCGCACGTCGAGCAGCACGAACTGGTCGCCGCGGTCGAGCTTGGCCTTCACTTCCGTAACTTCGATTTCGCCTTCGTTCACACCGGTCTCCTGGGCGGATGCCGAAGGGCTCGGCACGCCGCAAAACTGATGATAGTCGATGAGCTTGGTGATGGTGGGGTGGTCGCCGCACACCGGGCATTCGGGATTCTTGCGCAGCTTGAGCTCGCGGAAACGCATGCCCAGGGCGTCGTACAGCAGCAGGCGGCCCACCAGCGGCTCGCCGATTCCCAGAATCAGCTTCACGGTTTCGGTAGCTTGAATCAATCCAATCGTTCCGGGTAAGATTCCCAGCACGCCGCCCTCGGCACAGCTCGGAACCAAGCCGGGGGGTGGCGGTTCGGGATAGAGGCAGCGGTAGCAAGGCCCGCCTTCCGTAGCGAAGATCGTGGCCTGGCCTTCGAAGCGGAAGATCGAACCATACACATTGGGCTTGCGCAGCAGCACGCAGGCGTCGTTCACCAGGTAGCGCGTGGGAAAGTTGTCGGTCCCATCCACCACCAGGTCGTAGTCCTTCAAAATGCCGAGCGCGTTTTCGCTGGAAAGTGCGGTCTCATGCTTCACGATTTTCAGATGCGGGTTGATGCCCTGCATCTTCTCGGCGGCGGAATCGATCTTCTTGCGGCCCACGTCGGCGGTCGAATGGATGACCTGGCGCTGCAGGTTGGTGAAGTCCACCACGTCGAAATCGACGATGCCGATCTTGCCGACGCCGGCGGCTGCCAGGTACAGACCGAGTGGCGCTCCCAGCCCGCCCGCGCCCACCAGCAGCACCTTGGCGGCTTTCAGCTTCTGCTGGCCCTCCATCCCCACTTCCGGAATGATCAGGTGCCGGCTGTAGCGCAGGATCTCGTCGTTGGTGAGTGCTTCCGCCGGCGGCGCTGTCAGCGTGGACCCGCCGGCGATGGACGGCACCAGCGAAATGGTATCGCCGTCTTTTGCCGCGGTTCCATCCTTGCTCAAATAGCGAATGTCTTCATCGTTGAGATAGACGTTCACGAAGCTGCGCAGCTTGCCCTCGTCGTTGAAGATCTGCTTGCGAAGATCCGGGTATTGCAAGGTGAGTGCGCTCAGGACTTCACCCACGGTTCCGCCCGGAACGGTCACCGCATCCTGTTTGGCCGTGAATTGGCGCAAGGGCGTGGGGATCAAAACTTTTGCCATATCAGTAACTCAGCTCCTCCTTGGCCGCCTCGGTTTGCTCGAAGTTGGGCAGCCAGCTATTGGCGTGGTGGAATTCGCCCTTTTGAATGGAGAGCACCACGAACGAATACCACGGGCAGGAATTCTTCAAATCGGTTGTCGAAAAGTAGGCGTCGCAATCCGGATGGGAATGATAGATCCCGATCAGGTCCATGTGCCGCTCGCGTGCAGCCCTATCGGCCGCCAGCAGATCCTCGGGGCGCAGCTCGTAGCGCTGTGCCTGCGCGCCGGAAAAAGCATTCTCCAGCGGAATCGCCACACGCACCGATTTTTCACCATCCTCGTTCGTTGAGCCCAGCATGGCCCCACAACACTCATTGGGGTACGTTTTGCGCGCGTGCGACACCATGACTTCCCAGGGTTCCCGTTCGATCCGAATCATCACTCGTCCCAGAAATGTTCGCTCAGGTATTTGTCGGCGCTATCGCAGAGCACGGTGACGATGGTAGCAGACTCGCCGCGTTCCGCCAGTGCGCGTGCCAGCAGCGTCGCCGCGTGCACGTTGCATCCCGAGGAAATCCCCACCAGCAGCCCTTCCTCGCGCGCCAGGCGCCGCACCATGGCATAGGCATCCTCGGTTTCGATTCCGTAGTTGCCGTCGGCTAGCTGATCGTCGTAAATGCCGGGCACGATCGCGCTCGGCATGTGCTTCAGGCCTTCCAATCCATGGAAGCCGCTGGAGGGCTGCACCGAGTAGCACTTCACTTCCGGCATGTCGCGCCGCAGCCGCCGCGTTACACCCATGAAAGTGCCGCTGGTGCCCATGGCGGTGATGAAATGCGTGATCCGGCCGCCGGTCTGCTGGATGATTTCCGGCCCCGTGTGCTCGAAGTGCGCCTTCCAATTGGCCGGATTGTTGTATTGATCGGGATAAAAGTACCGGTCGGGATCCGCGTTGTAGATCTCGCGGCAGAGCCGTATGGCGCCGTCCGAACCCTCCGCGGCGTCGCTCAAAACCGTCTCGGCGCCGTAGGCTTTGAGAATTCGCTTTCGCTCCATCGATGCGTTGGCCGGCAGGCAAAGCTTCACTTTATAACCGCGAACCGCGCCGATCATGGCATAGGCAATCCCCGTATTGCCGCTGGTGGCGTCGAGAAGCACACGGCTATGGTTCAGCTTCCCGGAGCGCTCGCCATCCAGAATCATATTGAGCGCCGGCCGGTCCTTAACCGATCCGCCCGGGTTGTAGAATTCCGCTTTCCCCAGGATTTCGATACCGGCGTAAGCGCGCGAAATCTTCTCCAGCCGCAACAGGGGCGTGTTGCCGATGGTGTCCAGCAGCGGCTCGGCTTGCGAGCGGACCGCACTGAGACTGGGAAGAACGTACGCCATGAACACCCTTTGGATTCGTCCCCTTGCCGCGGCGATGCAAACTTCGCATGTCTCTGCAAGAAAAGGAATTACAGAAGCTCTGAGCTCTTGCCTATTCTAACATCGCCGGGCCGACCAAACGGAAGCTGGCCGATCCGTACTAGCGCAGTTACAAAGACCGCTCCCTATGGTCACGGCTCGGTAACGGATTAACGCGTGCGCGCGTATGACTTAGCCGCGTGCGCGTGTTAACGTGTGCGTTTCCGAGATGGAATGAGAAGGCCGGTCTCCCGGCGGGATAGCGTTAAGCTTCCCAATAGGTAACGCACTCGAGGTGCAAAAAGGAGACCGGCATGAAGAAGAATAGCAAGAACTCAAA
>Ga0182024_10007193_pt1 | contig 24086 bp, 28 predicted proteins | sample P32metaG_FD_120480 | JGI IMG/M metagenome (GOLD analysis project Ga0182024, IMG submission 120480) | Permafrost microbial communities from Stordalen Mire, Sweden - P3-2 metaG (Illumina Assembly) | ecosystem: Environmental > Terrestrial > Soil > Wetlands > Permafrost | place: Sweden: Stordalen...
CGACATCGGCACTGGTGGTGCCGGAGGTGGCACCGGGAGCGGCGGAGTTCGCCCAGTTGGCGCCGGTGGTCCAGTTCGAATTGGGGCCGGTGCCGACCCAGGTGGAGCTGGCGGCTCGCGCGGCGGGGGCGGGAGCGAGTAAAAACCCGCTGACGGCAAGGACGACGCCCAGGGCGAGGTACCTTGCAGAGACGGAACGGGGGGATTTCAGAGCCGGGGGACGCTGAAACTGGATTCTGGAGGTTATTGTATTTTTTACCATTTTACTGGCTCCCTAAACTAGCCCAGGTGGTTAAAGGATCTGGGGGGGTGCGCCCTTCTACGTATCAGGCTGCGTAAGAGAGTCAATGAGAAAAATTAATTTTCTTACATGGATTTGAAGGGCTTAAAAGGGCTCTGGAGGGAGCCGAAGTGACGATGCGAGAGGGCGAATTTCCACCCTACGGGGGGGTATGAGGAGGGGTAGCTGGGAGCGGTGGGAGAGAGCGGGAGCGGGGGGGCCGCGCGGAGGGATACAGGGAGAGTAGTTTATGTTGTATGTACCTTTGGATGAGGCGATTAACAATTCTTTACCGCGCTCGTACAGAGGGGGGTGATTTCGGAACTATTCGTGTTTTGGCGGGGATGATTTTCGGTGCCGTGGCGGGGGAATTGATGAGCTACGACGTGCGGGGCGGCAGGGGGCGGGGAAGGTTTGAAAAATATAGGCCGGATATTTATGATGCTGTCCGTGCATAAAGAAACTTTGGAAAATTTTTGAACGTTTGCCTGTGGAGGGCGTCTGGATATGGGTGCGGGGGAAAAAGGTGATTTGCAGGTATTTTTTTTGAGGGGGTGTGCGAAGGGCGGGGGGCGGAGGGGGGTGATGAGCGCCGGATTTTCGCGCTCAATTTTTCCCCCCCGCGATGGAACGTGGATGCAGCGGACGGCGGCAGGGGTCTCCGTGCGGAGGGGTGGAGGGGTTTATGCGGCCTCGCGGGGACGGCGGATGCCCTTGCCGGGGCCGGTGAGGATGGCGGTGCGCAGTTCCTTGAGGCCGAGCTGGTCCGCGATGGCTTTCATAATGGCGATGCGGAAGTTTTGCTCGAGATCGGTGGGGTAATCGATGCCGCAGTTTGCCTCGTGGATGCGGACGAGGGCGGTGAAGGTCATGCCTTTTTCGTTATCAGGTTTTGTGTCTGCCATAATTACTGATTTCTTACTGGTTTCTTGCTGGTTTCTCTTAATGGGTTGATTGCTTTCAGGGAAGGGTGCGGGAGGCAAAGCGGGCTGGCGCCGGCTGGGGGCGGGAGGGGTGGCGGCGGATGAGGCCGGCGCAGATATCGCTCTCGAAGGTGCCGCGCTTGAGGAAGAACATGTGGACGGCGGCATGGATGAGGCGCTTGACGTCGTCCTGCCTGCGGCGGGCGGGCTGGGCGTCCACTATGGCGGCGACGGACTCGAGGAGGGCCTGGCTGCCGGGGCGCTCGCCATTGAGGACGCGCTGGAGATGGGCGCGGCCGACTTGCAACTGGGCGGCGATGGCGCGGACGGAAAGGCCCCTGCAATGGAGGCGGCGCATGAGGCGGACGGGATCGAGCGGCGGGTGGTACGGCGGGGCGGGAGGGGTGCGGCGGGCGCGGGTGATGCGGCCTCCTTGCCGGGAGCGGGGGGTGCGGCTGCCGCGGTTCATGCGGGCTCCTTCCCTGGAGCGAGGGCGGCGAGGAAGTCCTGCTGGGCGCGCTGGCACTCGCGGATGCAGGTGGCGGCGTACCGGGCGGCCTCGGATTCCCTCCTGGCCAGGAAGCTGCCGAGGCCCTCGTAGAAATCGGCGCGGTCCCCGGCGGAGAGCGGGGAATGATCGAGACCGGCCACGGCGACCTGGGCGACGAGATTGAGCAATTGAGTGCGGCTCCTCATAAGGGGCTCCCCTCCCCCAGCGATCCACCGGGCGAACCGGCGAGAGGCGGAATGCTCACTTTATTACATCCCCTGGGGGCCCGCGTGCGGGAGCAGGCAGCCTCCAATTCGCACCGTTGCAGAGGGCAAATGGTGGGAAAACAGTGGAAAACCACTTGCTCCAGAGAGTTGCATCTGGTAACAAACATCATGTCCATGAGTTCACTCTGTGCTCACTAGTGAACATTTGTCCAAGGAAAAATTAAAAACCGTGAAACCAATAGCTCAACGAGTGCGGGACCTGCGGGAGAGACTAGGGATTACCCAGGCGGAACTTGCGAGCCGTATGGGGTTCGTACGCAACTACATATCGCTCGTCGAGAATGGGAAGAAGCCCGCGCACCGATTCATCCGCGCCCTAGAACTCGTCGAGCAGACCCCAGCGCACACTATTGAACAACCGAGCATCATCCGCGAGGAACCCTTCGGGGCCACACCGCGGGGGCGGATCAAGGCCCGGCGCAAAGAACTGGGATTAACCCTCGACGAACTTGCGAAGCGGACCGGGTATCAAAAGAGCACCATTCACAACGTCGAAGAGGGGCATAGCCGCGCGAGCGAGAAACTGCTGAGGAAACTGGCCGAGCACCTGGACCTGCCGATCGAGGAACTGATGGGGGGATCGGATTATCCGCATCTGACCGGGGCGGGGCATACCTTTGGCGCGCAGGCGAACATCGTCACCGAGCCGGGAGTCATCGCGCGGATCATCCCGCTGCTCTCGTGGGCGCAGGCGGGCACCACCCAGGCATGGGACGACGTGTACGAGCATGAGGGATTTATCGGATTCAACGTGCGCGACCCGAAGGCAGTGGCGGTGCAGATCCGCGGGGACAGCATGGCGCCGCAGTTTCCGCAGGGGACCATCGCCATCGTCTACCCGAGCTGGGAGGCGAAGAGCGGCGACCTGGTCATTGCGCGGCTCAACGACGGGACCGTCATGTTCAAACGGCTGCATGTGGACGGGGACAACTATACCTTCATCTCGCTGAACCCGATCTACCCGCCGCTGACCGTTGAGAAATCGAAAATAGAGAAAGTGCTGCCGGTGGGGGGAACTTTTCAGAATCAGCTTTGAGCTAATCGGTAAGTATCGCGGGTGAGCGGGGGAAATGATTTTGGGCGGGAGTTATTAAGTGCCGTAGATACTGGTGGGAATCGGCGGCTTTTTTGTCCGGTGGAAAATATAGTTACAAGGGTATTGACACCCAGGGCGCGCGCGCCACTTGCAAGCGGGCGCGAAATGTCAAAGGAAAAGAAAGTGCTCACTGACGCGCCATTTTTCCTGCTGAGGATGGGGACATGCAAAAGAGCACCCGCCGCAGGATTTCGCGGCTCCATCCTGGCAGATCAACGACAACCTTCCTTATAGCCGGCACGCTGGCACTCCTGCAGCCCGGGTGCAGCACCATGAGCAGCTCGCAGCGTGGCGCGCTGCTGGTGGGGGCGGAGGCGCTGGCGAATATCGCGGGGACGGCGGCGGCCACTTACTATGGAGGACCCGCGGCGGGAGAGCTGGCGAGCGCGGGATTGAGCGCGCTGGGGAGCGTGCTGCAGGGGTACGTGGGAAGCACCGTGCCGAGCTCCGTCGTGGAGGCATCGCCAGGGCTCGCCAACGTGGGGGAGGCGGTGGCCGGAGTCGTGGCGCCCAACCGGACGGTGAGCCAGGAGGATGTGACCCTTGTGAACCAGGCGGCGACCATCGCGAAAGTCTTGCAACTGGATGTGCCGACCAGCGGCACCAACGGGACGCCGGCGAAGTAAACAATCCTTATTCACTAACATGGACTTACTCAAACTCATCCTGACCGGTTACATAAGGCACGCTTTAACCATCGGGTGCGGGTATCTGCTCGCGCACGGTTTCATAGAACAGAGCGATACCCAGGTGCTGATGAGCGCGGGGCTGGGGATCGCGGGGGTGGCCTGGAGCACCATCAATAAGTACATCCAAAGCCGCGAGCTAACGAAGGCGCGGGCGGGGAACTAACGGATTGCAATCGCTGAACACTCCCGACCACCACCCATGACCGATCGTTTCCCATTTTCCCTGGCCTTCGTGCTGCGGCACGAGTGCGTCTACGCGGCGGGCCACGATGGCGACATGGCGTTCATCGTCTGTGAAAATGTCCCCGGGGACAGCGGGGGTTGCACAAAATTTGGAATCGACGCCGCGAGCCACCCGGGAATCGATATCCCCAACCTGACCCTCGATCAAGCGACAGCGCTCTACCGCAATGGAGAATGGAGCGGCTGCCGGTGCGATGATTTGCGGAACGGGGTCGATACGGCAGTATTCGATTGCGCGGTGAATAACGGCGCGGCGGTCGCGGGCATCCTGCTGCAGCGGGCGATCATCAGGTGCGGGTACGGCGCGGTCGTCGATGGCATCATCGGGACGCAAACCATCCGGGCGGCGAGCGTCATCAATGAAACCGAGCTGCTGGCGCGGCTGCTGCAACTGCGCCGGGAGAGATACACCGACATTGTGCTGCATCACCCGGCGGATGCGAAGTTTCTCAAGGGGTGGCTGGCGCGGGTGGATGACCTGGAACGGGCGCTCTTCTCATGAACACCGGCGAATCTCCCACTTATGACGAGCCCGCGGCGTATACCGGCGGATGGGCCAACCGGCTGGTGCCGACGGCGAGCGCGCAAGCGGCCGAGGCGCTGCGGCTGGAAGCGGTGACGGTGTGCGTCGGGTTCGATGACTTACTCGATGTAACCCTTGCGCTGAATCATCCGCACATGGACACGCTCATCGTCGTGACCTCGCACGCGGACCGGGCGACGCAGGCGGTGGCGCGAAAGCACGGGGCGTTTTGCGTAGAGACCGATCTGTTTGCGAAGAACGGGCGGAGTTTCAACAAAGGCGCGGCGATCAATGCGGGATTCAGCAGGTATCAATATCACGGGTGGCGTCTTCACCTGGACGCGGACATCGCGTTGCCGGATAACTTCCGGCGGATTCTGTTCAATCATACCGCGCTGGACCGCGATTGCATCTACGGGGCGGACCGGGTGGATGTGGTGGGGGAGGAGGCGATGCGGGCACTTACGCGCGCGGAGGCGGGGCCGCAGCATGCGGATGGATTCCTGGTAAGTGCGCATCCGGCGCATCCGCTGGGGGCGCGCTATGTGGATACGCTGCGGGGGTATGTGCCGATTGGGTTCTTCCAACTGTGGCATTGCTCGACGCAGAAAGAGTACCCGTGGTCGCTGGGGACGGCGGCGCACGACGACGTGATGTTTGCCGAGCAATGGCCCGCACAGTACCGGAGACATCTGCCGACGATCATCTGCCACCATCTCTGCGCCCGGGCGCCCCGGCTGGGGGAGAACTGGGAAGGGCGGCGCGAACAACCCCGTATATCATGAAAGTAATTACCTTTTACCATTCCCTTGCCGATCTGAACCTGGAGAACGCGGGACCGTTTCTGACCGTAATGATAGGGCTCATCGTGATCTCCGGATGCGCGGGGCTGCTGTTGCGGGTGGCGAACGATGCGAAGACCTTCTTTGGGCGGCAACCGCCGCTGGACATCGACGTGCGGAAGATCGAAGCGCGTGTGGGGCGGCTGGAGGTGGTGATGGAGCGGCTGGCGACCAAGGATTCACTGGGTCAACTGGAACGGGATTTCCACGCGATGCTGGATGAGAAATTCGAGGGGCTGGATGCGAAGCGGAGCCGGGACACGAATGACTTGCACAAGCATGTGGAATCCACGTCGAACAACTTTCACAAGCGGCTGAACGATATCTCCACGGCGCTGGGAGACGAGATCAAGCGGCTGCCGAACGATGTATTCCAGATGCTCAAGAATGCGACGAGCCTGGGGAGAGACTGAGCGAACGCGGATCAGCGGCACGATACCAGAGCATTTAACGCGACTTCCTTTACTACTTATGCGCATCACGAATGTACGACGGGCGATCCTTGATATCCTGGAGCGGGCGCAGCCTTACGCGCTGCCGGAACAACAGCTCATCGTGGAGCTGAATGGAACCGTGCGCCCACCGGCGGGGAAGGCGGAGCTGGATGACGAATTGGGTTATCTGCAGAGGCGGGGATTCATCACGACCATCGAGGACCCGCTGGATGAGGCGCTGGTCAAATGGGCAATCACCGAAGCGGGCCGGACGATGCTGCGCCAATAGAACCGATGATCGCCAAGGCAAGACTAAAGCGGCGCACCAAGCTTGAAATGCTGGCGCCTGAACTGCAGGAGGAAATCCTCGCGCATTGCAAGAACCTGACGCAAAAGGAGGGTGCGCAGTGGCTGAAGGAGGAACATGGGATAGAAGCAGGGATGACCAGCCTGGGGAAGTGGCTGACAGAGAAGCAGGAAAGGAGATCGATCCTGAAACCGGCGCGCAAGACGCGGGCGGATTCCCGCCTTGGAATCCTGCCGGCGGACGCCCAGGAGAATATATTCAGCCATTGTGAAACAGTGACGCTGGAGGAAGGGGTAAAATGGCTCAGGGAGGAAATGAAGATCGAGTCGAGCGCACAAGGCTTGAGCAGATGGCTAATGAAACGGCGGGCGGATATGTCGATGGAGGAACGGCTGGAAGAGATCCGGGACGATAGCAAACGCGCGAAGATGGTTGGCGATCTGTTCGGGGCGGCGACGGCGCTCTCCGAGGCGAATTGCGTATTGGTCGCGCAGGCTGTGTTCGAGGAATTCCGGAGGCCGGCGGCGGAACGGGATTCGAAACGGCTAATGCAATACATGGGGATGGCGCTGAAGGCGCGCACCGTGGATTTGGCTTATAACAAGTTCCGATTCGATGCGGCGAAGAGGGCGCGGGAATGCGCGGCGGGGTTGAATGAGATCAACGCAAACGATGGGGACGAGCGGAAGAAAACAGAGATGGCGATGGTCCTGCTCTTCGGCGAGGCGCCGTCGATCGACGTTACGCTGCCCGAGAATAATCCCGGTGAACCCGATGTGGAACCGACGCAGGAGGATGCGGCCTGATGTACGTGTACCCGTACAAGAAAGTGAAGCTGACGGCGAGGCAGCGGGCGAGCCAGGAGGCGGCGATGATCAGCCTGCGCCAATACCAGGCGACGGCGTTCTGGTCCACGCTTGGGATGCTGGTGCTGCACTGGAGCAGGCAGATCGGCAAGAGTTACACGCTGGCCGCATGGGGGATCCACCGCATCCTGGCGAACCCAGGGAGATTGGTGACGGTATTGAGCAACTCAAAATCGAACGGGATGGAGTTCATCCAGAAATGCTCGGAGATGTGCGTGTTGCTGAGCAAGGCATTCGAACAGGTGGATCTTTCCGCCGACGAGAAGATCGAGAACATGCGGATGGAAGTTCGCATCAAGGAGAAGCGGAAGGTCGGGCGGATCATCGTGCTGGCGGCGAATCCGCGGACGGCGCGGGGATTTTCCGGAGACCTGATCCTGGATGAGTTCGCGTTTCACGAGGATAGCACGGCGATCTGGGACGCGGCGGAGCCGATTATCTCGAGCAACAAGAGTTTTGCGTGCCGTGTGGCGAGCACGGGCAATGGGCGGTTCAATATGTTCCATCAACTGGCGGGCGAATCGTCGCCGTACTGGGTATCCCGGATTCGCAGGAGCGAGGCGTATGTGATGGGCGTGACCATCCATGACCCGGCGTCGCGGAGGGAACTGAGTCCCGACGAGGCGCGAGACAGGGCGCTGGACAAGGGAAGCTATGACCAGAACTACGAGTGCGCATTCAATGATGAAAGCATGGCGCTGCTTACCAATGAGCTGCTGGCGGCGTGCGAGTACCAGCTTGAAGCCGGAGACAATGAGTGCTTGATCTGCTCGCAGGATTGGACGCGGGAGGCGATCGATCTGCTGCGCGCTTGCAAGGGGCCGCTGGGAGTGGGGCTGGATGTGGGGCGCGCCCGCGATATCACGGTGATCACCATAGGGGAGAAGATAGGGGGCATTGTATTCACGCGGGCCATCCTGCGGATCAGCGCGATGCGGCTGCCGCAGCAGCTCGAGCGGCTGCGGCCGGTGCTGGAGATGCGGAACTTCGGAAGGCTGAGCGGGGACGCGACGGGGCTGGGGCTCGGGCTGGTGGAGTTCGCGCAGGAGCTGTGCGGGAGCTACCGCGCGGAGGCGGTGCAATTCGCGAGCCGGGAGAAGCGGACCGTGCGGGGCATCCAGCAAAGCGACTCGGCATTGGTGACGGAACTTATGGCGCTCGACTTACTCGAGGCATTCGAGGGCGGGGGGATCCGGATCCCGTGCGAGGCGGCGCTGCGGGAGAGCCTGCGGAAGCCGGAGCGGATCACCACGGCAAACGGCGTGCGGATCGCGGCGACGCGGGACGGGGCGGGACATGCGGATGAATTCTGGAGCATGGCGCTGATGGTGCGGACCCTGAAGGGGGCGGCCACGAGCTTTGCTTACGAGGCCGGGGAAGCAAATCCCGGCGAGAAATATGCAGCAATGGAAAAAAAGGCTCTAACATGGTAACTCCAAAAAATCGCATCACCCACGCCAACGGCGGAGGGTCAAAAGCGGCAACAAGGCGCGCGCCGAAGACGGCGAGCACCGTGAGCGCGGATGTCGTGCAGCTCGCGCTGCGGTCCCGGTTCAATCCATTGAGGGGCCTGACGCCGCAGCTTTTGTCGGTGTACCTGGATAACTTCCTCCTGGGGTTTGTCGCATATGCGGGGCTGGTGTGGGACCAGATCGAGAAGCGGGACGATGTGATCCGCAATGTCGCGAGCAAGCGCAAGAAGGCGCTCGCGAAGTATAAGCGGCAAAGCTACCAGCGCGATGGAAGCGCGGAGGCGGAGGCGCACGCCGAGGCGCTGGACGACTTTTACCATCACCTGACGGTGGTGAATGCGCTGGATGAGAATGAGCGGGGCGGATTTCAACTGCTGGTGAGGCAGATGATGGATGCGGTCGGCAAATACTACGCGGTGCATGAGATCGTGTGGAAGCCGGCGACTGGGCCGGACGGGGTGCTGACGGCGGAGTTGCGGTTCGTGCCGCTGTGGTTCTTCGAGAATCGCACGGGACGGCTGCGCTACCTGAAGGTGCCGCTGGGCGGGGCGGAGGGGGAGCCGCTGGAGGAGGGCGGATGGATGATCACCAAGGGGGACGGGATCATGGAGGCGTGCTCGATTGCGTACATGTTCAAGAATATGCCGTTGAAGGATTGGGTAAGTTACTCGGATAAGTTCGGGACGCCGGGCGTGCTGGGCCAGACCAACGCGGCAAAGGGGAGCGAGGCGGGGGAGGCATTGAAGGCGGCGGTCGCGGCGTTCGGGCAGAATTGGTCGGGGGTGGTGTATGGATCGGATGGGACGGTGAAGGATCCTATCTCGCTGATCACGGCGCGCGGCGAAGGGACGCTGCCCTTCCCTCCGCTGGTGGAGCGGATGGACCGGGCGCTGGTCTCGCTCTGGCGCGGAAGCGACCTCTCCACCATGTCCGCGGACAACAAGGGGGCCAGCGTCCAGGAGGGCGAGAGTGACATTCTGCTGGAAGACGACGCGACCATGGTCACCGAGGCGCTCAATTATTACATCGATCGCTGGGTTATCTGGCAGAAGTTCGGAAGAGAGCCGCTGGCTTACTCGCGGATTGTAGTGCCCGAGGCGAAGAATGTGGCGCTGGACCTGAGGATCGATGAGTTACTGCTGCGCGCGGGGGCGCGGATGGGCGAGCGGGAGCGGCTGGAGTATTACGGACGGCCGCTGATCGGAGAGGATGATCAGGCGCTGCACAACCCGGCGACAATCATTGAGAGGGTCCAGGATGAAGTGCAGGACGAGCCGGCAAGTACCGGCAGCCTGTCTGGCAGTTAGCAAAACAACACGTTTACTTATATGAAACAGTTTCCATTTAAACTCCACATCCTCGCGGCGAGGGCAACCTGGCTGGCGAATGAAGCGCATCAGACGGCGATCACACTGTTCCTGCCGAATCAATTGTCGCCACGGCAGGAGGGCCAGGACCATTGGTTGCAGCTCTCGCCGTTTGGCGATTTCGGCAACGTGAGCGGGAAGGCGCGAGTCATCCAGAGATTCCGCAAGGAGGACGCGCAACATATCTGCAATGAGTTCAACTCCACGCTGCGGCGGGTGACGCAGCCGCTCGGGATGCCATTCTATATAGGGCATCCGGATCATCCGCGCTTCGCGGGCCAGCCAGGGCACGAGGATACGCGCGCCTACGGGCGGGGGAAGGAGATGCAGGTGCGGCATGATGCGGGGTGCGCGGCCTGCGCGGGTTTTGCGAATGCGCGGGGCACGGCGGATGACGCGGCGGCGCCGTGCCAGGAGCATGGGCTGTTTGTGAGAATGCATTGGAATGACGAGGGGGCGCGGCTGATCGCGAATGAGAGCTTTCACGGCCATAGTGTGAACTGGGCGGCTGTACCGGAAGCGATGGAGAACGGGGTGCAAATCTACCGGCCGATTCGCGTGAAGAGCGCGGGCTTTACCAATGAACCGAATATCCCGGTGCGGCCGGCATCGCTGGCGAATGCGGGAGGCGGAGAGAGCAGCGAAGGGGAAGGGACGGTGGCGCAAGGGATCGTGCCGGCGAGGCTGAAAGTCCTCGCGGGTTTCAAGGAAGACGAAGAGGTGACCATGGATCAGGTGATCGAGGCGCTGGAGAAAGCGCGTGCGGTGGATCAAGCGAACGAGGGGGGCGCGAGCGTGGCGGAGCTGGAGCGACAATTGGCCAATGAACGGCTGGCGCGGGCAACGGCGGTGGTGGATGGGCTGGTCAGGAGCGGGCGGATCGTCACGAAGGACCGGGATGGGTGCGTCGAGCAATTGTGCGGCGCGGGAGAGGGATTCGATGAAACGGCGGCGCAACTCGGCAACAGCCGGACGCTGGTAAAGACCGAGCCAAAGACGCGGGGGCTGGCGGGGCAGCATGCGAAGGTGGTCGAAGGGGAGCGGGATCGGACGGCGCGTTTCCAGGAATTGATGGATGCGCGGCAGAAAGAGTTTCCCAACGAGAGCTATGAGAGCCGGTTCCGCGTCGTGGCGAACTCCAACGAGGGCTCGCATCTCTTCGCGCAGATGAGCCGGGCGGGAGCGGAAGAGTAATTCAAAAGAGTAACTAACATGACAAAGGAACAACCCGACCCGGAGAAGCTCCGGGAGAAGATGGAAGCGGGACTATCCCGCGAACAAGCAATCGAGGTGCTGGCGCGCCAGAACGAGGCGGATGAAAAGGCCGCGACAAAGCGAAAGGGCGCGGAGAAGGCGAAAGCCAAATAATGAATTTGCCACCCGGGCACTTCCGCCGCGGGGGGCAGCAACCCGGCTTTACCTGGTTAGTGCCGGGGCAAGCCAAACAACAAAGGAGAATGACACATCTATGATCCACATGATCATCAGCGGCTTAGTGTTGCTGCTCATCCTGGCAGCAGCCCTGGGCTTACTCAACAAACGGCGGGTTTTGACCTATCTGGCCAATAACTCGCTCATCGTGAACATCACGCCCAAGGGGAGGGCGTCGGCCGTGGCGGACGCGGCATTTACCAGCAGATACCTGATCTGCAAGCGGGGAGCGCAGACTTACAGCGTGGCGATCGCGGGCCAGGGAGACACGCCCTATGGGGTGGTGCCGGATATGACGCCGACAACGGACACGGACCTGAGTTATCCGCTGCCTGTGAACATCCTCGGGCTGAACGAGGATACGGAACGGATGATCGCGAGCGGGGCGATCGCAATCGATGCGATGCTGACCACCGATGCGGCGGGCCAGGTGCGCGCGGTGCCGGTGGCCTCGGGGACTTACTGGATCATCGGCAAGGCGAAGACGGCCGCGGCCGCGGCAGGCGACCAGGTGGAGGCCGTGCCGTGCTTCCCATACCAGTTCACCCACTAACCAACGCGATTACTACCTATCAAACCTATGAAAACGAAAACCGCGGCACTGCCGCAACTGTCCTACGCGGACTTCCAAAAGCAACACGCGAGCGCGCTGGGGAGGGTGGCACGCGTAGAGACCGAGCCGGTCGCGCTGCTGGCCAATGAAGGCGTAAGCATCCAGCCGGGGACTGTGTACCTGGCGAACGAGTCGGTGTTCACGCAGCAATACTTCGACGAGCCGCTGACCAATTATGCCACGGGCTGGAAGGACCCGAATAACATCGAGAAGACGCTCGAGTTCTTCGCGCCCGGGGTGCCGGTGCCGCGCCGGTTCACTTATAAGTCCTGGACGAACATCGAGGAGTTTCTTTCCGAAGGGACTTACGACGACCTGCGCGCGATCGGCGGGGAGTTTGCCACCGTGAAATACACCGGGACGGAAGTCCACGCGAGGACGGACAATCGCGGGCTGCGGCTGCGGGTGGACATGGACGAGGTGGCGGATCCGAACAGCGTGCTGGCGGGCGGGGTGCCCGCTTACCAAGGGCGGATCGTCGGGAAGCTGAAGCGGCGCATCCTGCGCAACTCGCTGCGGCGGGCGATCTCGCTGCTGAGCGCGGGCGCGACCAATACGGCGAAGACGTGGAACGGGACGGCCGGGCAGGACCCGGATAACGACGTGCTGCAGGAACTGGTGAGCGCGGCGACGCAAGCGGGCATCCGCCCGAACCGGGTGGGGTGGGGCGATACGGCGTGGGCGAAGCGCATCCTGACGCATCGCGCGCAGAACGACGCGGGAGGGTATGCGAGCGCGGGACTTACCCCGGAGCAGGTGGGGATGTTCCTCAATGTGGAGGCGTACGTGAGCCGGGAGCGGTTCTCGGCAGCGGGCGCGGGGCTCGCGGAGCTGGTTGGGAATCTCGTCTTCATGTTCTACGCGCTGGAAGGCCAGGACACGGAGGACCCGTCAAATATCAAGCGGTTCTACTCCGTGACCGACAGCGGGGGGCCGTGGCGCGTGTATGTGCAGCAGGTCACCAGCAAGCTGGTGGATATTACCGTCGAGCATTACGAGCTGATCAAGGTGACCAGCCTGCTCGGGATCAATCAGTTCACCATTAGCTAACCAAAACGGCCTGGTTGGGGGAGCCGCCGCCCGAGTCCTGGGGGAAAAACTCCGGGCGGCGGCCAAGGCCGGGCAATAAACAAATATGAGTAACTGGACTTCCATCACCATCGACAGCCTGAAGGCGGCCGGACATGGCACGATCATCGACGCGGCGCAATCGGCGGGGGCCGGGGGAGTGGATCCCGTGACGGAATCAATCGCCGATGCGGTGTCACGGGTGCGCGCGGCGTGCTCCACGGGCAACCAACTGGATACGGACGCGACAAAGGTCCCGAACAGCCTGAAGGGACTTACCATTCGCCTGGCGCTCTTTGCGCTGATGGAGCGGATCAATTATCCGCTGAGCGAAGACCAGCGGGATACAAGGCGCAATGATAACAGCCAGCTTTTGAGGATCAATGACGACCAGTTGAAGTTTGAGCTGCCGGATGCGCCGGCGGGCGATGCGGAGATGCAGCAGGGGGCCGCTGTCGACATGATCACGCAGACGAATCGCCACCATTACACGCGGCGCGGAACCGACGGGCTGCTCTGATCTTATGAGCCTCCAACGCTTTCAACTCGATATCGCGGCACGGCTGCAGAGTGCGGCTGCATTTGAAAATGTGCCGGTTTTCATCCTGCGTCCGCGGGCGGCGCTGACGGCGGCGGAGATCCAGGATAAGATCAATGCCAGCCTCGGGGCATTGAGCGCGCAGAATGGGAAGTCCGGACTTTGCGCGACCGTGATGATGCCGGCGGTGAGTACGAAACAGCAGGAGCTGCCGGGGCCCTATCTCCGTCTCGCGTGCAAGGTCCGCGTGCAGGAGAATGTGATCGTCAATATGGGACCGAACGGGACGCAGATCGCGTGCGAGGATGCCGCGATCTCGGTCGCGCAGACGCTGCACTTATGGACACCGGGGGGGACCGCGGGGATTTTGCGCGCGAGCGAGGAGACGATTACCGCGGATGCGACTTTTGAAGGACGGGTGACTTATGATGTGGGGGTGGAGAGCGAGCTGGACTTGCCATGCCTGGCGAAGAGTCCCCTGCCCTCCCTCTCGGCAAGCGGCGGTATCGTGACCATTACCTGCGCGGACCCGGAGGCGGCAATCTATTACACCACCGACGGGAGCATGCCATGGGCGGGGGGCGGGGGCGCGGTGCTCTACACGGCGCCATTCGCGGCGGGAGAACGGGCGCTGGTGCGGGGCGCGGCATTCAGCTCCGGAGAGCTGGGGTCGGATGTCGCGTGGCTGGCGCTGTAACCAAAACACTTACCACTTATGAGCGTTCCCATTCGCATTCACGGACCGGCAATCATCAGCTTCAACGGGGTGAGTTACTATTTCAAGAACGGGCTCAAGGGCTCGCTCAAGCGGAAGCGCGCGAAGATAGAGGTGGATGCATTCGGGCAGATCGCGGAGGTCGCGAAGGATTGCATCGTCGAGTTCAGCGGTGTGCCGGCGGGTGCAATGCGCGCGGCGGACCTCGCGGGGCAGATGCCTTATACGCCGGCGATGATCGGGCAGAGCATCTTTGGAACAACGGATACGCCGCTGGTTGTGCAAACGATCAATGACGGCGCCACGATCACCTGGACACGGGGAGCGATCAGCAAGTATGCGCCGATGCTGCTCTCGGCGACGCAGGGGACGATTTACGAAGGTGAGATGACCTTCGCCTGCCTGATGGCGAGCAATTACAATCTCACCAGCGCGACGGCGTGGAAGAGCATCACGCCGGGTGTATTTACGGATACGACGTTCGATCCGGCGAAAGTTCGCATGGCGCAATATATGGCGGCCTGGGGCTCGGCGCCGCCTTACAATGCGATGATATCGGAGGACGGGTTCCGGCTGGCGCCGGCCATCGTCACGGAGAATATCGCGGTGGATAACTACGGGATCATCGATATCGCGCTCAAGTCTGTAACCGGGATGGCGCGCTTCAAGCCGGCGAATCTCACGGAAGCGCAGATCGATACGCTGATCGCGCTGCAGGGGAGCGGGGCGCTGGTGCCGGGAGGGGCGATCGGGGATGCGGGGAATGACCTGGTCATCAGCAGCAGCCTTTTGACGGCGACATTGAAGCAGGCTGGAGCGGCCGACTATGAGCTCCTGTATGCCACGGGGAAACTGCGGGCGGGGGAGGTGGCGTTTGCGAGCGCGCTGACCTTTACCAGTGGGCGGCCGAACGCGGTGTTTACCTTCAGCGTACCAGGTTAATGACATTATGTTAGTAAGCATCGGCACTTATCTTTTATGCGATGGGACGCGCTCCGGGGGAGTGGGGACCACGCGGCTGCGCTTCCGGGTGAGACGCCTGATCCAGGTGCAGGAAGTCTTCCGTGGGGAAGAGGTGACGACGCTTGACCGGGGGAACCGGCAGACGACGGCGACCTTCGAGATCACGCGGACCTTTGGGACACAGGACGAGGCGGATGTCTTCGTGCTCGAGCACGAGGAGACGATCCCGTCGAGCGGGCTGGTCTCCTTTGCGGCGTACAAGCAGAACGGCCAGAAAGTGGTGCGATACCTGGCGGCGGGGAAGCTTGAGACGCATGAACTTATCGAACAGATCGGCGTAACGACGCGCCACCAATACACCATCACCGGCGGCACCATCCAGACGGCGCAGCCGACATCCTAGGCTTTTATAGAGCCCTTCCATTTATGCCCACGTTCAATACACAAATCATCCGCATCGCAGCCGACACGACGAGCAAGGATAACGTGCTCGACCTCAATACCTCCGCCGAGCCGCAGGCCTGGTGGGCGCGGGACCTGACCTTGCAGGTGGGGGTATTCGCCGGGGAGACGCTGCTGGACGTGAGCGACCTGCAAAGCGTGACGGTGAACCTGAAGGATCCGTCGAACCTGGACGGGGCGGCGCTGGTAACGAAGACGATCACGAGCTTCGATAACACGACGACGGCGGGGACGTGGGCGGCCGGAACGCAGCAGCATTTCGTGGTGAGCTTCGCGGCGGATGACCTGTCGTTCTCGCTTACAAATGCGTCGCGGCTGGTGCGGCTGGTGATCACGGCCATCACCACGGGGGGGAAGACGGGGACCATCTGCGTCGGCACGATCAATATCATCGACGACGGCGGGAGCAGCCCGGCGGACAACCCGGCGAATGCCATAACCGTAAGCCAGGCACAGGCGATGGTGGCGGCGCTGGCGTGGACGGCTGGGGTTGCAGCCATCAGCGCGGCGGGGAATGTGAGTGTGCAGAACGGGCAGACGTGGCTGCTGGGGAGGCAGGCGTTCTCGGCCGCGGCGGGAGCGGGGGCGTATGTGGCCAACATCATCCTGAGCGATGCGAATGCGCTGGCGGGGGCATTGCTGCGGATCCCGATCGACTTCGCGGCGACGCTGAACCCGACGATCAATATCTATGACGGCAGCACGGGGGGGACATTGCTGCAAACCATTACCCAGATCGATGCGAGCACGGCGCGCAGCTTCCTGGGGACCTACGGATACGACGGGACCCATTGGCACAAGGAAAGCGGAGCCTGGGTGCTCTGAGAACGGCACTTCACCTACTTACAAATGAACTTATTCGCACTTATGAAAACAAGATACTCCAATGTCAGGCTGATCACGCTGGCGGCGCTGCTGGCCGGCTTATGCGGCACCCTCACCACGATTCTCCTCGCCGATCCGCCGAGCAGCACGGCGGCGCCGGCCACGGCGACGACCGGTACGGCAGCGTACGCGGGAGCGCTCGGCTCCGCGTTAAACTCCGTCTCGCTGACGGGCACGCAAGGGCTCTGGGGTGCGAACCTGAACAACCAGGCGTTCGTATGGGAGGGTGATTCCATCACTGCGACACCCAATGGGGCGAGCGTACAATCGTGGGCCGGCCTTCTGTCTGGAATCACGAGCGGCACCGGGGGTGTCATGGCCTCTGGCACGGCGTATGGCTTCTTTAACGGGCATGGAAAGGCGTATATCACCGCCGTGGGCGGGTCGGTGATCAGCGGGAGCAGCACGGGGTACCTTGGCGCGCCGGAGACGATTTCGACATCATGGAGCGGAACCACCTCGACACTGAACCTTAGCGGGAGCTGCTACTCGATCCTCGGCCCGATGGCCGTAACCGGAACCAATATCGCCTACGGCACCACGGGTACGCTTTCGAATAGCGGCACCACGCTGACGCTCTCCCAGCCAACGCTTGGCCCGAGCGGAACCACGGTCACCATCCGGCTGGGAGGGCAGAACGTGCAGGACCGGTATGCGTCGCAAGTGTATCCCCACCGGCCGGCGGCGAATGGGGGAGATGGCGGGCCGCGATCGATGTTCTTCCTGATGGGAGGGGCGAATCCGCTGCACATCGGGGAGAACGCCGCGACGATCATCGCCGAGCTGACCAACGTGTGCAACCAAGCGAAGGGGGACGGGTTCACCGTGGTTCTATCGACGATCCTGCCCACGGTGGGCCAGAATTGGTGGAGCTTCTCGCAGGACCTGCAAAGGCAGATCGTGAACGACGCCATCCGCCGCAGGCTCATCCCGTGCGATATCGTCGTTGATTCCTGCGAAGCGATCAGCGGGGATAGTTTCATCAATCCAGTGGAATTCGATGTAAACGGGGTCCACCCGCTGGCGCAGGCGAACGTGGTGCTGGCGAATTACTACAACTCCGCGTTGCTGGCCGGAGGGTATATTTACAAGGCGACGCCGGGTTTCGTCGATCCGCCGACGACGTTTCAAAACTCGATCACGCTGAATAACGGCATACTTTATACGGGTTCATTCGCCGGGAATGACTTCGACCTGGGGAACACCGGGGAATGGTTCAGCATCAAGCAGCCGAACATGCCAAACGCGACCAATGCATGGGTGGGCTTTGGAAAGGATAGCTCGGGGTTCGATTCCGCGCGGCTGACTTATACCCTGCACTCCGCCGGGGCGGACCCGAGCAACGCCGTCTCGCTGGGCGTAGTGAATGGTCCTGCCTATATTGTGAATGGGTACGGGCAATCGTATCTGAACATCTCCGCGACCACGGCGCAAAGCCTCTCCTCGAACCTTGTGCGGTCGACCATCGACTCGGCGGGGGCATTCGTGGGGATGCTGATCTACAACGATCAGAATGGGCTGAACAATACGGGTATCGAGGAGACGCAGAGCCTGCTCTCCGCGGGGGCGCTGAATGAAGGATTCCTGGTGGGACACGATACCGCGAATGCGGGAAACATCGGCGGGCTCGGGTTTATCTATAACTCCTCGGGCGCTTCCAGCAATGCGGTCACGATTGGCATCTCGGGGGAGACGGCCACGAGTCAGGACGCGTACTTCTTCAAGTCGGGCGATGTCGCGATAGGGACGGGAACGGATAGCGGATACGGATTTGAAGTAAGCAACACGGCGAAGATGGACTCCAACCTGACGGTATCAGGCACGCTGGTGCTGACAGGCACAGCGTCCACGCCAATCAATACGGGCACGGTGGCTTTTTGGGTCAAAGGCGCGGTACTGAGCGGGACGACGACATTGACCGGGAGATTTCCGCTTTATCAATGAGGACTTACCGGCTCTTGCGACTAATCGCGACTTCTTAGAAGACCCAACCCATGGCTGATCAGGATGAAACGGACGACGCGGGCGCGGGCTCCACCGAGCCCGGCGCGGAGGCGGCGCCCGCAGATGAAAGCTCCCGCGAGGAAGCGTCGCGGGAGAAGAGCGAGGCGATGGAGCGGGATATCAGCCGGCTGTTTGCACTTATGGAGCGGATGACCCAAGCCCCAGCGGAGAAGCCGGGGGAGAGCGGGATGCTGCAGCAATTGATCACGCGCATCGAGCGGCTGGAAGGCCAGCTCAAGCAAGGGAGGGCGACGAATTAGATGAGCTGGCATATCCAGATTGGCGAGGGGACGCCGGAGGCGTTCTCGACGCTGGGGTGCAACAAGCTGAAGCGGGAACTCCGCTCGCAGGCGGCGGGAACGTTTTCCTTTACCGAGACGACGGCGCAGATGGATGGCGGCGCGCTGGCGGGGAACCTGACGCCGTGCATGGTGCTGTGGGTGCCGGATGACATTGCCGATCCGGTGCCGCAGATTTACTTCCAGGGACGGGTGACCGCGCTCCCCAGGATCGGCGCGCCGGCGAATGAGGAGCGGCGGTATGTGATCAGTGATGCGTGGAATGACCTGGAGAGGCTGACTTACCAGCAGCAATGGAATAAGATCACGGGCTTTGACGAGAGCGGGAACCCGACGACGGCGACGGAGTACCGGAGCGAGTTCATCCTGGGGATGAATGCGAGCGGCAACCCGCAAAACAGCGACACGGCGATGGAGGATGTGCTGAACTGGGCGATAGGGCGCGGGGCGTGGATGCAGATCGGGCAGATCCTCGTGGGAGGGGGCGGGGCGGCGCCGGTGCCATACAAGGAGATGCACGATCTGCCGTGCAGCGCGGTGATGCAGGAGCTGATGCGGCTGACGCCGGATGCGGTGTCGTGGTTTGATTACGCGACCACGCCGCCGACCTTCCACGTGACGCGGCGCGCGGCTTGCACGAGCCAGGAGTTCCCGTTCGCGGGGGCGCCGGAGGATATCCACCTGACGCCGCGCAATGACCTGGTGCGGAGCGAGGTGGTGCTGCGCTATGTGCAGGAGGGGCGGAACGACGGGCAGCCGGTGGTGGCGACCACCATCGACGCGGCGCCGGGCGGGGCGGATGGGCTGGCATTTGACGCGCTGGTGGCGACGGTGCGGCTGGCGGGTGCGGATGCGGTGTACCAGCACCAGCCGGTGAAGGTGAAGCCGATCCAGGCGATCCCGGGCGGCGACGATGATACGGACGCGTGCAACTGGTGGGGCGAGCACGTGCAGTGGCTCTACCAATTCTCCGCGGAGCGGCTGAACCTGGATAACGATCTGACGGGCGGCTATGTGGAAAGCCCGCAGTACCTGGACGACGGGGTGACGGCGGTCGATTACGCGCTGGGCAGTTACCCGAGCGAGCTGGCGTCGGGCAACCTGGCGGATTGGATGGGGGTAAAGTTTGCCTATTGCATGTTTTACTCGTCTTTTACTTATAATTACCCGGACGTGGCGGATGAGGAGAGCCTGGCGGCGGTAAAGATATTCGGTGGATCGACCGATGGGACGAGCCACACGGCGGGCGACCAGACGCCGCAGGCGGTCGCGTGCCGGGTGCTGGGGACGAGCGCGGTGAGCCAGACTTACAAGCAGCTCTCGAGTTATACGGAGGCGGAGCCGGTGCCGGCGGGGCTGGCCTCCGCGCTGTACGGGGCGCTGAGCACGCTGCACTACGAGGGGTCTTATACGTTTGTGCAGGCGGAGGTGAATCCGACGTTTACGCTCGGCACGGTGCTGAACATCGCGGGGTCCGGGCAGCCGTGGAGCACGATGAACGCGCTGGTGCAGGAGATGGTGGATGACCTGGACGCGGGGCGCTCGACCTGGCGGGTGGGGCCGCCAGCGCATCTGACGATCCAGGACTTGATGGAGCAACTGCGCTGGACGCGGACGCGCGCGCCGAGCGGGCACATCAAGGAACGGGCGAGCGGGACGCCCTCGGCGCCGCTGGTCAATGGGACGACGAAGCCGGTGACGAGCTCGCCCATCGGGACGCCGACGGCGATCACGAAGTACCCGTGGATCGGCGCGGGGGGCGACCAGATGAACGGGGATGGGACGGCGGCGACCTATGACGCGGTGCTGGGTTATGGGCAGAGCAGCTTCGCGGGGGACGTGGGGCACGCGAAGCCGCTGGAGGAGTTTGAGATCAGCGTGGGGAATGACGGCTCGGACTGGAGCGGGCCGGATTATGATGCGAGCGCGCTGGATAATGGGCTCTCGATTATCACGGGGGATGGGACGGCGGATGATGATTGCATCGAGATCAGCCGGGGCAACGGGAAGGTGGGGATGTATCCCAATACGCCGAAGATCGACCTGACGATGGACGATAACGATAACGAGGTGCTGCTTGATTGCTCGGTGCCATCGGCGCAGGTCACGGATGACTCCGGGAATGTTATCACCATCGACGGGTCCTCGACCTCTATGGACATGACCGATGCCAGCGGGAACAACATCAACCTGGATGGCAGCACCACGGAGATCTCGCTCAATGACGCGAGCGGGAACACTATCTACATCGAGGGCGCGACGCCGAACATCGATATGACCAGCAGCGGCGGGAGCGAGATCAACATCACGGCGGCGACGCCGGAGATCGCGATGACCGGGAGCGGCGGGGGCACGATCACGCTGGATGGATCGGTGCCGTCGATCGAGATCGAGGACAGCGGCGATATTATCGATATCGACGGGTCGTCGGCATCCATCGACATGACCTCGAGCGGGGGCAACAACCTGAACCTGGATGCGACGACGACCGAGATATCGCTCAATGACTCGAGCGGCAGCACTATCTCCATGGATGGCTCGACCCCTAACATCGACATTACCAGCAGCGGGGGGAGCGAGATCAATATCGATGGGAGCTACCCGAAGATTGAAATGTCGAACGGCCACGGCGCTGTAGCAACATTGCAGTGTATGTATGCGCCGAGCATTTCCCTGGAGGATGAAAGCGGGGACCAAGTGGTGGCCGGGATAACATCGAGTCCATCGGTGGAGATCGGGAGTGCCACGGGGAATACCATCAACCTGTCCGCATCTCCGGACCCGACGATCACGCTGACTGACGGGGCAGGGAGCTCCGTGGAGATCGATGGGTCGGAGCAGTCGATCAATTTCAACCCGTCCGGCGGCGGCTCGGGCTCGGTGAGTCTCAATGGGCTCACATGCTACCATCCAGGAGACAGCCTGGTTGATCTCATAGATACCACCAGTGGAAACGCCATCGGGTTGGAGACCACCACTGGGTTCGAGTTTCAGTATGGCGACGGAACTGGGCAGGTGAATATCTATGGGTACGCGATGTATCTGACTTACACCAATGGCGAGGTCGAGACGCAGATAGTTATCGATGCCAGCAATGATTTGATCACCGGCGACTCGATTGAATTCATCGAGATGGTGGCGTGCACGGCGGGGGGCCCGGACCGGACGTACCGGGTGCTGGGGGTGCGGCTCTCTTGATTTTATGAACAACCAAAAGCCACAGGTCCTGACCGTGCGCCTGACGCCGGCGCAACGGGGCAATCTGCTCACCTTCCTGGAGCGGACGCGGCTCGAAGGGCGCGAGGCGGCCGCGCTGCTGGAGCTGCGGCATCTCTTTCAAAACGCAAAACCTGAATCGGCTCCAGTCGAGCCCAAGAACCAACCGGCTCCCAGCGAGCCACAACCGGAATAAAACACCATGTCACTCCTCGATGCACCAACACCGCTGCCCGTAGCGCAACGCCGGGCGCAGGCAGCGCTCCGCAAACCGCGCGCGATTCTCACCAACCTGGTAAAGGAATGGTCGGAAGGGGTGGACCATGTGTGGAACCCGCCCGACGGGACGACGCCCGCGCAGATCCTGGCGCAACTGGGCACGAGCGGGGTGGAGCTCTTCACCCGCAGCGCGCAGCTCCGCGCCTTCCTGGAGGGGCAGGCGGCCGGCTGCACGAACATCCCCGCCGCCGCCCGCATCCAGGCGGTGAATCTGAATGCGGACGGGACGGTGACGCTGAAGAGCTGAACCGGGGGGGGCACCGCGCGGCTTGGGTGATGCTTCACAATGGGCGGGCGCGGGAGTTAAGGTGGGGGGCATGAGCCAGGTATTTGTCGGGCTGGATATCGGGGGGACGAAGATCATCGCGGCGGCGGCCGATGAGGATGGCAACATCCTCAGGCGCGAGCAGGCGTTGACTCCGCAGCCGCTGGCGGAGGGGCTGGCGCTGCTGGACCGGATGATCCGGACGGTCGCGGCGGGTGATCAAATCGCCGCCATGGGAGCGGGGGCGGGCGGGCCGCTGAATTGGGAGACGGGGGTGGTGTCGCCATTGCACCAGCCGGATTGGCGCGCGGTACCGCTCAAGGAGAGGATGGAAGCGAAGTATGACTGCCGCTTTACCGTGGAGGTGGATACGAACGTGGCGGCGCTGGCGGAGTATCATCACGCGCCCGCTGGGCGGGATAGGCGGGATAAGCCCGGCAAGCTGCTCTATATTACCCTGAGTACGGGGATGGGCGGGGGCCTGGTCGTGGAGGGTGAGATCTATCGCGGCATGCAGGGGGAGCATCCCGAGGTGGGGCATCAATCGGTGTCGTACCGGAGGGCGGAGCATGGCGCGGTCGCATGCCCGTGCGGGAGCACCGGGTGCCTGGAGGCGCTTGTCTCGGGGAGCGGCATCCGGCGCTTGTATGGGAAGGCTCCGGAGGCATTGAGGGCGCGGGAATGGGATGAGGTAACGTGGAACCTCGGGCAGGGATTGAGAAATCTGGCGGTGATTTATCTCCCGGATGTGATCGTGCTGGGCGGCGGGATAACTTATGGCGCGCGGGATACGCTGGTGCTGCCGGCGGCGCGGGTGATGCGGGAGCACCTGAAGATAGTGCCGCACCCGGAGGTGCGCATGAGCGCGCTGGGAGCGGACAATGTGGTGGAGGGGGCGATCCTGCTGGCGCTGCGCGACGGGCGATGAATAGCGGCAAAGCGCTGCGTTCCGCGACGATTGGGGGCGTAAAAAACTCTTGTGTAAACCCGTATGGTTATGGTATTTATAGTTAATGCTAGAGAATAAGATTTTATCTGTTCCGCGGTGGCCGATCCCGGAAAATCGCGGGGTTTTAACATGCTTGAAATATTATCGTCATGAAGGGCTGTCAGGATTCTAGGGCTATGAATTGGCTGACTTTCCTACACTTTTACTTCACGGCGCTGTGTGCGGCGACGGCGGCGTGCCTTTTCTATATTGTCTGGCTGGTGTGGCACCGGCCGTAGGAGGGAAGCGGCCGCGAGGGTGTGGGCGAACCTGGATCACCCATGGCCCCGGCGAACAGGCGACGCGGATGGGGGCGGCGGAGGCGGGCGCTGGGGCGAGGAGGAGCGGGAGGCGAGGGAGCGAAAGGAGGGGGGCGTTTCACGCCGTTGAGCTTGCCGCGGCGGGAAGAAAATAAGCGTTTGATGGCGGCCGGGCTCGATTGCATGTCAAGGTGGGAGATCCGAAATGAAGACGCGCTTATTCGACGAAACCGGGCGCCCGGTCTCCGAGGTGGGGCTGGGCTGCTGGCAATTGGGGGGAG
>Ga0182024_10007194_pt1 | contig 24086 bp, 26 predicted proteins | sample P32metaG_FD_120480 | JGI IMG/M metagenome (GOLD analysis project Ga0182024, IMG submission 120480) | Permafrost microbial communities from Stordalen Mire, Sweden - P3-2 metaG (Illumina Assembly) | ecosystem: Environmental > Terrestrial > Soil > Wetlands > Permafrost | place: Sweden: Stordalen...
CGTATAGTTCCAGATCTCCTCGGCGGTGGAAACGCGGTGGATCAGGGGGTTGGCCGGATTCTCGAACTGCTGGGGCATGACCGCGCCGGGGATTTCGGCGGCCAGCTCGCGCGCCCGCGCCACGGCGCCGGCCATGCCCTTCTCGCCGGGCGTCAGCTCCAGGCGGGCCCCCAGGATGAGCAGCATCTTGCGCCGCTCGATGGAGCCGCTGTCGGGCATGACCAGGATCAGCTTCAGCCCCTTGGCCGCCGCCACGAAGGCCAGCGCAATGCCGGTGTTGCCGCTGGTCGGCTCGACGATGACCGACCCTTCGCCGATCAGGCCCCGCGCCTCCATGTCCTCGATCATCGAGACCCCGATCCGGTCCTTGACCGAACCCAGCGGATTGAAGAACTCCAGCTTGGCCACCACCTCGCCCTTGGGCTTCAGCTGCGCCGAGAGCCTGGGCAGGCGGATGAGCGGCGTATCGCCGATGGTGTCCAGGATCGAATCGAATATCCGCCCCCGCCCGGCCCGCTTGTAGCGGGCCGCGTCATAAATCTGGGCGGGGTGGGCCATGGCGGTTCTCGCGAAGAGCGGCGGTGCGGCCGGGACCTTAGAACATCGCTCCTCCCCTGCGAAGCGGGGGCGCCACGCACGTTGCAACCGCCGCCCCCCTCCCCGGCTTCGCCGGTACTCCCCCCGTTTCACGGAGGGAGAACCGCGCGACCCTACGCCGCCAGCGATTTTCCCGATCTCTTGCCCGCGAGCACCGGCTCCAGCACCGTCTCGGCAAGCCAGCGCACCACCGGCACGACCACCCCGTCGCCGGCCACATGCAACGCGGCGTTGGTCCTTTCCGGCAAGACATAACTCTGCGGCAGGCCCATCAGCCGCGCCGCCTCGCGCGGCGTGATCAGGCGGCTGCGCACCAGATCGCCCTCCACCACGATCAGCCCCTGGCGCGAGGAGCCGCCGCGCGGCGTGCGCAGACACCCGGCCACGCCGTCAAAGCGCACCTCGGCCCGCTGCCCGCCCGCCCGCACCCGCCGAAACACGGCCCCGACCCGCCGCGCCCCCGCGGCCCGCGCCGCCGCCACCTTTTCCCGGTTACGCCCGTCCATCAGCGAAATCAGCCGCGCCGTCTCGGAGTCCGACCGCCAGACCACCGCCTCGTCCGCCTCCAGCAGCGCCGCCAGATTGGTGTTCCGCCCCTCAGGCAGCGGCGCCGCCCAGTGCACCCAGGCGCGCCGCAACTCCGCCGGCAGCCGCTCGCGCGCCATGCGCACCGCCGGCGCCTCGAAACCTTCGCCCTCGAACCCCGCCGCGTCCTCCCGCGCCCCGACGATGAACACCCGCCGCCGCGACTGCGGCAGGAAATGCGCCGCGTCGATCTCCAGAGCCCCGAAGCGATAGCCCTCATCCCCAAGCGCCCGGCACACGGCCTCGAAATCGCGCCCGCCGCGCGAGGTGAGGAGCCCCGTCACATTTTCGATGACCACCATCCGCGGCGCCCGCCCCTCGCCGTTCAGCGCCTCGATCAGCCGCCAGAACCCCAGCAAGGCCGACGACCGCGCGCCCGTCAGCCCGGCCCGCCCGCCGGCCAGGCTGAAGTCCTGGCAAGGGCTAGACGCCCAGGCGAGATCGGCCCGGCCCGGCAGGTCGCCGGCGGTGAGATCGAACACATCCCCCTCGCGAAAATCCTCGCCCCCGAAGTTGGCCCGATAGGTCGCCGCCTTCACCGTGTCGAAATCGTTGGCGAACCGACACTCCCAGCTCGCCCCCAGCCCCAGCCGCGCCATCCCGCCGCCGGCGAAGAACTCGTAGAAGGTGAAGGGTCGGCGACTCATGGGAGGAAAGTTTAGAGGGAATTTTGGTGGGCGAATATGTCGCGGGTTCTTTCAACCGCCGGATTGTGGGTTCACGGAGCGTTGCTCGATGTTGAACGTCAGTCCGAACGGGTCGCTCAGATAGCATCGCGGGAGAGAGGGATCTTCCTCTTCGATGCGGCAGCCGGCGGCCACGAGCTTCGCCTTCGCGGCGTCCAGATCGTCGACGTAGAAGTCGAACACCGCCCCGTGGGGCGGGCCGCGGTCCAGGAACAGGCGAAAGGCGCCTGTCTCCAGTCCGATCATCTGGGCGTTCCGCTGAAATACGGTCAGGCCCAGCGTGTGCTCATAGAAGGCGGCCGCCTTCTCGATGTCCTCGGTCCGGATGATGACGTCGCGAGAAGACAAGGTCATGGCCAACGGCTCCGGGATGGCGATGGGGCGAGCATACAGGGTTCGGGGCGCCTCGCCACAAGAGCGTGCCCGCTGCCCGGTCTCTTGCGGTCAAGGCCTCCCCGTGGACTAATGGCTGCATCGGGCGCTGAATTCGCCCTTGGGGAGCACGACATGCACAAGAGACTGGCACTGATTTCGGGGGTTGCCGCCCTCTTTTGCCTGAGCGCCACCGGCGTGGCGGCCCAGGCGGTCCCGCGGAACTACGATCGCGGGACGGTCACCCAGGTCACCGAGATCGAGGTGAAGCCGGGGCAACTCAACGCGTACATGCAGGACCTCGCCGGCGGCTGGCGCAATTCCATGGAAGAAGGCAAGCGGTCGGGCGCGATTGTGGCCTACAGCGTCGAACAGCCGCTCGATCCCAGGCCCCATGAGGCGAACTTGGTGCTGGTGGTCGTCTACAAGAACCTGGCGGCTTTCGACCGGCCGTTGGCGGACGCCGAGAAATCGACGGCGGCCCAGTTCGGATCGCTCGACAAGGCCCAGGAAATGGCCATGCGGCGAGAGACCCTGCGGTCGGTGAAGGGCACGGAAGTCTACCGCCAGCTCGAATTCACCAAGTAGGCCCGAACGGGTGCAAGGAGGGTTTCGCGGTCGGCAGGCGAGCCCTCCTTCTCCCCGCTGGGAGAAGGGGAATTCAGCGCGACCTTACAGCCGCCGAGGTGTTGGACGGAAGCGCGATTGCGGCAAACACGCAACGCAAGTATCGTATGAGGACAAACCCCAGCAGAGTCTCTCATGACGCGCGCTGAAAATATACTTCAAGTCACCAAACGCCTGATCATCATGACCAGCGTCGTTCTGCTGTTGTTGGCGGGCGCGTTTGGCCTGACGCTGTACTTTGGGGACCGTTTCATGGTTTCCTGGGCGTGCTTCGGGTGCGGGCTGCTGGGCGGGTTCATCAGCATTCAGCAGCGCCTGAAGCGGGTCGGCGCCGAGGAACTCGAGCTGCTCTCGCAGTCCTGGTTTCAGATCGTTCTGGTCCCGGTCTATGGCGGGATCTTCGCCCTCATCCTTTACGTGGCGTTCCTCAGTCAGATCGTGACCGGCGGCCTCTTCCCGCAACTCGCCATTCCCCATTTTCATCAGCCGCCGACGACGGAGGATATGCGCAGGTTTTTCAGCGATACCTACCCGGCCACGGGCGTGGATATGGCCAAGTTGCTGTTTTGGTGCCTGGTCGCCGGCTTCTCCGAGCGCTTCATACCGCAGATCATCAGTAAGCTTCCGACAGGCGCGGGCGGGAAGGGTGAATGATAGGCGCCCGCAAGCGGGGGGGGCTGAAGATTTCCAGCGCCGCAAAGCGAGGAATATCGAAGGGGGGGTCGCGGATTGCGCCCCGCCAGTTCAGACCAGGCGCATCAGACTGGAGCGCAGGATGTCCGAACTCGACTGCTCGCCCATGATCTCGGCGCCGAGGGCCTGCCACTCGGGATCGGCGGCGGCCGATACCCCGGCCTTGGCCCATGCGGTGAAGTTCGGATAGTAGACGACCGTGGCGGACACGCCGAACGGGTCGCTCACCACCGACTGCAGGGCGCGCATCTTGCCGCCGTATCTTTCGGAGATCGCCTTCACCTGCCGGATACGTTCCAGGCTTTGCGTCTGCTTGCCGTGGCGGACCTGGAACAAGGTCGCGACGGCGACGCCGCAGGACGCGATTTCGGCGTGGGGGACTTCGAGGCCCGCAACCTCGGTATAGGCCACCGAGCGAGCGGGTACGAGCGCCTGGGTCAGTTGCCCCCTGGCTATGAACGCCTCCCAGGCGGGATCGGCGTATATCCGGTCGAGCGCGGCGCCGTATTCTAGCGGATCGGCGAACTCCACCACGATGTTCAGCGTGCCGATCACGCCGCCGCGCACCAGGGAATAGACACCCCCCTTGCCGCCGAAGCGGGACCAGATTCCCAGTCCCTCCTTGAGCTGCGCCTGGGCATCCGCGGCCTTTCCGGGCGCTGCGGTAAACGATGTTACGGTGACGACCGCCATGGTCTTCTCCTTCGCTGGTTCTTGTTGATCGGTGGAAATTCGACCGGCGCCGGCACTTGGCCATAGACCTGGAAGCTCGGCAATGAAGATTGCCAGAGTGGAATTCCGGATACACCTTCGAAAAATGGGGTCGGCTTAAAAGGGCTTGTGGCGCGCCTCCTGGCCTGCTGTGCTCGATTCCAGCCTGTCGAAGGCGGTCGAAATGGACATGGCGGCGCGCATCAAAAGCTGACCGTGGGATAGAGGAGGCTTTAAGACCCATGAAGGCTATTCAGAACGCCAAGCCCGCCAGCCTCGAGACGATGCGTCATGTCGACCTGGCCGATCCCGCCCCGCCCGGGCCGGGCGAGATCCTGGTTCGCGTGCGGGCCAGTTCACTGAATTATCACGACTACCTGGTGGTGGTCGGCGCCATTCCGACGCCCGAGGGCCGCATCCCGATGTCCGATGGGGCCGGCGAGGTGGTGGCGCTCGGCGAGGGCGTGAAGAGCGTCGCGGTGGGCGACCTGGTCGTTTCCACCTTCTTTCCCAGGTGGCTGGATGGCGATGCGCCGGATGACGGCTTTTCCGGCGTGCCGGGCGACGGCGCGGACGGCTATGCGCGGGAGTTGGTGACCGCGCCCGCGACGTCCTTCACCCACGCGCCCAAGGGATGGAGCGCCGCGCAGGCGGCGACCATCACCTGCGCCGGGGTCACCGCCTGGCGAGGGCTGGTGGCCGACGGCGCGCTCAAGGGCGGCGAGACGGTGCTCGTTCAGGGGACGGGGGGCGTCTCGCTCTACGGCCTGCAGATCGCCAAGGCGTTCGGCTGCACGGTGATCGCCACGTCGTCCTCCGATGAGAAACTGGAGCGGCTGAAGGCGCTGGGGGCCGACCATCTGATCAACTACAGGTCCACGCCCGAGTGGGGATTGGCGGCGCTGAAGCTGACGGGCGGGCGCGGCGTGGACCATATCCTGGAGATCGGCGGCGCCGGCACCATGCCGCAGTCCATTCTCGCGGCGCGCAACGGGGGCCACATCGCTCTGATCGGCGTGCTGGCGGGCTACGCCGGGCCGGTGTCGACCGTCGCCATCATGGGCAAGCAGCTGAAGGTCATCGGGCTGACCGTGGGCAGCCGGCGCCATCAGCTCGACATGATCCGCGCCATCGACGTGGCGGGCTACAAGCCCGTGCTGGATAAACACTTTCCGTTGGAGAATCTGGCCGGCGCGTTCCGTCACCAGGAATCCAACACGCATTTCGGCAAGATCGTCGTCGATATCTGAAAGCCTGAGGATGCGTTGGAACGCTCGATCCGATATCTCGCGGCGCTAGAGTCCTCTTTCACCGCCAAGAAGCCAAGAAGCCAAGAAAACGATATTGCGCCTCGCGCGTAGCGCCTTTTTTTCATGGCTTCTCGGCTTCTCCGCGGTTCAGGCATTGTTCAGAGGTCGCCGCATCCCCCTCGGGGATGCACGCCGGATTCGATTCAATTATTTCCGGATAGGTTCTAAGCGCCCAGGCCGCACTAAGCGCTTGAGCCTTGCCTGGGCGGCTGCCTAAGTGCTCGAACGATATAACCCAAGGCGCGGCGGGAGAGGCCCCATGATCCATGACATCGTCATTCGCGGCGGCGACATCGTCGATGGCCTCGGCGGCGAGGCGTTTCGCGCCGATCTGGGGATCAAGGACGGCAGGATCGCCGAGATCGGCCAGATCGCTTCGAAAGGCCTCGAGGAGATCGACGCCGACGGGCTGACCGTTTCGCCCGGCTTCATCGATCTGCACACCCACCTCGACGCCCAGATCGGCTGGGACCCGGACCTGACGCCGATCAGCTGGCATGGGGTGACGACGGCGCTGATGGGCAATTGCGGCGTGACCTTCGCGCCGTGCAAGCCGGAGGATCGCGAATTCCTGGCCGGGATGATGGAGTCCGTCGAGGATATCCCGCGGCAGGCCATCATGACCGGGCTCCCCTGGACGTGGGAGAGCTATGGCGACTACCTCTCGACCATCGAGGCCCTCAAGCCCGGCCTCAATATCGCCGGGCTCGTGGGCCACAGCGCGGTCCGCTACTACGTGATGGGCGAACGCTCGTTTGCCGAGGAGGCGACGGGCGCCGAGGTAAGCGAAATGGCCCACATCGTCGGTGCGGCCATGGACGCCGGGGCGGTGGGCTTTTCGACCAACCGCTTCGCCCCGCACAAGGCGCCGGACGGCCGCTCCATTCCAGGCACGTTCGCCGATCCCTCGGAGCTGGTGGAGATCGGCAAGGTGGTGGCCGGCCGCGGCGGCCTGATGCAGGCGGTGGGGGCGACCGGGGAGGTGCTAAAGGCCGTGGCCGACCAAGCGGGGAGCCGCATCCTGTTCTCGTATGGCGTCGGGGCGGACAAGGGCGCGGGCCGCGCCTCGGCGCAGGGTCTCGATCGGCTGGCCGAGGGCCGGGACCTGACCGCGATCTGCCAGGTCAAGGGGACCGGCTTCATGTTCGGCCTGCAATGCAGCCTGCCGTTCCGGGGCGAGGCCTGGGACAAGGTGCGGGCGCTGGATCTGGAAGGCCGGGTGGCGGCGGTGAGCGATCCGCTGGTCGCCGCGCAGCTGATCGAGGCGGGCGAAACGCGCCTTCCGCTGGAGCACACCTACTATATCAGCGATGCGGAAACCCCGAACCTCACCGCGCCGCGCCACCAGTGCTTGAAAAGCGTCCTAGCCGAGCGCGGGGAGAGCTTCGTGGAGCTGTTCCTGCGCCTTTCCCGAGAAACGCAGGGCCGCGCCTTGTTCAACTATCGCCTGTTCTGCCAGGACATGGACGAACTGGGCGATCTGTTCCGGCACTCGAGCCACGTGCTTCCGAGCCTGGGCGACGCAGGCGCGCACGTCTCCCAGATCATCGACGCGGACTGGGCGACGTTCGTCTTGAAGTACTGGATCAGGGAGCGCGGGGTCTACAGCCTGGCCGAAGGTATCCGGCGCATGACTTCGGACGCCGCCCGGGTGATGGGACTGAGCGACCGGGGCTCACTCGAGGTTGGCCAGCGCGCCGATGTCAACGTGTTCGACTTCGAGCGCGTCACCCAGCTCCAGCCCCAGATCGTGCACAACTTCCCAGGCGGGGCGCCCCACTTCACCCAGCGCGCGCGGGGCTACAAGGCGACTCTGGTCAATGGCCAGGTCAATGTGCGCGACGATAAGTCAACCGGCGCGCGCGCGGGCATGGTGCTGCGGCATGTTCGCGGCGGTGTCCCCGTTCATTGATGACGGCCAGGGCGGGGGGCGCGCGCGCTTTTCCGGGCGCCTCGGCGGCGATAGACTTGGCGGCGGCGGTTCCTTACCTCGCGGCGGCCAACGGCAGGAGATAAAGAGATGGCGTCAATGAACCGGCGCGAGGTGGGCTGGGCGGTCGCTTCGCTGGGTTTGGGCGGCGTCGCCCTGCCGGCGCTGGCGGGCGAGGGGACGGCGGTCCTGCCGTTCGAGAATGGCGAGCGGCCCCTGGTGCGCTACCCTCAGAAGCGCGCGCTCCTGCGCCTGACCACGCGCCCGCCTCAGTTGGAGACGCCGTTTTCGGTGTTCGACGAGGGGCCCCTGACGCCGGCCGACGCCTTCTACGTGCGCTACCACCTGGCGGAGACGCCGCCCGACGTCGACCCGGCCACCTTTCGCCTCGAGGTGAAGGGTCATGTGGAGCGGCCGCTCAGCCTTTCCCTGGCGCAGCTCCAGAGCCTGCCGCCTCAGGAGATCATCGCGGTCAACCAGTGTTCGGGCAACAGCCGCGGCTTTTTCGATCCGCGCGTGGCGGGCGGCCAGGCCGGCAACGGGATGATGGGCAACGCCCGGTGGACCGGCGTTTCTCTCAAGGCCGTGCTGGACAAGGCGGGCGTCAAAGCCGGCGCGGTCCAGGCACGGTTCGACGGTCTCGACGGGCCGGTCGATCCGGCCACCCCCGATTTCGCCAAGGCCCTGGACATCGACCACGCCCGCGACGGCGAGGTCATGCTGGCGTGGGCCATGAACGGCCGGCCCCTGCCGATCCTCAACGGCTACCCGCTGCGTCTCGTCGTGCCCGGCTGGTACGGGACCTATTGGGTCAAGCATCTCAACGAAATCACCGTGCTAGACGCGCCGCTCGACAACTTCTGGATGACGACGGCCTACCGGATTCCGGACAACGACTGCCACTGTGTCGCCCCGGGAACGACGGCGGCGAAGACCGTCCCCATCGGACGTTATGACGTTCGCAGCTTCATCACCAATCCTGCCGACGGGACCCGGCTCTCCGCGGGCCGGCCGCTCGCGCTGCGCGGCATCGCCTTCGACGGCGGTTCGGGCATCGCGCGGGTGAAGGTCTCGGCCGACGACGGCGCAACCTGGGTGGAGGCGACGCTGGGCCCGGATTTGGGGCGCTACTCGTTTCGGCCGTGGAGCGCGCGGCTGCGGCTCTCGCCAGGGCGCCACGTTCTCAAGGTTCAGGCCGTCAGCCGATCAGGCGAGACCCAACCGGCGGCGCCAAGCTGGAACCCCGCCGGCTATATGCGCAACGTCATCGAGTCCGTCATCGTGGACGCCGCCTGATGCGCCGCTTCCTCGCCTGGCTCGCCGCCCCGCTCGCCGCCCAGCTTGCCGCCGCCGCCGCCGCCGCGGCGCCCATCGCCTACAAGGCGCCTCCGGAGACCGCCGTCCTCGCGCCCGGCCCGAACTCCGAAGTCGCCCAGGCCTACTGCTCGGCCTGCCACTCGGCGGACTACATCACCACCCAGCCCCGCAAGCTCGCCCAGCCGGCGGCGTTCTGGACCGGCGAAGTGGCCAAGATGAAGAAGGCCTACGGCGCGAGGCTCCCCGAAGAGGAATCGAAGAAGATCATCGCCTATCTGGCGGGGACCTACGCGAAGTAGCTTCCCGGCTTTCGGCCGTACTTTCCCCTGGGGAGGCAGCGAGCGTTTGTTGATGCCGCGCCCTTGACGCGACCCCACCCTCGGGCGGCAAATGTAACCGGCGATCAGTTGGAGGAAAGCCAACCCATGCATCGGGCCTATGATCTGGTGATCCGCGGCGGGCGCCTGGTCGATGGATCGGGCGGCGAGGCCTACGCCGCCGACGTGGCGGTCATCGACGGGACAATCGCGGCGGTGGGCGAGATCGCCGGGGTGGGGGCCCAGGAGATCGACGCGCGGGGGATGATCGTCACCCCCGGCTTCGTGGATATCCACACCCACTACGACGGCCAGGCGACCTGGGATGGGCGCATGCAACCCTCGTCGTGGCACGGGGTGACCACGGTGGTCATGGGCAATTGCGGGGTCGGCTTCGCGCCGTGCAAAGGCGAAGACCACGACCGGCTGATCCGCCTCATGGAAGGGGTGGAGGATATTCCCTTCCCGGTCCTATCCCTGGGCCTGCCGTGGAACTGGGAGAGCTATCCGGACTATCTGGACGCCCTGGCGGGGCGCGCCTTCGACATCGATATCGGCAGCCAGCTGCCCCACGCCGCCCTGCGCGTCTTCGTCATGGGCGATCGCGGCGCGAACCGCGAACCGGCCGGCGAGGCCGACATCGCCGCCATGGCCGCCATCGCCAGGCGGGCCATGGACGCCGGGGCTCTCGGCTTCACCACCTCGCGCACCCTGAACCACCGGACCAGCGACGGCCAGCCGACGCCCACCCTCACCGCCGGCGAGGACGAGCTCACCGGCATCGCCATGGGCCTTTCCGCCGCCGGCAAGGGCGTGCTGCAGGTGGTCTCCGATTTCGCCGACCCCTTGGCCGAGTTCGCCATGCTGCGGCGGATCGTCGAGCGCTCGGGGCGGCCGCTCTCCTTCACCCTTGTCCAGAGCCCGATCCATCCGGAGAGCTACAAGACCCTGCTCGGCGCCCTGGAAGACGCCGTGGCGGCCGGCCAGCCGATGAAGGCGCAGGTGGCGGCGCGGCCGGTGGGCGTGCTGCTCGGTCTGGAGCTGACGGTCAATCCGTTCACGCACCATCCGCTCTACCGCGAGATCGCCGGCCTGCCGTTGGCCGAAAAGGTCGCGCGGCTCGGCGACGCCGATTTCCGCCGGCGCCTCTTCGCCCAGCCGCCCGATGGCGGGGTGCGCGGCATGCCCGGCGCCTGGGCGCGGATGCATCTGATGGGAAGCGAGCCGGACTACGAGCCGACGCCCGCGAGCACCGTCGCCGCGCGGGCCCAGGCGCGCGGGGTCTCGTCCGAGGCGGTGGCGCTGGACCACATGCTGACCGGCGGCGGGCGCGGCATGCTCTATGTGCCGTTCCTCAACTATGCGCAAGGATCGCTCGATCCGGCCAGGGCCATGCTCGTCCACGCCGACACGGTGCCCGGCCTCTCCGACGGCGGCGCCCATGTGGGCATGATCTGCGACGGCAGCTTTCCCACCACCATGATCACCCACTGGACGCGCGACCGCACGCGGGGAGAGAAGATCCCCCTCAAGGCCGTGGTGCGGATGCAGACGCAGGATACCGCCCGCGCGGTGGGGCTCTGCGACCGGGGCCTCGTCGCGCCCGGCTATCGCGCCGATCTGAACGTCATCGACTACGACGCGCTCGCCCTGCATGCGCCACAGGTCGCCTACGACCTGCCGGCCGGCGGGCGGCGGCTGATCCAGCGGGCCAGCGGTTATGTGGCCACCCTCGTCGCCGGCCAGATCACCTACCGCGACGGGGAGCCCACCGGCGTCCTGCCCGGCCGCCTGCTGCGCGGCGCCCAGCGCGCCCCCGTCTTGCTCGCCGCGGAATAGGAAGGATAGGGTCATGACGCTCCAGGTTCTGGAAACCGCCTGCGAATGGCGCGCGGCCGATGTCGCCGACCCCGCCGCGTGGACGCAGCTTCTGGGCGCCTCCGAAATCGCCGAGGTCGAGGCGGCCATCGCCCACGCCCGCGCCAAGTCCCCCGACCTGCTGGAGATCGGCAAGGCCGACTTCCCCCTGCCGACGCTTGGCGGCCGGCTGAAGGACATGGAGCGTGAGCTTATGGACGGTCGCGGCTTCGTGCTGATCCGCGGCCTGCCGCGCGAGCGCTTGACGAACGATAATCTCTGTACGGCCTATTGGGGAATCGGGGCGCATCTGGGCAAGCCCTGGCCGCAGAACCACCGGGGGCACCTGCTGGGCGATGTCACCGACCAGGGCAAGGCGCCGGGCGATCCCACGGCGCGGGGCAACGAGCTGGGCCAGGTGGGCCTCGAGTTTCACTGTGACGGGTCCGACCTGGTGGGCCTGATGTGCCTGCAGACCGGGCTGAGCGGCGGCCAGTCGGCGGTGTGCAACTCGGTGGCCCTGCACAACGAACTGGTGCGCACGCGTCCCGATCTGGCCGCCGAGCTCTACAAGCCCCAGCCCTACGACATGCGCGGCGAACAGGCGCCCGGAGCCAGGGGCTGGTACGAATTGCCGGTGTTCACGGCCCTGAACGGGCGCCTCTTCATCCGCCTGATCGGCAGCTACATCCACGCTTCGCAGCGCCACGGCGACGCGCCACGCCTGACGCCCCTCGCCCGCGAGGCCCTGGCCTGGATGCACGACCGGGCCGAGAGCGGCGCCTTCAGCGTGGTGATGGATTTCCAGCCGGGCGACATGCAGTTCATCAACAACTACCACGTGCTGCACGGCCGGGCGCCCTACGCCGACGACCGCGCCGCGGGCAAGGTGCGTCACCTAAAGCGCCTGTGGCTGGAGACTGACGCCCTTGCCGAACGCCCTCCCTACTTCCGCAACAACCTCTCCAGCCACTGGTCCCGCCGGCGCGTCATCAGCCGCCTGGACGCGGTGGGGTAGGGGACTCCACGCCTACCCCGTCATCGCCGGGCTTGTCCCGGCGACCCATGACTCCGCCGCATGCCGTGGCCGCGCCGGGCGCGGCCATTGCCGATATAGTGGGCTTGGATGCCCGGGACTGACGCCCGGCCATGACTTTGAGAGGCCTCAGCTCTTTGGCGCGGCCGCGGCGGCGGGGGTCGCCGGGGTATCGGCGATGATCGACCAGGCGATCTTCCACGACCCGTCGGACTGCAGTTTGTAGCCCGCCAGATAGTTGCCGTTCTCGGTCACCGTCTTCTTCGTCTTGGGGTCCGTGGCGGTGAACACATAGGTCGAGTGATAGACCGCCATGTCGCCGGAGTTGGCCACGTCCACGCTCTCGTTGGCGGTGGTCACATGCTGGGCCGAATCGACCGCGAAGGCCTTCTGGTTGGCCGCGAGGTCGGCGGCCGCGCCGACGGTGTTCGCCTGCCCATGGGCCATGGCCACAACATCGGTGGCGTCGTGGCTGGCGGTCTTGGTCGCGTCGTGGGCGTTGAAGTCGGCGACCAGTTGCGCCTCGTCCGCCTTGACGGCGTCGGCGATCTTGCCGGTGTCGACCGCCGGCTTGGCGGCGCCGTTCGCGCCGGCGTCGGGCTTGGTGCAAGCGCCGAGCGATGCGGCCATGAGCGCGGCCATCGCCACGCCCGTCAGCTGTAGTTTCGTCATGGTGAGGCCCCTCCCTGTGGACCGACCGCAACCTCCGCCCGAACCTCTTTGTGGTCAAGCTGGAAGATGAAGGAGGCGGTCGCCCGGTGAAGGACTTGCCAACCGATGACTTCACAGCGCCACGGGCTTGCCGTGCGGCGTATCGCGATAGGCGCGCGCCCAGGCCGATTTGAGCGCCGCGAGGCTCGCGGGATCGGCGAGGCCCTTGGCCGCGAGGATCGTCTCCAGAGCGGCCAGCCACCGTTCGTAATAGTCCGCGCCGTCCTCGGCGGCGATCTGCGCGCCCAGCGTTCTCGACCATTCGCTCCAAGTGAAGGCGCCCTTGGCGTGAAGTTCGACGGTTAGGGCGAAGGCCTGGGCCTGCCACGGCTCGGCGAACGGCGCCGCCCCCCCGAGGTCAGGCGGGCTCGAGATAGGCATCCCACAGATCCAGATGGACGCCGCCGGGTCCGCCCGCCGCCTCGCCCCACAGTTCCTGGGCGCTGAAGCGCACGCCGTAGAGGCGAGCGGGCTTCTCGCCGAGGCCATGGGCGTTGGCGTCGGGAAAGACGTGGACGCCGTGGTCGCGCTCGACGACGCCCAAGCGTCCGCGGGCGTAGCGCGGCAGGCGGGTGTGGCCGACGGGGTTGATGTTGCGGGCTCGCACGGCGTCGCCGATCACGAAGCGCCGGGGCGCGTCCACGTCGCGCGTCACCGGTCCACCGCGGGCGAGCACGCCGGGCACACGGTCCGCCGTCAGGGGGGGCGTGGCGCGTGGCGCGCCGGCGTCCGGCCGTCCACTGGCGATCTCGGCGCGGGTGACCAGGCCCGTCCGCGCCATCAGTTCGATCAGACCTTCGAGCCACTTTTCGTAGTAGCTCATGCGCAGATAGTCGGGCCCTAAGATCAGCTCGCGCTGATGGCGCGAAGCGTCGATATTCCATCGGCCCCAGGCGCCCGCCGCCAGGGTGAGGGCGAGGACGCGCGACTCCCAGGGCGCATGAAAAACCGGTTCGCCGGCTTCCGGGGCCACGGATCCCAGGCCGTGCATGCCGCCCATGTCGTGGACGCCGTTCATGCCGCGACTTTGGCGACGCCGATCATGGAGTCCCGGGTGACCAGGGCGGCAAGGGCGTCCTCGCTGAGGCCCTCGGTTCCTGAAGGCCGCTCGGGGAGGACGAGGTAGCGCACCTCGGCGGTGGAATCCCACACCTGGATCTCGACGTCTTCGCCCAGCGCGAGGCCGAATTCGGCCAGGACCCCGCGCGGGTCGATCACCGCCCGCGAGCGATAGGGGGAGGATTTGTACCAGACCGGCGGCAGGCCCAGCACCGGCCAGGGATAGCAGGAGCACAGGGTGCAGACGACGAGGTTGTGGACGGCTGGCGTGTTCTCCACCGCGATCATGTGCTCGCCCTGACGCCCGCCGAAGCCTAGCTCGGCGATGGCGGCGGTGGCGTCGCCCAGCAGCCGCGCCTTGTAGGCGCCGTCGGCCCACGCCCGCGCCACCACCTTGGCCCCATTGCGCGGCCCGACCTGGTGCTCATAGGTCTCGACGATGGCGTCCAGCGCGGCCGGATCGACCAGGCCCTTGTCCACCAGCAGGGTCTCGAGCGCCTTCACCCGCAGGGCCAGATCCGACGGCGGCTCCTGAGCGTGGTCGTGATGAGGATGGTCGTGGTCCTCCATGACCGGCCCTACCTCCGCCCCGCTTTCCTGGCGGCGTATTTCGCGTCGCGCTTGGCCTTTTGTTCGGCCTTGGTGAGGGCCTTGCGTTCCTTGCGATCGCCGCGCTTGGCTTCCAGGGCGGCTTCCTCGGCGGCCAGGGTTACCAGCCTGGCGGCTTCCCGCGCCGCGGCGCGCGCGGCGCGAACGGCCTCGAGCTCTCGCGCCCTGATGGTTTCGCGGCTTTCGAAGACGGGGGCGGCGACGGTGGGCTTGGGGCGGAGTTTGGCCAGAATGGCCTTCTTGGCTTCGGCCGCCGCGCTGAGGCGCTCGGCGTAGCCGGTTTTCAGAGGATCTTTCATGGGTCCTTTTGGATGGCAGGGTGCGAGCGGGGCCCCTCAAAGCGCAAAACTCGCCGCTAGGCAATGTCTCGCTCGCCGACGATGAGGCGCGCGCCGCGTTGCAGGGTGAGATAGCTCCATATCCAGGTGAACGCGACGATGAAGCGATTGCGCAGCCCGATGAGAAAATAGATGTGGATGGCGCTCCAGAAGAGCCAGCCCACGAAGCCGGTCAGGGTGAGGCGGCCAAGATCGACCACCGCCGCCTTGCGGCCGATGGTGGCGAGGTCGCCGTAGTTGCGGTAGCGGAACGGCGCCGTGGCCGCCTCGCCCCTGACCCGCGCGGCGATGACCTTGCCGACATAGCGGCCCATCTGCTTGGCGGCGGCGGCCAGGCCCGGGACGGGCCGGCCCTTTGGACCTTCCACGGCCGCGGTGTCGCCGATCACGAAGACTTCGGGAAAGCCCGGCGCGGTGAGGTCGCTTTCCACCCGCACGCGGCCGGCGCGGTCGTGATCGGCGCCCAGCCATGCCGCCGCGTCGGAGCCGCGCACCCCGGCGGCCCACACCACCGTGCCGGAGTCGATCCGCCCGCCCGCCGTATCTACCCCCCGCTCGTCGCACCCCGTGACGGCCGTCGCGGTCATCACCTCGACGCCCATCGCCTCCAGCGTGCGCCGCGCGTAGTCGGCCAGGCGAACCGGGAAGGCCGCCAGCAGCCGCTCGCCGGCCTCGACGAGCACCACCCGCGCCGTTCTGGGATCGATGTGGCTGAAGTCACGCGGCAGGGCTTCGCGCGCGACCTCGACGATGGCGCCGGCCAGTTCTACGCCGGTCGGGCCGCCGCCGACCACCACGAAGGTGAGTAGGCGCCGCTGGTCCGCCGCCTCCCCCGTCAATTCGGCCTGTTCGAAGGCGAGCAGTAGCCGCTGGCGGATGCGGGTCGCATCCTCGATCCGCTTCAATTCCGGCGCCACGGCCGCCCAGTCGTCGTGACCGAAGTAGAAAGGCCGCGCGCCGGTGGCGATCACCAGATAGTCATAGTCGAAGGCGAGGGCGCCGGCCCGCACCCGCCGCGCCGTCGTATCGACGCCGCTAACCTGCGCCATGACCACGCGCACATTGGCCTGGTGCGACAACAGGCCCCGGATCGGCCAGGCGATGTCGGCCGGGGAGAGGGCGGCGGTGGCCACCTGATAGAGCAGGGGCTGGAAGGTGTGATGGTTCTGGCGGTCGATCACCGTTACTTCGACGCGGGCGACGGCCAGCGCCTTGGCCGCCTCCAGGCCGCCAAAGCCACCCCCGATCACCAGCACCTGGGGGAGGCGCTCCCCCTCGCGCCCCTGCGCCGCCGCGGTCACTTGGCCAGCATGGGCCGGCCTTCGTGGGCGACGAGGAGGTCGTGCATGTCGTCGGCGTGTTCTTCTTCGACCGCGAGGATCCATTCCACCATCCGCTTGGTGGTCGGATCGTCTTCGCCGAAGTAGCGGACCAGTTCGCGGTAGTGCTCCACCGCGATGCGCTCGGCGATCAGGTTTTCCTTGATCATGTCGATAAGGCTCGGGCCGGTGGAATATTCCGACGCCGACCGGCTCGCCAGGCCCTCGGGGTTGAAATTGGGCTCTCCGCCGAGCTGGGTGATCCGCTCGGCCACGGCCATCATATGCTCCTGCTCTTCCTTGGCGTGCTCGGCGAATTCCGCCTTCACGCCCTCGCTTGAGATGCCCGTCGCGGTGATGGAGTGCATGGTATAGCGCAGCACGCAGACGATCTCGGTGGCCAGCACCGACTGCAGGATGGCGATGGTCTGCTTCGGGTCACCTTTGTAGTTGGGGGTCAGCGCGCCATCGGCGATGTCCTTGCGCGCGCGGGCCCGCAGGGTCTTGACGTCGGTGAGAAAGGGGGTGGCTGAGGGGGGCATGGTGTCTCCAATTTTGAAGGATGGGGGATAATGGGAAAGCTCGTCGTTGAGTTCCGGTCAGGGACGGCCGCCTCGAGACTCCAGATAGGCGATCAGATCGGCGCGCTGGCGGGGATCGGCGATGACCGCCGCCATGGCGGTGCCGGGGACGGCCTTGGCGGGCCCGGAAAGAAACCGGTTCAGTTCCGCGGCGGTCCAGGTAATGCCCGAGGCCTTGAGCGCCAGGGAGTAGTGGAAGCCGGCCGCGGAGGCGGCCTTGCGGCCAATGACGCCGGTGAGGCTCGGACCCTGACCGCCGCCCGCCGCCACGTGGCACATGACGCACCGATCCTCGAACAGGGTCGCGCCGGAAGACGGATCGCCCTTGACCGCGCCCTGGGCCAGCGCGCCGAAGGCGCCGGCGGCGATCACGGTGGGCAATAGCGCCCCTAGAAGGGAGAGGCGCCTCACCTGGCCCCTCCGGCGTGGGGCGAATAGGCAATCCGCCAAACCATGCCGCCGCCGTCGTCGGTCACCAGCAGGGCCCCATCGTGGGCCACCGCCACGCCGACCGGCCGGCCCCACACCTTTTGTTCGTCGATCACGAAGCCGGTCAGGAAGTCCTCGTATTCGCCGGTCGGCGCGCCGCCGCGCATCTTCATCATCACCACCTTGTAGCCGGTGCGCAGCTTGCGGTTCCACGAGCCATGCAGGGTGACGAAGGCGTCGCCGCGATAGGCCGCCGGGAAGGCCGCGGCGCCCGAGGCCGCCTCGTAAAAGGTCATGCCGAGCGGCGCCGAGTGGGGCTGGATCAGCACGTCTGGAACGGTGACCTTGCCGGCCAAGTCAGGACGGCCGGGCTTCAGCCGGGCATCGACGTGGTCGCCGATATAGTACCAGGGCCAGCCGTAAAAACCGCCCGTCTTGACGCGGGTGGCGTAGTCGGGCGGCAGGTTGTCGCCCATGCTGTCGCGCTCATTGACCACGCACCACAGATCGGAGGTCTTCTTCTCCACCGTGAGGGTCACGCAGTTCCGAAGGCCGGTGGCCCATGTCCGCCGCCCGTTTCCCAGGGGGTCGAAGACGAGGACATCGGCGCGGTCGATCTCGCGTCCCCACGCCGCCCCCAGGGCGTGACCGCCCTGCCACGCCTTTACTTCCGCCGGGGTCTTGGCCGGCATGCCCTCGGCGATGTTGGAGCCGGAGCCCACCGAGACGAACATCGCGCGCCCATCGCCCGAGAAGGCGACATCGCGGGTCGAATGGCCGCCGCGGCTGTCGGTGAGCTTGGCGACGATGACTTCCGGCGCGGCGCGCGCTTTCAGATCGCCACGGCGATAGGCGAAGCGGACCACTGAATTGTTGTTGGCCACATAGACCCACTGAGGGTTCGGGCCGGCCGGATAGAAGGCGATCCCGAACGGCCGATCGAGGCCCTCGGCGAACACCTCGCTCTTGCTCGGCGAGGCCGCGCCGTCGGCGGCGCGCAGCACGTGGACGCGGCCGGCGTCGGTTTCCGCCACGAACACATCGCCGTTGGGCGCCACGCGAATCTGCCGGGGACCCTCGAGCTTGGCGAACGCCGCGACAGTGAAGCCGGGCAGCGTCGCCAGGGCGGCGCCTGGCGGGCGGGCGACCACGCTGGAGGGCGCGCCGGCCGGCGGCGTGGCGAATGGCGGCGGCATGTCGGCCGGCGTGAGGCGGCGAACCACCCCCGGCGCGTCCGATCGCCAATCTCCCAAGGCCGCGGCGCCTTCACGGACCTGAGCCGAAGCGCCGACGCAAGTCGCGATCGTCAGCCCGACGATCGCCGAGCTCGTTCTGGCAAGCATGGGGCGCCTTCGCATCTCGAGAAAGGGTCGATGGGAAAATAGCTCTTGCGAGCCCCCGCCGCCAGACATCGCCTCGACAGACATCGGCTCGGGCGAATCCTCGCCTATTCCCCGAACCCGCCGGTCGGGGTGATGGGCGCGAGGCGGATCAGGCGGAAGGTGTCGAACTGTTCGCGCGTCGGATCGACGGCGTCGTGTGTGTCAGTCAAGGAAATCTCCCATCGAGCCTCCGTTTCATAGCGCAAGGCCCCTACCCACTCTACCGTCATCGGCGGGCTTGTCCCGCCGATCCATTCACCCAGCCGTTTGCCGCGGCCGCGCCCCAGCGCGCCAAAGCGTAGCACCGTGGGCTTGGATGGCCGGGACTTGCGCCTGGCCCGGCCGTTCCTTGGGGGTGATTCCTTCTTCACCGCCTATCGCTCGTGGCGAAGGGGGCGTACAGCCGCGAACCCCTTTGGTTGCGGTGCGAAACGGCCCATGGTATCAGGCGCGCGGCTTCGGCGAGGGGCTGTGGCGGCTCCGCGGGTCCGCGGGCTTTCTTCGGCGCATTCAAACCTTTACGCTGGAATTGGACGCCCGTCCGAGGCCGGCGCGACAACGACACCCGGGCGGTTGCATTTGGCTGACCATTCCAGAACGAGCGATGTTGGCGAGCGCTATGCGCGGGCGCTGTTCGATCTTTCCGTCGAGACGGACGCGCTGGAAGCGGTCGACTCCGACCTGAAGGACTTGAAGGCGATGATCGGCGCCAGCGTCGATCTTCGCCTGCTGCTGGTCTCCCCGGCCATCTCGGCGGAGGACAAGGCCAAGGGGCTGGCCGCCATCGCCGCGCGCGCGAAGCTTGACGCGACGACCCGCAAGTTCCTCGGCCTCCTAGCCGCCAATCGCCGCGTCGCGGCGCTCGCCGCCATCATCGAAGCCTTTGCCCGCTTGGTCGAAGCGCGCCGAGGCGTCGTCTCCGCTCAGGTGGTGACCGCTATCCCCATGAGCGCGGCCCAGAGCGCCGCCCTGGCGGCCACCCTGCGCGACGCCCTCGGCAAGGACCCGCAAATCGATACCCGCGTCGATCCCGCCATCCTTGGCGGCGTCAAGGTCCGCGTGGGTTCGCGCCTTTACGATGCTTCCCTCAAGTCGAAGCTCGACTCCCTCAAGTTCGCCCTGAAGAGAGCCTGAAGATACCGCCATGGACATCCGCGCCGCCGAAATTTCGGACATTCTCAAATCCCAAATCGCCAACTTCGGCATCGAAGCGGACGTTTCCGACGTCGGCCAGGTCCTCTCGGTCGGCGACGGCATCGCCCGCGTCTTCGGTCTCGACCAAGTCCAGGCCGGCGAGATGGTCGAGTTCCCGTCGGCGGGCGTGAAAGGCATGGCCCTCAATCTAGAGCGCGACAACGTCGGCATCGTGATCTTCGGGGCCGACGCCGAGATCGCCGAGGGCGACGAGGTGCGCCGCCTGGGCGAGATCGTCGATGTGCCGGTGGGCAAGGGCCTTCTGGGCCGGGTCCTCAACCCGCTCGGCGAGCCGATCGACGGCAAGGGACCGCTCACCGACGTGGCCGAACAGCGGCGCGTCGATGTCAAGGCGCCGGGCATCATTCCGCGCCAGTCGGTGCACGAGCCGATGTACACCGGTCTCAAATGCGTCGACTCGCTGACGGCCATCGGCCGGGGCCAGCGCGAACTGATCATCGGCGATCGCCAGACCGGCAAGACCGCCATCGCCATCGACACCATCCTCAATCAGAAGCAGATCAACGAGTCCGACGACGAAAGCGCCAAGCTCTATTGCGTCTATGTGGCCATCGGCCAGAAGCGTTCCACGGTGGCCCAGATCGTCAAGACCCTCGAGGAGCGCGGCGCGCTCGACTACACCATCGTGGTCGCGGCCACCGCCTCGGAGCCGGCGCCGCTGCAGTTCCTGGCCCCGTTCTCCGGCTGCGCCATGGGCGAGTGGTTCCGCGACAACGGCATGCACGCCCTGATCATCTATGACGACCTCTCGAAACAGGCGGTCGCCTATCGCCAGATGAGCCTTCTGCTGCGCCGCCCGCCGGGCCGCGAAGCCTATCCGGGCGATGTCTTCTATCTCCATTCGCGGCTCCTGGAGCGCGCCGCGAAGCTGAACGCGACCTTCGGCTCGGGATCGCTCACCGCCCTGCCGATCATCGAGACCCAGGCCAATGACGTTTCGGCCTATATTCCCACCAATGTGATTTCGATCACCGACGGACAGATCTTCCTGGAGACGGACCTCTTTTTCCAGGGAATCCGGCCGGCCATGAATATCGGCATCTCGGTCTCCCGCGTGGGCGGCAACGCCCAGATCAAGGCGATGAAGCAGGCGGCCGGGCCGCTGAAGGGCGAACTGGCCCAGTTCCGCGAGATGGCCGCCTTCGCCAAGTTCGGCTCGGACCTCGACGTCTCCACCCAGCGCATGCTGGCCCGCGGCGAGCGGCTGACCGAGCTGTTGAAGCAGGCGCAGTATTCGCCGCAATCGGTGGAGGAGCAGGTCTGCTCGCTCTACGCTGGAACGCGCGGCTATCTGGACGGCGTCCCGACCGCCCAGGTTGAGCGTTTCGAGACCGAATTGTTGGCCCGCCTGCACAGCCAGCACGCCGACCTCCTGGAAGCCATCCGCACCCAGAAGGCGTTGAGCGGCGAACTGGAGGGCCAGCTCAAGGCGGCCCTCGACGCCTTCGCGGCGACCTTCGCTTAAAGGCTCGAGGGAACCTCCAGCCGGCATGGCCAGCCTCAAGGAACTTCGCAATCGGATCGCCAGCGTCACGGCGACGCAGAAGATCACCAAGGCCATGCAGATGGTCGCGGCGGCCAAGCTGCGCCGCGCCCGCGAGGCGGCCGAGAACGCGCGGCCCTACGCCGAGCGCATGACCGCGGTGATCGCCAATCTGGCGGCCGGCGTCAGCGGTCCAGGGGCGCCGCCGCTGCTGGTCGGGACGGGTACGCAGCGCCGCGAGCTGGTGGTGGTGGCGACCGCCGACCGGAGCCTCGCCGGGGGGTTCAATTCCTCCATCGTCCGCGCGGCCCGCGATCATATCGCCGCTCGGATCGCCGAGGGACGCGAGGTCTCGCTCATCACCTTCGGCCGCAAGGCGCGCGACCAGCTCAAACGGCTCTACGGCGATCGGCAGGTCGCCTTCTTCGAGGCGGGCAATGTCCCGGCCATGGCCCGAGCCCGCGAGGTGGCCGAAGCCGTCATCGGGCGCTTCGAGGCCGGCGAGGCGGATGTGGTCACCCTGTTCTTCAATCGCTTCGTCTCGGTGGTGAGCCAGGTCCCCACGCTTCAGCAGCTGGTTCCGGCCCAGATCGTCGGCGGCGAAGGGGCGCGGGCCATCGATCTGAAAGGCGCGGCCTATGAGTACGAGCCCGATGAGGCGACAATCCTGGCGACCCTTCTGCCGCGCAATATCGCCACCCAGATTCTCTCGGCCATGATGGAAAACCAGGTCGGCTTCTTCGCCTCCCAGATGGCCGCCATGGACGCCGCCACGCGCAACGCCGGCGACATGATCGCCGCCCTCACCCTGATCAAGAATCGAACCCGCCAAGCGCAGATCACCAAGGAGCTGATCGAGATCATCTCCGGCGCCGAAGCCCTTTAAGAGACGAAAGAGCCTTTTCGAATGTCCATCACTGAAGCCCCCCCCGCGCCCGCCGTCGCCCTGCCGCAAGGCGTCGCCACCGGGCGCATCGTCCAGATCATCGGTGCGGTCGTCGACGTCGAGTTCGAAGGCCATCTGCCGGCCATTTTGAACGCACTGGAGACCACCAACACCGATCAGCGGACCGGCGAGCCGTTCCGCCTGGTGCTGGAAGTCGCCCAGCACCTGGGCGAGAACACCGTGCGCACTATCGCCATGGACACCTCCGAGGGGCTGACCCGCGGTCACCCGGTGGTCGACACCGGCGGCCCGATCACCGTGCCGGTGGGACCTGGCTGCCTGGGGCGGATCATGAACGTGATCGGCGAGCCGGTCGACGAGGCGGGGCCTATTCCCTTCGTCAAGCGCCTTTCGATTCACCGTGAGGCGCCCGCCTTTGCAGACCAGATGACCAGCGCCGAAATTTTGGTCACCGGCATCAAGGTCATCGACCTTTTGTGCCCCTACACCAAAGGCGGCAAGATCGGCCTGTTCGGCGGCGCCGGCGTCGGCAAGACGGTGACCATGCAGGAGTTGATCAACAACATCGCCAAGAACTATGGCGGCTATTCGGTGCTGGCCGGAGTGGGCGAGCGCACCCGCGAAGGCAACGATCTCTACTACGAGATGATCGATTCCAAGGTGAACGTCGATCCGCGCAAGAACAACGGTTCCACCGAAGGCTCGCGCTGCGCTCTTGTCTACGGCCAGATGAACGAGCCGCCGGGCGCCCGCGCCCGGGTGGCCCTTTCCGGCCTCACCCAGGCTGAATATTTCCGCGACGAGGAGGGTAAGGACGTCCTGCTCTTCATCGACAACATCTTTCGCTTCACCCAGGCCGGATCGGAAATGTCGGCCCTTCTGGGCCGTATTCCGTCCGCGGTGGGCTATCAGCCAACCCTGGCCACCGAGATGGGCAATCTGCAGGAGCGCATCACCTCCACCAACAAGGGCTCGATCACCTCGGTGCAGGCGATCTTCGTGCCGGCCGACGATCTCACCGACCCGGCCCCGGCCACCTCCTTCGCCCACCTCGACGCCACCACGGTCCTCTCGCGGGACATCTTCGCCCAGGCCATCTTTCCGGCCATCGACCCGCTGGATTCCACCTCGCGCATCCTCGATCCCCTGGTGATCGGCGAAGAGCACTACAACGTCGCCCGCCGCGTGCAGGAGATCCTTCAGCACTACAAGGCGCTCAAGGACGTCATCGCCATCCTGGGCATGGATGAACTGTCGGAAGAGGACAAGGTGACCTTGGGCCGAGCCCGCAAGATCAGCCGCTTCCTCTCCCAGCCGATGTTCGTCGCCGAAGCCTTCACCAACCAGCCGGGGGTCTTCGTCGAGCTCGAGGACACCATCGCCTCGTTCAAGGCGGTGTGCGAAGGCGAGTACGACCAGCTGCCGGAATCGGCCTTCTACATGGTCGGCGGCATCGCCGAAGCGGTGGCCAAGGCCGAGAAGCTGGCCGAGGAGGCTTAGGGGCCGTGCCCGACAAGCTGCACTTCTCCCTGGTCTCCCCGGAGCGCGAGCTCTTCAACGGCGAGGTCGATCAGGTCGATGCGCCGGGATCCGAGGGCGACTTCGGGGTTCTGGTCGGCCACGCCCCGTTCATGACCGCGCTGAAAGCGGGCCGGGTCAAGCTCTACAACAGCGGGGAGACGCGGGCTTACGACGTCCAGGGCGGTTTTGCCGACGTGACGCCCGACGGTCTGACCATCCTTGCCGAACAGGCCACGGAGGTCGTGTGACGCTTGGTCTCGCGCCGTCTGAAAAGATTGACTAGAAGGAAATTTGACGGATGGTTGGCGACGGCCCCCGCGGGGCGCCGCTTGTGGACGAAGGGAAGAAAAACGCCATGCGCCTCGCGCTCGCCAGCCTAGTCGCCCTCGCCGGCCTCGCGCCAGCGGCGTTCGCCAAACCGCCCCCCCCGCCACCGCGCCTTCACCCCCCGCGGCGGCGCCTCTCACGGCCGCACCCGCCGCGTCCACGCCGGC
>Ga0182024_10007195_pt1 | contig 24083 bp, 17 predicted proteins | sample P32metaG_FD_120480 | JGI IMG/M metagenome (GOLD analysis project Ga0182024, IMG submission 120480) | Permafrost microbial communities from Stordalen Mire, Sweden - P3-2 metaG (Illumina Assembly) | ecosystem: Environmental > Terrestrial > Soil > Wetlands > Permafrost | place: Sweden: Stordalen...
AAACATCCCAACGTGCAGGCCTGGCTCAAGTGCCGTGCGCGCTTTGTTCCGCACTTCGTCCCCACCAGCTGCAGCTGGCTCAACTTTGTCGAGCGCTGGTTCGGCGAACTCACCGCCAAAGCCCTACGATGCGGCTCCTTCGGCAGCGTCGCCGATCTACAGTCGGCCATCGCTCAATTTCTCGAGGCCTGGAATGGAAATCCCAGGCCCTTTGTCTGGGCGGCCACCGTCGAATCTATTCAGGCCAAGCTGTCCAACTGCGCTGAGACGTTGCAGCAGATCAAGCCCGGCTGTACCGCGGCGCGGAGTCGAAAGAAATCCAAATCACCAGTGATTTCTCGGACACCGCGCCTAGAACGAACCGACCGATGAAATTTCGACTGCAGGACTATCCCAGTCCAGTCGCGATCTGGCGCTTTCACCGACTCATGGTGACAGCGCCGTTCTGGGAGCCGTCACGCCTTGATACCTGGGCGCGTGCGAAGCGCAGTGAAGTGGTGCGCCATGCCTTTCAGAGCGTCCCCTACTACCGTAAAAGCCTGATCGAGGCCGGCGTCAGGCTCGATCGCCTGGTCGACGATGACGAGTGGCTGCGCGTGCCGCGGATTGACAAAAGGGTGATTCAGGCCAATAGCGAACAGATTTGTTCGCCGAGCCACAGCGCCGGTGCGGTCTGGGCCCGGACCTCGGGTTCCACGGGCATGCCGCTGCGGATACTGCTGGATCGGAATGTCAATGCGGCGGCGTTTGCACTGTTCTGGCGGGCGTGGGGTACCGGCGGGTTCTGGCGCCCGGGGCAACGTCATGCCGTTATGAAGGGGCCGCTGGAGTCGGGAGTGTGGCGCATCAACCGCAGGATCCGTGCGCTTGAGATCGTCTCGGCGCGAATCAGCGAGCAGACCGTGGATGAGGTGGCGCGAGCGTTGCGCGATTACCGACCGAAATTCATGCGCGGTTACCCCTCATCCATGTACCTGCTGTGTCAGCTGCTCGAAGAGCGCGGCCAGCGGCTGCATATCCCGATGGTGATTTCCGGATCGGAGACGCTGAGCGATTACCACCGGGCGAAGATCGAAGCTGTGCTTGGAGCGCGTGTGATCAACCACTACACGCATTGGGAACGCGCGGGCTCGATTCTCGAGTGCGAACAGGGCTCGATGCACGCCCAGGAGGACTACGGCCATCACGAGCTGCTCGATGCGCAGGGCAGACCGGTGGGTCCGGGGGAGGAGGGCGAGATCACAGTGACCGGTCTGCACAATCGCGCTATGCCGCTGATTCGCTATCGCACCGGGGATATGGCCGTATGGGGCACTGGCACATGCCGCTGCGGGCGCGGTTTTCCGGTAATCGAGCGGCTCTCGGGCCGCGCAGTCGATACGCTGATCCGCAAGGACGGCGTGCCTGTGTCGGGTCGTGCCGTGACAAACGTCATCGCGCGCGAACTCAAAGATGTGCGCTACATACAGATGGTGCAGAAATCGGTCGGAGTATTGACTGTCAAGGTCGTGCCGAGCGCCAACTTCAGCGATGACACGGCGCGGGGTATCGTCTGGGACCTGCAGGGCTTATTTGACTATCAGATGGACGTGCACATCGAGCTTAGCGGGCTTGAAGACTTGATCCGCAACCCGCAAGGAAAGCTTCGCGAATACATCAACATCATGTCGGACGAGGAGCGCATCGCGGCGAAGTCCCGCCAGCGCGGCCAGCCGGCGAGCAATCATGTCCGCGGCTAGACACGCGTGACACCGCACGCCGTAGTGAGCCTGCGTCCATTGCTCCGCCTTGTGGCGACGCCAGGGATGTTGACTGCACTGGCCTTTGGCCTGTCCGGAGCTGCCTTCGTGGCGGCCAATCTATTGCTGGCCCGTGAGTTGCCGGTTGAGCAATTCGCGCTGATATCGCTGCTGGTGAGCATCGTGAATGTGGCGATGGTTGCCGCACCGCTCGGCATCGACGGTGTTGTTGCCAGAAATTCCGTCAGTATGAGCCAAGCGCTATTGCGCCGCGTTCTACTCATCTCGATAGGCGTGGCAGTGGTCGCCGCGGTTTACGCCCGTCTCACCTACTCGATCAGTCCCGGCACCATTGGCCTGCTGGTTGCCTGCGTCTGCGCCGGGGCGATTGCCACGGTGGTGGCTGCCTACTTTCAGGCAGCTCACGCTTTCGGGCGCTCGCTGTTCTATCTGCGCAGTCCAGATTTCGCTTTGTTCATTGCCAGCGTGGCCGCGTTGGCCGTTGCCACACGCCTCGCGCTCGTGCCCCTCGCCGTGATGACGGCGGCCTATGTTGTCGTGGCCGCCGCGGCCTGGCGAGATGCCCTGCGGCACAGTGGCCCGAGCGTAAAGCACGGCGCGATCAGCTTCCCGGAGGCGGGCACCTATCTCTCCGTCCAGCTCTCAGCAAACCTGTTGATGCAGCTGGAGCGGCTGCTGGCCGCGAACCTATTGAGTCTGCGGGATCTAGCTACCCTCGGCGTAGTGCTGGCGGTTGTCGGGCCGCCATTCCGGCTACTGCAACTGACGGTCGGCTATGCGCTGCAGCCACGCCTGCGTGCCGCTGAATCCCATTCCGTACGCATCCGCCTGCTGATGAACGAAGGGATCCAGGCGACTGCGACCGTGCTGGTCGCGGGCGTCACGCTGTGGTTCGCGACGCCACTGGTCGTCCGTGTGGTGTTGCATGGCAAGTTTACAGTGGCCACCGATGTGCTGCTGGCGGCGCTGGTATCCGGCGCGCTCAAGGTTTATGGCGGTATTGCGAAGGCGAGCATGACGGCGATAGCCGACAACCGGGAGCTGGCCTATATCGGTCTGATCAGCTGGATCGGTGTAGCGGTCGCGATTGCCTGCGCGGCGGCGGGCGCCCACCTGGGATTGAGTGGTGTCATCTATGGCGTTGCGGCAGGTTGGGCCGTCCGGGTGGCGGCGACGGCGTACTTCGTGAGCAGGCGCCTACAGCGGGAGCGGGCGTAGCGATCGGAAATTAAATCTCCGACCGCGCAGAAGTCCCGCTCGACTCACCGCTGCCAATACGGGGATGTAGTTTATTCCCGCGTAATCAGCTCACGAAGGTATCTTCCGAAGATGTTCGCAGGTGCGCCGAAGGCGAGCGGCGGAAGTTGCGACCCTCGACGGCTATCAGGCCGTCGTCGGGTGCGCCCCGGCCGCCGCCACCTCGCGCCCCTGCGTCTGCGGCGCCATGGCGCGCAGCCGCGGGAATACCGAGAACGCCAGGGCGTAGATGGCGAGCGCCAGCAGAATCGCGAAGTTGAATCCGAAGAGCACGCCGATCACGACGCTCAGCAATCCGCCCACTACAGTGAACAGACCGTTCATTCCCCACGCCCAGGCGATCGCTCCGCGCGGCTGATTCGAGATCGCTAGAATTCCGAGGGGGAAGGGCATTCCCAGGAAGAATCCCAGCGGAAACATCATGAGGCTCGACGCCAGCATCCGGCCAGGCAGGGGCAGCGCGAGAGCGAGCCGTGCGAGAGCTGGGTAGAACGCCACCAGCGCACCTCCGATGATGAGGATCGCGACGAACGGTACCGCCCACCGCCGGGTGGTTCCGATTCCGAGGCGCTCCGAGGAGGCGCTGCCGACGCCTGCGGAAAACAGCACCGTGAAGATGACCGTCGAATACGTGTAGAGGGGGCTACCGATCAGATGCATGAACTTCTGAATGAACACAAGCTCGAGGATGATGAAGCCCGCTCCGAGGCATGAGAAGTACACGAGCAGCGGCAGCGCCGTCGCACCCTCCTCCCGGCCGATCTTCGAGAACCGCAATGGGACGAATACGAACAGAATCACGAATAGTATCGAAGCCGCCGCGGTGACAAACAGATGAATCACATCCATCGGGATGATGCCGTTCAGCATCGAGGTGTTCACGTAGCCGGCTGTGCCGGCGTCGAGAAACGTCGCCGGATCGGGCGTCAAAATCTCAAACGACTTGCGCATCAAGCCGAAATAGGGGCGGTTGTCGGTTCGCGGGGTGGCATCCACAGGCATGCGCTCCGCCAGCGCGCTCGGGAAATCACCTGAGTAGAAATCCGCCGACAGGAAGCTCTTGCTCGGATCCAGCGGATTCTCCGTCAGGTGCTGCCGGTAGGGGGCGTCGAGCTCTGGAGGTGCGAGGAAAGCATTAAGCTCATCGATCTCCGCCGCCGTCCACGGCTGCATCTTGATCAGCATCGTGGGCAGAAATGGCTCGGCATCCGAGGTATACACGGCCACGTGACGCTCGAAGTCCGTTCGGCCCATCCGCTTCCACGCGAGCGCCGCGGTGTTGATCATGCGCGGAAAGGCACTATGGTTGATGTGCAGGACGCCGTTGGGCGTGAGATGGGAGAAGTATTCCTGGTAGGCCTCTGCGGTCTGCAGGTATTCGGGGGACAGCGCGCCCGTGCCCTGCGCCACGCTGGAGTTGGTGTAGTTGCTGTACATCTGAATGATGTCGTACAGCCGGTCGCTGTGACGCAGGAAGCTACGGCCCTCACCAGCCACCGCGTGCACGGCAGGATTGTGAAAAATGTCGCCGATATACGGGGAATAGCGGCCCGTGGCGAGCTCGACCACCGTGGGCACGAGCTCAACGGCATCGACGTGCGCTGCTCCATAGACGAGCGCGGCCTTGGTCTCCTGGCCTCCGGCGCTGCCGATGACGAGCACGCTTTGGCCGGAGTCGCGCTTCAGGTAGTGAGAGGCGAGCACCCCGATCTGCCAGAAATGCGCCTTGATGTGCGACTTGTCCCGATCGATATAGGCACGGAATTTCTTCAGGTCGCCGTCGAACGGGTAGAAGTAGCTGCTCTGATTACCGCCGTCATACTGAATGATTTTGCGGTCGCCGAAGGGCCACCAGGGCGCGGCCTTCTGTGGCGTCCATTTTTGATCGATCACATTGATCTTTGAGATCGGATCCCAGCGCACGAACTCGCCCAAGCCGGCCTTGAGGTCCGTCATGACGCCGCGCTTGTCCATATGCTCCACGAAGTCGATGTAGTGCGGCGCTCGCAAGAACGGTATCGCCGCGACGACGATTGCCGCGACCACAGCGGTCTTCGTCCAGGAGCGCCGCTCCGAGAAGAGCGCCGCGGCAAGCAGCGCCACCGCAGCACCGCACACGATTAATCCTCCCGGGCCGATCTTCGCGATCAGAGGGATCACCAGCACCGTTCCCAGGCCGGCTCCGATCAGATCCCAGAAATACAGGCGTTGAATGCTGGCGGCGTACTTGGAGAACACCGCAATGAGAATGTAGCCCGCGAGGAAAAACGGCAGCAGCAGCGCCACGTACAGCGCCGCAAACGCGGATAGGATCTTCACCGGATGGTGGCCGAGGTGGGTATAGTCGAGCGGCAGGACGTTGATCACCGGAATGAGCAGCAGAGTCGTCAAGGCAAAGGCAAAGCTGCGTGTGCGTAGAATTCCGCGAATGTCCTGCTCGACGGGTATGGGGCGAAGTGTCGCGTAGATTCCGGCAAGGCCGAAGGAGAACACCGCCAGCGTCACGACGAAGTAGGAGATGTTGGGGGCCAGGGTGACGTCGAACGCACGCGTCAGCATGACCTCCAGCACCAACGTCGAAAAGGCGATCAACAGAACGCCGAAGGAAATTCTCCGCATCTCACAGTCTCCTAAGACTCGCAACCCCTGCCGTGTGATTTACTTCTCGATCCGTGCGACTTATGTCCCCTGCGACGCGGAGCGCAACCCTCCAGTCCCGATCCCCAATCGTTCCCGCGCCATTGTTTGCAGAGGTGCCGCGGGCGCCGAAAGGGTACGTGAGGCGGTCGCGATCGCAGGCGTGCATAGTTCGCAAATTCGCGCGCCGAGTCTCCGCCGCGGGGGTTTTCAGCTATCTTCCTCCGCCGCGTGATCTCGGGCACGCGGGCCTTCGGCCCACAACCCTATGATAGCGCCATGGGCTGCCTGCCGTTGTGGTATCGGCTCGATCCCGGGACAATGGTGGCATTCCAAAAAAACTTTTGGGGAGCACACGGTGATACGTAGGAAGAAACTCGAAGCAACGATCGAGCTCTTTGATTCATTCTGGAAAGCACCGGATAACATCAATAAGGGCCGTCGCAACCTTGGTAACTTCCATCGCGGGCTTTTGGTCGCGTCATAAAAAAATGAAGATCGAAGGCCGGATATGCGGAACCGCCAATGGAGGCTCCCGAACCGCGATGCGATCAGAGCACGGAACTTGCGCCGCGGGCGTGCGTCGCTCTCGTAAAGCATACCTCAATGTTGAACACGCGAACCTCGGTTGCGTCTCAGGCTGGCAGCAGTCGGCCTGCGCACCGCCACGCCCACGACGGCAGCCGGGTCACGAATGTCCGCGAGCCTTTGTGAGAGCTGCATCCCAATCGGCGGAACTTGGCACACGTATCATGATTCCGCAGGCGAGGGTGCCATTGTCATTATTCCAGCGACGTGATGACGACCCAGCTCGCGGTGCGTGGTGAGGCATTTGCCAGCAGTACCCAAGTGGACGTTCAAGGCCATCCGCATCGCTTTCGGCCTGGCAGTACTCGTGCTGCTGGTCATCAAGGTCGGCCATGCAAAGCCGCTCGAGCGCCTCGCGGCCGCAAAACCCTTGTTCATAATGCTCGGAGTCGTGGTTGTCATTATTGATGGGCTGGTCCGCGTTTGGAATTGGACTCAATTGATCCGCGCGATGCATCTTGTGCCAGAGGTTCCGTACAGCAGGGTGGTGAGCATCTCCTGGGCCGGCGGCTTCCTGGGCCAAGTTGTACCCTCGACGGCTGGCACGGACGCGCTGCGGGCCATGATCGCCGCGCGCACCATCGGCGGCCCTGTAAGTGCGCACGCCGCAGCGATCGTGATGTTGAATGCACTCAGCCTTGTGGTGGGCTGTACCACCGGAGTGGGCTGCGCGCTGTGGCTCGCGGCGAGGGGCGATGGTCATGGCGTGCGGCTCTTGGCGCTCGTCAATTTCGTAGGCGCGATTGCTGCAGCGGCGACCTGCTATTGGCTGCTGAGGAGTCAACGGGGATTGTTGCTGCGCGTTTTACGGCGCATGCACGGGCGATGGCGCAAGCTGCGCCGACCCATCCGCCGCTTCGCTCACAAGATGCTCGTCTTTGAGCGCTTTCACGTGAACCTGGCGCCGATCGTGGCGGTGGCGTTCCTGACGCTCATTACGCGCGCTACGGTGTATGCGATGGTAGGGCTTGCCGTCGGAGTCGTCCTGCCGTTTCCCGCGTGGCTGGCGTTGGTACCGGCCTACACGCTTTCGGGCCTCATTCCATACTCGGTCAGCGGCTACGGCGGTGACCAGGCGGCAATCGTCTACATGCTCACGGGCTTCGGCGCGAGCGCGAGCGGTGCGCTGGTATTTGCACTGATTGTGCCTGTCATGGCCATGACATATAACATGATTGGCGGACTTCCAATTCTCTTTGGCAGGATTGATACGCGTGCCCGGCTGCCCGCGAGTTACTGAGCGTGATAGTATGCAGACACGCGCGAGCCGAAATTTGCGGGCCCAAACGGGCGTGCGCAATTGCATGATGCTCGGGAGTTGAACGACAACCTATGGCAACAAGACCCCTCAACGTCCTCTGGCTGATAGATCACGTGTGTTTTGACGGTAGCCTGCACGCAGGCGGCCGGCTGTACATGAACGTCTTTCCGCGCGTCGATCCCGCGCGCGTGAAGATCCATCCATATTTTCTGAACGCGTCCGAGGCTGTGATACGCACCTTCGATGCCATCAAACATCCGGTCAAGACCCTTGCATGGAGCAAGTACGACGTGCTGGCGCCGCTGCGGGTGGGGAAGTTGGTGCAGACTCACAAGATCGATGTGATGCATCTGTTCTGCTTCGGAGCGTCGGCGTTCGGGCGCGTGTCATCGATTTGGAACCGCGTGCCGACCGTGATCCATGAGTTCGACACGCCGACCTACGGCCCTTATCCGAAAATGTTCAAGCTGGCGGATCGATTGCTCGCGGGGCGCACGGACTTCGCACTTGCAGCTTCGACCCACTGCCGCGATTTCGTGCACGAGCAGCGCAGCGTGCCGAGAGAGAAAATAGATGTGCTCTATCACGCGGTGCCCCGCGAGAAATTCGAAATCGCTCGGGGTCTTGATCGCGCGACAGCGCGTCGCGAGCTCGGGTGGGGCGCCGATGAATTCGTATTCCTCACGGTCACTAAATTGGGTCCCGATCGCGGTAACGAGACCCTGCTCGCGGCATTCGCCAAGGTGCGCCAGCAAATGCCCAATGCGCGACTGTGCATTGTCTATCGGCCAACCCTATACCACCGCGTGCCGACCAAGTATCAGCACATTCCTTGGGTGACGGATCCGGGCGCCATGCGCGCGCGCATCGATGAGCTCGTAAACAAACTCGGACTGAACGATTGTGTATCGCTGGTCGAGATGGAGGCGCCTGAGAGGCACGAGCCTTATTTCGCCGGCAGCGATCTGCTCGTCGCGCCGTTTGAGAGCGAACTCTTCAGTTCCGTGAATCTCATCGAGGCGATGGTCTTCGGCCGAGCTCACGTCGTGACCGATCTCGGCGAACCGGCCGACATTGTCAATCGCTGGGGTACGGGCGTGAAGGTGCCCCCAAAGGATCCCGCGGCGCTCGCTGACGCGATGCTTAGTCTTGCGGGTAGTCCCGCTCTGCGGGAGGCGTTGTCGCAGAAGGCGCGCGCCGCCGCGGTCGACTTCGGGGTGGACGCGGTCGCGGAGCGCCTCACGGGGCTTTACGCGCGGCTAGCGGATCGTAAGCAGGCTCATGCCCAGCAGGTAGCGTCATAGCGGTAGATCGCCCAAGGTGCGCCGGCACCCGGTAATCCAAGGCCCGCGTACCCTTTCCGCGATGTGTGACCGAGTCGACGGTCTAGGGATACTGACCAGCGCAACGCGCCATGTGGGCGCTAAGCTTAGATTGGCACGCGGCGTAACATGCTGCTTCCGACAATATCAAAACAGAACGCGTGAACCGGGGATACACTGCGCCCGAGAACCGTCCGGAAGCACTGATGCGAGCGGGGCTCACGGGTCGCTCGGCAGTCGCAGTCGCATCGTAAGCGTCGTTACATGGAACAGCGGGCAGAGCGCGGATCGTGAATCCAAGAAAAGAGTCAGCAGGTGATGATGGTGCTCGAGTGTTGTTCATCGACACGCACGTGCACATCTATCAGGTATTCTCCCTCGACGCACTCTTCGATGCGGCGGTTGAGAACTTTGCGCGTGCCGCGCGCTCGCTCGGACTCGCCGCCTCACCCCGCGACGGCATGCTGCTGCTTACCGAGACTGCCACCGATCATGCGTTCGAAGCGCTGGCGGGCGGCGAGCTGCGTCCGGGGCGGTGGCAGGTGGCTGCGACCGCCGAACCGGCCGTCTTGCGCCTCACCCATGAAAAGCAACCGCCCCTGTGGCTGGTCGCGGGGCGGCAGATCGCAACCCGCGAAGATCTGGAGGTGCTGGCGCTCGGCGCCACTGCTAGGTTCCCGGATGGCGAGCCCTTCGAGTCAATTATCGCCGCGGTGGATCAAGCAGCTGCTTTGACCGCGTTGCCGTGGGGTTTCGGCAAGTGGTGGGGCGCGCGCGGCGCAATCATCGAGCGCGTCATGCGCACACCGCGCACGCGGCCGCTGTATCTGGGTGACAACGGCGGACGACTGGCACTGTCGACTCGACCGCAGCTGCTAAGTCGCGGCGAGAGCCTCGGCTTGAAAGTGCTGCCGGGAACAGATCCGTTGCCGTTTTCGGGCCAGGAATCTCGCGTCGGCACCTTTGGAATGCTGCTTCGCGATTGGGATCCGGATGACCGGCCACTCGCACAGTTCGCGCGGCGCTTGGGCGAGTTGCCACAATCACCAACGCAGTTCGGCCGGCTCACGGGAATCGCGCCGTTTGTGCGCCTGCAGATTGCCATGCAAATGCGCAAGCGCGCGCGCCGAGGCGCTCCTTCGTGAAGGTTTTGGTCGTTGCCCCGCAGCCGTTCCTGACGCCGCGCGGCACCCCACTTAGTGTGTACTACCGGACGATGGTCATGGCCGAGCATGGCGCGACGATCGACCTGTTGTCTTACGGGGAAGGCGAGGACGTCGAAATACCGGGGGTCAATCTGATCCGCATTCCACGGATGTCTTGGGTGGGGCCCGTAGCGGTCGGCCCGTCGTGGAAGAAGCTGTTCCTCGACGTGGTGATGTTCATGTGGACGGTGGGGCTCTTGGCGCGGCACCGCTACGATGCCGTTCATGCCCACGAGGAGTCGGTCTTCTGGTGCCGATTCCTCAAGCCGCTATTCCGTTTTCGCCTGATCTACGACATGCACTCGAGCCTGCCGCAACAGCTCAGCAACTTTCAATTCTCCAAATCACGCATCCTGCTCGCGACCTTTCGGGCGCTCGAGCACACCTGTCTGCGCACGGCTGACGCCGTCATTACCATATGCCCCGACCTTCGGGACTATGCCTTGCGGACCGGCGTTGCCCCCGAGAAGCATTTGCTGATCGAGAACTCGATCTTTGAGGACGTGCGTTTGAAAGGTTTGGACGCCGCAGCCCGCGATTCTGCGGCGCCGGCGGTGGCGAAGAATCCGCCGCTCGATACGGGGCGACCCATCATCTTGTATGCCGGCACCTTCGAGCACTATCAAGGCATTGACATCCTGATCCGTGCGTTCGCGGTGGTTGTCGCTCAGCGCGCTGACGCGCAGCTGCTTCTCGTCGGCGGTACGCCGCAGCAGGTCGCACACGCCGCAACCGTCGTCGCCGAGCTCGGGCTCGGCGAATCCGTGCATCTCACGGGCAGATTGAGCAAAAACGCTGCGATGCGCTACACGCGTCTCGCCAACGTGCTCGTCTCGCCGCGCCTCGATGGCACGAACACGCCATTGAAAATCTATGAGCAGATGGCGAGCGGGAAGCCGCTGGTCGCGACCCGCATCTGGTCACATACCCAGGTGCTGAATGAGACGGTGTGCATTCTGGTAGAGCCGGGAGCGGAATCGCTCGCACACGGCCTCCTGCAGGCACTCAATGATCCCGACGGCGCACGCCAGGTGGCCGCGCGCGCCCGTGCGCTGTACGAGCAGCAGTACGCGCGTCCCGTTTATGAGCAGAAGATCCGCCGCCTGCTCGAGATCGTATCCTGATGTGCGGCATAGCAGGTTTGGCCTCGAGCGGCGCACTGCCGGTGTCGCTGCAGCAGTTGCAGCGCATGTGCAATGCAATGGTGCATCGCGGTCCGGATGACGCCGGCTACCTCGTCGATCCCGGTGTTGCCATCGGCATGCGCCGGCTGTCCATCATCGACCTTGCGGGCGGCCATCAGCCGATCTTCAACGAAGACGACAGTATCGCCGTGGTATTCAACGGCGAGATTTACAATTACCAGGAACTGCGCGCCCAGCTGAGCGCGCGCGGGCATCACTTCAAGACCGCCTCGGACACCGAGGTGATCGTACATCTGTGGGAGGACTTCGGCGCGCAGTTTGCCGTGCACCTCAACGGCATGTTTGCGATCGCGCTGCTCGATCGGCGCCAGCGCAAACTGGTGCTGGCGCGCGATCACGTGGGCATCAAACCTCTGTACTACGCGCGCGTTGAGCAGGGGCTGGTATTCGGCTCCGAGGTCAAGGTATTGCTGGAGTCCGATTGGGTGCCGCGCCGGCTCGATCTTGATGCGGTAGGGCAGTACCTGTCTTGGGAATACGTGCCCGGTGCCGCGACGCTTTTTAAGGACATTCGGCGCCTGCCGCCCGCGTCGCTGCTCGAGTTCGATCTGGCGTCCGGACATCACTCGGTGCAGCGCTTCTGGAATCCGCTGCAGGCGGTGGCCAAGGCGCACCAGTCGCCGCGCAGCGCGGGCGATTGGGAGGCGGAACTCGATTCGACGATCGCGCGCCGCGTGCGGGCGCAGCTCATCAGTGACGTACCGCTCGGTGCCTTTCTCTCCGGGGGCGTCGACAGCTCCATCGTGGTTGCGGCGATGGGCGAGGCTCACACTTTCAGTATCGGATTCGACGATCCCACCTACAACGAGCTTGAGTGGTCGGAGCAGGTGGCACAGCACCTGGGAGTGTCTCACCGCACCGAGATCATCAGACCCGACGTGCGCGCGCTCTTCGATCGGTTGATGCGGTACATGGACGACCCCATTGCCGACGTCTCGATCTTTCCGACCTACCTCGTCTCGCAGCTTGCCGCGAAGTACGTGAAGGTAGTGCTGTCCGGGGATGGCGGCGATGAGCTCTTCGGTGGCTACGAGACGTTCATGGCGCAGGAGAAGGCCCGTGTCTGGGGTGCGGTACCGGGCTGGATCCGCCGTGGCCTGATCGCGCCGGTCGTCGAGGCGCTGCCGCCGACGGCTGCCAAGAAGGGACTCGTCAACAAGGCCAAGCGCTTCGTCGCCGGGGCGAGCATGGATCCGGCGCTCGGACACACGCGCTGGCGGCTGTTTCTTGATGATTCCGAGCGTCAGCGGCTGTTCACGCCGTCGGCCTATGCGCAGCTGTCAAGTCCGGTCGGTGCGCACATCGAGCGGCTCAATGAGGAGGCGGCTGACGTCAACGCGCGCGATCGCGCGCTGTACGTCGATTTTGGGAGCTACCTGGTCGACAACTGCCTCGCCAAAGTGGACCGCATGTCGATGGCCTGCTCGATTGAGGCACGCGTGCCGCTGCTCGACAAAGAAGTGGTCGAGCTCGCGTTTCAATTGCCTGCGGAACTTAAGTACACCGGCAGCGAGACCAAGATCCTGCTCAAGCGAGTCGCAGCACGCCACGTGCCGCGGCAATGCGTGTATCGGCCCAAGCAGGGATTCAGCATCCCGATCAAAAACTGGCTGAAGACTGAGTTTCGCGATCTGCTTGAGGACAGTTTGAGCCCCGAGCGGATTGCCGCCGACGGTTTGTTCGAGCCGGCCGAGGTTTCGCGCCTGAAGGAGGAGCACCTCGCAAATCGCGCCAATCACAGCCACGTGCTATGGGGCATGCTCGTGTTTCAGGACTGGCTGACTCGCTGGCGGGTGACTGCATGATCACGCGTGCGCCAGCTGCCGCAACCGCGCAGCGGTTCGACCTGGCCGTGATCGGCGGCGGTATTCACGGAGTTTGCGTTGCACTACAGGCGGCCGAGCGCGGCCTGCGGGTCTTGTTGCTCGAGCATGCGGACTTTGGCAGTGGTGCGAGCGGCAATTCGCTGCGCGTCGTTCACGGCGGCCTGCGCTATCTGCAAAGCCTCGATGTGGTCCGGTTTCGCGAATCGGTCGCGGAACGTCGCTGGTTTGCGCGCACTTTTCCGGGGCTTATTGAGCCGCTGCCTTGTTTGATGCCGCTGTATGGCGAGGGGTTGAGGCGGCGCGTGGTGATGCGTGCGGCGCTTGCCATGAACGATGCGCTCTCGAGCCATCGTAACGATGGCGTCGCCAAGGATGTGCGGTTGCCAGGCAGCGCGACGTTCGGGCCAGCGGCGATGCGCCGCCGGTTTCGCCAGGTGCGCGCGGATGGCCTTGAGGGCGGGGCGCTTTGGTACGACTACCACATGCGCAGCAGCGAGCGGATTGTCACGGAGCTGCTGCATGCCGCGTGTGCCTTGGGTGTGCAGGCGCTGAACTACACCGAGGTGAAGCGAATTTGCGTCCAGGACGGCCGCATCCAGGGCCTCGAAGCGCTCGATCGGCTCGATGGCAAGGAATACCGCTTCGACGCTGAGCGCATCTGCAACTGCACCGGGGCGCAGGCGCGCGTATTCGCCGCCGAGCAGGATCGGGATTACCGGGAGCTATTCATCCCGTCACTCGCTTTCAATGTGCTGCTCGACTGCGAGCCGCTCAGCCGGGATGCACTTGCAGTCGCCGCACCGGAACGCGGAGCACCGGTTTACTTTCTGTGCCCGGCGCCGTTTGGCATATGGGCGGGGACCGAGCATGTCGGGCGGCCCGAATCATGCCGCGACGCGGTAGTTAGCGAAGCCGAGATTGACGCGTTCCTCGGCCGCATCAACCGCGCGGTTCCGGGAGTGAACCTATCACTGCGCAATGTGCGCACGGTCTATTGCGGGCTGCTGCCGGTTCGCACGCCGGGCGGTACGGATCTGACGGCGCGGGAGTGCTGCATCGAGCACGCCGAGCATGGCGGTCCTATCGGTCTCTACAGCCTCACGGGCATGAAGTTCACGACCGCGCGACGCGTCGCCGAGCGAGCCCTCGAGAAGCTATATCCGGCATTGCGTCCGAGTGCAGCCCCGAGCGGCGCAGCTGTCCGACCGCTGTCGCCGGCAACCGCGTTGCTTCTTGACGGTGCGCGGGTTGCAGCGATGAATCCGCTCGACGCAATGACTTTGATCCGCGACACCGCGGCTGCGGAATCCGTGATGCACCCGGAAGATTTTTTTCTGCGGCGGACGAACTGGATGTTTACTGCGCCGCAGCCCGCGATGCTCGAGCGGCTGGTCGCGACCGCCCTGGATGCAACACCGGTCGAATCCGTACCGCGCAAATGTCACGCACATCCCGTTCACAGCTGGCAGAGGTCTTGAGCGCTCCATGCAAGTGCTAGTAACAGGAGCAAGCGGCTTTACCGGAGGGCACCTCGCTCGCGCCTTGAAGGTTCGTGGCTATCAGGTGCGTGCTTTGGTGCGCAATCCGGCCAAGGGCGAAGCGTTGAGCCGCGATGGTATCGAGCCAGTCATCGGTGACCTTGTGAATGCCGCGGATGTCCGCCGTGCCGTGCAGGGTTGTGAAGTCGTGTACCACATCGGCGCCATCTACCGTGAAGCGCGCTTCGCGGACGAAGTCTACCGACAGATCAATGTCGGCGGGACCGAGCATGTGCTCGACGCCAGCCGACGCGAAGGTGTCGGCCGCGTCGTCCATTGCAGTACCGTCGGTGTACACGGCGATGTCAGGGCGCCCGCCGATGAAACGGCGGCCTTCGGCCCGCTCGATGTCTACCAGGAGAGCAAGCTCGAGGGCGAGCAGCTCGCGCGCAAGTACTTCGACGCCGGCCTGCCGGGCACGATTTTCCGCCCCGTCGGCATCCACGGACCCGGCGACATGCGCTTTCACAAGCTGTTTCGCACGATCGCCAACGGGTCGTTTCGCATGATCGGCCGTGGTGAAGTGCTCTACCACATGACCTATATCGACGATCTCGTCGATGGGATCATGCGGTGCGGTGAGCATCCGGCGGCGCTTGGCCAGACTTATATTTTGTGCGGGCCACGCTACACGACGATCACCGAGCTTGCTGCGGCGGTCGCGCAGGCCGTGGGGCGTCCCCCGCCGCGGGGCCATATTCCGGCCGGGCCGGTACTGGCCGCAGCGAAGCTATGCGAGGCCCTGTGCCGTCCGCTGCGCATCGAGCCGCCACTGCACAAGCGGCGACTCGATTTCTTCCTCATCGACCGCGGGTTCTCCTGCGCGAAGGCGACGCGCGAGATCGGCTATTCACCGCAGATCCCCCTGCAGGAAGGTCTGGCGCGCACTGCGGCTTGGTACAAATCGAAGGGGCTGCTGTGATGGTTGGGCGGTTGAACATTTCTGGTCGGGAGGTCGTGCCATGATTCTCGGAGCCATTGGCCGCGACCGGAGCGCAGCGACGCCACCGGGCTTCACGCTGCATGCAACGGATGCGAGTGCGACTCGTTTCGCGAGCGAAGTCTACCGACATGAATCCGCCGGTGGCGTGCTTGCGCCCGCGCAGTGTTTGGCGAGCGATGCGGCGACGGGATCGTGGCTTGCGTTCTCCGGCAATCCGATATTGGTCGCATCCGCCGGTGATCTTGCGCGCGGAGATTCCGTATCGGCAAATCGGCTGCACGCGATGCTCGCCAGTGACGGCCTGCGTGCGCTCGAAAGACTGGACGGCCAATTCGCGATCGCTTGGTGGAATGCGCGCGATGGGCGGCTCACGCTGATTCGTGATCGCTTCGGCATGGAACCGCTGTGTTTCGCGCAGGCTGACGGACGGCTTGTGTTCGGGTCGCGCGCCCGCGACGTTGCCGTGATGCTTGGATCAGCGCCTGCCATCTCGATGCAGGGCCTGGTCGAGTATCTGACCTACTGCTACCTGCCGGGAGAGGCTACGTTGTTCGCGGGAATCGAGCGCGTGCCGCCCGGATCGATCGTGGAGTTCTCCGCGGCGACCGGCGTGGCGCGCACGAGCGCCTGGTATCGGCTGTCATTCGCGGAGCCAGTCAACGCAGACGAGGCAGAGATTGCCACACGCTATAGGGCGCTCCTGGAAGCAAGCGTCGTCCGTCGTCTCAGCGACACCCGGACGGGCGTGTTCCTTTCCGGTGGCATGGACTCCAGTTCCGTCGCGACCTTCGCCCGCAAGCACATCGCCGGAGAGATCCGTTCCTTTAGCTTTCGCTGCATCGGAGCGTCATTCGATGAATCACCGTATGCGCGCGAGCTTGCCAGGCAGCTCGGTACGCGGCATACCGAAGTCGACTTCGGCGAGCAGCAGTCGCTCGAGGTGGCTGCCGCAGTGGCAGCCATGGACATGCCGTTCTGCGATATCGGGATCGAGATCGGCACTTGGCTGCTCGCCAAGGCGGCCAGATCCAACGTCGACTACCTGCTTACCGGCGATGGCGGCGATGAGCTTTGGGCGAGTCATCCGGTGTACGCCGCGCAGAAAATCATGCGCTGGTACGACCGCATGCCGATCCCCCGCGCGCTGCGTAGTGCGCTCGTGAGGAGCCTGGCCCTTGTCAAGGATTCGGACAAGAAACGCAATCTGCCGGTTGTACTGAAGCGCATCTTGCCGGAGCCGGCCTTTCCGAACGAGCTCAAGCATTTTCGCTGGCGCATGTACTACACGTTCGACAGCATGCGCGCGCTGCTCTCGCCCGCCCTCGCGGACGCGCTGCGGGCGACCGATCCTTTTCGCCCGGTCACGGACGCGTTCGCCGATTATCAGGGACCCGATGACGGTCTCTCGCCGTGCCTCTACAGCGACTACCGCTCGGTTTCGAGCTTCTATTTCTCACGATTGTTCCTCGCGCGATCATTCGGTCTTGAGACGCGGCTGCCGTTCTACGACCGGGACCTTGTCGAATTCGGCGCGCGCATCCCAGCCCATTTAAAGCTCGAAGGGGTCGAACGCACTAAGCGGCTGTTCCGCGTGGCGATGGAAGGCGTGCTGCCGGACATCATCAATCATCGCAAGGACAAACTCGGGCACTCGGTGCCCTTCAAGAACTGGTTGCGCGAGAGCGGCCCGCTCAGCGAAGAGATCGCCGCGACGCTCTCCAGCGCGTCATTCGTCGGGCGGGGCTTGTTTCGCCAGGCGGTGGTCGCACGGATGCTCGATGAGCACCGTGCTCGCCGCCACAATCACTCGCATCGGATCTGGGCCTTGTTCTTGCTGGAGCACTGGCTCCGCAGACACTTCGATTCGGCGTCTGTGACGTCGATCACAGTGGCACGATCGCGAGCCGCATAACGGAGCTGGCGACAATGCGACTGCTATCATCAAGATACACGTAACATGCTGAAAATTTCGGCACTTAGACTGGAAGCACCCCTATGAACACACCGTCGACGGCGCAGCCAACCACGAATGCGGTTCCCTGGCAGCAGCAGATGTATCAGAAGTCGCTCAAAAAGCGGCAGAAGGTGGATCTGCTGTTAGGCCTTGCCGGCCCACTTGGCGACAAGCGATGTCTGATGATCTCTGGGCACGACAATAACGGCGGAATGAACTACCACTTTCGTGCCGCGGGCGGCAAATGGAGCTGGGGGCAGGTCTACCAGAGCGGCATCCCTGAAATGGCCGAGTTCCTCGGCGATCCGGTGTCTCACATCGACATCAACCACTTTCCATTTGCCGACGGCATTTTCGACGTCGTCATCGTCATCGATGTGCACGAGCATTTCAAGGATTTGAGCGGGCTGAATCGCGAGATCGCGCGCATCGTAGCTCCAAGCGGCCTTGCAATCGTCACGACCCCCAACGGCGACACGAGGCTCCCCATGGCGGTGCTGAAGCGCCATGTCGGCATGGGTCCGGAGATCTACGCGCACGTCGTGCAAGGCTACCGGGTTTCGGAGCTGCAACAGATGATGCGCTCGGTCGGTTTGACGCCGGTTGACTGGGGCGGCTACTCGCGCTTCTTCACCGAGTTTGCCGAACTCGCCATCAATCTTGCATACGTCAAGATCATCGCCAAGAAGAAGGATCACCCGGACATCATCGTAGGCACGATCGCGCCGACCAACAAGAAGGAGATGCAGGCGGTGCGCAAGGAGCTGCGCATGTACTCGCTCATCTATCCGTTCATGTATCTGTTCTCGCTGCTCGACAAGTTGATTCCGGGGCGCAGCGGCTACGCAGTCGCGGTGTCGGCGAAGAAGGCGCAATGACCTCCGAAGCTCGAGCACTCGTCACAGGCGCCGCCGGATTCATCGGCGCGCACTGCGTGCGCTACCTCGCGCAGCGGCATTGGCGCGTCCGGGCCCTCGATGTGCATCCGGCGCCTGGGAGCTTTGCCGGGCTCGACGTCGACTTCCGAATGGCCGATCTGCGCGACCCGGCGGCGGTGGCGCAGGCGCTTGAGGGAGTGGATGTGGTGTTTCACTTGGCGAGCGTACACCTCGATGTGGGTGCGAAGGACGCAGAGTTTGTAGCCGTCAATGTCGCGGCAGTAGCGCAACTGGTCTCGGCATGCGCGGCGGCGCGCGTCCGCAGGCTGGTCCATGTGAGCAGTGTAGGAGTATACGGGCACGTGGCGCATCCGCCGGCGGCTGAGGATGCGCCGCTCGCGCCCGTGAATACCTACGAGAAGACAAAATGCGCGGGCGAACAGGCCGCAATGGATGCGGCGCGGCGCTGTAACCTTGATCTCGTGATCGTCCGACCTTCGTGGGTCTACGGTCCAGGCTGCCCACGTACGGATAAGCTGTTGCGCGCTCTAAAGAAAGGGCGGTTCTTCTATATCGGTGCCGGGAACAATCTGCGGCACCCGGTGTACATAGAGGACTTTCTCAGCGGCCTGGTGCTGGCGGCGACCGCCGGACCAGAACTTGCCGGCCGCATCTTTAACCTTGCCGGCCCGCGCTGGATGACTGTCGAGGAGATGGTCAGCACGTTTGCGCGCGCACTCGATGTTCGGCCGCCGACTGCGCGAATGCCACGCTGGCTCGGCCTCGGCGCCGGATGGGCAGCGGAACTCGTCGGTGCGGCGCTGCGGATCAATCCGCCTATCTCGCGGCGCACGCTCGCCTTCTTCGAGAACGACAACGCGTTCGACATTTCCGCGGCGCGGCGGGCGCTGAAGTATGAACCGCGTACGGAATTACTCGACGGCGTGCGGCGCACCCTGCTCGAGGAGCGCGGTGGCGCGGAACATTCGTCGGCGCCGAGTGCACAGCAGGCACGATAATGAGCGCAGCCGTCGCCACCTGTAGCTCGGTCAAGCCTCCGCAAGGCAGTATGCGGCGCCGCATGCTTGTTGAGCGGTATTTGACCAGCGTGCGCTCTGCAAGTGGCTGCAACTCCTCCTCATACGCGGGCTCGCGCCTCGTGCGCGGCTGGGGCGCGTGACCATGCGGATCCTGATGATCATTCCGCAGGAGTTCTACAGCACGCGAGGCACGCCGATCAGCGCGTACCATCGCATCCGCGAGCTCATGAGCCATGGCCACGAGGTCGAAGTACTCACTTACAAGCCGGGTGGTGAGCCGCCCGATCTGGCGGTGCGAATCTACCGTTCGCGTGGCCCGCATTTCGTCAATCACATCAAGGCAGGCCCGTCGCGCTTGAAGATCTGGTACGACGTCCTGCTGTTTATCAATCTCATGTATCGCCTGTCGCGGAGTCGCTACGATGCGCTATATGCGCACGAGGAAGGCGCATTTCTCGCGCGCATCGTCGGCTGGTTCACGCGGACGCCCTATGTCTACGACATGCATTCGAGCCTGCCACGGCAGATCCGCGAATGGGGCTTCAGTCGCAGGCAGTGGGTGGTGAATCTGTTCGCCTGGGTCGAAGCATTCTGCGTGCGCGGAGCCCGTGTCGTAGTTGCGATTTCACCGGCCGTCGCGCAGGTCGCACGCGCAGTCGACCCGGCCGTGCCGGTCATTGTGATCGTCAATCACTACGAGTTGCCAACGGGACCCGGATCACTCACTGGCGCCGAGGTGCGCGCACGCCACGGCATCGATCCGTCCGCGAAGCTGGTCGTCTACACGGGTTCGTTTGTGCCGCTGCAAGCGCTTGACACGTTGATCGCCGCGGCGCCCCTAATTAGCGCGCGCGTGCCGAACGTCAAGTTCCTGCTGGTTGGCGGTACGGCCCACGAGATCGAGGCGCTCAGGGCGCTCGCTGCCAAATTCAACGTCGCCGATCGATTCGTCTTCGAGCAGATTCGGCCGCAGGTCGAGATGAGCGGCTACATGGCAGCGGCGGATGTGCTGGTATCGCCGCGGTTTGCCGGTATCAATCCTCCTGGAAAGCTCTTCGGCTATTTGGGTTCTGGCAGGCCGGTCGTCGCAACCGACACGCTGGTGCACAATCAACTGCTCGACGTCTCGTGCGCGATTCTTACCGGGGCGACGCCAGAGAAATTCGCCGAAGGCGTCGTCACGGCTCTCACCGATCCGCAGCGGCGCGCGCAGGTCATCTCCGGCGCGCACACGTTTTTGAATTCCTACTGCAGCGTCGAGGCGCGCCGCAACGCGTATCTCACGCTGCTGAAGCGTCTTGCCCACCTGGGTCCGCAGACAGACGTGCCCAACTAGGCGTTCGACTGCATCAAATGCTCGGCAAGCCGTAGACTCAAGGCTGCGATAGTGAGTGTTGGGTTGCACCCGCCGCCGGTCGGATACACACTGCTGCCGACGACATAGAGATTGGATATACCGTGCACGCGGCAATTGCGGTCCACAACTCCTGAGTCCGGATTGTCACTCATGCGGCAGGTTCCCATGTGGTGAGCGGGGAATGACAACCCGCGTGGCCCGACGGGCTTGATGTCCTGCGCACCGCTTGCCTGCAGCACATCCGTTGCGATTTCCAGGGCTCGGCGTTGGGTACGATGATCGATGTCGTTAAACGCCATATGAACATGCGGCGCCGGGTCGCCAAACAGGTCCTTTTCCTCTGGGTCCAAGGTGATCGGCCAAAAAGGCCACATCGATAGGCTCGTCGAATCGGATGAAAGCCCAGTCGAGTCGTCGCAACTTTGCGTGCAGCCCACCCCACAAGAAGTGCGCAGGGGTCACCTCGCGGGTCGCGGGATAAATCCATTGGCTGAGCCCGTACCACAGCGCCGCCAAGGCAATTGGCAGCAGCAGGCACAATTCGCGGGTAAGAGTCGTTGCGCGACGCCAGAGCCTAAAGAGGCCAGAAGTGCCGATCGCCGCGGCCGCAAACACGACGAACCCCAAATGCATCAGATAGCCAAAGGCGATCGTGAGGCAGTAGATCACGAACAGCGTCGGCGAGTAACGCCGCCGCAGAATCTGCGCCAGCGCCAACGCTGCGACCGTGAGCGCGATTGCGAAGCGGAAATTGATAAATCCGAGAAAGAAGAACGCGTCGGTCGACAGATACAGTGCCACCAGGAAAATGAAGACGCGTGAGCTCGCGGGCGCCTCGGTGGCGCGAAGATAGAACAGCATGGCGCATGGCAGCGACAGCACCGCAAGCGCTGTCCACAGGAACGTCGCGCCTCGCGGGCCCAGCAGTTCTACAGCGACGGTGAGCAGGTAGTCGCCGGCGATGTACGGGTACGCCATGGACTGGAACTGAAATGCATTGCCGAAGTGACTGCCGTGATGAAACCAAAGATCCGCCAGTACGACGGCGCGCGCTAGATGGTTTGGATAGTCTTGAAAAAGCAGCGCCGAGTACTGGTACAGCACGATGACATAGACCGCAGCCACGACGACGGCCAAGAGCGATGCCGCGGCGGGGGATGGTGCCTTGGATCGCCAGCTCATCGGTTTTGCGTCTGTCATCGTATCTGCCATGCGGCTCCTCCGGCAGCAGCACGATCGAGTGGCTGTCTCATGCAGCCGCCAGCACAGCATGCCGCTGCCGCCTGGCGCCGAACGTCGTCGAAAAAGATCGAAGAGCAGGATGAAGCAGAATGCCCACAACGCTCAACCCAGTGACAGATCGTTCCACTTAGCGAACCAGATAATCTATCCGAGGAATCCGAGCCACCGCTTTACTCCGTACCCAGATTGATTCTGGCTCACTGAAATATGTGGCATCTGCGCAACGCCACGTCATCTTTGTGCCATAACATCGTGTACGATCCGCATGAGGAACAGGCCTCACCAACCCTACTTTGCTGCCAACAAAGACGATGAAGTATACGCCAATTGCGATGTCGATCATCGCAACCGCGAATGGCTTGCGGCTGAACGCGCTAACGCGCAGCTGGAACGGTGGACGCCACGCCGGCAGACATCTGCTTGGTTCACGCGTCTTGACGGCTTCGGCGCCATTGATCGTGGACTCTTCAATATGAATGCAATTGACGAGTGCTCGATTGAGCACCAGTTCACCCAGTACAGCCGCAATCGCTCATTCTGGGTGCTCTTGAATTTGAGTCTGTGGGGCCGATTGTTGTTCAAGGGGCCGCACCCCGGACCCAGTGGCGCGCGGCTTCCTTGGGGAAAGAACCCGACTTTCGTCTCGCCCTGATGCTGAGGTCCATCTACAAGTCGCCGTCGCTGCGAGCCGCTTTCGCCTTTGGATTCGGTGGAGCGGCATTTGCCGTCGGGAACCTCATCTTCGCGCGAATCCTGTCTTCTTACGAGTATGGCCTGCTGTCGCTTGTCATAGGTGTGATCCAGGTCGCGGGGTTCTCGGCGCCATTGGGCTTGGATTACCTAATTGCACGTCGAGGATTGACCTTCGGATCGCACTTGCGCTGGACCGTACTCCTGACGTCGACGCTAGTCGGCCTGGCAACCTTCTTCGTCACCAAGGAGCTCTATAACCTCAAAGTACCCCTGCTCCTCCCGATATTCGTTGCGACGGCTGCCATGGGAATTTCGCAATCAGTCGCCGCTCATTTTCAAAGCCAACAACAATTCGGCCTGTCAGTGCCTTTTGTGCAGGCTTCAAACTGGCTGCTGATGCTCATCGCTGTCATTGCATCAGTCTGCAGCATGACGAGTGCAACCCTGCCCTCCGACCTTATCGCGCTCACAGGACTGATTACCGCGGCAGTGGGCTGGCTCATGATCGAGAAACGTACGGCAGAGACCGCGCCACAGCCAGTACTGGCACGTCTTTGGGGCGAAGCACTCTCATTGATGACGATTAATGTCGCGAGTTCAGTGCTCTTACAACTCGAGCGCCTGATTATTCCGATGGTAATCGGCATCGAAGACCTTGCATTGTTCGGGGTTGCTGCATCTTTGGTGGGATCGCCATTTCGCATGCTACAGCACGCAGTCACCTTTACCGTCGTCCCGCGCTTGCGCGATGCCAGCTCCGTCGTCGAGCGAAGACGCCTGCTGCGTCACGAGTTTCTCTTATGCGGACTTGTCATGGGGCCGGCCTCAATCGTGATCTGGCTGTTGGCCCCCCGAATCGCACATTGGCTTCTCGGTGGCCGATATGATCTAAGTACAGCGATAATCGTCGCCATGATCATCTCCGGCCTTCTGAAGGTGTTGAGCGCCTTTGGTACGTCAGTCGTTAGCGCTCTGGCCCCCGACAAAGGCTTGCGGCTATTGGGCGCTGCGTCCTGGGTCTGCATCGCTCTGGCGGTTTGTCTCGCCTTTGCCTTTCGCCCCTGGGGCCTCTGCGGCGTCATCTACGCCATATCCGTGGGCTGGCTCGTGAGGACCGCCGTCGCATTCTGGATCTCCTTGCCTCATTTGAGGCGCTAGGGAAGCTCTGCACAGGTGCCGTGGAATGACCGATACTGTGTGCAGCGAGCAGCAGCGGTGGAGCTGAGATGACGATGCAACAGACGACGTTTGCCTCGGTTGCGTGGGAGAAGAAAGGCAAGATCACGCGGCGCGAGCGATTTTTGGCGGAGATGGACGCGGTGATTCCGTGGTCGCGGCTGCTGGCGCTGATCGAGCCGCACTACCCGAAAGCAGGTA
>Ga0182024_10007196_pt1 | contig 24081 bp, 21 predicted proteins | sample P32metaG_FD_120480 | JGI IMG/M metagenome (GOLD analysis project Ga0182024, IMG submission 120480) | Permafrost microbial communities from Stordalen Mire, Sweden - P3-2 metaG (Illumina Assembly) | ecosystem: Environmental > Terrestrial > Soil > Wetlands > Permafrost | place: Sweden: Stordalen...
CGGCCGGGGAACGAGATCGTCTTTGGCGACGGGTTCCCGACCGCCACGGGCCGTGCCAAGCTGGTGCCGGCGTCGATCATCCCGCCGGCCGAGGAGCCCGACGCCGAGTACCCGCTGGTGCTGACCACCGGCCGCCAGTTGGAACATTGGCACACCGGAGCGATGACCCGCCGCGCCATGGTGCTCGACGAGATCGAGCCCGAGGCGGTGGCGAGCCTCGCGCCGTCGGAGTTGCGCCGGCTCGGCGTCGCCGCCGGCGACCCGGTCAAGGTGACGACGCGGCGCGGCCATATCGAATTGAAGGCACGCGCCGACAGCAATGTCGCCCCCGGCATGGTGTTCGTGCCGTTCTGTTACGCCGAGGCGGCGGCCAACATCCTCACCAACCCGCAGCTCGATCCGATCGGCAAGATCCCCGAGTTCAAATACTGCGCCGCCAAGGTCGAGCCCGTCCTCGTCAAGGCAGCGGCGGAATAGCCCGCCTCGTCCTCATGGCGCTGATACTGTCGGCGCTTGCCGCGTGCGCCGAACCGGCGAGCGCGCCGCCGCAGCCCGCGCCCTATGCCTGCCTCCTGCCGTCGGAGCAGCGGGTGCTCGTCGCCGAGCTGTTCTTCGGCCGCAACATCAGGGGGCGCGAGCCGCTGACCGCGGCCGAATGGTCTCGATTCGCCACCGATACGATCACCGCGAATTTTCCTGACGGCTTCACCGTCGTCGACGGCGAGGGGCAATGGCGCGATCCGGCGGACGGCCGCATCGCGCACGAGCCCGCCAAGGTGCTGCTCGTCGCCGCCAAGCGCAGCCCCGATCTCGCCACCCGGCTCTCCGCGGTGATCGACGCCTATAAATCGCGCTACCATCAGCAATCGGTCGGCATCATCACGCGCGACTCGTGCGCCGCGTTTTAGGGTAATTTGCGCGGGTAATGGCGCTCGCACCTGGCCTTTCCCTCGTCACCGGCGCGACCGGGTTTGTCGGCGCGGCGGTGGCGCGCGCCCTGCTCGCCGCCGGGCAGCGGGTGCGGGTGCTGGTGCGTCCGCAAAGCAACCGGCTCAATCTCACCGGCCTCGACGTCGAACCCGCCGAAGGTTCGCTCGAGGATGCCGCCTCGCTTGCCGCGGCGGTCGTCGGCTGCCGCTATCTCTTCCATGTCGCCGCCGATTACCGGCTGTGGGTTCCCGACGCGGCGGCGATGTTTCGCGCCAATGTCGACGGCACGCGCGAATTGATGCTGGCGGCGCTCGCGGCCGGGGTCGAGCGCATCGTCCATACCAGCAGCGTCGCCACCGTCGGGCTGGTATCGCAGGGCATTGCCGACGAGGGGACGCCGAGTGCCGGGACCGACATGATCGGTCCCTACAAGCGCTCGAAATTCGCCGCCGAGGCCGCGGTCCGAGAGCTGGTCGCCCAGCGCGGGCTGCCGGCGGTGATCGTTAACCCCTCGACGCCGGTCGGCCCCGGCGACGTCAAGCCGACTCCGACCGGCCGGATCATCGTCGAGGCGGCGACCGGCCGGATGCCCGGCTATGTCGATACCGGGCTCAATCTTGTCCATGTCGACGATGTCGCCGCGGGGCAGCTGCTGGCGGCCGAGCGCGGCAGGATCGGCGAACGCTATATCCTCGGCGGCGAGAATCTGACTCTGGCAGAAATCCTCGCCCAGGTCGCGCGGGCGGTCGGCCGCCGCCCGCCCGCGCTCAAAATTCCCTACGCAGTGGTGCTGCCGCTCGCCGCCGGCGCCGAGATGATGGCGCGGGTGACGGGGCGCGAGCCCTTCATCACCCTCGACGGCGCCCGCATGTCGCGCAAGAAGATGTATTTCAGCTCGGCGCGCGCGGTCCGCGAACTGGGCTATGCGCCGCGACCGGCACGCCAGGCGATCGCCGACGCCGTCGCCTGGTTCGAGGCCAACGGGTATCTCCAGTGACCGCGCTGGCGAGCGATAACGCGCACCGCGCCGAGGGAGCGGTCGAGACCCCGTCGGGCAAGGGGCGCGGCGACGAGAATTTTCCGGTCGGCTCGTTTCTGATCCGTAAGGATCTGCGCCCGCATGTCCACGCCTTCTACCGCTTTGCCCGCAACGCCGACGACATCGCCGATAACCCGCAGCTCGCGGCCGACGAAAAGCTGCGCCGGCTCGACCGCATGGAGGCGGTGCTCGATGGTGCGCCGGGCGAGGATTCGCCGGCGGCGACGGCGATGCGGCAGAGCCTAGCGCAGACCGGAACCACCGCGCAGCACTGCCGCGACGTCTTGCGCGCCTTCCGTCTCGACGCGACCAAGCTCCGGTATCGCGACTGGGACGATTTGATGGAGTATTGCCGTTATTCGGCCGCCCCGGTCGGGCGGCAATTGCTCGACCTGCACGGCGAGAACCGGGACACCTGGCCGCCGTCGGATGCGCTGTGCTCGGCGCTGCAGGTGCTGAACCATCTGCAGGATTGCGCCGAGGATTACCGCAACCTCGACCGCGTATACCTGCCGCTCGACCTGATGGACGCGGCGGGAATCGGCGTCGAGGCGCTAGCCGGGCAGGCGTCGGATCGGGGGTTGAGGCAGGTCATCGACCGCCTGCTCGACCGCACCGACACGCTGATCGCGACCGCCCGGGATCTGCCGGGGCGCGTCGCCGCGCGCGGGCTGCGCTGGGAATCGGCGACGATCGTCGCCCTGGCCGGGCGGCTGTCGCGTCGGCTGCGCGGCGGCGACCCCGTGGCGCGCCGGGTCGCGCTCAGCAAGGGCGATTTCGCCGCCGCCCTGGTCACCGGCATCGCGAGCAGGCGCCGCCGGTGACCGGCGCGGCGCTCGACAGCCCCGGGACGTTTCCCGGCGACGCGGAGTTGCGCGAAACCATTCGCCGCAGGGTCGAGGCAGCCGGCACCTCGTTTTATTGGGCGATGCGCCTCTTGCCGCAGGAGCGCCGCGAGGGGGTGTACGCGGTCTATGCGTTCTGCCGCGAGGTCGACGATATCGCCGACGACTGGCCGGCGGCGGAGCGTGCCGGCGGCCTTGCTGGCTGGCGCGAGGAGATCGAGGCGCTCTATGCCGGGCGGCCGCACCGGCTGATCGCCCGCGCGCTCGCCGAGCCGGTCGAGCGCTTTGCGCTGCGCAAGGGCGATTTCCACGACATCGTCGCCGGGATGGAGATGGACGCGGAAGCGGACATCCGCGCGCCCGACCTCGAGACGCTCGACCTCTATTGCGCGCGCGTCGCCGGTGCGGTCGGGCATTTGTCGGTGCATGTCTTCGGCGATGCGAGCCCGGCCGCGCACCGGGTCGCCGACGCGCTCGGGCGCGCCTTGCAGCTCACCAACATCCTGCGCGACCTCGCCGAGGACGCCGAGCGCGGCCGGCTCTATTTGCCACGCGAGATCCTCGACCGCCATGGCATAAGCGGTGCCGACCCGGCGGTGGTGTTGCGCCATCCGGCGCTGCCGTCCGCCTGCCGCGACCTCGGCGAGATCGCGCTACGCCATTTCGACGACGCCGAGGCGGCGATGGCGGAGTGTTCGCGCCGGGCGATGCGGCCGGCCGCGACGATGGGTGCGTTCTACCGCGCCATGCTCGACGCGATGCTGCGCGACGGCTGGCGGAACCCGGCCGCTCGTATCAGCCTGTCGAAGGGCCGGAAACTGTGGCTGGTGCTGCGCCACGGCCTGGTATGAGCCGGGGGAAATCGACCACTCACGTTATCGGCGCCGGGCTTGCCGGGCTTGCCGCCGCGGTCGCGCTGGCGCGGCAGGGGCGGCAAGTGGCGCTCTACGAGAGCGCGGAGCATGCCGGCGGGCGCTGCCGCTCCTATTTCGACAGCGAGCTCGGAATCCGCATCGACAACGGCAACCACCTGCTGCTCTCCGGCAACCGCTCGGCGCTGGTCTATCTCGGCATGATCGACGCGCTCGGCACGTTCGAGGGGCCGGGCGAGGCGGCGATCCCGTTCGTCGATCTCGCAACCGGCGAACGCTGGGCGTTGCGGCCCAATCGCGGCACGGTGCCGTGGTGGGTTTTTTCGCGAGGGCGGCGCGTGCCGGGGAGCCGGGCGCGCGACTATCTGGCGGCGCTGCGTCTGCGCAGCGCCGAGGCCGGGGACACGATTTCCGGCCGGCTGGATGCGACAGCGCCGCTGTTTCGCCGGCTCTGGGAGCCGGTCGCGGTTGCCGCGCTCAACACCGGCGCCGCGGAGGGCTCGGCGCGCCTCTTCTGGCACCTGCTGCGCGAGACGCTGGGCGGCGGCGCCGAGGCGTGCCGGCCGCTAGTGCCGCGCGAGGGGTTGTCTGAAAGCTTTGTCGATCCGGCACTCGCGATGCTGCGCGCCTGCGGCGCCGGCATCCGCTTCGGGTCGCGGTTGCGGAGTATCCGTTTCGCGGGTACGCGCGCTGCGCGGCTCGATTTCGATGGCGACAGCGTCGAACTCGATGAGGGCGACGAAGCGGTGTTAGGAGTGCCGGCGCCGGTCGCGGCGCGGCTCGTACCGAACCTCACCGTGCCCGACGATCATGCGCCGATCGTCAACGCCCATTACCGGATCGAACCGCCGGCGGGGATGCCGCTCTTCGCCGGGCTGATCGGCGGCACCGCCGAATGGGTGTTCCGCAAATCGGGGGTGATCTCGGTTACCGTGAGCGCGGCCGACGCCATTGTCGATCTGTCGGCCGAAGCGCTCGGCGCACGCCTCTGGGGCGATGTCGCCGCTGCGTTCGGTCTCGCCGCCGAACCGATGCCGCCGTCGCGCATCGTCAAGGAGCGCCGTGCCACGTTTCGTGCCACGCCATCGCAGTTGAAGCGTCGGCCGCCGACCGCAACCCGGTGGAACAACCTCAAACTTGCCGGCGATTATGTCGATACCGGCTTGCCCGCCACGATCGAAGGCGCTATTCGCTCCGGCCTTGCAGCGGCTGCGGCGATCGCCCGGCCTCCCGGTTCCCTAAGCCGCAACCCACAGCCGAGTCACGAGAGCGCAGAACGTAGCGATGACGGCGGAACAGGTGCCGAGCGGCAACATCGTGTCTCCGGCCGTGCTCGATACGGCGGTGAGCCGGGCGACCGGCTGGCTCCTGTCGCGCCAGCGTGAGGACGGCCATTTTGTCTTCGAGCTCGAGGCCGACGCGACGATCCCGTCCGAATACATCCTGCTGCAGCACTTCCTCGACACGATCGACCCGGCGCTCGAACAGCGCATCGCCGTCTATCTGCGCGCGACCCAGGGCGAGCACGGCGGCTGGTCGCTGTTCCGTGGCGGCGAGCTCGATGTCAGCGCCTCGGTAAAGGCCTATTTCGCGCTGAAGGCGGTCGGCGACGCGGTCGACGCACCGCACATGGCGCGCGCCCGCGCGGCGATCTTGGACGCAGGCGGGGCGGGGCGCAGCAACGTCTTCACCCGCATCCTCCTGGCGCTGTGGGGCGAGGTGCCGTGGCGCGCGGTGCCGGTGATGCCAGTCGAACTGATGCTGTTGCCGCGCTGGTTCCCGTTTCACATCGACAAGATCTCGTACTGGTCGCGCACGGTGCTGATCCCGCTGCTGGTGCTGATGGCGCGGCGGCCGCGGCCGAAGAATCCGCGCGGGATCACCATCGCCGAGCTCTTCGTCGAGCCCCCGGAGAGCGTCAGCGACTGGATCACGCCATTGAACCCGACGCTCACCGCGCGGGCCTTCGCCCGGCTCGACGGCGTCCTGCGGTGGCTGGAGCCGACCTTTCCGGAATATTTGCGCGAGCGGGCAATCGGCCGGGCGGTGGAATTTGTCACCGAGCGGCTCAACGGCGAGGACGGCCTCGGCGGTATCTTCCCGGCGATGGCCAACTCGCTCTTGATGTATCTCTGCCTCGGCTATCCGCCCGGTCATCCCCATTGCGCGACGGCCCGCTCGGCGGTCGAGAAGCTGGTCGTCCGCGACGGCGACGAATTCGATTACTGCCAGCCCTGCCTCTCGCCGGTCTGGGATACCGTGCTCGCCGGCCAGGCGCTGATGGATACAGGCGAAGTGCCCGCGCCCGCCCTCGGCCGCGCCCTCGACTGGGTGGAAAAGAACCAAATCCTCGACATCGCCGGCGACTGGGCGGCGAAGCGCCCGAAGCTCAGGCCCGGCGGCTGGGCTTTCCAATACGCCAACCCTCATTACCCCGATGTCGACGACACCGCCGCGGCCGGGCTCGCGCTCGATCGTTTCGACGGCGCGCGCTATCGCGAGGCCATCGCCCGAGCCGCCGAATGGCTGGTGGGAATGCAGAGCAAGAACGGCGGTTGGGGTTCGTTTGACGCCGACAACACACATTACTACCTGAACCACATCCCGTTCGCCGATCACGGCGCGCTACTGGACCCGCCGACCGCCGACGTGTCGGCGCGCTGCCTCGGTTTCCTCGCGCAGATCGGCTACCGCCCCGAGCACCCGGCCGTGGCTGCCGCGATCGCCTATCTGAAGCGCGAGCAGGAGCCTGACGGCAGCTGGTTCGGGCGCTGGGGCACCAACTACATCTACGGCACCTGGTCGGTGCTGGCCGGGCTCAACGCCGCCGGGCTCGACCCGGCCGCACCGGAAATGCGCCGCGCGGCCGAGTGGCTGCGCGGCCGCCAGCGCGAGGATGGCGGCTGGGGCGAGAGCGGTTCCAGCTACGACGACGGCGCGCCGCACGGCGAGGCGTCCTACAGCACCGCCTCGCAGACCTCCTGGGCGCTGCTCGGCCTGATGGCGGCAGGCGAGGTCGCGCGTCCGGCGGTCAAGCGCGGCATCGACTATCTCGTGGCCGCGCAAGAGCCGGATGGAAGCTGGGACGAGCCTTGGTACACCGCGGTCGGGTTTCCACGCGTCTTCTACCTGCGCTATCACGGCTACCGGGCCTATTTCCCGCTTTGGGCGCTGGCGCGCTACCGCCGCCTGATGCAGGCCAACGAGCCGCGCGTCACCTTCGGAATCTGAACCTCAGGCCGGGCAGGGCTGCGGCGGCGTTTTGACGCTGGTGGATTTTGTCAATGTCCTGTAGGGATTAGCCGCCGCCGGGGCGATCTGGCGGACGATGGGGGAGCGGGGGCGCTTGGCCTACACCATTCTCTGCACCACCGGCCTCGAGGCCGAGGCCAGGATCGCGCGCCGGGCCGGCCTTCCCACCGTGGTCGGCGGCGGCGATCACCGGCGCACCGTCAAGGTGGTCGAAGAGGCGGCCTCGGCAGCGGAGTGCCTGGTCAGCTTCGGCATCGCCGGCGCGCTGGCGCCGGGTCTCCGAGCCGGCGATATCGTCCTTTCCACCGAGGTCATCGACGATGACCGCATCTGGCTGAGCAGCGACCGCTTGCAGCCGCTCCTCGCGGAGCTGGCGCTGCAGATCGGGGCGACCGAAGGGCCGGTGCTGGGCGCGCGGACGGTGCTCGCCACCAAGGCGGACAAGCATCGCGCCTGGAAGGAGACCGGCGCGCTCGCGGTCGATCTGGAAAGCGTCGTCGTCGCGCGAGCGGCTGCAGCCCTCGGCATCCCCTTCGTCGTGTTGCGGGCGGTCGCTGACCCGGCGTCGCGGGAACTGCCGCCGGCCGCTCTGGTGCCGCTCAAGGAAGACGGGAACCCCGATATGGGGCAGGTGATGGCGTCGGTGATGCGGCGACCGCGTCAGCTGCCGAGCCTTTTCGGCGTCGCCCGCGAGGCGCGCCAGGCGCTGCAGGCGCTAGTCGGCCCCGCGCACGCCCTGCACCGGACCCTTGCCCGCGCTTAGCTTCGCCATCGCCTTTTCGACATGGCCCGAGAAGACGTATTGCGCCGGGCGCTGGCGGTCGAGCGCGATGTCGGGCGCCATCTCACCCTCGGTCTTGATGCCGCGCAGCGCCACCGCTGCGGCTTTCCACGGGCGCTTCACGGTATCGACCACCGCGCTCGCCTCGTAGCCGCTATGCACCATGCAGTCGGCGCATTTCTCGTAATTTCCAGTGCCGTAGGCGTCCCAATCCGTCTCTTCCATCAGCTCCTTGAAGGATTTGGCGTAGCCCTCGCCCAACAGGTAGCACGGCCGCTGCCAGCCGAAATAGTTGCGGCACGGGTTGCCCCAGGGCGTGCAGTGATAGGTCTGGTTGCCGGCGAGGAAATCGAGGAACAGGCTCGACTGGTTGAACGACCAGCCGGGCTTCCCTGACTTCTTCGGATCGCGGCGGAAGATATTGCGGAACAATTCCTTGGTGCGCTGCCGGTTGAGGAAATGCTCCTGGTCGGGCGCGCGCTCATAGGCGTAGCCGGGCGACACGGTGATGCCGTCGATGCCCAGTTCGGTGACCGTGTCGAAAAACGCCGCCATCCGCTCGGGCTCGGCATTGTCGAACAGGGTCGCGTTGATGTTGACCCGGAACCCGCGCGACTTCGCCAGCTTCAGCGCCTCGACCGCCTTATCGTAGACCCCGTCGAGGCAGACCGAGCGGTCGTGGTCTTCCTTGTCGCCGTCGAGATGGACGGTCCACGCGAAGAACGGGTTCGGCTTGAACAGGTCGATCTTCTTCTCGAGCAACAACGCGTTGGTGCACAGATAGACGAACTTCTTGCGGGCGATGATGCCCGCGACGATCTCTTCGATCTCGCGGTGCAGGAGCGGCTCGCCGCCGGCGACCACGACGACCGGAGCGCCGCATTCGTCGACCGCCTCGAGGCATTCGGCGACCGAAAGACGCTGGTTGAGGATCGGGTCGGGATAATCGATCTTGCCGCAGCCGGCGCAGGCGAGATTGCAGCGGAACAAGGGCTCAAGCATCAGCACCAGCGGGTAGCGCTTCACCCCGCGCAGGTGCTGCCTCATCACATAGGAGCCGACACGAAGTTTCTGGTGTAGCGAAATCGCCACTGTTGCCTCGTCAAAAAGGGATGCTAGTCGCCGGCGACCGGCTCGGAAAGCTGCGCGGGCATGCGAAAGCGGACGTTCTCGGTAACGCCGGAAAGCCGCTGGATTTCGATCTCGTCGAGCTCGCGCAGGCGCTCGACCAGCTCGTCGACCAGCTCGTCGGGGGCCGAGGCGCCGGCGGTGATGCCGACCGCCGAGACGCCGTCGAGCCAGCGCGGATCGAGCGCCTTGGCGTCCTCGATCAGATAGCTCGGCACGCCGAACTCGGCGGCGATCTCACGCAGGCGATTCGAGTTCGAGCTGTTCGGCGCGCCGACCACGAGGACGACGTCGACGATCTTCGCCAGTTCCAGCGTGGCGCGCTGGCGGTTTTGCGTCGCGTAGCAGATATCTCTGGTGTCGGGGCCGACGATCGACGGAAAGCGGGTCTTCAGCGCCTCGATGACCGCGCGGGTGTCGTCGACGGAGAGCGTCGTCTGGGTGATGAAGGCGAGCTTGTCGGGATCGGCGACCTTGAGCTTGGCAACCTCCTCGGGGCGCGAGATCAGGTGCACCTTGCCGGTGATCCGGCCCATCGTGCCTTCGATCTCGGGGTGGCCGGCATGGCCGATCAGGATGATCTCGCGGCCCTGGTTGGCGTAGCGCTGTCCCTCGATATGCACTTTCGAGACGAGCGGGCAGGTCGCGTCGATGACCGGCAGCCCGCGCTCGCCGGCGCGGGTCTCGATCACGCTGGCGACGCCGTGCGCGCTGAAGATGGTGACCGCGCCGGGCGGGATCTCGTCGATCTCGTCGACAAACTGCGCGCCCTTGGCGCGCAGCCGCTCGACCACGTGGCGGTTGTGCACGATCTCGTGGCGGACATAGATCGGCGGCCCGTATTTTTCGATCGCGCGCTCGACGATCTCGATCGCGCGTTCGACCCCGGCGCAAAAACCGCGGGGCTGGGCCAGGACCACTCGAATCATCGCGACGTCTTACCTCCGGGCATTCGCTGCTATCCCTGCCACAAATGACGCCTTCGGCGCAATCGGCGGGCGCGCCGCGACGCAAAAGAGACGATGCCGCGCTCGCGCTTTTTGGCCTGCGCCTTGCGTCCGAGGTTTGCTATCACTACCGCCTCTCACGGTTAACTGACGAGCGGCCATGCCAGTTTCAAGACGTGCATTTTTGCTGATTGCGCTCGCCGCTGCGGTCGTGCCGCGTCGGGTGCTGGCAGCGGGCGATGCCGCGCCGGCGGTGATACAGCGGTTCTACGACAGCCTCCTTGCGGTGATGAAGGCGGCCAAGCAGCTGTCCTTCGACCAGCGCTACCAGCGTCTCGCCCCGGTGATCAGCCAGACCTACGACCTCGCGCTGATGAGCCGGCTGTCGATCGGCCCCGGCTGGGCGCAGCTCCAGCCGGCGCAGCAGCAGCGCCTGACCGATGTGTTCTCGCGCTATACGATCTCGGTCTACGCCAACCGCTTCGACGATTACAGCGGCGAGACGTTCGAGGTCGACCCGGCCCCGACGCCCAATGCCAACGGGCTGATTGTCGCGACCAGACTGGTCAAGTCCAACGGCGAGAAGGTCACGCTGAACTACCTGATGCGGCAGGGCGGCGGCGGCCAATGGCAGGTCATCGACGTCTATCTGAGCGGGACGATCAGCGAGCTGGCGACGCGCCGCGCGGAATTCGTCGCGGTCCTGGAAAAGAGCGGCGCCGACGGGTTGGTCAAGCTGCTCGAGGATCGCACCGCCGCGTTGCGAGCGGGGTAAATCCCGCGCCCTTGTTGTCCTAGGGAACCGGCTTGCGCGGTTTCTCGCCCGGGACGGGGGAAGCCGCGCCCGGATCGGTGTAGAGGTTCGGGGTTTCTTGCGGCGCGGCGCCATGATGCAGCTCGGCGTTGCGGTGCTGCTGCGAGACGCTGCGCAGTTCGGCGTAGAAATCGACCGAATTCTTTTCCAGCTCGTCGAGCACGTCGATGACCCGGGCGCGCTCGTCGACGCCGCCGATCAGCAACCGGCCCGTGGTCAGCTCGGTCACCCCGTGGGCGTTGGCGAGGATCGTAAACGGATCGGCATAGGAATCGACGCTCGAGCCGACCGCGTCGCGCGGGTTGGTCGGCCCCAGAATCGGCAGCACCAGATAGGGGCCCGACTGGAAGCCCCAGACGAACAGGGTCTGGCCGAAATCGGCCGGTTGGCGCTCGATCCCCGACAGGGTCGCGGCATCGACGATGCCGCCGAATCCGACCGTGCTGTTGATGACGAATCGCTCGACGCTGATCCCGGCCCGCTTGAACTCGCCCTGCAGCACGTTGTTGAAGACCAGCGTGGGCTCTTTCATGTTGTCGAGCACGTGATGGATGGCCGCGCGCGCGTCGTCGGGCACCGCGAAAACATAGGCCTTGGCGATCGGGCGGAACAGGAGATGGTCGAGAAACTGGTTCAGCGCCAGCGTCTTACGATTGAGCGGTTCGAGCGGATCGTTGTTCTGCTCGTAGACTGCGCGCTGGATCGGGTCGCTAGGGGCGGTGGCGCAACCGCCCAGCGCGGCGCACAGCACGAGCAGGGCGCCAGCGACGGGTCTACCGGCGATCCAAGGCGGCAGCGCGTTTTTCACGAAACGTTCCGGTAATTCAGCGGCTTGCTGTAGAGAGCCCACCCATCGTTGACAATCTTGGTTGCGAACGCAACTGCAAAACACTATGCCCTCGGTGCGTTTGCACGTTTGACCGCGGTGATGACCTCGCTTGTCCTGACCCTGGTTCTTCTCCCGCTTTGGGTATACCTCGCCGGCACTGTCGTCGCGGCGGCGCGATTCGCGCGGCGCGACAACGGTGCGCACGGGGAGATGCCGGCGGTGTCGATCTTGAAACCGCTCTCCGGCGCGGAGCCGGGGCTTTATGACAACCTGCTCTCGTTTGTCGACCAGGATTATCCCGAGGCGCAGATCGTCTTTGGCGTGCGCGACCCCGAAGATGCCGCGTTGCCAGTCGTCCGGGCGCTGATCGCCGCCCGTCCGCAGGCCGACATCGCGCTGGTCGTCGATCCGCGCGCCGCCGGCCGCAATTTGAAGGTCGCCAACCTCGTCAACATGCTGCCCGCCGCCCGCCACGGCACGCTGGTTTTCGCCGACAGCGACATGCGGGTCGGCCGCGATTACCTCGCCACGGTCACCGCGCCGCTGCGCGACCCGTCGACCGGGCTGGTGACGTGCCTCTACAAAGGTCTGCCGACCGGCGGGTTGTGGTCCCGCTTGGGCGCGCTGCACATCAATTTCGGGTTTCTCCCGAGCGCGCTGATGGGCGAGGCGCTGGGCGCCGGCGGCGGCTGTTTCGGCGCGACGATCGTCTTGCGGCGCGCGGTGCTCGACCGCATCGGCGGTCTCGCGGTGGTGCGCGACGAATTGGCCGACGACCATCGCATCGGCGCCGCGGTGCGCGAGCTCGGCCTCAACACGGTGCTCTCGCCGTATATCGTCGAGACCTCGGTCAGCGAGAAGAACTTCAAATGCCTGTGGAAGCATGAGCTGCGCTGGGCACGCACGGTGCGCGCGATGGCGCCGATGGGGTTCGCCGGGTCGGTCGTCACCCATGCCGTCGCGATCGCGCTCCTCGCCGCGCTTTTCTGCGGGCTGAGCCTTGTATCGCTTGGATTTCTCGCGATGTTTTGTTTGATCCGCTGGTTGACCGCGGGGGCGACCGCTCGAGTGCTGCGGCTGCCGATCGCGGGGTTGTGGCTGTTGCCGGTTCGCGATTTTCTATCGTTCGCGGTATTCATCGGCAGCTTCTGCGGACGCAGTGTATCGTGGCGCGACCACCTGTTCCGCATCGGCCCGAGCGGGCGGATCATTGTCGAGAGAGATGGCGAGTAATGCTGAAAACCTTGTTCCTGCACCCGCCCTCCTTCGACGGTTTCGATGGCGGTGCCGGCTCGCGCTACCAGGCCAAGCGCGAGATCAAATCGTTCTGGTATCCGACTTGGCTCGCCCAGCCGGCCGCGCTGGTGCCCGGTTCGAAACTGATCGACGCGCCGCCGGCGCGGATCAGGCTGGACACGGTGGTCGATGAGGCGCGCGGTTACGAGCTCGCGGTCCTGCACACCTCGACGCCGTCCTTCGCCTCCGACATCAAGGTCGCCGAGGCGCTGAAGGACGCCAACCCCAAGCTCAGGATCGGGCTGGTCGGCGCCAAGGTCGCGGTCGAGCCGGAAGCGAGCCTCGCCGCGTCGTCCGCGGTCGATTTCGTCGCCCGCGAGGAGTTCGACTTCACCGTCAAGGAAATCGCCGAAGGCCGCGACCTCGCCGACATCGACGGGCTGAGCTACCGGAGCGGCGCCGGCGACATCGTCCACAACCGCGACCGCGCCGTGCTCGAAAACATGGACGAGCTCCCCTTCGTCACCGAGGTCTACAAGCGCGACCTCAGGATCGAGGACTACTTCATCGGCTACCTGAAGCACCCTTACGTGTCGCTCTATACCGGGCGCGGCTGCAAATCGCGCTGCACCTTCTGCCTGTGGCCGCAGACCGTCGGCGGCCATCGCTACCGGGTGCGCAGCGTCGAGCACGTGATCGAGGAAATCCGCCGCGCGAAGGACTACTTTCCGCAGGTGAAGGAGTTCTTCTTCGACGACGACACGTTCACCGACAATTTGCCGCGCGCCGAGGCGATCGCCAAGGAGCTGGGCCGGCTCGGCGTCACCTGGTCGTGCAACGCCAAGGCCAACGTGCCGCGCGCGACCCTGGAAGTGCTGCGCGACAACGGGCTCCGGCTGCTGCTCGTCGGCTACGAGACCGGCAACCAGCAGATCCTCTACAACATCAAGAAGGGCATGCGGGTCGATGTCGCCCGCCGCTTCACCAAGGATTGCCACGAGCTCGGCATCACCATCCACGGCACCTTCATCCTCGGCCTCCCCGGCGAGAGCCGCGAGACGATCGAGGAGACGATCAACTTCGCCGCCGACATCAACCCGCACACGATCCAGGTCTCGCTGGCGGCGCCCTATCCCGGCACCGAGCTCTACCGCCAAGCGGTCGAGAACGGCTGGCTCGACACCGAGCATGGCGAATTGATCGACGAGCGCGGCGTGCAGATCGCGCCGCTGCACTACGAGCACCTGACCCACACCGAAATCTTCGATTCGGTCGAGACCTTCTACAAGCGCTTCTATTTCCGCCGGAAAAAGATCGCTTCGCTCGTCGGCGAGATGATCCGCAGCCCGGAGATGATGCGGCGCCGGTTGCGCGAAGGGGTCGAGTTCTTCCAGTTCCTGCGCCACCGGGAGATGGCGAACTGACGCAAACTGCGGCGCGGCTTCCGCGATCGCTTATTGTTTGCGCCGACGATTTCGGCTGCGACCTCGCGGTCAACGAGGCGGTCGAAGAAGCGCATCGCGACGGCATCCTGACGACAACGAGCCTGATGGTCGGCGAGCCGGCCGCCGCCGATGCGGTGGCGCGGGCGAAGCGGCTTCCCACGCTTGCGGTCGGGCTGCATGTGGTGGTGGTCGACGGCATCCCGGTATTGCCGGCGGAAGAGGTGCCGGCCCTGGTCAATGCGCGGGGCGCGTTCGCCCCGGGCATGGCCGGCGCGGCATTGCGCTTCGCGCTGTCGCCGGCGGCGCGGCGCCAGCTCGCCGCCGAAATCCGCGCGCAGTTCGAGGCGTTCCGCAAGACCGGCCTCGCGCTCGACCATGTCAACGGCCACAAGAACATCCACCTCCATCCGGCCGTCGGCCGGCTCATCGTCGAGATCGGCCGCGATTACGGCATGCGGGCGGTGCGGCTGCCGGCCGAGCCGGTCGGGCCACTGCGCCGGGCCTTTCCGGGCGAGCTTCGTCTGCCGCCGGCGTGGAGTCCGGCGGTCGCTGCGTTGCGGCAGCGCCTGCGCCGGGCCGGGCTGGCCGCCACCGGCAATGTTTTCGGCACCGCCTGGACCGGCCGCATGGTCGAGGCGCGGGTGATGGCGCTGCTGCCGCACCTGCCGGCCGGCTTCAGCGAGATCTACTGCCACCCCGGCACCGCGGCGCGGGTGCCGGGCTATCGTCGCCAGGATGAGTTGGCGGCGCTCGTCAGCCCGCGCGTACGCGAACGCATCGCCGAGCTCGGCATTCGCCTCGTCAGCTACGCCGATCTGGCGGATGCCGCGGCGGCCCGAGCAGCGCCGGCAAGATGAAGAGCGTGCAGAACAGGGTCGCGGCGAGCGAGATCGTCAGCAGCGACCCCATCTCCGCTTCGCCGCGGTCGGGCGACAGCGCGAGGCTGCCGAACGCACACATCGTCGTCAGCGCGCTGAACAGCACGGCGCGCGCGGTCGACGATTGGAGGTGATCGCCGAGCCCGGCCCGCCAATTCATCACGAAATAGATGTCGAAGGCGACGCCGATGCCGAGCAGCAGCGGCAGCGCGATGATGTTGGCGTAATTGAGCTTGATGCCCCCGACCACGGTTATCGCCAAGGTCAGCAGCGCCGCGAGCAGCAGGGGCGCGATCACCAGGGCGACATCGCGGGCGTTGCGCAGCACCAGCGCGAGCAGCAACGTGATCGCCGCCACGGCGATGATCCCCGCCTCGACAAAGGCCGAGCTGATCAGTCGTCCGGCCTCGATAATGGTGACCGGGGTGCCGGTCGCCTGCGGCGCGACGGCGTGGACGGCTCGGACAAAGCGCTCGAGCACGGCGGGGGCGCGCGCATCGCCCTTGGGAAAGACCTCGATCCGCGCCTGGCCGTCGGCGGCGATCCAGCTGGCCCGCAGATCCGCCGGCAGGTCGGCGAGGGCGACGGGCTGGGCCTGGATCAGCTGTCCCAGCGCCTGCAGCCGGCGCAGCAATCCCGAGAGCAGCGCGGTCCGCAGCGCCGGGACGACGGTCGCGCCGCGATCGACCGCCGCGCCCAGCGCCCTCGCCAATTCGGCGGTCGGTTTGTCGTCGGGATGCGCGGCGGCGAATTTCTGCAGGGCGTCGCGGCAGGCGGCGAGCGCGGCGAGCACTTCGGCATCGCCGGGCGGCGGCTGCGTCGCCGCCGGGGTCAGCGACGGGCCGAGCAGCAGCGAAAGATCGTCGAGGATCGCCAGCTTCTCCGCCTGATGTCCCGGGATGAAGCTCGCCGCGGTGACCGCCTGCTCGACCTCGGGCAGGTCGCCGAGCTGGTCGGAGAGCGCTATCGCGTCGTCGAGCGTGGGGGCGAGGATTTCGGCGGTATAGGGCGTCGTTTGCGGATCCTTCATCAGGTCGCGGATCGTCGTCATCGCCTCGCTGCGCGGGTTCTTGAGGTCGAGCGGGTCGAAATCGAAGCTGACCCGCAGCAGCAGCGCCAGGCTCACAATCGCGAGAGCAGCGGCGGCGGTGGCGACCCAGCTGCGGCGCCGGCGCAGAAACCGGTCGGCCGGCGCGGCGCTGGCGAAGCCGACCGCCTCCGGCTCCGCCTTCGGCCGCATCAGGGTCAGGAGCACCGGGAGCAGCGTGAAGTTGAGCGCGATCGCGATGATCATGCCGGTGCCGGCGATCCAGCCCAACTCGCGCACCCCGACATACTCGGTCGGCACGAAGGAGAGGAAGCCGATCGCCGTCGAGGCGGCGGCGAGCGCCAGCGACGGGCCGATCGTCCGCGCCGCGCCGGCCAGCGCGCTGTCGAGCGCCCCGGTGCGGTGGCGCTGGTCGCGATAGCGGATCGAGAACTGGATGCTGAAATCGATGGCCAGTCCGACGAACAGGATCCCGAATGCCACCGAGATCACGTTCAACGAACCGATCGCCAGCGCGGCGAAGGCCGCGGTCAGCACCAGCCCGCAGCCGACCGTCACCAGGCTGGCAACGACAAGCCGCAGCGAGCGCAGCCCGGCGAAGAGGATCACCAGCATCGAGCCGACGGAGAGGAGGGCGGAGCGCAGCGCGCCCGTGCGCAGGGTGGCGAACTGATCGTCGTCGAGCGCCACCGCTCCGGTGATCCGCACGCGCAGCCCGGCCTCCGGCGTCAGGCCTAGCGCCTCGGCGGCGCGGCGGATCTCGGCGGTGGCGTTGGCGCCGGGTTCGAGCGAATGGTAATCGAGCACCGGCTGCACCAGCACGAAGCGGCGCAGCTCGCGGGGTCCCGCCTCCTTGCCCGTCAGCACCGCGGCCCAGGAGAGGGTCTTCGGCTTGCCGGCAACGACGCCGTCCACGATCGCGGCGATCTTGGCGAGGGTGGGGTCGAGCTTGTCGATCCCGACATCGCCGCGCGTCGCGCCTTCGAGAAAAAGCTTGATCGTGCCGAACAGGCCGCGAAGGCTGGGGTCGCTCGCCAGGCTGCCGATCAGCGGCTGCGCCGCGACAAGCTGCTGCGACAGCTTGTTGAGCTCGTCGACCGACAGGAACAGGAGGCCGTTGCGGTCGAAGAACGGCCCGCCATCCGGCCGCCGCACGTTGCGGAAGATCGCCGGCTCGGCGCGCAGCCACTCTGCGAGCCGACCCGCCGCGTCGTCGGCGATCTCGCCCGTCGCGCCGTCGATAACCACCGCCAGCAGGCTGTCGTTCTGCGGGAACGCCCGGTCGAGCGCCAGCTCGTTCTGCCGCCAGGCGACGTTGCTGGGCAGCAGCTTTTCGATATCGGTGTCGATCGTCAGGTGACCCGCCGCGTACCAGCCGGCGGCCACCGTCAGCAGCAGTACGGCGACGACATGCGCAATAGCGTGGCGGCGGGCGAAATCGACGAGGCGGACGATAATCGCGGCGATCACACGGCCTCGGCGATGGGCAGGTTCGAAAATCCTCGCGGCACAAGCCGCGCCGCGCTATCCACTTAAACGAAATTGCGGAGATCCGGTGCACAAAATGCCGCGAAATGACCCGGGGCCGGTCACATTCCGGACACGCTTGACGTTCTATCTGCCTACTACAGAGTAGTTAGGAGGGGATCATGGCCGACCGCACAGATTGCTGCCGCTATGAGCCGAGCCTCGACGAGCTGATCGCCGACGAGATGATGCGGCCGGTATTGGAGAGCGCGGGGCTCGATCGCGAACGGTTTCACGACCTGATGGTCGAAACCGGCGAGCGCCTGCGCCAATCGCGTCAGGGCTTCGGCGAGTAGCTAGCCGAGCGCGGCGAATTCGAGCCGCACCGTCAATCCTGGACGGTTATCGCCTAAGGCCACCGTGCCGTTGTGCAGCCGCGCGACGGCACGCACCAGGCTGAGCCCCAGCCCGTTGCCCGGGGTGCTGCGGCTGGGCTCGAGGCGCACGAAGCGGTCGAACACCGTCTCGCGCTCCGCCTCGGGGATGCCCGGGCCGCTATCCGACACTTCGAGCGCCGCGCGCCCGTCGTGGCGATGGGCCGACAGGGTGACTTCACCGCTGCCGTATTTGAGCGCGTTATCGAGCAGGTTGGCGACCGCTTGCGACAATAAATGGCGGTCGCCGCGGATCATGATCCCGGGCTCGACATCGAGCCTCAGCGCACAGCCCTTCTCCTCGGCGACCGGCTCGTAGAGCTCGGCCGCGTCGCGCGCGGTCTGGGCTAGGTCGAGCGGCTCCGCCGCGCCGCGCCTTGCGCCCGACTCGGCCTCGGCGATGTTGAGGAGCGCGTTGAAAGTGGCGAGAAGCCGATCGGCCTCGTCGATTGCGGCGCGCACCGCGTCGCCTTGCGCGGCCGGGTCGGGCGCCCCCAGGAGCGAGAGCTCGAGCCGCGCGCGCAGCCGCGACAGCGGGGTGCGCAGGTCGTGCGCGATGTTGTCGGAAACCTCGCGCATCCCGGCCATCAGACGCTCGATCTGGTCGAGCATGTTGTTGAGATTGCCGGCGAGCTGATCGAACTCGTCGCTGGTGCCCTTCAGCGGCACCCGGTCGGAGAGGTTGCCGCCCATCACCCGCTCGGCGGTGCGGTTGATCTCCTCGACGCGGCGCAAGAGGTTGCGGCTGAGCACCGCGCCGCCGATGAGGCCGGCGACGAGCGCCACCAGGCCCGACCACAAGAGCGTCACCTTGACCCGCTCGCGGAACATCGCCGCGTCGCTGATGTCGCGCGCCACCAGAAGCCGATAACCCGGTGAGATCACCAGCAGCGCGCCCTGGGCGGGATGCCTTTCGACGCGGCCCTTGACGGTGACGGTGACGTTGAAGCCGATCGGCCCCGGCGCGACCGGCTTGCCCTCCGGCCAGCCGGTGATGTTGCCGGCGAGGGGGTGCCCGTCGGCGTTGGTCACCAGGTAGAACATGCCGTCGCCGCGGTCGCCGGCGCTGCGCGCGGCGACGATCTGGACCAGGCCCGAAAGCCCGTTCTGATTAAATTGTTCCGCCAGCCCGGCGATCTCGGCGTCGAGCGTCGCTTGGGTCTGGCGCTCGACGAAATCGGCGCTCATCCAATAGACGAAGACGAGGATCGCGAGCACCGAGGCGGCGAACACCGCGAAATAGAGGCTGGCAAGGCGAAACGCGTGCGTCTTCACCAGACGCCGCAGGTGCGGCAGGAGCCGGGGCATCGCCGCTATTCCGGGGCGCGCAGGCAATAGCCCGCGCCGCGCACGGTGTGCAGCAGCGGACGTTCGAAATTGCGGTCGATCTTTTGCCGCAGCCGGCTCACATGCACGTCGATGACGTTGGTCTGCGGGTCGAAATGGTAGTCCCACACGTGCTCCAGCAGCATCGTGCGGGTGACGACGTGGCCGGCATTGCGCATCAGGTATTCGAGCAGCTGGAATTCGCGCGGCAACAGGTCGATTCCCGCGTCGCCGCGCTTCACCGAGCGGGTCAGGAGGTCGAGCTCAAGATCGGCGACGCGCAGTTTCGTCGTTGCCGCCGCCCCGGCGCCGCGGCGCAGCAGCGCCTCAATTCGCGCCAGAAGCTCGCTGAAGGCGAACGGCTTGACCAGATAGTCGTCGCCGCCGGCGCGCAATCCCTTGACCCGGTCGTCGACGCTGCCGAGAGCCGAGAGGATCAAGGACGGCGTGCCGATCGCGGCCGCGCGCAAGGCGCCGACAAGCGCCAACCCGTCCATACCGGGCAGCATGCGATCGAGGACGATCGCATCGTAGCTGCCCGAACTGGCAAGATAGAGACCCTCGCGCCCGTCGCCCGAATGGTCGACCGTATAGCCCTTTTCGCTCAGGCCCTTAACCAGGTAGGCGGCGGTTTCGCGGTCGTCTTCGACGACAAGTATCTTCATGGGGCGGATCGTTCGCTGCGCTGCGGCTCGTCTTCGATCGGAGGCGCATTGAAAATGGTGGCCGCGCCAAGCGCCCACAAGGCTAACGGAAAGCCGTGGGGCGGAGAGAGCACACGGAGGCCGGCGCTCCCGTTGAGTTGCCGCAGGACGCAACGCCGTTTTACGCTTAGGCGAGTTGCATTTGCGCAATTGAACGAGAGGCGCGAATTCGCTACCCTCACACCATCGTAATGAGAAGCCAGCCTCTTAGGATGCTGGATGGGGGATAGGCAAATGTTGAAGGCCGTTACTTCAGGCGTTGCGTTGGCAGTCGGTCTCACGGCCGCGCCGTCATTCGCCCAGATGCCTCCCCCGCCGCCGATGGCCTTCAACTGGACGGGCTGCCATGTCGGCGTCAACGGCGGTTGGGCGCACGACAGCGAGACCTATCAGCTGGCGCCGACCGGGACCTATTTGACCGCGCCCGGAGCGGCGGCGCCGCCGAACCCGGCCGGCACCGGCGACTTCGCGACCGATATCGCCGCGCTGACCACCTCGACCAAGGTCAGCGATTCGGGGTTCATCGGCGGCGGCCAGATCGGCTGCGATACGATGCTCGGCCCGAGCGGCGCCTTCCCGCTTTCGCCGCTGTTCGGTGCGCCGGTGGTGCTCGGCTTCGAGGGGGATTTTGACGGATCGACGTTGTCGAACAAATCGTCGCAGAGCTTCGCGGCGTTCGCCAATATCGGCAATCCGGCCTTTACCGACGCGCCGCGAACCCAGAGCGTGTCGGACAGCCTGAACTGGGTGACCAGCTTCCGCGGCCGGGTGGGCCTGGCCTGGAACCAGCTGCTGCTCTACGGGACGGGCGGCATCGCGCTGGCCGACTACAGCGCGGCCTCGACGGTCGCGTTCGGTACCGTGGCGGCCAATGGCGTCTTTTCGGGTGCGCTGCACATCGGCACCGCGTCCAGCACGCGCGTGGGGAGCGTGTTCGGCGGCGGCGCCGAATACGCGTTCGGCAACAACTGGTCGCTGCGCGGCGAGTACCTGGTCTACGATTTCGGTTCGACCAGCGTCATCTCGCCGCTCGTCTCGCCGGCCGGCAACGCGCCCGGCTATGCGTGGACGACGAAGATCAGCAACCGCTCGCCGCAGGTCTTCCGGGTCGGCCTGAACTTCAAGTTCAACTAAGCGGGCAGCAGTCTGCCCTCGGTTGACTGCTAATAGCGTCGTCGTGTTGCAGGAAGCGTCGCGGTCCACGCGGTTAACAGTGTATTAACGGCTAACGTCTACGACGATTGCCGCTACTCGTGGTTCGCGTGGACGTGTGACGCAGTGGGGGAGCTTATGAAGAAATTTGCTCTTGCGATCGCGGCGGCGCTCATCGCGGCGGCGTTCATCGCGGCGGCGGCCATAGCTCCGGCGCTGGCGCAGACCCCGCCGACCAATTGGACCGGCCTTTATCTCGGTGGAAACATCGGCGGGGCGTGGGGGAGTTCCAACACGCAGACGAGCACGGTGTTCAGCCCGACGGGCTATTTCGCCACTACCAGTGTCCCGGCCATCGCGACGACCGGGGCCCTCAAGGTCAATACCAGCGGTTTCACCGGCGGTGGCCAGGCAGGCTACAATTGGCAGTCGGGTAATTTCGTGTTCGGCGCGGAAGCCGATATCGAGGCGCTCAATCTCAGCGGCACGGCGACCGGCGGCCCGACCACCTATCCCTGTTGCCCGGGCACGACGTTCACGGTCACCAACCATGTAAGTGCCGACTGGATGGCCACGCTTCGTCCGCGGCTGGGCTATGCGGCCGGTAACTGGCTGTTCTACGGCACGGGCGGCCTGGCGCTCACGAGCCTCAAGGGCAGTTTCAACTTCACCGATACCTTCGCGACCGCCGCGGAATCGGCAGCCGTTTCAGGCACCAAGCTCGGATGGGCCGCAGGTGGCGGTGTCGAGGCGGCCCTCGGCCCGTCATGGTCAATCAAGGCTGAGTATATTCACGCCGATTTCGGTAGCGTCTCGACGACATCCACCAGCTTGACGGCCTTCACTCCGCCGATCCCGTTTCCGACCAATATTTTCAGCCACCGCGCTACGCTGACGGCAGACATCGGGCGTATCGGCCTGAACTATCATTTCGGCGCGCCTCCGCCTCCGCCGCCGATGCCGATGGCGGCTCCGATGCCGCCGCCGGCGGCGCCGAAGGTGTTCATCGTGTTCTTCGATTGGGATCGCGACACGATCACCGCCGAGGGCAATGCGATCATCCAGCAGGCGGCCGACGCCTATAAGTCGGGTGCTCCGGTGCAGATCCAGGTGACGGGCTACACCGACCGCTCGGGCTCGGCTGGCTACAACCAGCGTCTCTCCGAGCGTCGGGCGAACAACGTGGCGCGGGCTTTGGCGGCGCTCGGTGTGCCGCGCGAGCAGATGATGGTTTCGGGCCGCGGCGAGAACGACAACCGGGTGCCGACGGCGGACGGCGTGCGCGAGCCGCAGAACCGCCGGGTCGAGATCGTCACGCCGTAAGCCGGCTCCGTCCGGTCTTTCGTCCCACTCTCATCGCGGTTTAGCGTCGGTCGCAGCCCAGGCTGCGACCGACCGTCGCGGTCGCGTTTCCCGCTCCGGCTCAGTTTCGCCTTGACCGCCGCCGGTCGAGCGACGATGTATTACGTACCAAATTGGTACGGATTACCCAACCGCCATGATCATCCTGTCGAAGCTCGCGGATTACGGCGTCATCGTCGCGACGCATCTCGCGCTCGCCCCTGAGCGGCAGGAGAATGCCGCCTCGGTCGCCGCGGCGACGCGGCTGCCGCTGGCGACCGTCGCCAAGCTCCTGAAGGCGCTGGCGCATGCGGGGGTGGTCACCGCCACCCGCGGCGCCGCCGGCGGCTACCGCCTGGCGCGGCCGGCAGCGGCGATCTCGGTCGCCGAGGTGGTCGCCGCGATCGACGGCGATATCGGCCTCACCCAGTGCTCGGTGCATGTCGACGAGTGCGCGCACACCAATTATTGCCCGACCCGGCCGCATTGGGCGGCGATCAACCGCGCCGTCGGCGAGGCGCTGGCGGCGGTGACGCTCGACGAGATGATTTCCCCTTACGCCTTTCTTCCGGCCGCTGCCGCAGCCGCGCATCCGGTCCACGGCTAGTCCGATGAGCGCGCCCCTCGACACCCAAATCCCGGCCCTCAACGAGGGCTACAAATACGGTTTCGTGACCGAGATCGAGACCGAGTCCGCGCCGCCCGGCCTCGACGAGGACACGGTGCGTTTTATCTCGGCGAAGAAGGGCGAGCCCGACTGGCTGCTCGATTGGCGTCTCCAGGCGTTCCGCGCCTGGGAGAAGATGGCGGCGCCGAACTGGGCCAAGCTCAACGTCGCGCCGATCGACTATCAGGGCGCGACCTACTGGTCGGCGCCGAAGTCGAAGGACGACGCGCCGAAATCGCTCGACGAGGTCGATCCCGAGCTGTTGGCGATGTACGAGAAGCTCGGCGTGCCGATGCGTGAGCGCGAGGCGCTGGCCGGGGTCGCGCCCTCGGGAGTTGCGGTCGACGCGGTGTTCGACAGCGTCTCGGTGGCGACGACGTTCAAGGGCCAGCTGGCCGAGCTTGGCATCGTCTTCTGCTCGTTCGGCGAGGCGGTGCATGAGCACCCCGAACTGGTCCGCAAGTATCTCGGCAGCGTGGTGCCGCAGAACGACAATTTCTTCGCCGCGCTCAATAGCGCAGTGTTCAGCGACGGGTCGTTTGCCTACATCCCGCCCGGCGTGCGCTGCCCGATGGAGCTTTCGACCTATTTTCGCATCAACGCAGCAAAGAGCGGCCAGTTCGAGCGCACGCTGCTGATCGCCGACAAGGGCGCCTATGTCAGCTATCTCGAAGGCTGTACCGCGCCGCAGCGCGACGAGAACCAGCTGCACGCCGCGGTGGTCGAGCTGATCGCGCACGAGGACGCGCAGATCAAATATTCGACCGTGCAGAACTGGTATCCCGGCGACGCGGAGGGCCGGGGCGGCATCTACAATTTCGTCACCAAGCGCGGCGCCTGCCGCGGCGCGCGCGCCAAGATCTCGTGGACCCAGGTCGAGACCGGCTCGGCGATCACCTGGAAATACCCGAGCTGCATCCTCGAGGGCGACGGCTCGGTCGGCGAG